>Ga0182738_1006526_pt1 | contig 12074 bp, 8 predicted proteins | sample eDN5th30CBELigMG_FD_128876 | JGI IMG/M metagenome (GOLD analysis project Ga0182738, IMG submission 128876) | Enriched Miracle-Growth compost microbial communities from Emeryville, California, USA - eDNA 5th pass 30_C BE-Lig MG (version 2)... ...
ACGGCGCGGGCGAAGCGCCCGGCGAAGAGCGGCGAGTCGACCAGCGTCTCGTAGTCCGTCTCTTCATAGGCGATGACCGTGTTGCCTGCCTCGTTCCGCGTCTCGCCCCGCAGCGCGCCCGCCGCCGTCCAGCCGGCCGGCAGTGTGAGTGTCGCCTGGATCGGAATGCGGCGGACATAATAGCCGGCCGGATAGAGCGAGACGCTGTTCCACTGGATGTTCGCCATGCTCTCGGTGAGGACGACGCGGCCCTGGTCCGGGTCGGTCGGCGCGAGAAACTGGAAGCGCGCGACAAGGCTGCGCGCGTTGGCTGGTATGGTGAGGTGGAAGGCATTGACATCCAGTGGATCGCGCCGCCACGGCACCGGCGCGCCGTCGGCCGTGAACGTGAGGCCGGCGAGCTTGTCGATCTCGCCGCGCGCATCGTGCTTGCCGGGCAGCCATTCGGGGAAGAGCAGCGTCAGCGGGCCGGCGCTGGCGATGGGAATAGTCTGCTTCACCGCGATGATGCGGCGGTCCAGATCGGTGGCGTCCACCTCCAGCCGGATGGTGCCCGCGGTCCAGGGAAGGTCGCGCGCCGGCGGCACAGTACTCACCACCGGCAGGGCCTGCGGTTCCGAGCGCGTGGCATTCTGGGCCGGCGCGGCACTAGCGGCGAGCGTGGATGAGAGGGCGAGGGCGATCAGCAGGCTGCGAGGCATTCCGGCACTCCAAGGGGGCAGGCGCCCAGCATGACGCGGCGATGCGCGCGCGTCCAGCAGGCGGGGAAGACAGGGCCTTGCCCGACGCGGAAAAGGGGTGCGGTGCCGTCCCGCGTCCCGGCGGTTCGGCGGGGATAGTGCGTTCGGTGGCGCCAGCGATCAGCGCGGCACGCACAGGTTCGAACGGCGCCTTCAGCTCAGATAATAGTTCCGGGCTTCCAGCGGCTCAGGCGCGGGCCGGCCGAGATGAGGCGCGAGGCTGATCTCGGCGGCGCGGCAGATGGCGTCGAGCGGCAGCGCGTTGGGTGTGGTGCCGAAGGGGTGGCTCAGCTCCTCGCTTACCTCGGCCAGACCCAGGAACACATAGCCGACGATGCCGACGAACACCGGCGTCATCCAGCCCGCCGGGCCGATCAGCGCAAAGGGCAGCAGCAGGCAGTAGAGATAGGTCGTGCGATAGATGAGCAGCGAATAGACGAAGGGCAGCGGCGTGGCGGCAATGCGCTCGCATCCAGCCTGCTGGAGCGTCATGTTGGCAAGGCGTTGGCTAAGCGCCCGGGCGCCGAAGCCGTCGATCGCGTCAGTGGCACGTGCGCGTGCCAGCGTTGCTGCCATGCGGTCCAGTGCGGCGCAGGGCGGATGCGGTGCGTCGGCGAGCGGGCCGGCCATCTCGTGTGCGACGGGGTCCTCCCGCAGCTTGCGCAGATTGGCCCGGTGGAGATGGAGGAAGGCGAGCGCATCGCCCAGCAGCGCCCGCCGCAGCGCTTCGTCGGTCACGAATAGCTCTACTTCGCGCGCCAGGCTGCGCATGTCGGCGAGTAGCCCGCCCCACAGCTTGCGTGCTTCCCACCAGCGGTCATAGGCGGCGTTGTTGCGGAAGCCGAGAAAGAGCGAGAGCGCGATACCGAAGACGGTGAAGCCGACCGGATCGATCGGCGGGAACGGGCCGAAATGGTGATCGATCCAGACCAGCAGGGCGGCAAAGGCCATGAGCAGCGCCACGCCCGGCGCGATGAGCGGGACGATGGAGCCGCGCACCGCGAACAGCAACGCGTGCAGGCCGGGCCTTTCCCTGACGATCATGGCGCATCCTTCGCTTGGCCGTGCGCCTCATGCCGCAAGCGTGCGGGGCCGGCAAGGGCGCCTCCGTTTCAACCTGCGATACGCCCGGCCACGCTGGCGGCTCGCGCGGGGTGCGCGAAGGCGCTACACTCGCGCACAGGAGAGACGCCGTGCCGGAAGGACGCGCGGCCAGCGAGGGAGAGAGCCATGCATGTAGGTCTCGCCACTGGAATGGCGCATCAGCGCGGCAATGATTATCCGGACGTGCAGTTCATCCAGGAGGAGCTGGAAAATCTGGTCCTGGCCGAGGAGCTGGGCTTCGATTCGGTCTGGATCACCGAGCATCACTTCACGGACTATTCCATGTCCAACGATCCGCTCCAGCTGCTCAGCTACATTGCCGGACGAACCAAGCGCATCAAGCTGGGCACGCAGGTCATCATTGTGCCCTGGCACGACCCCGTGCGGCTCGCCGAGAAGATCATCAATCTCGACATCTTCTCGCGCGGGCGCGCGATCCTGGGGTTCGGCAACGGCCTCTCGCCCTATGAATATGAGGGGCTGCGCATCGACCAGAACACCGCGCGCGAGCGCTACAGCGAAATCCTGGATCTGGTCATCCCGGCGCTGGAAACGGGCATTATCGAGGGCGATTATCCCCACATCAAGCAGCCGCGCCGCGAGCTGCGCCCGCGCCCGCTGCGCAGCTTCGAGGGCCGCAAGTTCTGCGGTTCGCTCTCCGGCAGCTCGATGCGCACGGCCGCGCGCCTCGGTTTCGGCAACATGGTGCTGATGCTGCCCCAGCGCGGCAAGGAGGTGCCGCCGGACATGTATAACGAGGCATGGCAGGAGGTCCGCAACGACGGCACTCTGCCGCCCCCGCCCATGCTCGGCGGCAATTACTATCTCGACGAGAGCGCGGATTATGCCGAGGCGCAGGGGCGCAAATACATGGCCAACACCATGCGCGCCGCGATCAGGAACTACAGCCTGGACAAGCCGGGCCTCTTCTCCACCATCAAGGGCTATGAGAGCTACGAGAAGATGACGCTTCAGCCTGAGGCCATCGAGCCCTATGTGACGGACTTCGCCAAATCCGTCGTGACGGGCACGCCGCAGATGATCCTTGAGCGAATGTGGGAGCTGAAGGAAATCTACAAGCCGCAGGGTTTCTTCCCGCACGTCTATTTCGGCGGAATGCCGCAGGCCGAGGCCATGAAGAACATCCGCCTCTTCGCCGAGAAATGCCTGCCCGAGATCAAGAGCTGGGAGGCGGAGGCGAGCATTGATGACCGCTTCCTGGAGGCGGCGGAGTAAGGGGCAGGCTAGGAGAAGCGCTTGTCTCCACAAAGCACGTTCGCGCTGAACCTGCCAACCGCCGCCTTCTTCCTTTCTTCGTCCAAAAGTCAGGGTCTTGGCCGGCGCAGCACGAGCAGCGCGAGGGGATGCGGGCTGTGCGGATGGCGCGCCCTATTCCCGTGCGCGGTGAATCCCGCTAGAGGCGCACCCCATGGCGAAACCAGAGACTCCCCGGCCCATTCGCGGCACGCAGGACATGCTTGGCGACAGCGCGGACCGCTTCGTCCAAGTCGTCGAGACCTTCGAGCGCGTGCGCAGGCTCTATGGCTTCAAGCGGATCGAAGTCCCGGTGTTCGAGGCGACGGCGGTCTTCTCGCGCTCGCTGGGCGAGACGACGGATGTCGTTTCCAAGGAGATGTACACGTTCGAGGATCGCGGCGGGGATTCGGTGACGCTGCGGCCAGAGTTCACCGCCGGCATCGCGCGCGCCTACATTACCGAGGGCTGGCAGCAATATGCGCCGCTCAAGGTGGCGACGCATGGGCCGCTGTTCCGTTACGAACGCCCGCAGAAGGGGCGCTATCGCCAGTTCCACCAGATCGACGCCGAGATCATCGGTGCGGCCGAGCCGCTGGCGGATGCGGAGTTGCTGATCTTCGCGGATCATCTGCTGAAGGAGCTGGGCGTCAGCGAGGGCGTGACCCTCACGCTCAACACACTGGGCGACAGCGCCACGCGCGAGGCCTGGCGGCAGGCGCTGGTGGCGCATTTCGAGAGCAACCGCGGCGATCTCTCGGAGGAGAGCCAGGAGCGGCTGCTCAAGAACCCGCTGCGCATCCTCGACAGCAAGGATCCGCGCGATCGCCCCATCGCCGACGCCGCGCCGGAGATCGACGCGCATATGTCGAGCGAGGCAGGCGCCTTCTTCGAGGCGGTGGTGAAGGGGCTGGATGCCGCCGGCGTCGCCTGGACGCGCAATGCCCGCCTCGTGCGCGGCCTCGATTATTATCGCCACACGGCCTTCGAGTTCGTCACGGACCGGCTGGGCGCGCAGGGTACGGTGCTGGGCGGCGGGCGCTATGACGGGCTCATCGAGGCCCTTGGCGGTCCGCACACGCCGGCGGTCGGTTGGGCGGCGGGCATCGAGCGGCTGGGGATGCTCCTGGAAAACGTCCCAAGCGGGACTTTGGATGTGATGGTCGTGGTCGAGGATGACCGCGTCCTGGCGTCGGGGATGCGCGTGCTGGCCGCTATGCGCCGCGCGGGCATTTCTGCCGATATCGTGGCGTCCGGTTCGCCGCGAAAGCGGTTCGACAAGGCGGTCAAGGCCGGTCCGCGCGCGATCTATTCCCTTGGCGACGCGGCAGGCGGCCGGCTGAAAGTGCTGGATGCGCAGAACGATCTGCCGGCGATCACGGCGTTCTTCGCGGACTATCAGGGGTGACTGCCATCCGAGACTGCGCGCCCTCAACCCCTCCCTTCCAAGGGAGAGGCAGGCGGTGGGTGTCGCGCAGCGAACGGCGGGATGGCGAGCGCCGCGCCCTTGAGGAGGTGCGGACTTTGGATCGCTATGCTTTCAAGGGAGCCTGCTGATGGCCGCGATCTCCCCTGATCGCATCGCGGCGATCCTGCGGCGGCAGGAGGAAGTACAGGCGCAGATGGCCCGGCCGGACCTGGAACCGGCTGAGTTCGTACGGCTCTCCAAGGATTATGCCGAGCTGGAGCCAGTGGTGCAGGCGGCTGCGAAGGTCGAGACCCTGCGCCGCGAGCTGACCGAGCTTGAGGCCATGCTTGCCGATCCCGAGATGAAGGCGATGGCGCAGGAGGAACTGGAGAGCGTGCGCGCGCGGCTGCCGGAGGCGGAGCATCGCCTCGCCGTCGCCCTGCTGCCCCGCGATGCGGCCGATCAGCGCCCGGCCATGCTGGAAATCCGCGCCGGCACAGGCGGCGACGAGGCGGCCCTGTTCGCCGGCGACCTCTTGCGCATGTATCAGCGCTATGCCGAGACGCAGGGCTGGCGCGTCGAGATCATCTCCGCCAGCGCCTCCGAGCAGGGTGGCTTCAAGGAAGTGATCGCCTCGGTCACGGGCACCGGCGTGTTTGCCCGGCTCAAGTTCGAGAGCGGCGTGCACCGCGTGCAGCGCGTTCCGGTGACGGAGAGTGGCGGGCGCATCCACACCAGCGCGGCGACCGTGGCGGTCCTGCCGGAAGCCGAGGATGTGGACGTGCAGATCAACGAGGCGACGGACCTGCGCATCGACGTCTATCGCGCTTCCGGCTCGGGCGGGCAGCATGTGAACACGACCGACAGCGCCGTGCGCATCACGCACTTGCCGACCGGCCTTGTCGTCACCCAGCAGGACGAGAAATCCCAGCACAAGAACAAGGCCAAAGCGCTCAAGGTGCTGCGCACGCGGCTCTATGAAATGGAGCGTGAACGCGCGCAAAGCGCACAGGCCGGCGCGCGCAAGGCGATGGTCGGCTCGGGCGACCGCTCGGAGCGCATCCGCACCTATAATTTCCCGCAGGGACGCGTGACCGATCACCGCATCAACCTGACGCTGCACCGCCTCCCAGACATTCTCGAAGGTCCCGGGCTGGACGAGGTGATCGCCGCGCTGATTGCCGAGGACGAAGCGGCGCGGCTGGCCCAGCTCGACATGGTGGCCTGACATGGCTGGCGAAGGGGAGGGGGCGCCGGCTTCGGGCGGCGCGTCCTCGCGCGGGCCTCACCCACTGGAGCAGTGGCTGCGGCAGGCAGCGGCCCGATTGGCGGCGGTGAGCGACACGCCCCGGCTCGATGCCGAGTTGCTTGCCGCCCATGCGCTCGGCCTCCAGCGCAACGCGATGATCCTGCGGCTGCCGGAGTTGGCGTTGCCCGACGGGTTGGATGCGCTGCTGGCGCGGCGTCTCGCGCGCGAGCCGATCGCACAGATTGTCGGCACGCGCGATTTCTGGAGCCTCTCTCTCAAGGTGACGCGCGATGTGCTGGTGCCCCGGCCGGATAGCGAGACGCTGATCGAGGCGGCGATCGACCATTTCGAGGGCCGCGCCGCGCCGCGCCGCATTCTCGATCTCGGCACCGGATCGGGCGCGCTGCTGCTCGCCGCGCTGGACCAGTGGCGCGCTGCGACTGGCCTTGGCATCGACCGTTCCCCGGCGGCGCTGGCCGTGGCGCGGGAGAATGCGGCGCGCACGGGTCTTGCTGCGCGTGCGGCGTTCGCAGCGGGAGACTGGGGCGCGGGCCTTGCCGGGCGGTTCGATCTCATCCTGTGCAACCCGCCCTATATTCGCGACGATGCCATGCTGCCCCCCGATGTGGCGCATTATGAGCCGGCGCTGGCGCTGTTCGGCGGTGCCGACGGGCTCGATGCCTATCGGGCCCTGGCGCTTCAGACCGGCAGACTGCTGGCGCCGGGCGGCGTCGCGCTGTTCGAGATCGGCTTCGATCAGGGGGAGAGCGCGGCCGCCTTGTTTCGCGCGCAGGGCTTCGCGGTGGCCGTGCGGCGGGACCTTGCGGGCAATGCCCGCTGTCTTGCGGTGACGCCGGACTGAAGAGACTTTCTTGCCTCGAAGGTGCCGATGCGCGGGCGTGCGCCGCCTTGAGACCGGCCGATGACGAAAGGTGAGCGGCCCCTCTTCCCTTTTGCCGGAGACGTCCCCATATGGCACGGGTCGCGCTTTTTTAACCGTCCCATGCGATTTTCGCTTGGTTTGAAGGACCGGACGGTCTATCTGGCGAGCCAAGATTGCTGCGGGCCGCGCGCGGGGGGCGCCGGGCGAGCGATCTGCTCCCACAGTTTTGGCGGCGTTCGAGAATGGAGCCGTTGGCCGAAGCGCGGGGCGCAAGGGCAGGAGTCCGCCCTTCCGCCGGCTGCAGCGCGCTTGAGGTTCAGGGCCGCGCCATCAGGGACAAAAAGGGTTTTTGTCGTAAGCATAGGGACGAACCGTTGATCAACAATCGTCAGGCCGGTCGCCGTCGCGGCCGGAACAATCCGCGCCAGCAAGGCGGCGGCAATCGCGGCAATGGTGATTCAGGCAACCGGATCGACAGTCGGGCACGCGGCAACGCGGCGCAACTGCTGGAGAAATACCGCAACATGGCGCGCGACGCGCAAATGGCGGGCGACCGGGTGAACGCCGAATATTATCTCCAGTTCGCCGATCATTATTTCCGCGTGCTCGCTGACAATCGCGCGCGCCAGGAAGAGCAGCAGGCGCGCTTCCGCCGCAATGACGAGCCCGAGGCCGACAGCTTCGAGATCGGCGATGAAGGCGAAGAGAGCGGCCTGGAAGAAGGCGACGAATCCACCGCTGACCAGAACGGCGCGGAGGCGGTCTCCGCCAATCAGGAGCGACCCTCGCGCCGCCGCAACGAAGGCGGTGAGCCGGCCCGCCCCCCGCGCGAACGCCGCGAGCGCAGTGACCGTAAGGATGAACGCGCCGAGCGTCGTCCACGCGGCGCCAACGCCAATGACGATAGCGAGGGGAATGAGGGCCTCAATCTCGCCGCTCTGCCGCCGGCCATCGGCCGCAGCGAGACGAACGCGCCTGTCGAGGTCGCCGGGAGCGAGGAGGAGGAGCCCGCCGCGCCCAAGCCGCGCCGCGGACGGCGTCCGCGTCAGGCCGAAGCCGCCGAATAAGCGCTCTTTGTGAGCGAGCGAAGAGGCCCGGGGCATGCTCCGGGCCTTTTCCGTTTGGTGGCGCCGTTAAGCCGCGAGCCATCAGCATCGCGTCATAAAGCCGCAAGACTGCCCGAGAGAGAGCATGGCCCTTCGTTTCCCCCGTCCCTTCATCCTCCTTGGGAGCTGCGGTGCTGCCTTCGGGCTGATCGCCGCCACACCGCAGGCTCAGACCGACGCTGCGCCCGGCGACCAGACGGCGCTGCGCGAGAAGGGCCGCGCGCTCTTCCAGGAGATGGGGTGTTTCCAGTGCCACAGCCTTGCGGATGCCGATGCCAATGGCGCCTATGCGCCCGCGTTCGATGGCAATGTGCATCTGAGCCGCACGTTCATCATCGCCACCCTTACCGATGGACGCGGTGATATGCCGAGCTTCGCGGGCCTGATGAGCGAGGCGGACATGGCCCTGCTCGCCGATTATCTGATGGCCGCGCGCCAGCCCTGAAAGCATGCGGCGGGTTCCTTCGCGGGCGCGAAGACGGCCATTGCTGTGCACGGACGCCGGGTTGATCCCAATTCAGCCGACGTGCCCGGCCGCCCCGGGCTCCTGCCTGCGCAGGAGCGGGAGCGGTAAATCTGACGGACTGGTGCTCTTCTACCCGGGCGCCGCCTTGGGCCAGCACTACGGAGGCACTGTTGCTGTGCCGCCAACACGAAGTCCCGGAAGAGCGCCGTCCCATGTGTGGGCGGCCTTCCGGCAATCAGCATCACTCTTTTGGCTCTTCCCTGCGCACGAGCATAGGAAGGCGGTCAATCCGCAAGCGCTGCTCGGATCCAGTCGAGCGAGCCTTGTCGGCCTTCAAGCAGCGCCAGGCCGGCAACCGCCGTCCAGAATATCAGCTCCCGGCCGGGCTAGCTCCTCATTGCCTCCCTTGCACCCCTAGAATTTGCCCCGCAGCGTGATGCCGTAGGTGCGCGGTTCGGCGAGATAGGCGGAGAAGAGCTGGTTGCTCATCGTCGCGCCGGAGCGGCCGAGCTGGTTCACCGACTGGTTGTTGGGCGCCGAGCTTTGCAGCGGGCTGTTGAAGGCCACCTGCGTATAGCGCTCGTTGAAGATGTTCTGGCCCCATAGCTCGATGGCCCAGCGTTCGTCGGGGCCCCGCACGCCCAGGCGCGCGTTGGCGACGGTATAGCCCTGCTGCTTCTTTTCGGGATAGAGATCCGAGCCGGTATTGTAGCTGCTGGTTGCCCGCGCATCCACATAGACGAGGCCAGTGAGCCCACTGCTGCCCAGCGGCGGCGTCCAGCTCACGCTGCCAGTGACGACATAGCGCGGCGCGTTGCTGTTGGTGTTGCCTTCCAGCAGATAAAGCGCCGGGTCGAGCGGAATGGAGCCGGAGCCGTTGCCCACCAGCCGGTCGGCAAAATCGGTCTTGGCATAAGTGAGGCCGGTGGCGATGCGCACGGTCCGCGAGGGCGAGACATAGGCCTCGATCTCCACGCCTTCGCTGACCAGGCCGGGCTTGGTGTTCGCGCAGGTGCCGTCGGGCGCCTTGTCGCTCTTGCAGCCGTTGATATTCTGCACGACGAAGCTGGTGCCGTTGAAGGTATTGAGCTGGAAGTTGGTGAACTCCTGCCGGAAGATGGCGGTGTTGATCCCCCATTCGCGGCGATTGAGCTTGAAGCCGATCTCGTAGGCATTCACCGTCTCCGGCTCGAACCACAGCGTGGCGGCATCGGCATTGGTGCGCGGCGAGAAATAGGTGATCGGCGAGATGCCGGGCCGAATGCCCGTAGTGCCCAGCTCGAAACGGTCGAGATTGTAGCCACCTGCCTTGTAGCCGCGCGAGTAGCTGGCATAGACCATCGCGCCGCGACCCAATTCGTAGGAGAGGCTGGCCGTGCCCGAGAATTCGCCGCTGCTGCGCAAATCGGTGGGCGTGAGCGCGTTGAGCCCCGTGCTGCTGTTGCCGAGGCAGCCGAGCGTCAGAATGCCGGCGGCAAGCTGCGCCGCCGCCCCGAGCTGGCTGTTGGTGGCGATGCCGGGCAGGCCCGCGGCGCCGCCGGACTGGAGCTGCGCGCAGACGGCGTTGTTGTTGTTGAGATCGAGGCGGATATCCTTGCTCTCATGCGTGTAGCGCAGGCCCAGCGTCAGATCGAGCCGATCGGTGAGATGCAGGATGTTGTGCGTGAAGAGCGCCCAGTTCTGGCTGGTCTGATGATAGCGGCTGTCCGTATCGCCCGCGCCGGTGGGCATTTGCGCAAGCCCGCGCAGCCCATTGCCCAAGCCGGTGGAAATGGCGCCGGCCTGTACGCTCGCCTGGGCGTCGGCCGCAGCGGGGGAGGCGCCCTGATCGATGGCCGCCTGGTAGATAGCGGCATAGAGGCCGGCATTCAGAGTGGCCTGCGTGCCGGCGATGAGCGAGCCGATATTGGGCGTCGGGTCGCTGGTGTAGGGTACGGCGCACAGGGCAAGTTGCTGGGCCGGGATGTTGCTGGTCGGAGCGGCGCCTTGCATCAGGCGGCAGGCGGCGAAGCGGCCGTAATCGGCACCGAAGCGGATATTATCGCGCAGCGTCAGCTTCTCGTGCGCATAATAGCCGCCGACCAGCCAGTCGATGCTGTCGTTCAGCGCCGAGCCCTGAAGGCGCAGCTCCTGCGTGAAGGTCTTGAACTGACGGTAGGTGTTTGAATCGCGATAGAGCAGGTCGGCCGTGGCATAGTCATAGTCGCCATAATCGGCCGATTTGTAATCGCGATAGGCGGTGATGCTGGTGAGCTTCGCCCCGCCCATGTCGTAATTGATTTCGCCCGAGAGGCCCCAGTCACGCAGGTCGCTCACATAATCGCGGCCCGGGGTGATGCTGACACGGCGCTGATAGGGGTCCTGCGTGTAGGGCGTGTCGCCGTTGGGGAAGCGCGTGCCCAGCACCGAGAGCAGACTGACGATGCGGTTGGTGGGGTTGACGGTGAAGGCGCCCGGGCCCGTACCCACTTCTTCGGCTGTATCGATGAAGACAGCGCCGCAGCAGCTCTCGTCGCGCTTGGTATAATCGGCGATGAGGCGGATGGAGAGATCGCTGCTCGGCTCGATGAGGAGTTGTCCGCGCAGGAAATAGCGGTTGCGGTCGTTGGTGTCGCCCGCCCGGGCGCCAGCCGCATCGACCACGGTCAGGAAGCCGTCGCGCCGGGAATAGACGCCCTCGAGGCTGGCGGCGATCGTCTCGGTGAGCGGCCCCGTTACGCGGGCGGAGGCGTGCCAGTAATCATAGTTGCCGTAGGTCAGCGCGGCGCTGGCGCCCAGCGTGAAGCTGGGCGACTTGGACACGATGTTGAGCAGGCCCGCCGAGGCGTTGCGGCCGAACAGCGTACCCTGGGGGCCGCGCAGCACCTCCACCCGTTCGATCTCGCCCAGATCCGTCAGGCCCGCGCCGGTGCGCGAGCGATAGACGCCGTCGATGAACACGGCGACCGAGCTTTCCAGGCCCGGATTGTCGCCCACTGTGCCAATGCCGCGGATGCGCGCCGCACCATTCGCCTCGGTGCCGGTGGAGGAGACCAGCAGCGAAGGCGCAAGCTGGTTGAGTTGACGGATATCGCTGGCGCCGCTGTTCTGAAGCGCCTGCGCCGTCACGGCTGAGACTGCGATGGGCACGGTGGAAAGCGGGCTGGCGCGCCGCGTGGCGGTGACGACGATGGCACCCCCCGTGACATCCTCGCTGGAGTCATCGGCAGCCGCCGGCGCTTCCTGAGGCAGCTCCTGGGCGCGAAGCGGCGCAGCGAGGGCAGCATGAAGCGTTGCGAGGCTTACGGAGGTGACCAGCAGAAGACGACGCACGGACATACTCCCCTGAAAGGTCTGCGTTGAGGCGCTTTGCGGGTAAGCGCATGAAGATATTGTTACACCAATAGGCATGTCAGGCCCCAGAGAAATTGCGTTTAAGGGGCCCCTTCATTGGGCCTTGTTGCGTTGTTGCTACAGTTAGGCGGGTAGGTGTGGTAATCTGGAAGCAGTTCGCCCGGCAATCGGCTCAGGCGCGCATGGGAAAGCGCAGCAGCCGGTCGGAAAGGGGCACCAGTGCCTCCGCCACACCGCCCACCAGCGCGCGGATGGGTGGCGCGCCGGCATCCAGCCCGCCTGTAAAGGCACCGAACGAAGGCAGGATGAGTTTGCGCGGGCCCAGCACGAAGCAGCGCCGCGAGATGGATCGCCCGCGCAGGGAGAGGCGCCATTTTGGGTGAAAATGGCCGGAAAGTTCGGGCAGCGGCTCGTCGCTCCGGGCTTCGTGTCGCAGCAGAACGCCGTCGACTGCCGCCTCGTCATGGCATTCGCCGCCCAGGCTTGGCGAGGGATGGGGATCGTGATTGCCGGTGATCCATACCCAACGGC
>Ga0182738_1006527_pt1 | contig 12073 bp, 17 predicted proteins | sample eDN5th30CBELigMG_FD_128876 | JGI IMG/M metagenome (GOLD analysis project Ga0182738, IMG submission 128876) | Enriched Miracle-Growth compost microbial communities from Emeryville, California, USA - eDNA 5th pass 30_C BE-Lig MG (version 2)... ...
AGATGTAAGAAAATCTTTTAAAAAAAATTCTTTTTCACATTGATTAGATATGCCGATTAGCTTGTTGTTGAACTTTCCCAAGATTCGTGGGATGACTCAAGATCTTGGTATGGTTCTTGAATCTATCAAATATGTGCTCAGAACTGATCCCAATTGCAATTATGAAATTGATGAAACTGAAACCAAAATCAAAAAGAAGATCCTCTAAAAATATTTTATATGTTAAGTATCGAGTATTTTATTCGGAAAGAACGACCATTCAGTATCTTCCTTGATTTAAATATATCCTGTTTCTCATATATTTTTCAAGTTGAACTCACTTCCAATCAATCATTCTTTTCGAAAATTTTAAAGTTTTCTTTGTGTTTCAAAAAATCTCTAAATCTTGAAGGAACGCACAGAAAGATCTCTTTTCATTCGTGACAAATAATATGTGGACTCTACAGATCAGTAAACCTTATTTAAAAACTCTAAATTTCAAAACAGGCAAAACAGTATCATACACCTTCAAAAATTTACATTCAAAAAGTTTTCTTATGCTAAGCCAGTCATTCTTTCCTGAAGAGCATCAATATAAGCATACTCTTCTCTTGTAATTCTTGAGCAGCTACAATTCTTAGGGAAATGATCCACAAATAACGCTTACCTGAAAAACTCAAGTTCAAGGGCATCAAGTCTTTGGAAGCTTTCAATATTGGAACATAATGTCTTGATCCCTGAAATCGTAATTGCTGGGCAACTAAGTAATAAAATTAGAGAGGCCCAAAATAAACCCTCACTCTCCAAAATCTAATAAAATTTGTTTCAGCTTGCGAAGTTTTCGGATACTTTGACTCAAAGTCACCAACCCTATACTCGTAATCTGATGACATCTACATAGAAAATTAAGCAAAAAATAATAATTTTGACAATAAACTTTGAAAAAGAAAGTTGGATTTGGTTCAATTTCTTTGCTTTTGAAATGCTCCTGCTAAATCCCATTAAGCCTTCATCCGTTATTTTTGGACAACTAGAATTCAATGAGCCTTTTAATTACCCCTCAATTTTCTTACTCAAAAAAGTCTATCACAAGCTTCTCCAACTGTGGCAGCTTACTCATTTCTTCACCAAAACTAATCACCCCTGTGTTTCCAATTTTTCTACATCTATCATAATAAAATTACTCCTTGTTTCTTTAAAAAATTGTTCTACTGGAACGCTTCTAAATTCACTTTATGTAAAGACTGGATCGATGAGAGCTGCTTTCCCAGATCCAAAATGACATTATCTGTCAGACTATTTAACCTAAGTGATACTGTTTAGATTTGTTCTTCCTGAAATGCTTACCCTGATAAGGCAAGAATAACCTTCTTTAATTTTCTAAAGTTCCCTAAACTCTCAATAATCGCATTTATCCCTTCATTTGTTATCCCTTTACACCTAATGATTTTTTGGTTCATTTGTCTTCAGAATGAAGAATTTACCATGAAAAGCTGAGTTCAAGGTTTTCAAGGGAAGTCATGTGAGAGATGCTCTCACTCAAACTCTTTACCTCAAAATCTTTAATCTTAAAACAACTAACCCAAATATTATTATTCTCAGTGTTTTCTTTGATAAGCAATACCTTTTAAAGTTTAATTGGAGAGTAGTGAGAGGATTCATCTGGGCGATATTCTTTCCCAAAACAACAACACCCATCTTAGCTAAATCAAAGCACCTAATTGTTTCATTTTGTTTTGTGAACTCCTTCACGATTACTTTTCAAAGACAAGACTTAAATGAGCCAGGTTCTTCAATTTCGGTAGCAGGAAACTCAGGCTGATTACAGCTTGCTGTTTCAGACTAATACAACTAAAAAGTTAGCCACTTTTCTTTGTGAAACCTCGGTTACGAAGAAAGGTCAAGATCAAGAGTTTTGAGTTGAGATAACAAGGCCAATTTTTGACTGAGAAGGATCACTTCGTTCTTCATTATATTCGCAGAGCTTCATAATTAAAGTTCAACCAAAACCCTTTCCATTACTGTGTGAAGCATAGTTTGAGAGAAGTTAATTTGTCAAGTTTAGAGATATTTCTGCCAACAATAGAAACCCCTTTTGATTTCATTTTCCCGCACCTACAAATTAACAGTTTAGATTCCAAATATTTCCCATTACTTTTCAAAATTCAATTGTAAATTCCTCATTTTTGACCCTTTCTTTGAAAGAAATCCACTCAAATACCCCACACCAATATCTGTTAACTGCACGCCTCTATATCTATTTAAGTATCTTATTTGCTCCCTTTATATATTTACCTGATCATAGTGATCTCAAAACTAGACATATTTCTAAGTCTTCTCAATGCTTTAGCTATTCCTTTCAGACATAAATCATCTACATTGTCGCACCTGTAGGAGAAGATTAATCGAGTATTAATAATATATGATTGAAATCCCTGAAGGATTTCAGATGAAGTTGAAATTTAAATAATAATACCATGATAGAACGATTTTCAAACATTGTATATGCTTGATTTTTGATACGGTCTTCATATAGCTGATCAGCTGCTTAGATGAGATGCCTCCACAACTATTTTATTCGAATAAGATAAGAGAGGCTTCAGAAAGGATGTTTCTACTCTTGAAAATTAAGAGCGAGGGATCTGGCTTTATTGATTCTGTGTCCTAATTGAATAAAACTATTGAGTTTGTCAAAGAGGATCCTAGGCTTATTGAGGTTTTGAAAGGAGTTCTATGATACTGTAGCTTGGTAGATCGATTGCGGATTTTCTTTCGAAAAAGTTGGCGGATTTTACCAACATAGTCTTCATCACTATCATAGGGATAAAGGATAAGAATATGAGAATATTACGAGATGATTGGGGCAGAACCTTCGTATTTGAGTTGGGCAGAAGGTTTGATGGAGGTGTTATAGAGGAGATATTTGAATTTGGAGGGTTTGGGAGTCATGTAAAATTGGATAATAGGTAGAAAGAGTATTATTATTATTTAGGAGGTAATCAGTCGATATTTTTGAATTGTTGTAAAGATATATTGTCGGAAAAATTTAAGCAAAGGGGCATTTTTCACTACAAATTCACAAAAGGAAAAATCAATTTTTTATTGGGCTTCGTCTCAATATTTATGCAAAAGATTCTCCCCAAGATCATATCCCAAATTTTTACGTCAAATCTTTTCCAAAAAAAAATCCATTTTTTTTTCATTTATTTTCTCCCTCCTTCTCATTCATCAAAATTACTATATTTTCCTATTAACCTAATCACCTCCTCCAATCTAACGACCCTCTGACTCTAACTCAAAATTCACACCCAACCCCATCCCTTATTATTCTCAGTGAATGACTAAAGTAGTAATTTGATTAAATAAAAAATATTACAAAGGAATGTTCGAATTGAAGCCTCTGAAAAAACCACCAGTTCAAAACAAGCCACCTGCCAAAGTCGCTAGTGCTTTCAAAAATGCCATGAATGACGATGATGATAATAAACCCGCAACCGCCGCTCGCCCAAAAATCTCTTCATTTGTTACTGCTATTCCTCAAACTAATTATCAAAAAGTATTAATATTGAGCATAAGAACTTCCTTGCTAATCTTCTCATAGATCCTTGATGAAACCAGCAAAATTGTCTTGGAAGACCCTTCAATTTACAGTTATGACGAGCACTATGATGATATTCGTGAAAAGAGAAAAGAATTAGAGCAAGTCAAGAAACAAAATGTACGCGAATATTTTTCAAAAGAAAGGATTATTTACCTTGATTGGAATAGGTTGGATCGAGATATATTGACAATTTGAAAAAAGCATCAGAAAAGAGAAAAGTCGAACAGAGTATAGTTCATGAGAAAATCGCTGAAAAGGAACTTCAAAGAGAAGGAGGTCCTGGAACTGGTGAAAAATACGTCACTGCCTCGTAATCTATCTGGATATTCTCTTTTTATCTAATTTCCTTCCTTAGATATAAGCGTATGATGGAAGAAAACAGAAAGTTCGCTGAAGAAGATGCCGCTAAAGAAGCTTACAATAAACAGCATGCTGCTTCTGTTGAAGTAAATTTGTCTTTTCTTTGCTTTATATTAATATTTTCTCAATAGGATAATACTTCAGGAATGTATAAAGATCTCTATAAACAAGATATTTTCATGGGTGGTTATCGTCCTGATATCGCCACTATGATCAAAGAACCTCAGAAAACTGCTCCTCAACCTCAGCAGGAAAAGAAGCCTGAAGAGGTTCCTCAAAATAAACCTCAACCTCAAGCTGAAAAGAGAGATATAAGACCGCAAGAAAAGCCTCAAGAAAAGCCCCAAGAAAGACAGCCAGAGCAAAAAGAGGCAAAGAGAGAAAGAGGAGACTCAAGAGAGAGATCAAGATCAAGAGAGAAATCACCCTCGAAATTACAAGAAATTAGAGAAGAACAAAAGGAACAGAAAGAGCCAGAAAAGGAACTTAGTAAGGAGGAGAAATTGAAGCTTATGAAAGAGAGATATATGCAGAGAAAATTGAATCAATCTGGTGCACCTGCTCCTGCCAATCCTTAGTCTTTATGTTGTATGTTGCGTGATGTAAATATTTTTTTGAAGGAAAATTTGGAATCCTAACAGGAATTAATTGTATTTTTGTAAAATAACTACTGAAAGGATCTTTTTAAATACTGCTACTTTTTTTTGAAAGGAAAAAAACCTAAAAATTTCGGGGAAAAAAATTTCCAATAGGAATCTATTTGGAAAAAATGATTCGATTCAATCCTTGTAGGTTTCCAGATCAAAAGATAAATTTCAAAAAAAGCAAAATAAATTGTTTATGTTTTAAAATTATATATATCTAAAAAGTTTATATATAGTCCTAATCTAAATAAAAAAATCACACAGCAGCTGTGAATGAGACCCACCAACTTCCCTACTGGTTCCTCCCTTATGTCCTTCCCTTCCTAACCTCAACAGGCAACATGCCACCAAAATCAAACTTGCCTCCTCAATATTTTGATGAAACCAAAAAGAAGGGTGAAGTCAATGAACTCAGACAGTATTAATCTTCAATTTTTCCCTTCTTATCCCTTCCTTCCCAGATTGTTAAAGAATACTTTGAGTGATAAAGACACCAATAAAAGAAGAGAAGTCGTCAAAAAAGTCATTGCTTTCATGACTTTGGGTACTCCATCATAATCCTCCAAAACAATCCTTTGAATTTATTTGTATAGGTATTGACGTCTCCAGACTCTTTATGGAAATGATCCAGGTACAATTTCCCTTTATCTTCAATTTTTTCTCACGTCCCTCAGGCTTCTTACACTAATGATCTCATCCAAAAAAAGATGATTTACTTATATCTTGGAAATTACGCTGAATCCAACGCTGAACTTGCTATCATGGCCATCAACACTTATCAAAGAGATCTCGAAAATAACGATCCTAAAATTAGAGGTCTTGCTTTGAGATGTTTATTCAACATGAAATTTGCCGGTGTTATTGATTATCTCCCCAATGCTATCATGAAAGGAATCAATGATCTTGATCCTTACGTCAAGAAAACCGCCATTATGGCCTGCATCAAATATTTCTATCTCAAAAATATGAACACTAGTGACTGTAAGAAAATTCTTTTCTTTGAGAAAAATTCATTTTTCAAAAGTGAGCAATATTATTGATATCCTCTATTCTCTTATCAGAGACCCCAACCCTCTTGTTTCCACAAACTCCTTGATGGCTCTTGACGAAATCCTTCAAGAAGAAGGAGGTATTGCTATCAATCCCAAGATGATCATCTATCTTCTCAACAGAATTAAAGTACATTTTTTACAAAGAAAAATTTATTCAGCTTTCAAATAGGAATACGATGAATATGGCCAAAGTATAGTTCTCGAATTAGTCGCAAAATATAAGCCCAGAAACGAATCTGAGCTCTTGGATATCATGAACGTCCTCGATGAAAGACTTAAGCACTCCAGCTCTGCCATCGTCCTTGGTTGTGTCAAAATCTTCCTCAACTTCACCAAAGATAACCCAACCATCCACAAACAAGTCTACGAAAGAATCCAATGTATCTTATTAATAAATCCTCTCTTATTTATCCCCCTAGCTCCTTTGATTACAATGGTGACCAGTGGTGAAGTGACAGGCTCCTACGAACTTGCCTACATTGTCCTTTCTCACATCAACTTTATTGTCAGCAGAGGAGGAAACGAATTCTTTGAAAAGGAGTATAAGCATTTCTACTGCAGAACCGATGAACCTTCTTACATCAAGCATATCAAGCTTGAAATCTTGAAGTGGGTCGCTTCTGAAGCCACTCTTGGCGATATCATGAACGAATTGGGTGTTTATGTTACTGATATTGATAATGAAACAGCTAAAGCTTCTATTCAAGCTTTGGGCGGCATTGCTTTGAGAATCCCCAGAATGGCCACTCCTATTGTTAAGCAATTGTGCAATTTCTTGAACTATCAACAAAGTCATATCGTCAATGAGACTATGATTGTCTTCCAGGATATTTTGAGAAAGCATAAAGATGAATATAAAGACATTATTCAAATCCTTGAAAGCTCCACTGAATACGTCACTGAACCCGAAGCCAAGGTAAAGAACTATCCCTCTAAATTGCTTTATAAAATAATGAACTAGTGCTCTTTGATTTGGATTCTTGGTGAATTTGGTGAATATATCGATGATGCTCCTTATATCATTGAAACTCTCGTTGATGGCTTGAAAGAAAGCACTGACTCCAATAAAGTCAAGAAAATCGTATAATTTTTTCACTGAAGCTTCCCTCTTAATATAAAAAGTTATTGACATCCAGCGTGAGATTATTCTTGAAGAGACCTCCCGAGATGTTGAACACTCTCAAGAAGCTTTTCAATCACATTCTTGCTAATGAAAACGAAGGAAGTGAAGATTTCGATCTTAGAGACAGAGCTATTTTCTATGCCAAAGCCCTCCAATACAACATTGACGGACTTAAAAAGGCCATTGATGAAAAGATCGACATGAACCAAATGTTCGTTGAAGACGAAGAAGTCCTCAAGGAAGGCGCTACTCTTGAATTCAACACATTATCCGTCATTTTCAGAAAGCCTGCTTCTAAATTCATCAAATCTATTGCTTATTTGAACCAAATGAAGAATAAAGAACAAGAAGAATTGGCCGCTGATCAAAAGCAAGCCCAGGCCCAAAATCAAATCAACGCTAATTCTGGCAAAGACCCTGATGCTGACTATGGCACCGGAACTGCTGAACCTTACGACAGCAACCTTCTTGACCTCGTAAAAACACCATTTTTGGGCTCTTTCTCATCAAATAGGATACTCCTGCCTCACAAGGTGGACAAGGTGGCAGTACTGGCCAATTGACTGCTGATGATTTGACTCCTCATTTCGAAGTTGATCCTCAATTGTTCCAAGCTAAATGGGGTGAATGGCCTGAATCGTAAGGATATGGATGGAAAATAGTGAATATTAACTTGAATCAATAGAGCAAGAATGACTAGAGCTTTACAAAATGTGGAAGTTGTTACTGTCGAAAAGCTTGAAGAAGCTTTCCAATCTCAAAATATATTCTGTGTGGCTTCTGGTGAAAAGGACAACGAAATGAGATTCTATTTCTATGGCAAATTCGTATTACTTTTCTTATTTGAGCTTGTTGGACTAATCATTTTATAGGCAAGAGCTGATCAACTTTTCTTTGTTGAACTTCAAATCAATAGATTTAACAGCGAATTGAATCTTTCTGTGAAGGCTGAAAGCGAAGATCTCGGTACTCCTGTTGCAAAGTATATTGAAGAATGCTTCACCAACTGGCAATTAATCGCTTAACAAATTTATCACTATTTCCTACGTCTCACTCTTTTACCGTTAAGTTAATATATACTGAATATGAACACATATTTACCAGTGTTGCATAATTTAGTTGATGTGTTTTGAATCCTAGTAAACATTCTAGTTAATTCTCTAGAATTCCTTTTCTTAATTCTATCAAAAATTGAACCCCTTTACAAAAAACTTTCCTGAGAATTTTCTGAAATTTCCAAAAATTCAATGTCACTTCGAACCCAAGAATTGTAACAAGAAGCTTTTGAAATAACTAGGATAGTTTATGATAAACATGACACATAACAACATTTCTTTTTCAAATATACTTTACATTGTGTTTTCCTCATAACAATCAAATATCTAATATTCTTAATGAAATCCCTCCTTTTCATATCATTCTTGAAGAACCAAATCAACTCTATTTTCAATAGTTTCTCTTGATTAGTCGTCGAGACCCTCTGGGATCGCATCTACTTCTTTTTTCAAGCCATTGAGATAGGTCTTTAAGCCAATGTAGATTAATCTGTTCTTGGATGCATCACCGAAAATCACAAAAGGAACTCCAACCTTTTCACCAACACACTCAATAAGCTCCTCAAAAGGAAAGATATTGGTATTAAAAGTTTCCCCTGGATACTTCTTGATCTCCTCTAAAACTTCTTTAAAAACTTCAACTTGAACCAACTTCTCAGGTGAACCTTGATAGGAGAGAAAAACATAGAAATCTCCGTAATTGGGGAGTTCTTCACGGTGAGAAGGCAGACAATACTTCAAAATATCTGCAACTTCTTCTTGTGGAACGATTACAAATTGCATCTGTGAGACGTATATCCGGCAAGAAGATTATTTTTGAATTTGTAATTTTGCAAACTTTTTGGGGCTTAAAAAACACACAAATTTTCAACTGATATTTTAGCTTGATTTTTTGAATGAAATTTATAATCTAATTTCAAAAACCATTTTTACAAATTTGATCACCAAAAATGTCTGAAAACACCGAAGCCCAAGGCTCTTCCACAGAAAATAGTTCAAAGTCCTCATTTGTTTCAATGCCTGTTGTTACTATGAAAAATGGCACTGCTTATTTATTATTTAAGAACAACGGAAAAGGAGAAGAAGTTGAAGTCGAAGCATCTCAGCATCTGAAAGACTTCAAGAACTTTATTGAAGAACACTTTCCTGACGCCAAGTTTTAGAGGTTTATAGTTATTGTTTGTATGTATTTGAGAGGATGAGAGAGTTATTATTTATAGAGTTTTGTAGAAAGTACTTCTTAGAGCTGTATTACGTTTTCAATATCAGTAAAGTTAGAAAAATATTGAAAAAGAAAAGGAGTGCCTCGTCTTTGAAAACTTTCATAGGGTTCAGAATTTTTTGAACTTTGAAGGAAACAAAAATTTGAGTTCAAAACTGAACCCCAAAGGCCTTAAATAGGACAATATTTTGAAGAGAAAAATTGGTTAATTTAGTAAGTTTTGATTTTGAAGTAGTTTTTAGAATAAAATCATAAAACAGAACAGAGACAAAGTGTAATTAATTGCCTCTAGCCTTCTTCATAAATCCTTTTATTCATACGATCAAATTATACATCAAAATCAAAAGCTTTCAATTTTTCAGTGAAAAAAAATTCTTATTCAATTTAATTATTTCAAGACCCTTTATTTGTTGGAGTAGTCATCATCATCTTCAGCAGGTCTCAATTGTTTTTCGATTTGTTCCTTCAACTTAGCAACCAAACTGATAATATTATTGACGTTTCTTCTATTTCTTTCATATTGCTTCTCCTTCAAGTTCTCGATAAAGTCCTTTGAGAACTTAGTAACAGCTTCTGTAATATCAGTTTCCTATTTTATTCCATTAACTCTAATCAGAAATCTCAGTTCTTTACCTTCTTGAAGATCTTTCCTTCAACATTTTCAATGAATTGTGAGACAACACTCAACACACCATCTCTACTGTCCAAGAACTAACCCCAAATTAATCATATTTCTTAACAATTCTATTACGTATTCTTGCTCGTCAGTGTATGGTTTATCTTCAGCAGGGGCATCAGGATTGGCGGTTTCAGAATAAGCCTGGTATTTATCCAATTCTTCTCCTGTAATCTTGTTGACATTTGTTCTCAATGTTCCCAATTCAGCCTTCAGTTTCTCAAACCTACACAAATTCATTTACAAAAACCATCGGATCCCATGTTCTTACACGTCACCGACGATCTTATTCATGTCTTTTCCAGCATCATCTAACCAGAATCCGAATTGTCTCAATGCTCCGTCTTCCATTTCGATGAACTGCATTTCGATATCTAACAATTTTTCTTCCAAACCTGTAGTATCATCTCTCAATTCGTATAATTCTTTATCGTCATCATAATCAGGATCTTCGAATTTTCTGAATGTCTTTATTTGAAATTAAAGGGAGATTTCTATAGAAAATACTTACGTCTTTCATTCTCTTTTGGAAAGCTTGAATGTGAGACTTGGTCTCTTGTTCGCTTTCGCTAATAGATTGCTCCAATTCGGCCAAGAATCTCTTGATTTGTTCCAATTTCTTTTCATTCTTTTCGATAATATTGGCCTTCAAGAAATCTCCATTTTCGTTAAACTTCAAGATAAACTTGGCGACTTCATTTTCTGAGCCTCTAATATATTTCAATTTCTCGTAATCTTGGTCAGCCTTGATCTCTTCTACGATATTATCCAATGTATCAACTTTAGCTTCCTTTAATTTCTTGAGTTGTTCGGCCTTTTCACGGTCCAAACGATCCTTTTCTTCGAGAGCTTTAAGTTCTTGTTGGCGACCCAATTTGGCTCCTTTAAACTCATCTTTTTCTTCCAATTTATTCTTCATGGCGTCATCAATAAAACTGTAGTCCAAATATTTCAAGTTCTTCAAATGGAAAATCACATGAAGATCATATTCGGTTTCCTTCTTTGTAAAGGGATTTCCGGCCACGTTAAAGACTTCCAACTTACGGAATCTCTCCAAATAATCCAACATCTGTGAGACTTATCACTCAATTATCTTTATAAATATTTACCTTGTCATATTTCTCAATCAAGTTGTTTCCAATAGACAGCACATTAAGTTCAGTACAGTTATCAAGACCTTCAACTTCTTTGATTTGATTGCTGTAAAAACTGATATCTTGAAGTTTTCTCAGCTCAGTTAATCCTTCGATTTTCTCAATAGCGTTAAATGAAAGATCGAGCCATTTCAAATGGACCAAATGGCCAATATTCTCAATCTTCTTTATCTTGTTATTATCCAATCTCAACTCTTCAAGTTTATTCAAACCTTCCAAATTCTGAATTCTATAGATATCTAATGCACCTCAGCTTGAAGGAAACCCTTGATATATATACCTTGGAAAGAGAGATTGAGGACTCTTAATTCGTTAAAAGGGAGAGTGTCCAAGTTGACAATTTTGTATTCTTCTTTATTCTCTTCATAATATCTCTTCATAGCTTGCCTATATTTTCATCAGAAAATGTACTTCCCATCCAAAATTACTTAATGAGATCATCGTTGATAACAGTGATGTCGGGAACGGGACGATAGCTACCACCACCCTTTTTGATAGTAACGACAGTTTGAGCAGCAATCATTGAGGAAAAAGTTTATATAAGTTCGTTAATTAAAAAAAGGATTTTTTATTATAAATCCGCAGAAGTTAGATTTCTCTTTTTCTTCAATTAAAAAACAGGTTTTTTCTTTTACTTTAGTAATAGAGATAGATAGATATTTCAAGGAAGAAGTATTTTATGATAGAATCACACAAATACATAAATAATTAGCAACAAAATACAAAGTTTCTTTATTCATCGATCCTTCTATATCTATTTCCAGTGCTTTCATCAGAGCTTGTATGGGCTCTTCCTCTATTATTTTCTATTTCATTCGACGGTATATCAAGAACAAAATCTGAATCGGAATTCTGCAGTAAATTGGGGTTACTTGCTCCTCCTCTATCTTGTATAGGACTTGACACTAAGCTTCCACCTTTGTAAAAAATTTATTATAAACAGATTCTCAATATAAACACTACCATTGTTTCCTTCATTTCCAAGATTATCATCTTGATTATTATTCTCTCCGTCTCCTGCACCGGCCAAAGGTTGTAACGGGAACCCAAAGCCGCCATTTCCTTGATTATTTAACCCGCCCTGTTCTTCATTATTTCCTCCAGGGCGAATTCCATTAGCGGCATTTTCTAAGGTAGCTACTAAAAGAGGGTGATTTCTATTGACCATAGCGAGCTCTGTATTTGAAAAATGGCTTCTGCCGAATAA
>Ga0182738_1006529_pt1 | contig 12071 bp, 9 predicted proteins | sample eDN5th30CBELigMG_FD_128876 | JGI IMG/M metagenome (GOLD analysis project Ga0182738, IMG submission 128876) | Enriched Miracle-Growth compost microbial communities from Emeryville, California, USA - eDNA 5th pass 30_C BE-Lig MG (version 2)... ...
GTTTCAACAACTTTATAATCATCCTCATCTTCTAATTCTTCATCACTATAAGTTTCTTCTTTTTTATGTTGGACTGGTGGGGTATTATTCACTTTGTTTCTCTTTGTTTGATCTTCAACAGCAATTTGTTGCTTTTGTTTGACCGGAGAAACCTCGGGTTCCTTTTCAAAATCTTCATCATCCTCATAGTCATTTTTCAAAGGTGAGCTAATTTCCTTTTTAGGCTCGTATTTTGGCTCAACTTTAGGCTGGGCCTTAATATCTGGCTTGGTCTGAGTTTTGGGCTTAGGAGTTTCTATTTCCTCTTCAAAATCGTCAACGAACTCCTCAGATTCTTTTCTTTTCTGAACGACAACTTTATTTTGTGATTGTCTGGGCTTAAAATCTATATCTTTTTCGATAGGTTTGGGGAGTTCTTTTTTCTTTGGCTCTTCCTTTTTTGGTTTGGGCTTTGAAGTGGTTTCTGGATCATCCCAATCTTCAATTTCATCAAATGGCTCGAATCCATTATCTTTTTTATCCTTTTCGCCAAAAGACTGCTTTCTTTTGAAATAAGGGTCGGAATCCTTTTCAGCTTTGGGCTTGGTTACAGTTTTTTTGGAAGGTCCATCAAAATCATCGACATCGAATTCATTATCAAAATCGTAATCGTCCATTGTTCCAAGCTTATATTTTTTGCAAGCAGTAAGTAATTTTTTATATTACCGGTATTTTTGGAGTTTCACAAATTTTAGCGAAAATCCTTGTTTCCTCTAGAATCTCAGGAATTTATTGAAAAATTCGATTTAGACTATGATGAGTTGGAGATATCAAAATTTTTCCCTCGAATTGGTTTCTTGAGGGGACTGTAAAAATAAATAACCAGAGTTACTGGGAGCGGGAGGAGTCTCAAAAAAACTTTTCTATGATGACTTGGGAAGGGGTAGGAGTTTGAATTTTGATGAAATTTCTTTCTCTTTATTTTGGTTCTGCTGAGAATTTTTTTGTGGGGATTCAAAGGAAAAAAAAAGTCAGACTTTTTATTTTGATGGATAATAAGACTTTTTTCTAATCTGACTAGGAAAGACTAAGTGAAATAAATTTTTTGTAGTCTGATAAGGAGCAGGAGGTACGAAAAAAACAAGCACAATCATAAGCATAAAATCGGATAGGAATGATACAACAACAATAATAGCAAAAAAAAAATCAAACAAACTACATTAATATGAAAACTGCTCACGGGATCATAAAAAATCAAGATATATAACACTTAAAACGATTTATTATTAATAATAAATAATCTTTATTTAATATACAGATAAGGTTAGTCTTAAAACATCCATACAAGTTAGTCTGTGTGTGATTTTTCAAAAACCAAAAACACACACCAAATGTTTTTTATATTATAATCATTAATTAACTGAATCTTTTCATCTTCCCATTCATATTAGAAGAGCTTTTCACTCCTTTAATTATTGGGAGATATCCTTTAGGCGACGCTTCTGAATACAACAAATCTTTATTTGCAGGTGATAAGGACCTGCTTTCATCATTATAACCAGTTCTGGAGTCTGTCAGCGACGATTTATGAGGATTCTCAAGATTTGACAGGTTATTCAATTTTTTCAATTTGTGTGGGACTGGAAGTGGATTCAAAGTGTTCAAAGCCAAAGGCAAAGGCAAAGGTAAAGGAGAAAATGCCATGCGATCAACAAGGGCGCTTCTTGATATGGTAGAACTTGGGCTGGTGACCATAGTTCCTTTACGACTTGGGTTTTGACTGATTGTTCTGAAACTGTTGAAGTAATTTTCTAAGTTTGAAAAGCCGAGGACAATAGCAGTAACGTTATCAAAGGATTTGCTAAGGAGGGCTTTTTTCAAGATATTCTCTGAGGCAGCACCAAGAGCTTGGTGATAATTTGAAAGTCCTTCGTCATTCATTGTCTCCCAGACAATCTTGGTTATGTCTTCATTTGATAGTTTATCATATATTCCATCACCTTGTAGGGTCAGAATAAATTTCAAAAAGAGATTTTTTATTTACATCCAAGAACGAGAAAATCATGTTCAGAGTTTAACTTGATTTTGGTGATTTCTGGCTTGGCAATCAACACGTTCGGGTTGCCTCCGAATTGTGGTAATTTCGCTTCAATATCTCCAAATGCTCTTGAAACCTTGAATACAACGATGATGATGAGATTAATTTCAACAGTAGAATTTTTACAGATAATTTTCCTGGTAAGATTCTGCAAGGAAGAGGATTATCAGCTCCATTACCGCTTGGAGTGCTAGTAGCACCATTATTTCTATTCAAAACATTTCTAAAAATGAATTTAAGGATCCAATAAGATATTCATCAAGATACTGGTAAACTTTTCCTCCACCGTCGATAACTCTACGAAGCTCTTGAGGGTCAGAAGGCTTATGATCTCTCGTTAAAGCATAAACTGAGTTGCCAGACTGTTGGCTCATGACAGCTCTACTATCGCCCAGATTGCAAATATATAGGGTATCATCGACAATTAATAAAACCAACGCACAAGAGCCTGATTTATCATGTGTTCCGCCGGGTTGATTTAATGACTCTTCAATAAATCCTCTTTCAACGGTTTCAAAGCCTTCTCTTAGGGCTTCTTGAGGACTATATGGGAAATATTTACTTTTCACAATCTACGTTGATAGAATAAGTAAAGTAGTATTGATAAGGTTTTTTTACAGCATTGTGAAGGTTATTTCTGAGGTAATCGACACATTTTGAGCCACCGTGGCCATCAAAGACCCCAAATAAAGAGCATTGGGGCCAGTAGTCATTGCTATTGCCAGTTCGTTCAGAGATTCTGTGTATATTGAGTAATATGGAGACTCTGTCCTCATTATAGTGTCTGACCAGCCCCTGATTCGTGCAAATTCCGAAACCTTTGATAAGTCCATAAGTCTTTTCAGAATGTTTGGTCGGCTCAGCATTTGGTAAGACGTTGTTGAGTTGTAGTTTGGTCAGTCTTTTCACAAGAGTTTCGAAGGTAGTGGCATTGGATTCATTACCAAGAATTTTGCCTTGTGACATTGAGCTTGAAGTAACTATACAGAGAAGTCAACCTACAAGAAGATTATAGAGAAATTTACATTTGGTGCTTTCTGGGGAGATGGACAGGGGAGAAGTGACACCGACAAACTTGAAGACGCCTGGCTTGGCAGTAACATCTACTGATAACGCTTTAAATTTGTCTTTGAGAGAGTTCTTTGGTTCTTCTGCCGTTTCAGAGTTGTCGGCTGAAGTGGTTTGTTCCTAAGAAGGTAAGTGAGGAGCACTTAAAGAATAAAGGTACTTCTGGGACTTCATCAAGAATTTCATCTTTGCTATCTAGATTGATTTGATCAGTCATGGAAGCAGGGTGTTTGAAGACATCAGTGCTTTGTCGGATATTTAAACGTCTAGGTGCGACAGTTTGTCTTTTGGGTGCGTATTTGGGAGCTCTGTGATAGATTGCTTGCATTTTGTGATTTTGCCCTGAAGATGAGCTGCGTTTTTTTCTGATTCGACCTCTTAAACACTAAATTGCAAAATTTCTATTTTTGTTGCTCGAATTAAAATTTATGGATTTTGAGAAAAGGCATTGTCATCCGGGTTTTTTAGAGAATCTTGCCTTGACTTTGAATAATCTGAATAAATCTTTTCTTTATTTGAAAAGAATAACTAACATGCTATTATTCAAAGCTTAATATTTGTAATATCTCTCTTATATTCATCGTGATGTCTTCGAGAAATTCTCTCGAAGAGAAACATTCGTCTCAATAGTAGTCCTTGATTTACCTCTTGTCTGCTATTTAGGGAAGAGAAGAGAGGTATATTTTTTTGTTTTTGAGTATTTGGATTGATTTCAAATGAAAAAACCAAGAGAAACTCGAAGAGTTTAATGTAAGAGACTGAAAAAGGGAAGACGAAAGGTGATAAAGTTTTTCTCATTTTCGAAAAAACAAAGTGAGGGAGCTCTGATTATGTGGTAAGAGGTGGGAGATTTAGCAAAATGTGGGTTTATTTTGAGTGGAGAATTTGATGCGTTATTAATTTAATTTATACAGCTACTCGAAAAACTGGCCCTATTATTGATAAACTAAAAATTAAATTAACAAAATTCCATCATAAACATTTTTATCTTGTTGAAAAAGATGATAAATTGAGGGAGAGCTCAGTTAATGAGCTGGACCATAAGTTCACATACTGAGTATCTAGAATTGAATTTCCCTTGAATCTGACCATTTTGGTCCAGTGGTGATGGCAGCTCAAAGGATAAAACTCAGGGATGATGGGGCTTTGATTATTTTTGTGGTCTCTTTGAGGGATCCACTCCCCCAATTTTTCAAAAAGAAGACAGGAATTTTTGAAAATATAAAAAAGGCATTATTATATTTGAGTGATTTCGCTGTCTAAACGTAAACTTTATTTTGCTCTAAATGATAGATAACCTCAAAAATGGTTCCATTTAAACCTTTATAAGTAATTCAGAGATTCAGTCTGATTCATTTGTGAGAAAGGAAGCATTTTTATTATAATTTCCTTTTTATGAAGAATAATGAGAACTCTTGTTTGATAAACGTATTGATAGTGTTGACGTATATACTTTTTTAAAACTTCAAAGAAAGAATAAAAAACCATGGTTAGCCAGAGGCTTCAATAAGACCAGCTCCTTCAACATATTGGATCTTTTTCTTTAACAAATCATCTCTAACTTTTTCAATAAGCAAGCCCAAACCATCAGAGACTTCTTCAATGACACCCATATCAGCACACCAAGCGACGACTTTAACCTCATTGCCTAAAATTATTATTCTCAAATGCTTTAAATTGTGAACAAAGTACCATTTTCATGTTCCAAGCAAAGGAAATTATTTTCATCATCACCAGCAAAAGGAATATAATTCTTTTTCCAATAACCATTGACTTGATTCACATCAATAGCATCAAGTATTTGTTCAACAGAAAGACTTTTATAGTTGTCTCTCAACAGAAATCCTCCATTATAATGGTTTAAGAGAACTTCAAGAGCTAATGGGAGAGAAGTTTTAACAACATCCTTTAAGCTTTTCAGCTCGTCTGCTGAAGCAGGCTTTGCGTTTTTAAGTTCATTATATATCTCTTTTGCGTTGGCTTCGAAAAAGTGAGTCATATCGTGAATTCCTTGTTCAATTTCAGCGCTTGAAATAGCATCTTTGGGGGAAAGAATAATAAATATGAGGGATGGAAAATATGAGGGATACTGCCACGAGGATTGCCTTCTTGAACAACGGTAGTTTTTGATTTGGTTTCCATGCGGAGAAGTAAGACTTTTGGGATTTGTTATTTTATTTTTTATTTTATTTGTTTAATTTGTGAAAAACACTTTTGCTAAAACTAAAAATTTGATTTTGAAAGAATCAATCAAGCAAGGTTTTTTTTAAGCTCATACGAAAAAATTAATCAAGGGGGAATCTTTTTGGGGAGTTGTTGATCTTTGGTGATTTTTTTTTTTGGAAGACGATGCCTTACCCCAATGTATTATATACTGGATACTCAGTATGAAAATTCGACGATTCTTTGGTGAAAAGGTACAGAATGGAGTCAAAAAAATTTTTTCTTCTATTCTTTTGAAAGTTCCAAAAATTCTTTTAAAAAATGAGAAAATTTTTTTGTGAAAAAAATACTTCTCAAAAAGTTTGCTGACTTGTCTCGAAAAAGCTTGTGAGCTTCAATTGGGGAAAATCTCAGCATCTCAACATGAGAAGGGCTCAATTTATAAAGATTTGCTGCCGCCCTTTAGGTCACAATAATTTGAGAGTGAGAAGAGAGTTAGATTGATGAATTCCCAAGGCTGGTCAAGTGAAGACAATCATATCCTTTTTCTCAAGCCCAGTCAATTAGTTTGCTCATTTCTGACTGAGTTAAGAAAAAAATCTTACCAGACTCGCAAATTTGCAAAAGATAGATTTCGGTAGATCTGAGCAGTCAGGTTGATGCAAATGCGGAAGATTTTCTCGATTCATAGAATGGACCTATTCGATCGAATCAACAAAAAGCACTCTCTCGCGTTCATTAAGTATCACACAAATATTATAATCGTGAAATATACCATATGTTCTCTGCAATCTCAGAATTAGTTTTACGATTTAATCCACTATATGAAATTTAATTAAGAATTTCTTGCAAACTTATGCAACCCAAACTCAGTCTTCTCCTCATCTCTCTTCTATCTCTCCTCGTCATCGGTTTTGTCAGCGCAGGTCACATGTGGGCTGGTGCTAACTGCTACTACCTTCACGGTCTTAAACAAGCTGATCGTATTGGCGTTTTGCAAGCCGCCCAAGCTGCTGGCCTTAAGGTCATTAGAATTTTCATTACGCATGTCTACCAGAACGCCAAGAACGCTGGGAATGATGAGATCCAAGACGTTGAGTCCTGGCCAGGTCAATGGAATGATAACATTCTGAACCAAGTCAATGACTTGATGTACGAGGCTTATCAACATAACATCAAGCTTATTGCTTTACATGATCGTTATGCTCTTGGCTATTCTGGTGATGCTTACGTGAAGAAGTACAATATCCCACAAGATAAGGCTCCTGTGAATGATGCTCGTATTTTCTATCAGAATCAAGACTGCATTGCTGATTTCGAGAAAAGAATGGCTTGGATTCTCTATCATCAGAACCCTCACTTTAATGGCCGTCGTTGGTTTGAAATCCACGAAGCCATCTTCAGCTTTGAAGCTCAAAATGAAGCTATGGGCCATATGAGTTACTTTGATGTCAACTGGCAATGCAACCGTGCCAAACTTATCAAAGGTACTGTGAAAAACGGGATTTTGGTCTCAACTGGTGGCGGCATTGATTTCGATACTTCTACCAAGCAAGAATACTTCAAATGTCCTTATATTGATGTCATTTCTCTCCATACTTACGATTATGACATTAATTACATTACTTCAAAAGTCACTCAAGCCAGACAACTTGCTTGGGATAATGGCAAGAGAATTATGGTTGAAGAATTTGGAGCTGTTCAAGATCAAGAAAATGAACTTGCTAAGCAAATGCAAGCTATTCAAAATTTGAATGTTCCTTGGTTGTTCTGGGAGATTATGAAACCTAGTGCTGGTGGTAAAGATTTTGAAATCTGGAAAGATCAATCTGTCTGGTGGTCTGCTGTAAGCCCAAAAGCTCAAGCTGCCGCTAAAATTAGGGACGGCTGGAGCTGGCCTGAAATCTGGCCTGGTGATGGTGCCAGTACTGGCTCTGGGTCTTTGAAAAAACAAGAAAAAAGATGGAAGTAGGGATTGTAATATTGATTGATACTTTGAGATTAATATTTAATTAATAATAAATATCTTTATGAGATAATAACAATTCAAATCTTGATAAAAGGGGAGAGTCATCATATTGAGAAGTAATTATAAGTATTGAAATTCACAATACATTTCAAAAAAGGAGAAAAAATTGGAATAAGGTTGAGTATTAATTAACATAATAAAGAATATAATTTTATTTTTATCCTCGAAGATGGAGAGTCAAACACAACCAAATCATCAAAGAACAATTGTTATCACAGGTGCCAACAAAGGAATCGGCTTTGCCATTATCGAAAAGCTCTTGGCTAGCGCGAATTCCTACAACATTATCTTAACAGCAAGAGACCCGCATCGTGGTGAGGCAGCCGTCAAGAAGCTTTCAGCTACCCAGACTCAATCAGCTTCAACCCTTACTTATCACCGATTGGATGTGAATGATGACAAGAGCATCCAAGAATTCATTGACTGGCTCAATAAGGACGGACTTAAAATTGATGTCTTGGTGAATAATGCTGGAATTATGCATGCGAAGGCTAGTCTTGAACAAAGAAAACAGACTATTCAAACTAACTACCTGAGTCTTGTGCATCTTACGGAAAGGCTAATTCCTCTTCTGACTGATGACGGAAAGGTCATTAACATTTCGAGTATTCTCGGTTCATTTGCAATGATCAGCCCTTCTTTGAAGATGGAGCTCGAAAAGCCAAATCTCACTGAGGAGGATTTGCAAAGATTGGTTGATAACATCGAGAAGTATCACCAGGACTTTACTGGGGCATTTGACTCAAGCTATTGTGCTTCCAAAGCCTTGTTGAATGCTTGGACCCAATGGGTTTTGCCCAAAAAATTGAAGGAAACTCAACAATGTTACTGTTTGGCTCCTGGCTGGTGTGCTACTGACTTGGGAGGTCATTCAGCTCCTTTAACAGCACATGATGGAGCTGATACTCCAGTGTATTTGATTGAATTGCCATTTAAGAAGCATGCCGATTTGAATGCTAAATTCATTGAAAAACGACAAGTTATTCCTTTCTGATGGGCTGCAAATATTGAGTGTTTATTATATTTAGTTGATAATTATACATATAAGAGATTATTATGTTATGGGAAGGATAAAATCCACTTTGTGTTGAATTTAAGATTTAAAGAAGAAAAACTTGAGATCTTGTTCATATTGAATGAGATTCTAAGCTTTAAGTCCATAAAAAAAACTTCTTTCTCATCGGACAATTAAAAATTCTTTTGAGATTTCATCGAAATCTTTTATTGAAAATCTCAAAAGAGTATTGGTTAGTATTTTTGGAGGAGATGTTGGAAAGAGAAAGAAGCCACCTTATCAGAGATGACTCACCCTTGAGGATCTGAAAAAAACTTTGGAAAAAAGGGGTCAAACTAATTTTAGATTTGCCGAGTTTGCACGATTTTAAAATTCTAACATTCAATAATTTCCTTAAAAACCTTGTCCAAAACAAACAAAATTTTCAATACAAGATTCTAATCTAGAATTTCATGGTCTCTGAGGTCTTGATTCCTTGATTTTTGGTTATGATTATCCTGGACACAATATTCATTTGGAAAAGGAAAGATAAAAAGAGTTTAGAGAGAGATTTGAAGAGAAAACTCAACTGCGAGTATTTCTAGTATAGAGGCTTTGGCAAAAGATTTTCTTCAATTTCTGAAATATTTCCTTAAAAACTTTGCCTTCAAATAATCCTCTTTAGTTTTCCCCTATATTTGCTTCAAAACTTGTCTAAAAGAATAGAATCACAACATTCTTTCTCTTCTTTTAATCATGGAAAACCAAAATCTTAAAAGAAATATCTTGGTGACCGGAGGTAACAAGGGTATTGGCTATGCTATCATTGAAAAACTCTTGGAAACTTCCACTCCTTACAATATCATCCTCACTTCAAGAGACCCTATTCTTGGCCAAGAAGCCATTAAAAAGCTTCAAAATGAAAAGCCCCAATCATTAACAACTCTTATCTATCAACAACTTGACGTCAATGATGAAAAGAGTGTTCAAGGACTTATTGATTGGCTGAACAAATCAGGGACCAAGATTGATGTTCTTTTGAACAATGCAGGAGTTAACTTTAGAACTGCGAACCTTGAGCAGAGAAAACATACCATCCAAACAAATTATCTGAGTGTTGTCAGCCTCACAGAAAAACTAATTCCTTTTCTTACAGAAGACGCTAAAGTCATTGCCATTTCAAGCGCTTTGGGTTCTTTAGCGATTCAAAGTCCTTCTTTGAGAGAACAACTCCAAGTCCCTGATCTCACTGAAGAACAATTACAAAAGATTCAATGGAACATTGAGACTTATCTCCAAGATTTTAGCTCTTCTAGAGCTATTGTTGAGGCTAGTTATTGTGCTTCTAAAGCTTTATTGAATGCTTATACGAGATGGGTGTTGCCTAAAAAGCTCGGTCCTAAACAACAGTGCTATGTTGTGGCTCCCGGCTGGTGCCAGACTGATATGGGAGGAAAGGAGGCTTTATTGCCTGTTGAAGCTGGCGCAGATACTCCTGTTTATTTGATTGAGTTACCCTTTGTGAGAAACGATGAGATCAACGGAAAATTTGTGGAGAAGAGACAAGTTATTCCTTTCTAATGAGTTGGAAATAATCATGATAATGATGAGCCTTAGTTTATTTGAAACAGGAAATAATTATATAGAAGAGATTATGAGACGATTGTTATAACGATGATAAAGTACACTTTATGTTGAATTTAAGATTGAAAGAAAAACTAGAATCTCACATTTCCTCAATTCTGTCCAAACTAAACTGTCTTTAAATTTAAAGGAAAATTGTTTTTGCATTTTTTCCTCGTTGAATTTAGAAAATAAAACCATGACCATATTTCTTTAAATTTCAGAAAGAAGCCAAACTTTGCTCTTCAAAAATCAAGAAAGTGCTTTCTTGAAAGAGAAATGGAAAATGAACGATTCAGATCAATGATTACCTTTTGAGAAAAAGTCTCTTAATTTGAACAAAATTTTTGAAAAATCTTTGAATTTTGCGAAGCTTTACCAAAGCTTGCTCCAACTTGTCGACACAATTTCAAGCTTTGACTTGAGTTTGCAATTCTTTTCAATATTTTCTCAAATTTGGATAGATTCGAATATATTTCATCCTATCTGGACCTTATTTGACTTGAACTCTTTTCAAAGATCAAAAGAGGAATTAAAGAAAATATTACTTAGATTATTCTTATCGTCAATGATCATAACGATTACTTAGCCTTCATTCTTTTGGCTCTCTAGAGAGATGCTGATGCTGATCCACTCTGTTCAGTGTTGCCAGTTTTACCTCCCGTTAAATCCATTCAGAAAAACACATGGCTTTTTTTTTTTAAATCATTGTATGAATTAGCACCCTGAGTGTGAACTTTAACGATATTAAGACCCCAGCAAATTCCTTTTTCTCTCCCCAGCTGCGGAAAATTAAACCTCCAAGTCTTTCATAAACCTCTTCTCGCTTTTTAGGAAGAATTGAAGAGAAAAAACTTGTTTATTGGAGAGTCTTTTCCAATAGAGTTTGAGCTAAGCCCTTGCCAATCTCTCAGAGAAACTTTTGGCATTTTCAAAGAATTTTTTGAAGAAGCAAACAGTTTACTCATTGGCTTCATAGTGCAATTAAATTGATATTTTGTAGAAATTTTTCCGACATTTGTCAAACGAAATCCCTCTCTCAAAACCAAAAATCCATCTTTCAATTTTGATTGTCCAAAAACTAATCAATTTCTGAAACAAAGAAAAAATATATTTGTGAATTTCTTATTTTCGTCTTCGTCGTGCTCTTCTCCAAGACTGATGACAACCCATTCTCTAAGACAATACATTGTTTCATTCTTTAAACTCCTCATCTCTCATTTTTGGGAGTAGGACCATCAAACGTGAAAGAATGACATAAAGGTTTGTTTTTGATGAGGAAATCCTTTTTTGGAAGGATTGTTTCAATATGCTTTGAATAAGAACAAACCTGAAATTCTTATTTTCCTCAAAAAGTAAGTGGAAATCTAGAGAGAAAAACTTTTGAAGTTTGTTAGCGAAATTTTGTCTTAGGCAAAATGAATCCTCTAAAAAATGCATCCTCGTCTAAAAGGTCAAAACCTAGGGGAGACTATTGATTCAGAATTGATAAAACGAGCAAATTTTCAGCTTATAAAGGTTTCATAATATTGAGTCATGGTGAACAAGAATTGTCAAAAGAAAATTTTTGAAAATTCACATACAATATGATCTCTTTTAAAATGATTACTTTAAATTATCTGCTACTCTCTTTGTTTCTTCCGTCTCTTTTCACAAAACCTAAGCCAAGTTCAAACTCGTTTATCAAACTCTTTCTTCTTTGGACTTTCCTCTTTTGAGCATTTCAGAGTAATTAATGTTGTTTTGAAGGAGGAGGGAAAAGGAGTGGATTCCCATAACTACTCAATCTATCTATCTGATTTGATGATGTCGACTCTATCTGCTCTTCTTTTTCTTCATCCTCTTCATTTTCCTCTTCCCTTTCTCCATTTTCACTCAGATTATCATTTTTTTGAAAATATAATTGGTGGAATTTTTCTGTGAGCCTTTCAATCGCAACCGACATCTCCGCAATTTGCTGCAAAACTTCTGAATCTCTCTGTTCCTCACCGTTCATCCACTTCTTTTCAGAAACTTCTTCATTCTTTCGAATCATTTGACATTCTTCATGCATTTTCCCATCTTTCCATCCTATCTCATGTTTGTCTCCATTTGAAAGAATAAACTTTCCTTTTCCA
>Ga0182738_1006530_pt1 | contig 12070 bp, 11 predicted proteins | sample eDN5th30CBELigMG_FD_128876 | JGI IMG/M metagenome (GOLD analysis project Ga0182738, IMG submission 128876) | Enriched Miracle-Growth compost microbial communities from Emeryville, California, USA - eDNA 5th pass 30_C BE-Lig MG (version 2)... ...
AAATGAGAATAAATAACAGATTGCTACAGTTCCGAACTTTTGGTTCATTTTGGTATTGGGGCTGTAGAATTTTGATGTACCGAAATCAATTATTTTTAAAGGAGCATCATCTCTCTTGGATTCATAGAGGATATTTTCTGGTTTAAGATCACTAAATAGAAGAGTTAGGAGGGAGGTTTAATTGGTTGAATGAATAAAAACTTATGGCGATAAAAGAAGGAAAAAGAAATTACCGATGAACAATATTGTTTTGATGGCAATAGTTGACAGCAGATAAGATTTGTTTCATGGTGGTAGCGGCTTGTTTTTCAGTAAAGTTTCTCATGGCGGTGATTTTATCAAAGAGTTCACCTCCATTATAGAATTCACTGACAATGTAGAAGGCTTTGTTATCTTGATAGAATTCAATGACTTTCATAATGTTGGGGTGATCCTTTTGAGGGTAAGGTTTGAAGAATAGAGCCCAAGTTTTTACCAAATCTCTGAGGATATTCACTTCATTAATCAATCTTTCTTGATCTTCTTTATCAGAGGCGTCTTTATAAATGATTTTAACAGCTCTGAGGACGTTGGTCTTTTTATGGATTGCTTTTCGAACCTCACCATAAGCACCTAATTAGATTAGTACCTTGAAATGTTTCTGTGGCTTTTATGCCTTCAGTTTTTCTCACCTTTTCCGATAACTGTCGAGAAACTATACTCCCTTTCTATATTACCCGCTTTTTCACTGATAAAATCAGAATGAGTAATCTTGAAATCCTTCAAAGAGTTGATTTCTAAAGGAAGATGAGCATGCGAATCTCATAAGAATATATTACCTCTGCCTGCAGTGGATCTGCCGTCAGCACTGAGCTGACTTTTTATCTGAGGTCCATTGCCATTGAGAGAGCCTTTAGTAGCGAGTGCTTTAGGAGTAGGAGATCGTTGAGTTTCTTTGGTGACGTTACAGCCCATTTGAAAAAGTAAAAAACCCGTGCTTTTTTTGTATAAGAATGTTTATTATTAGGCAAGTATGACTTTGTATTCGTCCGAATTAAAACCAAATAGATTTTACTTTAGACACAGAGAGAGTTTAATTTAATTTCAGAAATTAAATCAAATGAAGATCAAAATGGTGGAGCAACGTCGAATTGGAAAGGAAATCAGATTTTATCAAATAATTAGAGAGGGGGAAGCGAATGAAGATAATTTCAAAGAAAAAGGAAGAAAATCTGGGATCAGGCTTCGAAATAGTCTGAGACCAAGAGGCGGTTTTTATGGTTTATTAGACATAAAGGAACTTTTTAAGAGCATTTAATGAACAAGGAGTATGTATGCCTATAATTAGATAAGTCACTACTTGATGAGATGGTCTGATAAATTGAATAATTGGAAAAACTAGCTTTGAGAGAGAAAAAAAAGAAAAAAAATTTATGTGGAGAAAAAATGCTGATCCCTATGGTTTATTTAGAGAATTATTAATAAATTTATCCAAAGAACCAATTAATAGGGTCAATTCAGTGACAAAATAACCAATCCCTCAAATTGGTCCCATGAGGATCCGCTGCCTTGCCCTCTTGATAATCTGCGTGGATTTTGGAGCGAAGTTTTCAAATTCGGAGATCAGAGAGATTAATGAAAAGAGTTGAGGAGATTAAGAGAGTTTTTGAGGGGAAGTTTTCAATTAAAAGGATGAAAAAGTTTTGATCAGTTAAAATTTAACAAAACCAGTCACAATAAAATTTAAGTGCAAAAACCATCATCTGTGAGATGACGATCTTAAAAACACTTTTCTATTTTTCTCAATAAATGAGAGAACCAGTGTGGCTTCTTCTTTTTTGGGATAAGGCAGTGAGATGACTCTCGCTGACGAGATCTGTTTTGAGACGAAACTTGTATAATTCTTTTTAGTTAAATTATTAAGTAATAGTTTTCTTGCTTATTGCTTATCAAAATTTGTATGATAATAATGTGATATAATATTGATTTTATGTATTATATCGAAAATAGATTCATTTGTTTTTTTTTTCCTAATATTTTGACTCCCTTTGAATTATTATTTACTTGGTCTAGAAGGATTAGACATGACTATAATCAAAAGTATTGTTTACTTGGACGAGATATCTGATTCTAATTTGGCTGACATCATAAACAATATATTCACTGTTATGAAGCACAGGTTGTTCTTCGTTTGTTCCCTCATAATAATTGATAACTGGTCCGATAGGAACAGTGCATCCGTTAGGTAAGACGATCTTCTTGGAGAGTTTAGGTCCTTTTTGACCAAGAGCCTTCACACTCTTGTAAGGGTCGGAGATTTCTTCAACATCCCATTCAGTTTTCTTGGTTTCATAAATCTCACCTAAAGCAACCTCACAAAGAAGTAAAAGTTTGTAGCCATGGCCATCTTGACAGTATCCTTCGCTGACGCTAAACATGTCTGCGAAGAAAACGCCTCTTTCAACGGAACCACCAGACTCTTTAGGAGCGATTCTGAGACCTTGAGACAAGATACCCATGAAGTTATGAACAGAAGATCCGTGCCATAACAAGGTTCTGTTTTTCAAGTGCTTCCACTTGGAGATACGTTCAGCTTCTCCTCTTCTCTCAAGAGCATAGATGTTTTGGATAAAGTCATCAGAAAGATGGCCTTTACTAGCAGCAATGTACTTTTTGATCAATTGGTATTCGCCGTGATCATCGGGGAGCCTCATCATCTTGACATTCAAAGATTGGAATGAGTAATCCAAAGGATTGACTTCGAATTGTCTATACAATGCACCTAGAAAAGGGAAGTGAGAATTTAATAACTCGAAATAGATTTTTACCGAGCAGGATTTTAGTGGAGACTTCGAAATCCAAGAGATCTTCGACCATTCTAAGCTTATTGGCAACTTTGTTTGGTTGGTCAAGGGGTCTGATGGCTTCTTTCGCGAGTGTTTGATCAGGGATGAGTTCATAGAATTTGCCAGTTCTGTCGATAATTTCTTCTTGAAGTTCGAGGACTCTATTGATATCTCTATCTTCGGGCTTCTTCTTTCCATCTTCTTTGATCAGGTCAATTCGTTCAGTGATTTCCAATAAAAGTTGTTGAGCTTCAAACAAGACTGATTTTTCAAGCTTAGCAAGAGGGAAAGATTTGGTATCGATATTGTAATCATTCATCTTACGACGGTACATGGGGACATAGGAAACGTCCTTCATAATTCGCTTGATTGAATCTTCAAGAGAAGACTTGGGAACTTTGGAGTTCTTGAGATCGAAGGGCACCAAGAAGTCCGAATGATTGGTTTTTCTGGTGAATTTAAGCAAACGGTACTTACCAGGGACTCTGGTGAAGTTTTCTTTGTCTTGCCATTCAGTAGCAGTTTTTTGCTTGAAGAGCTTGTTGAATTCAGTGATAGCTACATCCTTATTAGGATAAGGAGTTTGTTGAGCTTGACCATCTTCTCCGATTCTTCCGTATCTGGTGAATACTTCATAAGTATCTCTAATTGTGTTGTGGAGTATTTGCATCTTGTAATAAACATATCCTCCATAAGGACCCTTCTGGGGCTCGACCTTGGTCATGTACGCGTCATAGTAGCCCAATTCAGGATCTTTAAAGACTTTACGGTTTTCTCTATCATTGCAATCTCTATCAGGCTGAACTTCTTCGGCCTTTTCTTCTTGCATAACGTCCTTTTGTTCCTTTTCAGCTTTTTCAATGTACTTTTCAGCATCTTCTTCATAATTGACTTCCTCACCCCAATCCATATTTCCGATAACTGAGGTAGCACCTCTGGTAATATTAGCATTGGGTTTGGTATCAGTAGCTCCCAATTCCTTCAATTTGGCGACCATGGCACCAGAGTCTTGGAGATAAGCGTAGTAAATAGGAGCTTTGTTTTGTTCATCCTTGGCGTTAATATCGAAGTAAGGAGCAAGAAGTTCAAGGATTCCGGTATTTTCATAAGAAGCGTATTCCATGGGATTGACAACATGGTGAATAGGAGTTCTGCCGTCATTATCCTTTTGAGTTTTGTCAAGATCAGGGAATTGGAGAAGGAACTTGACAAGCTTCTTGGAGTTTTGTCTAATGGCGTGAATAAGAGGAGTATAGCCGTTTTCATCAGTTTCATTGACAGAGATTCCATGGTTGATCAAAAGTCTGATGAGATCGAGATTCTTGTAACCTTTGCTGACAAGATAAGTAAGAGGACCCATTTCGACTTCTTCTTTTCTGACTTTAGATTTGAATTTGAGGGTAAGATCAGCGCCATGATTGATGTAAACTTGGATAGTGTTGTGAACATCATGTTTTCCAGAAGTTAATTGGAGAGAGAATGGAGTGAAGCCTTCTTTATCTTGAGCGTTGAGATCAGCACCACTGCTAATAAGTTCTTCCATCAAGAATTTGAAGCCAGATAAAGCAGCATAATGTAAGGGAGTTCTACCAAGCTTATCTTGAGCTTTGAAATCGATACCCTTATCCATGAAAGTATTGTGGATTCTCTTGGTAAGATGAAGTTGAGCAGCACCTCCATTGCTGGCAAAAGTATGATAAAGGTTTTGACCTTGATCATTGGTTTTCTTGATGATTGAGTCATCCTTAACCTTGCTCAAAAGAGTCCAAACGTAGGAGAATTTGTGCTCAGAAATAGAGTCCTAAAGAATTAGAGAGAAAGGGAGAGAATAATAATCCACTTGAATAGCACGACTGAGATCAAATCCATGCTGAAGCAATAAATAAGCAACACCTTGGTAGTCTCTCTTAACAGCAAGAGTGAACATTGAGTACTTTCCTTCAGGTAAATCCACTAAGTTAGAAGGGCCAGGTTTATGATGATGTTCATCCTATTGGATAAGAATATGATCCAAAAAATTAATTGTTACATGAACTTGTTCTTCTTCATTATCACTATATCCTTCTTCTTCTCCTTCGTCTTCATCTTCTCCATGGCCATCTTCATCTGCTTCAATATCAACTACTTCTTCACCTTCATCTTCTCCTTCTTCATCATTTTCCTCATCGAGATGATCTTCATCTTCTCCTTCAAGTGCTTCATCGTCACCATTGCCAAAGAATCGATCAGGGTCTTCATGATCAATTTCCTCACCTTCTTCACCTTCTTCATCTTCGATTTCTTCTTCGTTCTCATCTTCTTCTTCTTCTTCTTCAGTAGGTTTTTCATCTTCATCTTCAACTTGCATTTCATCTTTTTTAGCAGTAGATTTTGCTGACTTTTCAACTTCCATTTGGTCTCCATTAGCCTTGGGTGCTTCATCCTTTTTATTTTCTGCCCACATTTCCTTCTTCTTAACGGTTAATTCGACAGTAACATTGGCCTTTTCTTGGATCAACATGACTGCAACATCGGAGTGTTTAGAATGGAGGGCAATAGCGAGAGGGGTATTTCCATCTTCGTCAATAGCGTTAACATCAGCTCCTTTTTTGATTAAAGTTAAAGCACAGACTTGGGCTCCTCTCTGAGCAGCATAATGAAGAGGGGTGCTTCCCCATTTATCCTTAATATTGACATCACAATTCTTTTGGCTGCAAAGACTGGTAACAGACTCAACAGGATCAAGAGCGGAGTATTCAAAAGGCTTTCCAATAGAAATGAAAGCATAGTGGAGGGGAGTTCTTCCTCTGTGATCAACAGCATTAACATTAGCCCCGTTTCTCAAAAGAGTGGCTTCAAGTTCGAAGGAAGCATCTTGAGAAGATTTGGAGTCATTGATAGCGTAATGTAAAGCTGTTCTTCCCAGATGATCAACAAAATTAGGATCAGCTCCCGCTTTAAGTAATGCTTCAGTTTGCTAAGAAAGGGAGTTAATTATATTTGAGAAGAAGAGGGAAAAATGAAACCTTGATATCTCTTTCTTTGATACAAATTAAGAGAGGAGAATCTCCTTTTTTATTCAATCTGTTTAATTCAGCTCCACTACTAGCAAGAGGTTGGACAAATTGATAGTTGAGATTGAGGATTGCCAAAGTCAGAGGAGTATTATCAAGAGGATCCACAGCATTAGGGTCAGCTTTAGCGTCTAACAATGCTTGAAGAGTAATAGATGAATCAGTCTTGAATCCACTAGAGAGAAAGAGATGTTAGAATTTTCAAGAATAAGTGTTGATTTACATGAATTGAGAGTTTTGCTCAACAAAATAATGAAGAGGAGTTCTATTGAGATGGTCTTTGTGGTTGATATCAATTTTTCCTTGCTTAACAAATTCAATCAAGAAGGAAACAAATCGGGGATGAGGGAATTTTTGAATCAAGTGTAAAGCATTTTGATATCCTTCGAGAGTGTAATGAAGGCCTTCAAGATCCTCTCCACCAATTTCAGCGTTCTAATATTACAAAAGAGTTAAAATAAGGAAAAGAAGATAGATCAGTACTTGTTGTTGTTGTTGGTTATGATGATGATTGATGCCGAATCTGCCACCAAAGAGACCTTGGCCACCTATACCTCTACCATACTTGACAGCTTTTCTGGGAGCTTTTCCTTTAAGATAATGATGAGGGTAATCTTCTTCTTCATCATCTTCGTCGCCTGATTTGGCGTTCTTTTTGTTTTGAACGTTCATTTGAACAATTTTTTTCAAGAGTTTGACTTGGCGGGCGTGAGGAGTCTTCTTGGATTCGTCAGCAACGAATTCCTTAAGTTTTTGGACAGTATCTTCAGGTCTGGCGCCCAAATTAATCAAATCTCTGCATACTTCAATAATAGTATCCACAAATCCTTGGAACTTTTCTTCTGCCTCTCTATAAGCATTATCAATTTCCTTTCGAGTTAAATTGACAGGTCTAGTATCGAAAGGATCATCATTTGTTTCAGCAGGTTGAGCAGCAAGAGAATGTCCAAAGGTTTTTCTAGCTGTTTGCTTAGTTCTTGCTCCACCTCTTAAGCTAGTTGCAGCTCCATCGGTAGTCACGGTTTTGTGAGTTTTATCCCACTCTCTTTGTTTAGCTTCGAGCTTGTCTTTTTTGACCTCTTCAAAGAAGTTATTAAGGACGCCTTTGGCTCCATTTGCAAAGGTCTGGATAAGACGAAGGAAAGGAGTGAAACCTTCGGCATCAACAAAGCTTTCAAGACTGTTTTTATTTTTGATTTTTTCAGAAATACCCTTGTATAACTCAATAGCACCCTTTTCCAAGATAATTTTAGCCAAGAGATGATAAACGCCTTCATCCTTGCTATTTATCTTTGTTAAATCAAGATCTACAAGAGAATTAATATGGTATAATAGTTGAAACTACCAGGATGTTTCAAGAGGATTTGGCAAATTCTGAACCTCTTGTTTTCAAGAGCCACATCGAAAGGAGTTTGCTTCTCTTTATCTTCAGCATTAAGGTTTGCTCCTGAATCTAACAAGAGATTGATAGTGTCATCTTGTAATTTAGTGTATTCTTCAGTTAGTTCTTTTCTGAGCTGTTCTTGTTTAGTGGTATCTTGTTCTGAAGTGATCCTTGGGTCAGAATCAACTAAATCCGCAATATTAAGAGCGCAGGCATAATGTAAAGCAGTGCGGTTTTGGGCATCGCCAACGTTGGGATCAGCATTTTTCTCAGAAAGCAAGAATTTGATATGCTCAAAGTTGGTTTTGCTGAGAGTATCAATAGCAACGACAATCAAAGATCTGCCTTGATTATCTTTACAGTTGACATTAGTGTCACTGTAGGACAAGAGCTTCTTCATACTCAAGAGATTATTTTTCAGCATAGCAACAGTCAAAGGAGTGAGATTTTGAGTGTCATTTGCATTTTGATCTGCTCCAGCTTGCTTAAGGATATCAAAGAATTGTGGGAAATCATATGCGGCAGCATAATGCATTGCTGTAATTCCTGAGGAATCTGCCTGATTGAATTCAGCTCCGCTGGGGGAAAAATTAATCGATAAATCTCGAAATTAGTTTACTGTTGAAGGAGATAACTGGCAATTTTGACTTGACCATTGAGAACAGCAAGAATGAGAGCAGATCTCTTGAATTTATCCTTCTTAATGACTTTAGCTTCATGTTCAACCAACCATTGAACAAGATCATAATGACCATGAGCAGCAGCAATAATCAAAGGAGTCATACGATTACTAAAAATAGGGATTAGAGTGGGAGATTATGGATTTCATTTTACCCTCCAGCAGCATCAAGATCGGCACCTTTTTTATGCAGGAGTTTGATACATTCAAGGTGACCTCCTTGAGCAGCAAGATGAATAGCCTGGTCTCCTTCTTTGTTCTTTTTGGTGAGATCGGCTTCTTCATCCAAGTGAGTAAGCAAGATTTCTACATTGTGAGTTCTGCCGTATTTGGAGGCGATCATAAGAGGAGTATTTTTTTGTCTATCTCCTTCTCTGAAATTGACATTGTGTGCCAAAAGAAGTTTGAGAGGGGCATTGTCTTCACAAGCAGCAGCATAGTGGACAGGTTTTCTCATTTTGGAGTCACCAAGACTGTATTCAGGAGCGAGACTTAAGAGGTGTTCAAGGATTCTGCTGTCAGGGTTGATACTTGCGAAATGAATAGGAGTGATATTTTTTCCGTAGATTTTAGCGGTACAACTGGCTTTTCTGAGGTTAGCGGGGAGTTTCTTGGGATCAATTTGGTTCAAAGCAGCCATATGAGTTTCAACAAGACCATAACCTCCATTCTTGAAAGCTTTTTGAGCGAGAAGGGCAGCGATTTTGATGTTACCGCAAACAACAGCTTCTTCAATCGCATAGAAGAGTTGGTTTTCGAAATGAGGGTCATTGGCTCTAAGAGCATCAATAATGCTTTCATCGGTGGTGAATTGCAAGATTCTTTCAATGTTGGTTTGATCAAAAGCATGATGGCGTTCAGTATCCTTCAAATAGGCGTTGGTAAGTTCTTTTCCGCCTCTACCCATTTCAACTTTTCTTACAAATGTACCATAAGCTTGGAATGATTGGGTACCAGTATCGAATTTCTCCATACCGAGAGGGAGTTCAGCAGCAAATTTGATTTTGTGTTCTGAATGAGCTTTGAGAAGGAGTTGGATTGCCTTTTTGTCATTATTCTTCAAGGCAAGTTCGAATGCATCGTAATCATAGTGAACTGCCCATCTTTCCCAGAGATTGCTCAAGAAGTGATCCTTTTTGAAGCAGTTCTCCAAAAGTTTGTAGTTTTTGGTGTAAACAGCTCTGATGAGGTTTCTATTGTTATGTTTCACATTAAGGTAATCAATAGGCTCATTGCTTGGGTCTTCCAACATGTCAGAGGTTTCAACAAGTGTCACATCTGGGTTCCATTTGCCTTTCTTGAACTTGGTAGGCTTCTTCTTATCACCATCGGCCTTCTTCTTTCTGCCTTTTTTGGGTTCCTCATCTTCTTCTTCTTCTTCTTCACCTTCAGATTCATCTTTAGCTCCCTTCTTCTTTCTTCCTCTCTTCTTCTCGGTTTCGGGTTCCTTTTCTTCTTCCATATCATCCTTAGCAGAAGCTTTGCCTCCCTTCTTCTTTCCCTTCTTGGGCTCTTCTTCCTCTTCCTCTTCTTCTTCATCTAATTGTTCTTGCTTTGTGGCTTTTCCTTTCTTGCCAGCGCTCTTTTCAGTTTGTTGTTTCTTGGTGCTTCTGGTAACTTCTTCATCTTTTTCAGCAGGGGTTTTGGCCGCACTTCTAGTTCTTGTGCTTCTTCTCACAGTTCTAATAATATTATTAATACAGGCGATTTTTTTATTAAAATTAATAGAAAAGAAATCTATTGAATAGAGTGAAAAGGATGCTTACGGTTCCTCTTCTTCGATTTGAGTAGCAGCAGGAGTTGCAGCTTTTCTACCAACCGCTTTTTTGGTTTGTCTGCCCTGAGGTTTTTCTTCCTCTTCCTCTTCTTCTTCACTCTCTTCTTCCTCTTCTTCGCTTTCTTCTTCCTCATCAGCCTTAGCGCCAGCCTTAGATTCTAATGGGCAACTATTAAGGACTCATTTTCAAAAGGTTCTAGTTTACGAGCAAAATTGGTGGCGATTTTCTTCAAGGCTTTAAATGATGGGGCTCTGAGTTCATAACAGGTGACAGCAGGCTCCTTCTTTTTCAATTTCTTTTGGAAGACACGGATATCACCTTCTCCAAGGATATCCTTACTGGAGACAGAGCTTTCTCCTACTTCTTCAAGGAAAACCATTTGGACAACTTCTCCTTCTTGTCTTTTCAAATATTGGACTCTGACGTTGTCTGATGACTCCTTCACATCTTGTAAAAGCTAAAATTATCAGTTAATTAAGATCCGAATCACTCAAGGAAGTACTTTGACAAGTCTGAAGTTGGTTCCATGATCGTGGCCGGGGACTGCCACGACAGTGTCTTTAGTAAATAATACACTCTTCTTTGGGGTCTTGGACCTGGCGGTCGAAGACTTTTGGGCGCTTTTAGATCTTGAAGTAGCAGCTGGTTGCTTAGTTCTTGGCATATCGGGATTCTAACAGGAGGGTAAGTAGGTGAAAAAGGAAGATGGTGGTAATTACCAAATAGATCTATTGTGTTCGGGCTAAGTAAAAGATAAAAGAATAAAATAATTAAATTGAAGTAGTATAGTTTGTAATATAAAGCAGCAATGTGTTTTTATAAAAATTTATTACAATTAATTAAAAAGATTTATACACGAATCCATATCTTGGTCATCACGAAAAAAGTTTTTTTAATTCCTTCCTTGAGATTTCCTGGACGAAGAGAATAGCTTGGTTATTCTTATTTATCAATTTTGGAAAGCGTTATGAATTTATTTCATGAAATGTATGGATTTTGAGAGCTTTAATGCATAATTGAGACCTCAAATGGTTTGAATATGGGGAACTAATGATAAAAGGATGAAGTTTAATGGTTTTACGATTGAGAGAAAGGAGTTATACAAAAGTTTATTTTTAATTAAGAAGAGTGATAGTTTGAATAATAATATAGGAAAACGTGTACATTAATGAAATAACGAGAATAATTTAAATTTTTTTTAATTGAGATTAATCTTGTAAATATATGCCTTGGATTTTTCTCTTCAGATTTTGTCAGATGTTCCTCTTTCAAAGGAGAGAAAAAATATTCTCCAAAGCTTTCTCTTTTCAAGGAGAGCAGCTGAACTGGTCGCGCAGGTGGCTGTTGGGAGAGAGGGCTTTAGGGTATTTGAGTTCGGAATGAATGAATAAGGTCCCCAATGAATTAATTTCCTTAATAAAACAAGGATTTATTTACTTATCTATTATTTGACTGGAGTTGACTACGTACATTGAAAGCTAGGGAATTTTAAAATAGCTTTTTTTCTAGTGATCCATTAAATTTATTTCAAGAGTCAAGAGTATAAAGAAGAGCTTGAAGCTAATCATTGTATAAAGTTTTTATCTTCTCCTTTTTGCGAAAAAGAATAGATTTTAAAAGGCAAGAAAAAAGAAACCAAGACATTTAACCCTGAGGTTGGAAAAAGGATTTGAGGCCGGAATCCTCCTTATTTGATTTGAAAAAGGGGAAAAGCGGAGTCATTTTATTTTTTATTGAAATAAAAAATTTTCGTGTCAAATGAAATTTGAATTTTATTTGATTTGATTAGTCCGTGAAATTTTTTGGAAGACTTTTGATCAACTTGCAAATTCAGCTGCTTCAAAAGCAAGAAGAAATATTTTTGGCAGATTTTGGGAGCTTCTAACGTGGCGAGATTCAAAAAGCTCACAAATTTCTTTTTTTCACATGCCACTCAAAGAAAATTTGTAAAGAGAAATTTTTCGTTTGTTTGTTTGATTTAAAAAGGAAAAAAGTTTTTACACTTCTTTCATCACGTCACACATATTGAATTAAAAAAATTATTGTTGAATGAATATTACTAAAAAATCAATAAAATCAAGAACACCGGTTTACTAAAAAAAATTCAATTAATGAGAAACAATAATCCGAAACTTTTATTTCTTGGCATCTTCTCTAAAAATAAAAGTTAGCCAATTTTCAAAGGAATTTGTTACAGGTCAGTGATTTCTCTTTCGAGGGTTTTAATTCTTTCGGTTTTCTTTTCACTTTCATTGGCCTTCTCTTCAAGTTCTTTTTTCAAGCTTTGATGCATATGTCTGAGTGCATTATACTAATGAAAAGATATTAAACTTCCATTCATAAAGAAACAA
>Ga0182738_1006532_pt1 | contig 12069 bp, 7 predicted proteins | sample eDN5th30CBELigMG_FD_128876 | JGI IMG/M metagenome (GOLD analysis project Ga0182738, IMG submission 128876) | Enriched Miracle-Growth compost microbial communities from Emeryville, California, USA - eDNA 5th pass 30_C BE-Lig MG (version 2)... ...
AGCTACGTGAAGACCCGGCTTTTCGTCTCGATCGGCGACGACGACGCGGCCCTTGAGCTGCTGGAGCCGGCCCTCGACCCCGAGCATCCCAACGAGCGGGTCGTCGACCTCTTGGCCGAATTGAAACTCAAGGCCGGGCGGCTCGACGACGCCGAGAAGCTCTACCAGATGGCCCGCAAGGACGACCCCCACCACACCAAATGGATCGCCGGCCTGGCCCGCGTCCACCTTCGCCAGCAAAACACCGCCGCCTTCCTCGACGACCTGGCCCAGATCGCCGACAACGACGCCGACGACCTGGCGATCCGCCGGGCCCTCGCCCAGCGCCATCTCGACGCCGGCCACGCCCCCGAGGCCGTCCGATGGGCCCGCGAATGCCTTCACATCGATGTCTACGACCCCTCCGCCCACGCCCTCCTGGCCGACGCCCTGACGGCGGACAAGGCGCACGGCGAGGCCGTCGAGGAATACCAGGTCGCCCTGGCGCTCAAGCCCAAGAAACCGAACGACCTGAAGGTCAAACTCGCCGCCGCGCTTTTGGCCGCCGGCCGCGAAGACGAGGCGAAAACCACCCTCGACGAGGTCTTGAAGGCCGATCCCGACCACCCCGAGGCCAAGGCCCTAAACGACGAAATCGCCCGGGACGGGGCAAACTGAGAGCGAGCCGTTTTCGTTGAGTGCATGGCCACGTCGCTCTCCGGGTCGGCGGCGGCTGGAGGGATTCACTCGCTGACGCTTCGGGCTGGTATTCGGCCAGCGCGTCCACCAATACCAGCCCGAAGCGCCAGCGAGTGCGTTCCCCCCCCGGCCAATGACAGGACAAGCGATACGGTCGGAAAGAAATCGCTCGAATCGACCGACCGCCGCGGCCATTCGTCGCGTCGATTTAGGGAAAGGGCATGTTGAAATAAAGCCGCGAGACACGTCAAAAAGCGCGCGATCAAACGCCTCATTCCGCCATGTCCAACAAATTCAGAGTCGCGCGAATTGAAATATTTGAATTGGGGAACCGGTTCGCGTTATGAATCGGCGGATCGGAAACCGGACGCCGCCGCGAGCGACCGCTCCAGCGACGCCGCCGAGCCTCCGACGCGCTTCCTCAACCGGCTCAAATTGATTGGAATTCATTGATGCGACATCCGAGACTGTTGACCACGTGGATCGTGTGCGCCGCCGCCACGACCTTCGCGGCGACCCGGGCCGACGCCGGCCCCACGTTCGTGATTGACTTCAAGACCGCCTCGGCGGCCGAAACGACCGCGATCACCGGCGACAAGGTCGGCGCGTTCGACGCCGCGGCCTTCGGCTTCACGACCGACGCCGCGCGCGGCGCCCTGATCGATTCCGTCATGACCGCGCTGCGGAGCGCCTTTTACGACATCCCGACCGTGGGCATGGACGGGCGAAGCCCCATCGCCGACGGCAAGATGCTCGACGTCGACTTCATCGCCGGGACCATCGGCCAGGCTCCCTCCAACGGCGCCACCGAATACTATTTCGTCCAGGTCGGCTCCGCGGTCAGCGGCCCGAACACCGGCGGCGGCACCCTGGGCGTCGCGGGTCTGAACGCGGTTCGGCGCGCCAGCGGCGCCGTCGGCGGTTGGGGGGTCGGGTCGGTCGTCGCCTCGATCTTCACCGACGCGATCCAGAACATCGGCGGCCTGACGCCCTCCAACGCCCTGAAGAGCGGGGACCTCGCCTATTCGACCAACGCCATCGTGGGCACGGTCGCCCACGAGATCGGCCACACCCTGTCGCTCGAACACGAGAAGGCCGCCGGCGCGATCACCCCCAGCGGCGTGGCTCCGATGCTCGGCACCGGGGCCATCGACCTGCCCAACCAGGCCCGCATCAGCCCCCGCGAGTTCTCCTACACCAGTTACAAGAGCAACGGCAACGAACAGCATCAAATCGCCCAGCTCGTCGGCGCGTTGGGCCTGCGGGATCGAGACCAGCCCGCCGTTCCCGAGCCCGCCGCCCTCGCCCAAGCCGCGACGGCCCTCGCCCTGGCGGCCGGAGCACTGTTGACGCGCCGCCGCGTGGCCGCGTAGAGCAAAGCTCCCTCCCGGGAACGCCGATCTCCTGATCGGCATCCGGGCCAACCACCCCGGGAGCCCGGAGCCGACCTGGCGGTCGGCGTTCCCGGGGGGCGGTGCCGAGCCGGCGACGTGTTGGCGCGGCCGGTTTTCGACCATACGATAAGGGTTGATCCGGCCGCCGCCCATCAGACGCGCTTGATGGTCTGGATGGGGGTTCCCTGAAAGGCCCCGCTTCGTCTCCTCTCGCCACGGACACTTCACGAGGACCGCCCCCGTGCGATTACAACCGTCCGGCTCGTTCGCCTCCTTCGGCTTCCTGGCCTCCGCCATCTTGATTTCGGGATTCCTCGGAGGCTTCGACCCAGTTGAGGCGAGGGCCCAGGAGGCTCCGGCTCCAGCCCCGGCCGCCCCGGGCCAGGCCGGCGCGACCGAGGAGACTCCCGCGGCCGAGCCGATCCCGGTCGGGCGCTACATGGCGCGCGACCAGCTTTTCCTTTATGTCGAATCCGCCGGCCTCGACTCCCGCGACGACGCCTGGAGAAAGACCGCCGCCTATCGGATGCTCAACGAGACCTCGCTGGGCGTCATGCTGGAGGAGGTCGGGGGCCAGCTCGCCGACCGGATCCTCGACTACCTTCCCAACCGCAAGATCAGCGGCGCCGAGGCGGTGACGATCATCGAGCACCTGGCCCGCAAAGGGTGGGCGATCGGCCTGGGCGCCGATCCAAACGCGCCGAACCGCGTCCGGGGAGTCGTGGTGCTCCGCGGAGTGGTCAACAAGGAGATGAAGGCCCTGTTCAGCCGCCTGATGGGCTCGTTCATGTCCGCCGAAGCGAAGCCCAAGATCGAGCGGAAGGGCTCGCGGGTGATGGTGGTCGTTCCCCCAAAACAGCCCAAGAAGGCCGTCGCCGATCAGGGCTGGGTCTGGTGGCCGGAGAAGGATGACCTGGTCATCGGCCTGTTCCAGCCGTCCGACGCCGATTCGGTCCACGCGGCCCTTGACGGCCAGAGCCCCAGCGTCGAGGGCTTCGAGCCGATCGCCGACCTGTCGAAGACCGAAGACGGGTTCGCGCCCGTTCTGACCGCCTGGTTCGACCCGGCCGCCGCCGGCGCGGTGGTCGGAGCGGGGGAGGGCGGGGGGCAACCGCTGGCGGCCCTCGCGAAACTCTTCTCGGACGCGAACGTCAAGCGGATCGACCACCGGTGGGGCTTCGACGGCGAGAGCCTCGTGTCGGTGACTCGGCTGGCCGCCCCCAAGCCCCGCAAGGGCGTCCTGGCGCTGTTCAACGAGCCGGTCTTCGAGGCCAAGAAGATCCTGGCCGTTCCCGACGGGGTCGAGTATTTCGCGTCGATGTCGGTCAAGCCCGAGCAGTGGTCGGAAGTCCTCTCGGCCGTCTTGGGCGCGGGCGAGAAACGGGCCGAGTTCGACGCCTTCGTCGAGGAGCTTCGGGCCCGTCGCGTCGACTTCGACAAGGACCTGCTGGGGAACCTCGGCCCCCGAGTCCTGTTTTACCTGGCCCCGGGCGGCTCGGCCACGACTCCCGCCGCCGCGCCGGGCGCGGGCCTGATCCCCGCGCCGCTGGCCGGCGCGCTCGCCTCGCGGATCCCCAGGCCGGTGCTGGTCGCCGAGGTCGGCGATCCCCCCAAGATGGGCCGGGCGCTTGAGACGCTCATCTTCGAGGTCAACAAACGGATCAAGGGCGCGGCGTTGGAGCAGGCCGCCGCGATCGCCAAGGCCGAGGCCGACGCCGAGCGAGCCCGCGGCGCCGGTGGACTCCCAGGCGCGCCCGGCGTCGATCTCGACGCCGCGCCCGGTTCCGCTCGCGGGACTCGGAAGCGCGAGGCCGAGCCCCCGGTTCCCGAGTTCCGGCTGATCCCCGGCTCCACCTCGTCGTCGGAGCGGACCTACATGTTCACCGTGCCCTCGAACTCCCCGGTCAAGCCGCTCCCGCCTGGGGTCAAGCCGACGATCCGCCTTGAGGGGAACCGCCTGGCGCTGTCGACCTCGCCCGAGGCCGCCCGGCTGGCCATCGAAGCGCTCCGCGACAAGGAGTGGACCCCGCCCTCGGAGATCGCCGACGCGCTGGCCAAGACGCCCGACAACTCGGTCTTCGTGCTCTACGGCGACTCTCGGGACACGACGCCGACCAGCCTGGCGAGCCTGCCGGGCACCTTGCAGGCGCAGATCAACATGGCGATCTCGCTGGCCGCGCGCGCGCCCCAACCCAACCAAAACGTGGGCGGTTCGGGGCCCGGGGGCGCCGTGAATCCCGACGGTTACGCGGGGCCCGCCGAGGCTCCCGGCGCCCCCGGGCCTGGAGGGGCGGCCTTCCCCGGCGGCCCCGGCGGTGGACCAGGAGGACGAACCGCGGCCGCGCCGGCCTTGATCCAGATTCGGGTCGTGCCGGACCATCTGCCCAAGGCCGACGAGCTGAAGGCCCTGATGTTCCCAACGACCACCGCGGTCGTCGTGGACGACGAGACCGTCCAGATCGTCACTCGCGAGGCGTTTCCCGACACCCTCACCCTCGCCACGGCCAACGGAGCGCTGGCCGCCATCCTGGTCCCGGCCATCAACGCGGCGAACCAGGCGGCCCAGACCGCCGAGGGCGACGCGGCCGGCGCCAAGACCGGCGGCGAGGCCCCAGGCGCGCCCGGCTCGTCGGCTCCGGGCGGCCCCGCGCCGGCTCCCGGCAGCGTCCCCATCGCGACCCCGGAGGGCCGCTAGGGCGTCGGGCGACGCCGGACGGACGACAAATGGCCCCCGGCCTCGAACCTTCCTTTTTCGGTCCGCGTCTTGCTTAAGGAGATAAGTCCATGAGGGTCCGGTTTCGCGACGGTCGACGGCGTTCCCGCCGCCCGTCGAGAGGCCGGCGCGCGTCGTTGAAACCGAGAGTTCTCAACCTTCCGATCCGGAGAACGCGCCGATGGAAACCACGATCGTCAACGAAGTCACCGCCCACCTGGAGAACAAGCCCGGACGCCTCGCGAAGATCTGCTCGGCCCTGGCCCAGGAGAAGGTGGACCTGCTGGCCATCTCGGTCATGGAGGCCGAGGGGCCCAGCGTCCTCCGGCTGGTGACCTCGGACCTGGAGACCACCAAGAAGGTCCTCACCTCGCTGGGGACCGAATACAAGGTCGCCGAGGCGATCTCGGTCCAGCTCGAAGGCCGCGCCGGGTCGCTGGCGAAGGTGCTGGAGCGTCTGGCCGCCGAGCACATCAACATCGATTACGCCTATGTCTCGGGCGCGTCGAACCAGGGCAAATCGATCGGGATCTTCCACACGGCCAACCCCAAGCGGGCCGTCCAGGTCCTCGGCGAAACCGCGACGCCCGCCGCCGAGAAGACCGGAGGCCGCCGGCCGCTCCACTCGCGCTGACGTGATTCGAGGGCATTACGGAAAAGGTGCGTTGGGCCGCGATTGTAGCCGGCCTCTGTGAGGCCGGGACCGGTGTCGGATGACGGAGGCTCGCGTCCCGGGGTCACAGACCCCGGCTACAGGATTTCCTCCCCACGCCGGGTGCCCCGGGTTCGCCCCGAACCCGGGGCACCCGGCGCGTTGAATCCCGTGTCATGACGCGGCCTGGCCACCATCAACTTTCCATCGCGCCGGCCTGGCCCTTCCCCAATCGGGTACAATGAACCGTTGTTGTCGAACGCGCCGGGGCGACGGGCCTCCTTATTCCCTCCCATTAAAGATTCGAACGTGTCCAAGAAGAAGAAGATTCGGGTCGACCTGAAGAAGAACCGGCAGAAGCGGACGCGGGCCAACGACCTGACGCGCGCCTTTGGAGACCAGGCTCCCGCGGCCTCGGAATCGGTCTCGGGCGAGCGGGTCAGGCCCAAGGGAGAGATGTCGAGGCGCCGGACGATCGTGGCCGACGCGGAGGACTCCTCGGCCGCCGCGATCGGCGAGGCCGACGGCGCCGACGCCTCGACGCGACGGGCCGTCGACGAGTCGGCTCTGTTGGGGCGGGTCGTCAAGGTCCACGGGCTCATCAACATCGTGCGCACCGAGGACGGACGGATCTTCCCCTGCCACGTCCGCCGAGTCCTCAAGAGCATGGCCATCGACGGCCGGAACGTCGTGGCGGTCGGCGACCGGGTCTGGTTCCGTCCCGCCGACGAGCGGGGCGAAGAGGGGTTCATTGAGCGAATCGAGGGCCGTCAAGGGGTCATCACACGCGGCTATCGGGGGCGTCGGCATGTTCTGGCCGCCAACGTCGACGCGGTCATGATCGTTTCGGCCTTCTCCGAGCCGGGCCTCAAGCCGAGCCTGATCGACCGCTACCTCGTCGCCGCCGAAATCGGCGGAGTCCGCCCGGTGATCGTGCTCAACAAGGCGGATCTGGTCGACCCCTCCCTCTTCCAATGGGTCATCGGGCTATACTCGCAGCTCGGCTACGAGACCATCGCCACCTCGGCCGCCGATGGGAGGGGGCTCGACCGCCTGCGCGACCTTTTCTCCGAGGGCGTCACCGCCATCTCGGGTCAAAGCGGCGTCGGCAAAAGCTCGCTGCTCAACGCGATCCAACCGGGGCTGAACCTCAAAGTCGGCGAGGTCTCCGACTGGACATTCAAAGGCAAACACACGACCACCACCGCCGAGTTGATCCATCTGGACCTTGGCGGGTTCGTCGTCGACACCCCCGGCCTCCGCCAGTTCGAGCTCTGGGGCGTCTCTCCCGGCGAGCTGGAGGGCTACTTCGTCGAGTTCCGCCCGTACATCCCCCTCTGCCGATTCCCCAACTGTTCCCACACCCACGAGACCCGTTGCGCCGTCAAGGAGGCCGTCTACTGGGGTCAAATCCATCCCGGCCGCTATGAAAGCTACCTGAAGCTCCACCAGCAAAAGCCCCTCGAAAGCTCCTGAGCCGGCGACGCCGAGGTCGCCCCAATACCAACCCGACGCGCCAGCGATCGCATGGCCTTGAGCCGAATCCAACGCGCTCGCTAGCGCTTCGGACTGGCGCGGGAAAGGCCGCGCGGAGGCAACGTCTCCGGAGGACAGGCATTCTTGCCTGTCCGTCGCCGAGTTCAGATAGGCGAGCATGCCCGTCCCGCGGTTGGAGAATCCCCCGCGGAACACCCAGCCGCGCTGTCCGAGAAAAAATTCCCGGCCACGATTCGGACGTCTTCCAGCCCAATCAAGACCTAGACTTCCCGGGAATTCCCGTTTGATTGACTGATTGATGGGCCGCGCGCTGGAGAAGCGCGGCGGGGGCCCCCGGTTTTTCCGGGTCACCAACCCCGAATTCTTTAGTAGAATGGATGAGACGTTCCGCGATTGCCTTCGAGCTTGGACTTCGGAGGTCGCAAGGGTCGCGGCTTCGAGCGAGCAACCTCGCAGAGGAGGTTGCGGAGAAAAGGATCATGTCACGAGACCAGGATCAGTTTCCGGAGGACGGTGTTTGGGATCCCGAGGGCTTCGCGGCGGCCGAGACCGGCGGCCGGAAGTTCCGCCTTCTGCCTCACCTTGGCAGGGGGTTGGCCGCCGCGGCGATTTTCGTGGGCCTCTGCGTCGTGTTCGGCGGGGACGAGCCTCAGCGGGATTCGGACAACAAGGAGAGGGTCTCCCTGAGCGGGGATTTCGGGCTGGTTGGGTCGATTAATTTCGCCTCCGACGGTCAGACCCTGCTCTCCTCGTCGTGGGACAAGACGGTGAGGATCTGGGAAGTCGGCGCGTGGCCGGGGGCCTTCGGCGAGGAACTGGCCCGTCTTCCCTCCGTGGCCGAGATTTACGACGCGGCGATGTCGCCGGACTGCCGAACCGTCGCCACCGCCGGGGTGGAGGGCGTGTTGCTCTGGAACTGGCGCGACGAGCGGTCGGCCGCCGAGGTCGTCGCCGATCTGGGGGCGAGTCGGGCCCTGGCGTTCACGCCCGACGGCCGCTCCCTGGCCGTGGGAGGCCCCGGCGGAGAGGTTCGCCTGCTGGACTTGCGCACGCGACGCGCCAAGCTCCTCTTCGACGAGCGAGGGGAGTCGATTCGAAGGCTTTGGATCACCCCGGATGGTTCCTTGTTGATCGCCCTGGGCTACAATGGAGGCTTGAGGTTCTGGGACTGGCGGCGAGAGCGCCTGGTTGAGAAGATCGACGGCTCGGCCGAAACCGTCCTGGCGGCCAGCCTCTCCCCGGACGGCAAAACGCTCGCCCTCAGCCGGTACTGGAACACCCCGGGGGACATCGAGATTTGGGACCTTGAGACCGGCCGGTTGAAGGCCCGTTGCGCGGGCCATGAGGGGATCGTTCACGCCCTGGCGTTCTCGCGCGACGGCGGGACGCTCGCCTCGGCCGGAAGCGACCTGCGGCTCCGGTTCTGGAACTCCGCCACGGGTGACAACACCGGCCAGATCGAGGATGTGGGGGGATGGGTGCGCGTGCTGAAGTTCTCCGCCGACGGCCGCTGGTTGGCCTACGCCGGCGCGAGGGATCGCGTCGAACTCAAGCGCGTCGACCTGCCGGAACCGCCGACCCGAGCCGTTACGGCGCCGCCGCCCCCGAAGGCCGACCAGGACGCCCGCGACGCCTGATGGAGCGGCGACCATTCGACCCGGGAGGGCGCGGATGCGGATTCTGGTGATCGGCGACGCGCACGGCGACTTCGCCTCGGCCCGGCGGGCTTGCGAGCGATTCGCCCCGGAGCTTCTCCTCTGCTGCGGCGATTGGGGAGACGCCTCCGAGGTCGCCGAGGCCGACTTCGCCCCCCTGACCGCCGCCGCCCGGGTGTACACGACGCATGGAAACCACGACGCGATGGAGTTGCTCTCCCGGCTCCGAAACCACGACGGCTCGGCCGTTTGGATCCCCAACGGCGACCACGTTGAGTTCGACGGCCTGAAAATCGGAGCGATCGGCGGCATCTGGGCCAAGTCGCGCAAGAAGCCGCATTACGTGACCGACGCCGATGTCGCCGACCACGCCGCGCGGCTCGCCGAGCGGGGCCCCATCGACATTCTGCTAACCCACGGCTGCCCCATCGGCCTGGCCGACCTGACGCCCTCGGGGCGCCACGGCGGCCATCGCTGTTTTTTGGAGGCGTTCAAGACGATCGCCCCCCGTCTCCACTTTTGCGGACATCTCCACCGCGCCCAGGAGCGGACGCTCAAAAACGGCGCCCGCGTCATCAACGTCGGCTCCATCCACCAGGGGGACGCGGTCGTGGCCGATTACGATCCGCCATCGCGATCCCTGGAGGCCCGGTTGGTCAATCTGGCGGACGAGGGTTAGCGCCTCGATTTTGAGAGAACGGCCGCCGCCAAGCATCCTTCTCCCCCCAGGAGCGGGGGGAACCCCACTTGTGGGGTCGGGCCGCGGGCCGGATGAGGGTCGTCGGGTTTACGGATGGAGTGTCGGAACGGGGCAGGGAGGGCGAGGCTCCCGCCGAGCCCCACGCCATGCGACGGCTCGGCGGGAGCCTCGCCCTCCCGGGAATTCGCTCGCCAAACTCGTTCCGAAATCCGACGACCCTCACCCGGCCGTTCCGGCCCGACCCCGCAAGCGGGGTTCCCCCCGCTCCCGGGGGAGAGGGATTTCAACCGTGGCCGCCCCGCGCCCGCTCTACCCGTGGCCGTAACCGCGGTCGAAGGCGTCGAGGTCGCGCATGTAGGAGGCGTAGGTGGTGCGGAAGGTGTCGTAATCGACGCTCCACCGCGGTTGGTCTTCGGTGTGGCGGTGGCAGTGTTCCTCGATCAATCGGTGGAGGAACTTGAACAGGTGCCGGGGAGTCCGCAGGTTGCCCAGCGACTCCTTCAGGTAATCGTCGCTGACCGTCTCGTCCACGAAGGCCCGAAGACGCGAGAGGTCGCCGTCGCCGTCGCCGTCGCCATCCCCGTTGGTCGACGGATTGATTCGGCAGGCTTGCAGGCGGTCGCTGGCCAGGTCGTAGAGCGAGGGGCCCGACCAGCGGAGGGGCTTGATCATGTTGAGCTTGTCGGGCCGGGCCCGGTCGTAAAACTCCTTGTCCTCCTTCTCCAGGTAGTAGGCCAGCTCGATCGGCAGAAGGAGCTTCAAGCCAATGCCGGGATGGCGGAGGAACTTGTGGTCGAGCAACGGCCAGATCAGGGCGCGCATCTTGCGCGGGTCTCCCTCGATCTGCTGGGGCTCGTCGACCCTGTCGACCAGGACGACGATCCCGCCGTAGCCGAGCGTCTGAAGCACCCCCTGGAACTTCCGGAACAGCTCATAGCGCTCTTCGGCCCGGCCGCGCGAACCGGTCGGCATCGGCTGGCCCCCCAACTCGGTCGGCTTGAACCAGAGCAGCTCCCGCCGGAGCGCGGAGGGATCGCGACTCAGAACCTTCAGGCCCTTTCGGATGTCGCGGGCGTACCACTCGGCCCGGGCGAGCCGCCACCCCCAGTAGACCCAGCCGGCCAGCAGGGGAACCAGGAACCAGGGGAGCAGCGACCAGCTCCGCAGGCCGGGGAACAGAACCAGCAGCAGGACGATCGCCAGCGTGGCGCCGAAGCCGATCTGAAGGTCTCGACGGGTCCAAAGCGGCCGGAAGCCCGATCGCCTTCGAAGCCGGCTCCAGCGTCTTTCGATCGGCTCGCCGGTCGACGAATCGTAGAGGGCCGCCAAAAGCAGCAGGTCGCGCCTTTGGTCGAGGCTCAGGACCGAGAGGTCCACCTTCTCGGAGGTCAGCAGGTCGACCAGTTGCGTGACGCCGAGCGAGAGAATCGCGTCTTGATGGTCCTGCAACCGCCAGCTTTTCAAAACCTGGTTCGTGTCGTTGGCCTTGATCGCGGCCCGGAAGTTGTCGAGATAGGGGTTGAAGTCGTCGTAGGAGATGACGAAGACCCGCTCCGAGGGGTTCTCCTGGTTGAACGTCTCGATCTCCGACATCGCCTGGAGCCGAAGCGCGGTCTTGCCGCTTCCCTTTTCGCCGAAGACGAGGGCCGTGGAGGGGTCGGCCGGGCTGCCGAAGAACTTGTTCCAGGCGGGGTGATGGATCGTCGTCAGGCAACGTCGCTTGAAGACCGTGTCGGTCTGCGCGTCCTCCTCGCTGAACGGGTTCCCCTTGATGCCGTGGTGGTTGAGAAATTGTTCCGTCTTCATCCCAGTCGCGGCCTTTCCTTATAAGAGAGTCGACCCGCGCCGACGCCGCCCCATCCGCGGGTTCTTCCGGCGGGACGGAGACGCTCGGCGGGCCGGGCCGCCAAATCCGTTTCGTCTTACCCGATTCGGCCGCGAATCGCAATCTCGGCGGCGCGAGCGACGCGCCTCCCCCGGCGGGGCGTTGACGCGCGGGCCGGGATGCTCCTACGATCCGATATGGGTTTGGGTTCGGATCGGGAAGCACAACGGGCGAGGACTTTGGCTTCGTGGAACGGTCGCGATATCGACGAGTGCTCTGTTCTCTCGCCTTGGTTGGCTCGCTCTGGGCCTGCGTGGGTTGCGACGGAGGGCCGGCGACGGCACCCGCGACTCCGAGGCCCGGCGCGCCCTTGCGAATCGCGGCGGCGGCCGATCTTCAGCTCGTCTTGCCGAAGCTCATCGCGGCGTTTCAGGCGACGCATGGCGCGCTCGTCTCGCCGAGCTTCGGCGCGTCGGGAAACCTGGCCGAGCAGATTCGCCAGGGAGCGCCCTTCGACGTGTTTCTGTCGGCCGACATGGCGTTTGTTCGAGGGCTTGGCGACGAGGGGGCGATCGAGGCGAGTTCGATCGAACCTTACGCGCGCGGCTCGCTCGTTCTGATGGTTCACCCAGCCGCGGCCGACGCCGTCGACAAGTTGGCCGACCTGACGAAGCCCCAGGTCGGCAAGGTGGCGATCGCCAACCCGCATTTCGCCCCTTACGGCCGCGCGGCGCGCGAAGCCCTGGAGCGCTCGAACCTCTGGGGTCCGCTTGAGCCGAAGATCGTCCTGGCCGAATCGGTGCGCCAGGCCCTCGTTTACGAGGAGCAGGGAGACGTTGAGGCGGCCCTGGTCAGCCATTCGCTGATCGGCCCCGACCCCGGCTTCGGCGGCGACAAGCTGATCCCGATCGACCCGAGCCTCCACGCCCCGTTGGTTCAGGGCCTCGGGATCGTC
>Ga0182738_1006533_pt1 | contig 12067 bp, 9 predicted proteins | sample eDN5th30CBELigMG_FD_128876 | JGI IMG/M metagenome (GOLD analysis project Ga0182738, IMG submission 128876) | Enriched Miracle-Growth compost microbial communities from Emeryville, California, USA - eDNA 5th pass 30_C BE-Lig MG (version 2)... ...
AGTTCCACGGCGTTGGCGGGCTTCACGGAACCGCCATAGAGAAGGCGCATGCCCTGGCCTTCCGCACCGAAGCGCTCGATCAGCAGGCGGCGCATGAGGGCGTGGGCGGAAGCCACCTGGTGCACCGTCGGCGTGCGGCCGGAGCCGATGGCCCATACCGGCTCGTAGGCGATCACCGTATTCGCGGCCTCCGCACCGTCCGGCACCGAGCCGGCGAGCTGGCGCTCCAGCACATCGTGGGTCTGGCCCGCTTGGTGCTGTTCGTACGTCTCGCCGATGCAGATGATGGCGGTGAGCCCGGCGAAATGCGCCGCTTCGGCCTTGGCACACACCAGCTCGTCGCTTTCGCCATGGTCGGTGCGGCGCTCGGAATGACCGACGATCACCGCATGACAGCCGGCATCCGCCAGCATGGGAGCGCTGATGTCGCCGGTGTGGGCGCCGTCGGGCCGTTCCGAGCAATCCTGCCCGCCGACCAGGATGCCGGCAGCGCGCGCGGCCTCGACCATGGGGATGATATAAGGTGCCGGAGGGCAGATCATGATGTCGCAGCCGACGCCCGAATGACAGGCCAGCCGCTCCTTCACCACGTCCACCTCCGCGGCGGAGGCCAGGCGGCCGTGCATCTTCCAGTTGCCGGCCACCAGGGGCCGCAGCGCTTTCGTCATGCCGTTTCTCTCCTGTTTTCAGGGGTTAGACCCGATTCTGACAGAATGGTCAAGCCGCAGCCCGGACTCCCCTGTTGCTTGCATCGTTCCCGCCTCTTATGATGCCCGCGCCTCCTGCACTGGGGCGTTTGAACTGGAGTGACTGGATGCTCAACTATCTTCGGAAAACCGCCTCGTCCTGGGTGGTCAAACTGCTGCTTGGACTCCTCGTGGTGGCCTTCGCCTCCTGGGGCATCGCCGACGTGTTCACCGGCGTCAGCAGCCAGGGCGTCGCGACGGTGGGCGACATGGAAGTGACGCAGACCGAATATGCCCGGGCTTTCCAGAACGAGCTCAACAACCGCAGCCAGAACGGCCAGGTCATCACCCGGGAAGAGGCGATCGCCGCCGGGCTGAACAATGTGGTGCTCGACCGGCTGATCTATCAGACCGCCCTGGTCGAGGCCGCCAAGGATGCCGGCCTGCGGATTTCCGATGCCACGGTGGCCCGCACCATCCGCGATCTGCCCACCTTCAAGAACGGGCTGGGCTTCGACCGCCTGTCGTTCCAGCGGCTCCTCTCCACGCTCAACCTGACCGAGAAGGAGCTCACCACCATGATCCGCGACGACAAGGCGCGCGGCATCATCCTGGACGCCATCACCGGGCCCATCACCGTGCCCAAGACCATGATCAACCTCTATTACGCCTATCAGACGGAGGAACGCGCCGCCGCCTTCTTCCAGATCGACGCCGGCGCCCTGGAAGTGGAGGCTCCCACCAACGACGAGATGATGGCCTATTACAATACCAATCAGAGCCAGTTCATGGCGCCGGAATACCGCAAGTTCACGGCCATCCGCATCGACCGGGCGGACCTGGAGAAGACCGTCCAGGTCTCCGACGAGGACCTGCAGACGGCCTATGACAACGCCGGCACCAAATATGCCGTGCCGGAGAAGCGCACCCTGTCGCAGATCGTGGTGGACAGCGAGGAGCAGGCCAAAAAACTCTATGACGAGATCAAGGGCGGCAAGGATTTCGACGCCGTCGCCAAGGAAGCCGGCAAGACCGAGGAGGACACCACGCTCGGCGAGATGAGCCTCAAGGACCTGGAAGCCGTCAACCTGGACGTGGCGGCCCGCGCCTTCGGGCTGACCGAGCCCGGCATCACCGAGCCCGTGAAATCGCCCTTCGGCTGGCACATCGTCCGTGTGTCCGCCATCCAGCCCGCCAGCACCCGCCCGCTGGACGAGGTGAAGGACGAGCTGAGGGCGAACATCGCCAAGGACCGGGTGGTGGACATGATCTTCGACCTCTCCAACCAGGTGCAGGACGCCCTGGCCTCCGGCGCCATGCTGGAGGATGTCGCCATGGACTTCGACCTGCCGCTGGCCTCCCCGCCCCTGATGGACCAGAGCGGTTTCGCGCAGGACGGCACGCGGGTCACGGATGCGCCGCGCAGCAGCATCATCACCCTGGCCTTCGGCACGGAGCCCGGCTCCTACCCCGAAGTGATGGAGGATGGCGACAATTACGTGGTGGTGCGCGTCGACAATGTGGTGCCCGCCGCCGTACGCTCCTTCGAGGACGTGAAGGACAATGTGGAGCAGGCGATGCTCGACATCCGCCATCGTGAAGCGGCCCGCAAGCTGGGCGATACGCTGAAGGCCCGCGCCGAAGGCGGCGAGAGCCTGGAAAGCCTGGCCGAGGAGACGAAGGCCGTCTTCCGCCAGCAGGAGGCCATCGGCCGCAACGGCGCCAACGCGCCCGCCATCTTCGGCAACGAGACCATGCAGGCCCTGTTCCAGACGCCCCGGGACGGCATCGCCACCGCCGTGGGCAGCGACGGACAGGATTACGTGGTGCTCAAGGTCACCAAGATCGACCACAAGGATCCGGCGCAGGACCCGGCCGGCACGGCCCAGCTCGACCGCATCCTCAACGAGGTGCTCTACAACCAGGTTCTGGAGGAATACCGCCAGGCGCTCTACGACAGGTACGATGTGCGCGTCTATCCCAACATGGCTACCAGCGCCATCAGCGTCCAGTAAACCGGGCCGCCATGATCCAGCCTGACCTCACGGCATTTCGGGCGGTCCATGCCGAGGGCCGGCCACAACTCGTCTGGACGGAGATCGTCGCCGACCTGGAGACGCCGGTCTCGGCCTATCTGAAGCTGGTCGCCCCCGGCACCAACGGCTTCCTGCTGGAGTCGGTGGAAGGCGGCCAGACGCGCGGGCGCTATTCCATCATCGGCATGCAGCCGGACGTCATCTGGCGCTATACCGGCGCCCGGGCCGAAATCAACCGCCAGGCCCTGACCAGCCCCGATGCCTTCGAGCCGGAGGCGGCCGCACCCCTCGCCTCCCTGGCGGCGCTCCTGGAGGAATCCCGCATCGACCTGCCCGAGGAACTGCCGCCCATGGCGGCCGGCATCGTCGGCTATCTGGGCTACGACACCGTCCGTCTCATGGAGACGCTGGGTCCGCCCAATCCCGATGCCCTGGGCACGCCGGACGGGCTCCTGGTCCGCCCCACTGTCATGGCCATCTTCGATTCGGTGAAGGCGGTCATCACCCTGGCGACACCCGTGCGGCCCGGCGACAGTGCGCCCGAGGCCGCCTACCGCGCCGCCGAGAACCGCCTGCTGGCGGCCCTGGAGCGCATGGACGGCCCGATGCCGCACAGCGCCGAAGGCACGGTGCCCGAACTGCCGGAACCCGCTTCCAACACGCAGAAGGCCGACTATCTGGACATGGTGCGGCGCGCTCAAGGCTATATCCGCGCCGGCGACATCTTCCAGGTGGTGCTCTCTCAGCGCTTCTCCCTGCCCTTCACGCTACCGCCGTTCTCGCTCTACCGGGCGCTGCGGCGCACCAACCCCTCGCCTTACATGTATTATCTCGATTTCGCGGGGTTCAACGTGGTGGGCTCCAGCCCGGAAATCCTGGTCAGCCTCAAGGATGGGAAAGTGACCATCCGCCCCATCGCCGGCACCCGCACCCGCGGCCGCAACCGCGCCGAGGACCAGGCCCAGGTGGAAGACCTGCTGGCCGATCCCAAGGAGCTGGCGGAGCACCTGATGCTCCTCGACCTGGGGCGCAACGACGTGGGCCGCGTGGCCAAAGTGGGTTCGGTCAGCGTCACCGAGCAGAACATCATCGAATATTATTCCCACGTCATGCACATCGTCTCCAACGTGGAGGGCGCGGTGCGCGAGGGCATGAGCAATATCGACGTCTTGAAAGCCGCCTTCCCAGCCGGCACCGTCTCGGGCGCTCCCAAGATCAGGGCCATGCAGATCATCGACGAGCTGGAGAAGGAGAAGCGGGGCATCTATGCCGGCTCTGTCGGCTATTTCTCCGCCGGCGGCACCATGGATACCTGCATCGTCCTGCGCACCGCCATCGTCAAGGACGGCACCATGTACGTCCAGGCCGGCGCCGGCATCGTGGACGAAAGCCGGCCCGAAGCCGAGTATGAGGAATGCCGCGCCAAGGCCCGCGCCCTGGTCAAGGCCGCAGAGGAAGCCGTCCGCTTCTCCGACACGGTGAAGCGCGGGCAGTGACTGGTCATTCTCGCGCAGGCGAGAATCCATTTACCCGCAAATGAATGGGTGACAGGGGGCCTGATCACCGCCGCGCCATCTGCGTCTTCTGCGCCGCGTCCACGATGGCGCTCACCGGCACCAGGGCGAAGCCTTCCTGGCGGGCGCGGGGCAGCCAGGCCTTGAGGGCGCGGATGGTGGCGTCGTGCGGATGGCCGATGGCGATGGCATAGCCCTGGCGCCGGGCCACCCCTTCCAGCTCCTTCAATTGCAGCCAGATGGCCCGCTCCTCCTGCACATTGTCCAGGAACACGTCGCGCTGCAGGACGGGCAGGTCCAGGCCACGGCTGGCCGCATCCGTGGCGGTGCCGCCGATGGTGCGGGAATCGAGGAACAGCAGGCCGCGCCTGTCGAGCTGCGAGAGGACCTCGCGCATGCCCGCCGCATTCTCGGTGAAGGCGCTGCCCATATGGTTGTTCACGCCGACATAGCCGCCGAAGCGGCCCAGGTTCCAGTCGAGCTGCCGGTCGATCTCGGCGGCGGACATGGTGACCTTCAGGGCATGCGGCCCAGGATTGGCGCTGTCGCTCAGCGGCTGCATGGGCAGGTGCACGAGGATTTCATGCCCGCCGGCATGGGCCAGCGGCACCAGTTCCGCCGAATGCCCGCCATAAGGCAGGAAAGAGGTGGTCAGGGGCGCCGGCAGGTCGATCACCGCGCGGCTGCGCGCATCGTCGATGCCCATGTCGTCGATGACGATGGCGATCATCGGCTGGCCGGGCAAGGCGGCGGAGGCCACGGCGAACCGCTTCCACACCGGCGCCGGCTCCGGCCGCACCATGGGCTCGAGCCGCACGGCCGCCGGCCGCACTTCGGCAAGGACGACCTCCGCAGCCCCTTCGGCCAGCTCCGTGGCCAGCCCCTGCTCCTGCCAGACCATGACGATGAGGCTGATGGCCGCCACGGCGCCGCCCGCCAGCAGGAGACGGAGCGCCCACAGGCGCCGCAGGCGCGCCGCGTGCCGGCGGGTGGCCCCTGTCCTGTTTCCGGCGGGCCTGCGCGGAGAGCGCCGCCGCCCCGGTTGAGTGCGTTTCTGGACCATGAAGACAATCTATATATGGCAGGCCTCTAAATGGCCATGTCTAAATATGCTACTATGACGGGCAATTGCGAAGATTTCCTTGACGCTGGCGCGCGAAGCCTTGACGACATGGGCAAAGCGTCATTACTTGATGCCTGCGGCTGCGGCCCCTTGTGAGAAACATTGGCGAAATCATGCTGATCCTGATCGATAACTACGACAGCTTCACCTACAATCTCTTCCATTACCTGGGCGAGCTGGGGGCCGATGTGCAGGTGGTGCGCAACGACGTCGTATCGGTCGAGGAGGTCATGGCGCGCCGGCCGGAAGCCATCGTGCTCTCCCCCGGCCCCTGCACGCCCGACGATGCCGGCATCTGCCTCGATCTGGTGACGGCCGCCGCCGGCCGGGTGCCGCTCCTCGGCGTCTGCCTCGGCCATCAGGCCATCGGCCAGGCCTTCGGCGGCAAGGTCATCCGCGCGCCCTACATGATGCACGGCAAGGTGAGCCCAATCTCCCATACCGACACCGATATCTTCAAGGGTCTGCCCGATCCCTTCAAGGCGACGCGCTATCATTCCCTCATCGTCGAGCGGGAAAGCCTGCCCGATGCCCTGGAGGTTACCGCCTGGACGGAGGACGGGCTCATCATGGGCCTGCGCCACCGGGACCCGGCGATGATGATCTATGGTGTTCAGTTCCACCCGGAAAGCATTGAATCAGAAGGCGGACACGATATCCTGCGCAACTTCCTCTCCATCGCCCGCCAGCGCGAAGCGGCCTGATAGCATGGGCGAGTTCACCAGCATCCTGGCAGACGTCGCCAGCGGACGCGCCCTCTCGGCGGAGATCGCCCGAGAGGCTTTCGACATCATGATGTCGGGCGGCGCCACCGAGGCGCAGATGGGTGCCTTCGTCATGGGCCTGCGGGTGCGCGGTGAAACGGTGGAGGAGATCACCGGCGGGGCCCGCAGCATGCGCGCCTTCGCCCGCACGCTGAACGCCCCCGAGGGCGCCATCGACACCTGCGGCACCGGGGGCGACGCCTCCGGCACCTACAACATCTCCACCGCCGTGGCGCTGGTGACGGCCGCCTGCGGCGTGCCCGTCGCCAAGCACGGCAACCGGGCGCAATCCTCCAAATCGGGGGCGGCGGACGTGCTGGCCGCATTGGGCGTCGATATCGACGCTCCCATGGAGGTGATCGAGCGCTGCATGCACGAGGCTGGCTTCGGCTTCATGATGGCGCCCAATCATCACAGCGCCATGCGTTTCGTTGCCCCGGTGCGCCAGCAGTTGAAGACCCGCACCATCTTCAACCTCCTGGGGCCGCTCGCCAATCCGGCCGGCACCCGGCGCCAGCTCATGGGCGTCTACGCCGAGAAATGGGTGGTGCCGCTGGCCCATGTGCTGCGCAATCTCGGCGCCACCAAGGGCTGGGTGGTGCACGGCAGCGACGGGCTGGACGAGCTTACCACCACCGCCCCGTCCTTCGTCGCGGCTTTGCAGGATGGCGCCGTGGAAACCTTCGAGGTGACGCCCGAGGATGCGGGCCTTCCCCGCGCCCGGCCGCAGGACCTCAAGGGCGGAGACGCCGCCCACAACGCCGCCGCCCTCAAGGCCCTGCTGGCGGGAGAAGCCGGCGCTTATCGCGATATCGTGCTCCTCAACACCGCCGCCGCCCTCATCATCGCCGACAAGGTGGAGACGCTGAGGGAGGGCGCCGCGATGGCGGCCCAGGCCATCGACAGCGGCCAGGCCGGGGCGGTGCTGGACAGGGTCGCCGCCATCACCCGGGAGACTGTCGGATGAGCGATGTCCTGACCAAGATTTGCGCCACCACACGCAACCATGTGGATGCTTTGAAATCAGTAACTTCACATGAGAATTTAAAACAACTTCTCAAGTCGGCGCCCGCACCCCGCCCCTTCGCCGCCAACCTGATGGCGGCTGCCCGGGCCGGCACGGGCCTGATCGCCGAGATCAAGCGCGCCAGCCCATCCAAGGGTCGCATCCGCGATGATTTCGACGCCGAGACGCTGGCCCGGGCCTATGCCGCGGGCGGCGCCACCTGCCTCTCCGTGCTCACCGACGCACCCTATTTCGAGGGCAGCAATGACTATCTGGTGGCGGCCCGCGCCGCCGTGGCCCTTCCGGTGCTGCGCAAGGACTTCATGCTGGAGCCCTACCAGATCACCGAATCCCGCGTCATCGGCGCGGACTGCGTGTTGCTCATCATGGCGGCCCTGGAAACCGCGACCGCGCAGGCGCTCGAGGCCATGGCCATGGATTATGGCATGAGCGTGCTCATAGAGGTCCACAACGCGGCGGAGCTGGACGAGGCGCTGAAGCTGAAAAGCCCCCTCATCGGCATCAACAACCGCGACCTCAAGACCTTGCGGGTGGATATCAACACCTCCTTCGAACTGTCCCGCCAAGTGCCGGGCGACCGGCTGGTGGTTGCGGAAAGCGGCATTCGGGACCATGCTGACGTGGCGCATTTCAAGGCCAACGGCGTTTCCGCCTTCCTGGTCGGAGAAGCGCTGATGCGCCAGGACGATGTCCGGGTGGCGACCAGGGCCTTGCTGGAGGGCGACTGATGGCGGAATTCAGCCATCTCAACGAAAAGGGCGAAGCGCGCATGGTGGATGTCTCGCAGAAGGCGCCCACCGCCCGCCAGGCCACGGTGAAGGGCCGCGTGCTGATGGCCGCCGACACGCTGGAGCGCATCATGGGCGGCGCCATGCCCAAGGGCGATGTGCTCTCCACCGCCCGCATCGCCGGCATCATGGCCGCCAAGAGGACCGCCGAGCTCATCCCCATGTGCCACCCGCTGGCCATCAGCGAGGTGGTGGTCAGTTTCGAGCCGGTGCCCGAGGCGCCGGGCATCGAGATCACCGCCAGCGTCAAGACGGTGGAGCGCACCGGCGTGGAGATGGAGGCGCTCACCGCCGCCACCGTGGCCGCCCTCACCCTCTATGACATGGCCAAGGCCGTGGACAAGCGCATGCGCATCACCGACATGCGCGTTGTGGAGAAGCTGGGCGGCAAGTCCGGCACATTTCGCGAGTAAGCCGCCCGCCAGACCCCAGATGTGGCCTTGCCCCTTGACGCGGGATGAGAACTAAAATAGAACATTGGGAACACATCACCCATGAGCACGGGGACATGGCATGCTGACCAAAAAGCAGCACCAGTTGCTGATCTTCATCAAGGACCGCGTTGAGGCGACGGGGATTTCCCCCTCCTTCGAGGAAATGAAGGAGGCCTTGGACCTCAAGTCCAAGTCGGGCATCCACCGGCTCATCACGGCGCTGGAGGAACGGGGCTTCATCCGCCGCCTGCCGCACCGCGCCCGGGCCCTGGAAGTGCTCCGCACGCCGGAAACGGGCGCCGCGCCCGCGGCCGCCGCCAGCGCCAAGGTCATCCACACCAATTTCCGCCCGCAGCCCCGCGCCCATACGGTGTCGGCCGATCAGGACGGCGTGGTGGAACTGCCGCTGCATGGCCGCATCGCCGCCGGCACGCCCATCGAGGCGCTGCAGGACAACGGCTCCTCCGTCTCCATCCCCGCCGCGCTGATCGGCGGCGGCGAGCATTACGCCTTGGAAGTGGCGGGCGACAGCATGGTGGACGCCGGCATCCAGAACGGCGACACCATCCTCATCCACCGCTGCGACACGGCCGACACCGGCGATATCGTGGTGGCCCTCATCGACCAGCAGGAAGCCACCCTCAAGCGCTTACGCCGCAAGGGCAATTCCGTGGCCCTGGAAGCCGCCAACCCGGCCTACGAAACCCGCATCTTCGGCCCCGAACGGGTGAAGATCCAGGGCCGCCTCGTGGGCCTGTTCCGCCGGTATTGAGCCCGTCAAGCACCACCATCAGGGGACGCGGTAATCCAGAGTCTCTCCGCCCCGGCCGATTTAGCTGAATCGCCACCACCGCCGCGCGGCCTTGCAATGACGGCCGCCCTCCCTTCGTCTATATAGTACGTGTGCTAAGATCGCATCGCCTCTTCCCTCGTCACCCTCGCGCAGGCGAGGGTCCATGCAATCCTCCGCCAGCTCAGCCCGTAGACATAACGGGGCAAATGGATGCCCGCCTGCACGGGCATGACGGATGAGAAGAACGAGCCTTCCTCCTGGCTTCAACCTGAAAACAGCGTGCTCTCAGCCCAGAGCCACTTAGTACATCCGCCCTCACTGTCCCGGGCGGCGGCTCCAGGGGCGGGTGCCCTGGTGGGCGGCGACGGTGTCGATATGGGCTTTTCCGCTCTCCAGCCGCACCGCGTGCGGGCCGGCGCGCCAGACGTCGAAGCGGTCTATGGTGCCGAGTATCGGGCGGCAGTCGCGCGGCAGGGGGAAATCCGCGATCACCATGTCGGCCAGGCGGCAATCCTCCGCCGCGCCCTGCCGCGCAGTCAGAATGGAAACGGTCAGCCCGGCATGCCGGTAGATGCAGCCCCAATCGTCGCAGGCCAGCCAGTCCCCCTTCCCGGCTTCCGGCCAGCGCTCCGCACCCATCTGCGCGTTGCGTTCCAGCCAGGTGTCGCGCGTGATTCGGCTGCCGCGCCCCGTGTTGAAGGAGAGCATGCCATCCGGCCCGCGCAGGGCGATCATCGAGGCGTCGCCGTTGACCAATATGTCGGCCCCGGGCGCCAGGGCAGCCAGCAGCACGCCGGCCAAGAGCGGCGCGATGCCCCAGAACCGCCATGCGCGCCGCCAGAGCGCCAGCCACAGGCCGCCCAGGGTCATCAGGACAAGTGCGCCGCTGCCGAAGGCGGGGATGAGCCAGACGGCACCCGGCCAGGACGCCACCCACCGGGCGGCCCATATGATGACCTCCAGCCCCCATCCCATGGGCGCCAGCCCCCAGCTTTCCAGCCCGAAGGGCATCAGCGCCATGGTGACCACCGCCCAAGGCATCACCCACACGCCGGTCAGCGGTATGGCGATGAGGTTGGTGACCACGCCATAGATGGAGATGCGGTGGAATGTGTAGGCGCCGAAGATATCCGTCGCCAATCCGGCCACCAGACTCGTGGCGCAGAGTTCCAGCACATAGAACAGCCAGCGCGGCATGATGGCATGCTCCCGCACCTCGGTCCGCCTGGCCGTCAGAACCTCATAGAAGGCGATGAGCGCCACCACCGCCGCGAAGGACATCTGGAAGCTGATGTTGAAGAGCGCCTCAGGGGTGGCGAGCAGCAGGACAACGGCGGCGATGACCACCAGCCGCATGGAAATGGCCGCCCGGTCGAGCATCACCGCGGTCAGCACCAGCGCGGTCATCAGGAAGGAGCGCACGGCGGGTATAGGCATCCCGGCCAGGACGGTATAGGCCGCACCGGAAAGGAGCGCCGCCCCCGCCGCCCATTTCTTGATGGGATAGCGCAGGGCGATGGCCGGCACCAGCGCCAGCCCGCCGCGCAGCACATAGAAGATGATGCCGCTCGCCAGCCCCAGATTGAGCCCCGATATGGCCAGCAGATGGGCGATGCCCGATATGCGGAAAGCCTCCCTCACTCCATCATCGATGCCGCTTTCGTCGCCGGTGATGATGGCGGCGGCGACAGCCCCCGTCCCATCCGGCGAGCCGGCGATGATCCGCCTGGTGATGGATTGCCGCCACATGGCGATACGGGCCGGCCAGGAACGCTCCCCGGGCGGCGTGATCTCCGGCGTCGTGACGGCATAGCCCAGCGCTCCCAGCCGCGCGAACCACGCCGTCTCGCCGAAGTCGTAGGCGCCGGGCGCCGCCGGTCCGGCGGGCGGGAACAGGCCGGCACGCAGCGCCACATGGTCCCCCGGAACCGGCAGTGCACCACCCGTGCGCACCGTAATGCGCAGGCGGTGCGGTGTGTCCGCCGGTGCCAGTTCCGCCACCGACGGGCCGGAGAGACGCATACGGTAATATTCGGGGAAGGCTTCCACCTCCACCACTTCGCCCTCGACAGCGCGGGGCCGCAGTTCATCGGCGATGCGGGGTGCCGCCACCATGTGGCTGCGCACCACGGCGGCCATGTAGCCAACGCCGGCAGCGAGGAGCGCCAAGGACAGCAGAAGGCCCGCCGGGCTGCGGCGCAGAAGGAGAAGCAGGACGCCCAGGCAAGCGACGATCGCCGGCCCCGTCCACAAGGCGGGCTCCGCCGGCAAGGCGAAATAGGCGGCGATGCCCGCGCCCATCAGCACCGGCACCCAATTGGCCCAGCGATAGCGCTCGGCGGCGAAGCGTTCCGTCAGCCCCCTGACGAGAGCGGTGGAGGCAAGCCATCCGGCGCCGCCCTCCACGCCGCCGAGCCTTTGTTCCGCCTGGCGCAGCCCATCGTCCGACACAGTTTGCCGAGCCCCCAATCTGTGCTAAAAGCGCCGCAAACCACCTTCCACTTCATTTCACGGACACGACGGAGAAGATGACCGATCGGACCGCAACCCCAGGTGCTGGCGCTGTTTCCCCGTCCGGCATTGTAACGCGCTTTGCCCCCTCGCCCACCGGATTTCTGCACATCGGTGGGGCACGCACCGCGCTCTTCAACTGGCTCTACGCCCGCCACCATGGCGGCCGCTATCTGCTGCGTATCGAGGATACCGACCGCGCCCGCTCCACCGAGGACGCCAAGGCCGCCATCCTGGATGGTCTGGCCTGGCTGGGGCTGGATCACGACGGTCCGGTCGTCTACCAGTCGGAGAATCTCGACCGGCACGCCGCCGCCGCCCGGCGACTCCTGGAGGAAGGCAAGGCTTACCACTGCTATGCCAGCCCGCAGGAACTGGCGGAGATGCGCGA
>Ga0182738_1006534_pt1 | contig 12067 bp, 12 predicted proteins | sample eDN5th30CBELigMG_FD_128876 | JGI IMG/M metagenome (GOLD analysis project Ga0182738, IMG submission 128876) | Enriched Miracle-Growth compost microbial communities from Emeryville, California, USA - eDNA 5th pass 30_C BE-Lig MG (version 2)... ...
AATACACGCGCCAGTCGCCCACAACTCGTTGGTGGCCTGCTGGTCAAGCTCTGTGAACTCGGCGGGGGTCATGTCGGACCATCGAACCCTCCCCAACTCCAGATCCTCACGGGTGTATCCTACCATACGCAGGAACGCATCGTTGGCTTCGATGACATCGCCTGAGAGGTCGGCAGTGATAATCCCGATAATGTTCGACTCCACGAGGCGTCCATGTCGGGCTTCACTGGACTGAAGCGCTTTCAGGGCCTTGTCGAGATCTCGCTCGAGGCGTTTACGTTCGGTGACATCTTCAACGACAGCCAGGGTTCCCACCACCGTTCCACAGTCGGATGTCACCGGGTTGGTGGTGACCGTGGCCCATAGTCGAGAGCCATCGCTTCTGCGGAAGCGGAGATCCTGCTGATCGTTAACCTCATGATCCCGATGCGGAAGCTCTTGCGCGGAGCGAATTCGAAAGCCGTCGACCAGAAACTCCCGGAAGTCTTCGCCGATTAATTCCCGGCTCGCATACCCGAGCATCTCCGCGAGCCGATCATTCACATAGGTGGTCTTCCAGTCATTGTCGAAGACCCAGAACCCTTCGCGAGCCGTTTCAACGAGTTGCTTGTTCCAGGCCTCGTTACGACTTCGGAGCAGGTCGGACAGACGATGCGCCATCGCAAATCGGTTCAACAAGTAGCAAGCGAGTAAGAACGCCGCGAGCTGAAGACCCAGGAATGGGTCGATGTTGATTCCTCTTTGGGCAATGAGCGCATTAATGTAGATGACAATTGCCGAAAGAACCGCGGCTAGGGTGCCTTGCCGAAGTCCGCCATACCAAGTGTTGAAGGTGACCGCCAAGAGCAAGACGCAGACCCGGAGTTGAGCGTCCACGAACGGAGAAAGAACCGACACCACCAAAACAGCGAAGAACACGCTGAGTTGCTGGAGTGAAAAGGGACGTGCGGCTTCCTGCATGATCGCTAACTCGGAACGGGTAGAGGCACGTTGGTTTGTTCGGGATGCGCCAAGCGCGGACCACTTACCAACCTGGGTTGGTCCGACGGGCCGCACCGCTTCTCGAACCCAAGTCAACCATGTCCTCGGAAAGTTAGCCTGGTTTCTCATAAGGTATCTTTTACGGACAACTTGCGTCGTGTCAAGTCAACTCAATCGACCGTGACGGATGGGATCGCTCCCCCGCTCGGGTCGACCATGATTTAAATGTGGCGCGTCTCAGGCCAGAGAATCGGTGGGAAGCGGACTCAGTGAGCGAATAGCCAGGATTGCGGCTTCCTAGGTTTTTGGTCCTAAGCGATCATCCTCATCTAAAAATAGTACGTAGAATCGCTCCTCAGCCGACGCGCAACTCATTTTGAAACCGTTTCAAGCTTCGCCCAACTAACACTCTTACTTAAGCTCAATCCATTCAGCGAGATTGCTTGGGTGGGTGGTTTGGTTGATGGCAATTCGGCGCGGTCAAGAATTCTCTTCAATTCCGCCAAGGCAAAATGCATCAAGAAGCTTGGCGCAGGTCGGTATCTGACCTAGGGTCCAGTCGTGGATGTTTAGGTGACGGCAATAGCTCGACTTTGTAGCGCTTCGGACTCACGCCAGCTTAACCTAAGATCAATCGACGGTGGGGCTGACCCGGTTCTGGCGAGTCAACAAGCCCGATGCTTCCCCGAAGGGCTAAATCTTCCCGGCGAGCCGTCTTCCTAGACGCCGGGGAAATCGAGTCTCTCAGTACTCCACTCCGTCTCGAACGATTTAGAGACACGGAACCAAGGTTCCATGTTGCAGGTGTTTGGAGTACCGTTATTTCCCAACGGGCGGCCTTTGAGCGTCGGATCAACAACGCGAATCAGAATATCCAGCTTTTAAGACGGCGTTAAGATTGTTGGTCTGAACATTTTACGAAGAAATCAACGTGTGAGTCGTTGGCGTGTGATTTGGAGGGATGCCGTATTTGACTCAAGGAGTGAGTATGAAATCGATCAGATTACCCGTTCAACTCGATGCAAGATTGGAATTCCCATTGCATTCACTGCGTGACTCTACACTCAAGGACCCACTTCTCGTCACCTCCGGCTCATTTCTGTGCAGGGTCCGAATCTGGAACGAGGAAGAATGGGTCGCCCTTGCCGAGGCCAACCGACCCGTCGAGTTCGTACACGCTCCAGGATTGGGGTGGGTAGGGCTGATCCCAATCGCACCCATCAATTGACACGACGGCTTTAAGTGTTAGGGATCTCGATCCTTGAGGACTTGAAACCTTTGGCTTGAGCAGGTGGAACATCGATGGCGCCCTGGCCTTCTCAAAACGGGAAAATTCAGCCTACCACAAGAGGCGCGGAGGGGCTGGGGCACCTTCAGAACGAAGGGTCGGATCTCAACCTAACACTTGAACTCCCCCAGACCACGGCACAGGAATCTGGGCAAGAGCTTGAATTTCGTCTGGCGATGCAAGAGTACAAGCGAAAAAGCGGCCGCCTCTTCCCAACCTGGAGCGAGGTCCTGGAGGTTTTGCGAGGACTGGGATATCGCAAGGAGCCTTCACTCGCTGGACCCGCCGACTCCTCTGTCGAGCCTCACGGTTGAGTTTTCTTTCGGCTCACAAGACGAGTCGAGAACTCCGATTCTAGGAGTCGAGGTCGAGACAAGTGCTTGCTCCCTCTTCTCCTCGGGCTCTCGTGTGGAGATAATGTGTCAAGATAGAAGCTGCGAGATGGCCAGAATCATCTGATACCAACTCGTTCCGCTCAATGCCCAGGCGAAAAGGACGAACTTATGGCCGGGACCAGGTCGATTGGACTGAGCCTACTGATCTTGATCGGGGCGACTACCCAGGCTTACGCTCAGGGGATTGTTCCTGGCGGATGGTCGAATCAGTTTCATTATCAGCCCCTGGGACTCCCTGGGGGAACCACCCCGCCGATGTATCAGCCAGTTACGCCTCCACTTCCGACGGGCTTTGGGCTGGTGCCTGGCCTGAGTCCTGTTGCCCCTAACGGTTTAGGGCCAGCAACCTCCGGATACGGGCAAGGAAACAACCTCGTTCCTCCCAATGGATACCCTTCCACCTATTCCGGCCGGACCACCTCGTCGCCATTTTCCCAAAGTACGATTCAAACCTACTCCGGAATCGACCCACTAAGCGGGGCCATCTCCAGGTCGGTTCGACGGGGCCGTGGGCGTTGATGGTTTGAGACGGTGAGCACTCGCCTCGACTCGCGTGAGGGTAACAACCGAGACGTTGGAGATTGGACGCGAGAGTGGAATGGGTCCATTGATCGCGTAAGCCGACCTCGCACTCCCTTTGGATGAGATCCAAACCGCCAGGCTCGAACGTCTTCGACGCATTGGGTGGGCACGCGTCGGCCCATCTCGCGCAAATCCTGTCAAAGGAGTGGGTTGCGAATGATCGTGACCGAAGGATTGACCAAGCGATACCGCAAGGTCAATGCGTTGGCGGATCTGTCCTTGACCATCCGGCAAGGGGAGGTCTTCGGTTTACTTGGACCGAACGGGTCGGGTAAAACGACGACGATTCGGTTGTTGCTGGGGCTTCTTCGTCCGACCAGTGGCCACGCGACGGTTGCCGGCTACGACTGCTGGGCCGATAGCCTGCAAGTACGCAGGCTAGTCAGCTACCTTCCGGGCGAACTTCGGATGCCTGGCTCAATGAGCGGCTTCTCGCTCTTGCGTTATCTCTCCGACCTGCGCGGGGGAGAAACCTTGGATCGGGCGGTCGCACTCGCCGAACAGGTCATGAAGTTGGACCTGCGCCGGAAGGTTCGGACCTATTCGACGGGGATGAAACAGAAGCTCGCCTTGGCCCAGGCGTTCTCCGACCCCGTCGAGATTCTCATCCTGGACGAACCCACTTCGGCGCTCGACCCTTCCGCGCGCGCCGAGGTTCTTCAACTCGTACGTCAGGCGAACCGGATACATAAGCAGACGGTGATTTTTTCGGGCCATGTCCTCTCGGAAGTTGAAGAGGTCTCCGACCGGGTCGCCATCATGGCCGAAGGGCGAATGCTCCACCTCGAAGACCTGCATGAGAGACGCTCCCTGCGGTTATTGCTCATTCGGTTCACGGGTGAGGTTCCCATGGATTTTCCCCCCGAGCTCGCGTTGACCGTACGCGAGACGAGGGAAGGGGGATGCTTGCTGCTCGAGCATCGAGGTGAACTCGGCGAGCTGCTGGAGTGGCTCAACCATCAACGGGAACAGGTGGTCGATCTTGCCATCGGGACAGATGACCTCAAAAGTCTGTACGAGCAATACCACCAATCCAAACCCGCCGAGTTGGAGCCAACCACGCGATGACTCCGTTTCTTGCCCTGGTCCGCAAGCATGGCCGTGAGTCGCGTTGGCTGCTCGGACTCACTTCCTTGGCCTTGTTTTTCCTGAGCTGGCTCACCGTTGTCATCACCGTGCTGACCGAAGCAAAACTGAGACGTGCCACGTCCCCGGGACGAGGCATGCGCGGGCTCGCATTTCGAGCGGTCGAGGGGCGGCTGAGCGACCTGGGTTCCGTCGCGTTCGAGGTGGCGTGGTGGAACCACCCTTTCATCCTCGTCAACGTCCTGCTCTGGGCGATTTCTCGAGGTTCCGCCGGTGTCTCGGCCGAGATCGAACGAGGTACACTCGACCTCACTTTGTCCCGACCGATCTCCAGGACGACCTACCTGACCTCCCAGATTCTTTCAGCGCTACTTGGGCTGGCCGTGCTCTCTTCGAGCTTGATTCTCGGGACCGTCGTGAGCGGTTACTTCAACAAGGTGGATTCGCCCCCCACGCTGGTGATGCTGGCTCGGCCGGCGCTCAACCTGTTTGGCCTAGGTCTGGCGGTCTATGGTTTCACGCTCATGTGCTCCGCAGTCGACCAGGTTAGGTGGCGTCCCAATCTGATCGGTTCGGTGGCAACCTTGACCAGCTTTGTGATTTTGGTGATCGCCAACGTACCTGTCCTCGAAGATTGGAAATGGATTGGGAACTACTCGATCTTCAAGGCCTATGATCCGGTTTCCGCCGCGGTGACTGGTAAAGACCTCGGATTTCACGTTCTCATTCTGGTGGGGATTGGAGTTACGGGGATCGTGCTCGCTCTCCTTGGATTTGCTAGACGCGACCTCCCCGCCAATAGCTGAATCTCATTATTTCTTGATGTCGGATTGCTTTGATTCGAGAGCTCGTTGTCGCTCGGTGTGTTCCCGATATTGATCAAACCGCACGAAGCGGGCTCGCGACTTGAGAGCGTCGACGCGGGCGATCGCCTTGACTTGAGACTCTCCAAGGCCTTCCTCCCATTGAAAGGTCCAGCGCATTCTCTGTGGCGGGCCCGCAAGCCGATACAACCCATCGATTTCCGTCGGACGAAGCTTTCGCTTCCCCATCATTTCCTGAAGCACGGAAAGGTGAGAAAAGGGAGGTAACCCCCGCGGGTCCTGGGCCGAGTCAAGAATGGTCAGAGCATTCAGTGCTTGATGGAGATAGCTGAGTCTGGCCTGGTCAGAGTCCGGTTCGCCTCGGCCTTGAATCTCAACGCTTGGGTTGGATAAGGTCATACTCCGTGTTGGCTCATCGAATTTGACCGAGAAGCGAGGATTGATCAAGTCGCGACTCATCGCGGCGGTGAGCAGGTTACCCCGGCCTCCTAAAGCCTCGCGCTTCGACGCCGCCTTCTCAATGGCGTCGTGAAGTCCCTTCCGGTACTCCTCCAAACGTTTCAATGAGACTTCGGATCGTAGCACCGACCGAACATTGAGCAGCTCAACCCGGCTCGCCCTGGCATCAAAAATGGCTACCTCGAGTGGGGGCCCCGGGTCGAATTGATAAGCGCGTCCGTTTTGAACCAACACCTCGAGGCGAGCCGACTGAGATTTCGAGGCTCCCGAGAGCGAGATCACCAACTTGAAGTCGCTCGGAGGGGCTTCGGGCTTTTCCGCTCCCCCCGTTGGATCGGTAAGGCCAAGGGTGACGACCATCGCGAACGTGGTCAGTAAAAACTCTGACATACCTTGTTCCTACCCCCCCTCGACGCTTCACCACCAAATCAGTTCGCCCTAACGGATCGTACCAGGCCTCCCCCCTCGGCTCTAGTTCCCCAACCTCAACGAATTCCAGATTGCACCTGAACATAGGCGGAGACTCTTGACCTCCTCTTACAATTGTGGTGAAATTGCCTTTCACAATTGTCGGAGGGCAGGCGTGGGGGTGTGCATGGCGGACGAATCCAAGGGGATCACGGGACAACCTTCTCTCTCGATCGAGCAGTTGATCGCATTGAATGAGGAGATCGCCGCGCTCTGCCGAGCGGGCCTCCCCCTGGCCCAGGGGTTGCGAGCGGTCGGGCTCGACTCGCGAGGGACGCTCCGATCCACGTTTCTGAGCCTCGCTCAGAAAATGGAGCAGGGGATGAGCTTGACCGAGGCGCTCGAGACCGAACGAAACCAGTTTCCTCCGGTTTACCTCGCGATTGTCGAGGCGGGTCTCAGCGCGGGGCGGCTCCCCTTGGCTCTGGAGCACATAGCGAGTTTCGTCAGTGAGTACGCCGAAACCAGGCGCGTGATCGGCCTGGCACTCTGGTATCCCCTCGTGGTTCTGACGCTGGCGTACACGCTCTTTATCGGGCTCGTGGTCTGGGTTGTACCCCGTTTTATCACCATGTTTCAATCCTTTCGCATGGAAATACCCATTGGTCTTTGGGGGCTTGAGAAGGCGGGAGAATGGGCAATGGTTTGGGGGGCCGTGTTGCCCCTGATCGTGCTCTGGTTCTTCGTCGGTTGGAAACTTCAAAGCCGAGCCCGGCGCTTTCCGAACCGGGATCATTGGTCGTGGAGGTGGCTACCCTGGATGCGAGGACTGATCGAGCAGTCAGAAGCGGCAAGCCTGGCTCAACTCCTGGCGGTATTGATCGAGCACGGCGTTCCTTACCCCCGCGCGGTGGTTCTGGCCGCGGATGCGTCGGGGGATCCGGAGTTGAAGAGTACTTCACGCGAGATCGCGGCCGCTCTGACTCAGGGGGACCTGAACTCGGTCAACTGGCGCACCAAACGATTTCCGCCCATGATTCGCTGGGCGCTGCTGACCGGGCACGACCAACCTCAACTGTCCCTCTCGTTGCGGCGGATCGGTGACCTCTACCACAAGCGAGCGAGCTTTCAGGCGGAGAAGATCCGGTATGTCCTTCCTTCACTGCTGCTGATCGCCATTGGAATGACCGCGACCTTACTTTACGGACTCAGCCTCTATTACCCGTTCGTGAAACTTCTCGAAGGTCTTGCTCTTCCCCCCATTTAATCCAGCCCTTCGCCGAAGCCCGCTCGCTCGACCTCGACAATCACGTCTTCCTCTCCTTTCTCCAGCATTGAGGAGGACGTTCGGTCCGACAGAATGAGAAACGAACATGAACGATTCAATGAATGAGGAAGACTCGGTCCATCCCCTCTCCGCGGAGGAAGGGCGGATGCTGGCCGAGCACCTTGCCTCGGTCACACGAACCGGACTTCCCTTGGCCTCGGGGCTCAAGGCGCTTGCGGAGGAGTTACCGGAACGGAGGCTTCGACGAGCGATTGATCGCCTTGCGAGGTCGCTCGAGATGGGGGAATCCCTGGAGGGGGCGCTGGAGCAGCAGGGGCCCTGGATTCCCGAGCGATTGAAGCAATTGGTCGTTGTGGGAACCAAGTGTAACAACCTGGGAGAGTTGCTGGGCCAGTACTCTAACCACGTCAACCTGGGAGTGGAGCTCAGACGTTCGCTTTGGATGCGATTGGCCTATCCGATCACTGTCGTGGTGTTGGGGACGGCTATCTTTTTGATCGTGAGCATATTTTTGTATCAGGGTTTGACCCAGATTTTCCAAGATTTTGGTCGTCCCGTGCCAAAACTCACTCGCATCATGATTTCGGTGGGTTCGACGATCGATCGGTTGTGGAAACCCGCCCTGGGGCTTGGAATCCTCACCGTTCTGGCGTGTGGACTTTACCAGTGGCTTGGTCGGGGCAAGCTTCATCGAGTGGCGTACCGGATTCCCCTGTTAGGCTCGGTCTGGCATCACTGCGACTTGGCGGAGTTCTCCCGCCTGATGGCGGTTTTACTACAGAACGAGGTGCCGCTCACGAGTGCCTTAACCGTAGCCGGTGACACCGTGCGGAACCAACGGATTGCACGAGGTGCCACGGCGGTCCGCGACGATGTCACTTCGGGAATCTCGTTGTCCGATTCGCTCACCAGACGCGCGTTGTTCCCGGACGGGTTTTTCCGGCTATTGAAGTGGGCTGAGTCGAATCGGGCCCTGGCGGAGGTCTTCTTTCTCGCGGGCGATCTCCACGAGGCCTGGGCACGTAGGCAAGCCAGCTTGGCTCGGTTGATCGGTGGATTCCTGGCAGGTTGGTTCGTGGTGGGCGGGATCTTTTTGATCGTACTGGCCGGCGTCCTCCCACTCTTCCAACTCATCGGCTGGTTATCAGGTTAGCCCTCTGAGTCGCATTCGCGAAGGGACATACTCCGTGGCGCGTTCCAGTAATCGTAAAACCGGGAAGACATCAGGCCGATCCACCGGGCCTAACTCGGCGATTCTCCGGCTGGGGCGTTGGCAGCTTGGACTCCGCCACCTCCTTTGTCTGGTCCTCATCTGCGCGATACTTGCCTGGTCGGTGGTCTTACTCCAATCGGCGGTTCCCGTGCTCGGCCTGATCATTCTGATGATCATCATTGGGGGGGAGATCTTTCTAGTCTTACGGACGCAAGCCGGTGACCAGGAGGCGTTTCTGTCAATCCTATCCACCGCCACGGCCCGCGAACTCCCCTTGGCTCCCGCGCTTGAGGCCATCGCCAGCCAGTTTGGTGGACGGTTCCCGGCGAACATTCGCGCAATCGCAAATGACCTGAATTCCGGCGCGAGCCTGGTGGATGTGTTGAGTCACTATCCCGGTGTTCTTCCGCTCGACACCGAGGTTTTGGTCAGGGTTGGAGCCCAGACAGGGCAACTCGCCAAGGTTATCTCAGAAACGAATTCGGATCGGCATCAGTTCAACGCTGCTCGATCCAGAGTTGTAGGAAGAATTATTTATTTGCTTTCAATAGCAGCTAATGTTCAGGTTGTCACTGCTTTTCTCTTTTATTTCATCCTTCCAAAATTTCGTGCCATTCTCAATGATTTCGGCGTCCCCTTCTCTGAGCTAACGCAGACCGTCATCAATATCGAGGAATTCCTGGGCCACAATTTCTTGTTTGTGCTACTCGTCTTCGCCGCGGAGCTTTGCCTCATCGCGCTATTGATCCTCAGCCCGACGAGGAATGGGAGCTATCTGGTCGAGAGGATTCTCTTCGGCCCAGTGACTTCAAGGCGGCACGCGTCGCTCGTGTTACGGTCATTGTCCTGGTTGGTGGAGGGAGAGTATTCGCTTTCGACGGGAATCGGGCAACTGGCAACATGGTATCCATCTCGCGCCATGCGAGAACGGCTGGGCCGCGTGTTGGTCGATCTTAACCATGGATCGGACTGGGTGGATTCGTTCGTGCATCATGGGCTCCTGAAATCCGGAGACGCGGCCTTCATGAGGTCGGCGGCGCGGGTTGGCAACCTCTCCTGGGTCTTGCGCGAGACCGCGAGACGGTATGATCGCCGGTTTCTCCTACGATTCGAGGCCTTTTCCCACGGCTTCTCAATTTTCGTCCTGATCTCCATTGGGATCCTAATTGGGTTCACATGTTTCGCATACTTCCTCCCTCTGGTGAGAATCATGGAGATGTTGACCTTATGATCAAGTCTCCCCAATGCTCTGGTAATCGGCGAGGGACCACGCTGGTGGAACTGGCCGTAAGCACCTTGATTTTGGTCGTTGCCATGACCGTGACCACACAAACCCTGAGTTGGATTGCCAACTCGCGGCGATCGGCCCACAGGCGGCATTACGCCTTGTTAGAGGTTGCGAATGTGATGGAGCGAATCACGGCGGACACCACACTGACACACTCCCCACAGGGCTTGAAACAACTGGAGCTCTCGCGAGAGGCGAAGCAAAGTCTGCCGGGGGCCGAGCTTGCCATTGACACAAAACCGGACCACAAGCAAGACGCAACGAGGTTGACGGTTTCCCTGAAATGGCGGGGAGCAGCAGGCCATTGGGAAGCCCCCATTCGCCTGACCACCTGGGTCGATCCGGTGGAGGACAACCATGAAGAACAATAGGCGTGGATATTCATTGATTGAAATGGTCGTCGTGCTGACCTCGCTGGTCTTCATGCTGGGCGTTTGTTCGGTTCTACTTCATGGATTGATGCGACTTGACCGTGCCGAGCGTTCTCAACGTCTCATCGCCGTCGACCGCGATCGACTCGCTCGACAGTTCAGGCGCGATGTTCATGCCGCGATCCGCTCCATACCGGCCGCTGACGATGAGCGTCAGAACGAGGAGGTTCTCGAACTTACCCTGCCGGAGGGAGAGCAAATCTTCTATCGAGCCGAGCCGGGACGCGTTGTCCGATCCAGGAAATCCCCCGAGTCGCATGTGTCAGGGAAAGAGGTTTACCAGATCGCAACTGGGACGCAACTTGCCTTTTCAGCCGCTCGGGCGGGAAGCGCCGAGCTTGTGTCCTTTGACCTGGAAGCTCAGCCAGGGGCGACCCAGGCGTTGAGGAGGGATCCGGGAGGAGTTGCGATGCTCGGGAAGGATCGCGACGCGGACACGCGAGGGGGGAGCGACCGATGATCACTCAGGCATCGAAGGGGGTGAGTGGCTCGCGGCTTGCTCGGGACAAGCCTCGTAAGGGAGCGATTATGGTGGTCGTGCTCGTCTGCCTGATTGTGCTTATGTCCCTCTCTGGAGTCGTTTTGCGATTGCGACTTCTTGAGCACAAGCGGCTCAAGCAAGAGGAAAGCCGACTCCAGGCGGAATGGCTAGCGGAATCCGCGGTCAGTCGGGCGCTGGCTCGACTCAAGAAGTCGAACGGCGCGTACCTGGGAGAAGTCTGGAAACTCTCCAGAGACGACTGGACGCAACCCCAGTCGGGGCAGGTCGAAATCAAGGTTGAGCGGTTTCCAAGCTCCACCGGGAAGAGGCGTATTCGCGTGGTCGCGGATTATCCCTCGGCCTCGCCGAACCGAATTCGCCTGAGCAAGTCCGTGACGGTTTCGCATGAAGAAGACGGAGCTCGAGAGGCCCGGCCCTGAGCTGAACCACTTGCCCGCCCAACACAGTGGTTTTCAGCTCCTTGAATTGAGTTCAGCCTGGTCCAGACCCGTTGTTTTGCTTTTATCCACACCTGATGCTGATTCGGCCAAACATCAATTCAAGAAAAACACCTATTCACGATCTGGAGTATTGATGATGTTCAATCCCCGCCGCGAACCGAGAGGGTTCACGTTGATCGAGCTTCTGGTGGTTATCGCCATCATTGCCGTTCTAATCTCGTTGTTGCTTCCCGCCGTGCAGGCCGCGCGTGAAGCCGCGAGAAGATCGCAATGCTTGAATAACCTGATGCAGCTTGGCATCGCGCTGCAAAACTATGAATCGTCGTTCGAGGTTTATCCGGCGGGGGTGATTAATCCAACGGGATCAATCGAGAATCGGCCCAAGGGGCTTCACATGAGCTGGATTACCCAGATTTTGCCCTACATCGAGCGAAATAACGTGTTTCTGAACACGAATTTTCAGCTAGGAGCCTATGACACTTCCAACTCGACCGTGCGATCGCTCACGATCAGTACACTCATCTGCCCGTCCGACGGTCTAACCGGGATGCTTGGCAAGACGATTGGCACGAACAATTATGTCGCCTGTCACAACGGTAGCGAGGCACCGATTTCGGAGAAGAACGACGGGACGTTCTATCTGAATAGTTCGACCCGTTATGAAGAGCTCACTGATGGAAGCTCTCAGACGATCTTCCTTGGCGAAAAACGGACAAGCGTCGTGGATCTCGGTTGGATGTCCGGGACACCTGGAACCTTGCGCAACACGGGGAGTCCCCCCAATACCTCGGCAATCGGGCCAGCCTCGATGCCAGCGTCTGGATTCGTGGACCCAAACGCGCCGGAGGCGAATGCCTCAATGACCGACGTCGAGGCCCGGAT
>Ga0182738_1006535_pt1 | contig 12066 bp, 11 predicted proteins | sample eDN5th30CBELigMG_FD_128876 | JGI IMG/M metagenome (GOLD analysis project Ga0182738, IMG submission 128876) | Enriched Miracle-Growth compost microbial communities from Emeryville, California, USA - eDNA 5th pass 30_C BE-Lig MG (version 2)... ...
GAGGATGAGTTTATGATCTCCAATGTAAATCATTTCATTTTAATATTCCGTTCTCAATAAAATTATTAGTTGATGTCAGAAAATACGGATTTGAAGAACCAAATCAGAGACTTGGAAATGAAGAATCTTGAATTGAGCGCTTTGGCAAAAGATCGACATTTATTGCCAGAATTTGCAAATATGCCAACACCAGCGACAATCAGTGAAGTGACAACATTGAAATTGGTATAAAATTATCTCGGCCCTGGTTGACTAAAATCGATATTTTTAGAACAATAATCGACTACAAGAGCGTATTGAATATTTACAGCAGAGAGAAAGAGAGCTGATAATGGGTATAAATTCTGTGCAAAGGCTTGGTACAGGCGGAACAGCTGGATATAGTAATTATGAATAAAATACGACTCCAATACTGTTTAATTATATTTATTGACTTGTATTTTGTTTTTTCATAGTTTTTAACAAAACTGCTTTTTATTTTATAATATTGAAAATTATACCAACAGTAAATAATACATTTATAATACATCTATTTAACAATAATTCCCAAATAAAATTAGATAAAGACTCAAAATATTATTCCATAGCAAATAAATTGTTGCTTAGCAATTACAGCTTGAGGCAGTATCATTCTTGGCAATCACTTTAGTTTGAACTATAGGTCCTGTATTTATTCTCATATTACTACTCTACAATAAAGTTTTTTTAGAGTCATCCTTTCAAAATCTTTATCTTACTTTTTTCACTTCAATAATTCCTTTACTGATCTTTTCATGTACAGATGATGTAAGTTGTAAAAATGCCTGAAAGAATAAAGTAAACCGTAAACTAGGAAATTTAATTGTACCTCGTCGACGTTTTGGCTGAGCTTAGCAGATGTTTCAATATATTCTAAGCCCTTTTCTTTTGCCATTTTTTCAGCAGTTTCTTTCGAAACTTTTCTTCTATAAAAATAAACTTGATAACGAGCTTCTCAATAACACTTACTTATCAGCTAAATCAGTCTTGTTACCAACAACCAACACAGTGATTCGATCATTTGAAAACTCTTTAATTTCATCAAGCCATTTCTCAATATTTTCAAAAGATTTTTTACTTCAAAACATATTTAGCACAAGTACCTTTACAAAAAATGCTTACTTTCCAACATCATAGACTAAAAGAACACCAACCGCATTTTTATAGTATGATCTGGCAACCGAATTAAAGGTTTCTTGACCAGCCTATTTTACTGGGTTAACAATAAACCAATCCTCTATCTTACTGTGTCCCATAAAAGAAGTTTATATCTGTTTCCACAATGCTCGACAACTTTCGAGCCAAAGTCGACTCCGACTGTCACCATATGCTCTTCTTTGAAAGTTTTATCAAGGAAATTTAAAAGCAGGCATGATTTTCCGACAGCTATGAAGTTAGAAATCTGAAGGATAGCTTGAGTTTTACAAGTGTCGCCAACAAGAATGTAGTTCATTGCATAGTCGTATGACATGGTTTAATATGCCAAATTGGCTCCTTTTTGATAATTAATTTTTTTTACAAACAATTAATTGACCTTCTCGAATTTCAATCTGGGTCTTAATTGATTGTATACCGGTAACACCGGATTTATTTAGTATCAGTAGGAGCAAAAAAATAATCTAAAATTCCTTTTAATCCCTCCAATTTAGATTCCAAGCCATTCACAATTCTCGCGAAGTTTAACTCAAAGAAAATCCAAATTTAGAAGCCCGAAAGAAAGACTTCTTCTAGAAAGTTATAACTTGTGCAGTTTTTTAGATAGTGAGTTCCAAAGTATGACAAGACTTCTAAATTTAGAACAATATAATTAATTATTTCCTGAAATTAAGGATCAGTTTTTCCTTTGTGGAGGGTTTTTAGGGGCAATAAATTCTTGCAAATCTTTCAAAAGTCACAAAAAAATCGCAAGAAAAGTGGATTTTCAAGACTAGAGATTTGAAGCCAAAAAAAATTCGTAGGGATGATATTTGTTGGCTTTTTTTGTTTCTACTTGAAGGTTTATTTTTCTACTGTCAGAAAGAGGGCTCCAAGCATGTGTGCGAATCAGGGAACGAATCAGAAAATTTAGTTTCCATTATAAACAACTTTTTCTTCATTTCTCAAGGCTCTAAATGAGTTTCAATCTTCGAATGAAGCTATTTTTTTTCATTTGTTTTGAATAATCATCAAACTTTCATAAATCATTTCTAGACAGTACTCAGTATTTCAACCTATGTAAATTTAACCTCATAACAGTCATTTAATCTTTTTAAAGTCCCTAACATTTTGCGCATAACAGTCCAAGATCTACACAAGATATCTCTTCTCTCCTTCCAAGGTCCTCTCCCAGTCCAACTCAATCAATCTCCCTACACAAATTTAGACAATACCTTAATTTCTGCAATTTCCGTAAACAAATTGATTTTTTATTTTAATTTTCACTTTAATTGATTATTTCGTCATTTCTCACTTCCTTCATCAAATTACCTAGTTTCTTTCTTCCACTTCTCTCAAAGCCTCAAAGTGTAAAAAATCACAAGAGATTTTCAATGTCAATTAATTCAATGAAGAATTAATCTTGAAAAAATAAAACTTACATACTTACTCCAAATCAAGCCCAACCGAGACGCGTTTCTTTTAATTATACAACAGCATTGTATAAATCTCTGGCTTTAATGAAAAACACTCGACAGCACGGGCCCAAACTCTGGAAAATCCGTATGCCCCAAGGTGTAAGAGCTGCCCAGGAAGCCATAAATAACTACAATAACCCAATTGGCTCCGCTCGCGATCTTGGTCTTTTTGCGTTCCCTGATTCTACTGATTTCCTTCATATCGTAATCCTTCCTATTGGTTTCTTGAATTAATCTTCAAAAGACTGCAATCTCTCCGACTAGAGTTGCAATGAATGAAAGTCCAAATCTATTGAAGCAAGGGAAAGGTTTCAAGCTTGAGCCTTCATTAAAACATCAGACATCTGATCATTTCTATAAAAGCAAAAGTACCCTCAAAGATTCAAAGCAAAAAAATGTCTCTTTAGAAGAAGAACCTTTGGGTATAACGTCAAAGATTTTTAACCCCTTTAACGATTGAAAGGTCTAGATAACAAACGAAGGGAGATTATGCAAACTAAAGTTTCAGATCTCAGACAAAGGCTTGCCAAGAAAGATCATGAAAGAGAAAAAGAAAAAGAGAGAGAACGTGAAGAAATCTCGAGAATAGCCAAACAAAAAAATGAAAAGCCGGCTCCCAAGGCTTTACCACAAATGGCGAAAGAATTATTATCAGATCTTGAGAAAAAAAAGATAAGCACCTATTTCCGATACAAAATCTTCTCGCTTTCCAAACTTATTGAAGATAAAGTTCGGAATAATGGTTTAATCGGCAAGGGCGCAAAAGTTCTGAAGAGTAGGCCTGGGAATAGTGTATTGTTATCAGCTGCAACCTCCGACAGTTCCAATAAAGGAGCAAGCAACGTAATAATTTCCAGTTGAAAATTCTCTCATTATCTCTTAGGACGCTGCTTTGGTTGAAGAGGTTTGGAAATTGCTCAAAGCTGTTGTGTCAACAAAAAGTCGATATAAATATAGAGACATTACTCATTATCATAAAAGAGTTCGTGAAGCTATCAAAAATCTCCTACGTAAATCAATCACTCTTGATTCTTTCTCTAATATCCCCTGTAGCTATGGATTCCCCAAAATTGAAAAAGACACAAATGTCCGCATTAAGTATAAATCTTGAAGATGAAAGTACAGCAAAAGGCCCTACAAAGAAGCCAAAACCTCAAGAAGAAGATAGAGCTGCTGCTATTGCAGAATTTATTGCTAAAAGAAAAGAAAATCCCTCAGCTAAAGTTTTCATTGCCGTTGGTGGATATTCCGCTTTAAGAGAAGCTCTTGTTCAAAGAGGTATAATTTTTGCTTAAAAAAAAAAAATTATTAACCCCCATAGGATGGATTGAAAATCCAGACCCTTCAAGTAAAGATTATACTTTGAAATGGTGTCCAGGAGTTGACATTAAATATGATGCTGTGAAGCCAAATCAATATGTGAATCATTTCGAAAAGAATACATTGCTGACAACAAAAATGGGTCTTTCAAGAAGCATAAGGAATTTGATTTGGTTTGAGAATGAAGATATTGATGGATATTATCCAAGATGTTATGACCTGAATGATATTGGAGACTTTGATGATTTTATGGAGGATTTCAAATTTGAACAAGCCATTGCGACTTTGAGACAAGCTAAAGATCGGCAAGATGATACCAACTCTCCTGAATATAATGCATTCAAATTGCGACTTTGTGTTGCTCTGAGCATTTGTGAAAGGAGACTCAAACCTTTCGAGATGATTGTCTCTGATTCAGTAAAATGAAATAAATGAAATATTCTCATTATTTCCACAGGTCAAAAATGAAACTTCATTATTTACACAAGAAGAATGGGAATTGATAAATATCGAGGATATGGCAACGATGGACTACAACAAATATGAGAAAACAATTAGGAGCATTAAAAGACGCTATGGTGTCGAATTTGGCATAGATGCTAATATTGATACAGTACTCCAATAAACTTCTTCCTTCTGAAATTAACATCTTTTCTCCAGGATAAATCAATATTTATACAGTCTGCAGGTGTGCTAGCAAGACTTGAAAGTTTATTGCCTCAATTTTCTATGAATCAAGGCAATAATATTTGGATTGTAAAGCCTGCGGGTCTTTCTAGAGGAAGAGGAATCGCCTGTCATAACTCTTTGCCCAACTTGTTGGATCATATTAAAATCAAAGAAAGTGAATGGGTTGCTCAAAAATATATTGAAAATCCTCTCATTATCAAAAATAGAAAAGTAAATTATTCTTTTGCCTGAAACTCCTCATCTCGTCAATTTATAGTTTGATATTAGACAATGGGTTGTGGTGACAGATTGGAGTCCATTAACAGTTTGGTTCTATGAAGAGTGTTATATCAGATTTAGTGCTCATGATTTCAATCCTGAAGACATCAATAATAAGTTTGCTCACTTAACAAATAATGCAATTGGAAGAAATGCTGAAAATTTCGAAACTTCAGAAATTGAAGGAAACATGTGGGATTCTAATGAATTTAGAGCATATCTTCAGGAAACCACAGGCAAAGACATCTTTGAAGAGAATATCCAGAAACAAATGAAGAATATTGTTATAAAATCACTTCAAAGCGCTCAAGAGATGCAGGATTCCCCTAAAAATGCTTTTGAGCTCTTTGGCTATGATTTTATGATTGATGTGAATCATAAAGCTTGGCTTATTGAAATCAACTCCAGCCCTTCCATGGATTATAGCACAGTACTATTTGAATATTATTTCAGAATTTTAACCCACTCCTTAGAAAATTACAGAGAGGTTGGTGAAACAGGCTTTGGAAGATTGTGTGAAAGTTGTAGTGGATTATGGTATGTCCAAGAAAAGCAGAAAGAATGTTGACACAGGAAGGTTCTCTTGTATCTATGCAGGAAAAGCTGTTTAGGATATTTTTCAATTTCATGGCTCAGATTTTCGCAATTATCTCATTTAGTTAGCATTTTTTTTCTACATCTCATTTGTACTCCATAAAAAATTAAATCTCATCTTTTTTCCACGAAAAGAGGTCAAGTAAATTTAGTCTTGTTGTTTTCCAGCTTTTGAAAATCAAAAACTATCTCTCTGTCAGAAATAATTTCTTCCTTGAGAAATATTCAAATTTCAAAAAATTAAACAGCTTTATCCATGTTTAACCCAAATCCACCAAAAAGCAGTCTCCATACTCTTCTCTCCCAAACTTTCTCTCAAGAAAAACGCTCCCGCTCTACTGCTCGATCCCAACAATCCGATAATAACGTTTCTCGCCTCAAAAATATTTGCTTCCCAAGAAATGATGAGAATAACCCTAACCAGACTATTGACCATCCTGGATTCTCCATAAGACATGATCACAGTAGATATCCTCCTGCTAGACCAAGGCAAAGGACCACTGTCTCTTCACACATCAATAAATCTCCCAATGTTGACAAAAGTTCTTCATTTTATTTCCAAGATCAAAATTCATTTGTTGCCTACAATACAAGCGACGTTTCTTTCAATATGTCGCCTTTATCTGCAAGACATGAGAATCAAGAAGCAGAGCATGACACATCAGGTTGGTTTGAAGGAGAAAAGAGTGATATTATGAATCGAGTTCGTAAAGACCTTATGCAGACCACAATGACTCCCTCCAAAACCCCTTTAAAAGAAATTAGCAATATTCATCAAAAGAGTCTCGCTACAAGAGATCATGTTATTGAATTAGCACAGCATTTTAATAGTGAAATGACAAGATTTGTCTCAACATTGATGAAAAGCATGAAACATATCTGCTTGACAAAAACCTCAGAAAGAAGCCTTCAAGTCCTTTTGGAGAAGTATAGTGGATACCTGGGAGGAGTCCAGGATGAATGGGACCAAAATTTGCAGAGTGAAGAAGATTTTAATGAAATCACTAAAAACCTCGTCAAAACTTTAGGAAATTGGTAAGAATTCTGAGTTATTTGTTTTGTTCTCATCTCCCCGATAGTTTTGCTGAACTTTTGAATAAATTGAGTGATTTGCTTCATAAGCTCAAAAATTTCAAAGGAATAGACTTCAATCCTCTTGCTACAAAAGGTGTTCTCTCAACTTTGGCAATCATTCTTCAACAAGATCAGACACTTACCTCACACCAAGCTCTCCAACAAGGACTTCAAATTCTCACTCAACACACCAATGGATTGGTCGCTATGAGATTAGCATATTTCTTTAAATCCAAACTTGCTGCTCAAAAACTTCATGCTTTCACTGCAATAAAATTACATATTGCAAGAGAATCAATCCAACAATCTGAAGTTTCAGGTATTTCTGCAGGCAGTGTTTTAAATAACCTCATACAACGAAATTATCTCAAACAACTTTTCAGCTCTTTCAGTCATTTGAAAACCAATTATATTTCTCAAACCCTCAAACAAGAAATCAACACTCAAGAAAGCCTTAAAGACCTCCTCGCTTTACTTTTAAAATCAGCTCATAATGAAGCTAGATTCTTTGAAGCCATCAATTTCTTCTTGGAAAATCTCACAAAATGTGGATATTGTGAATTCTTGCTCCTTGATAAGTCTCAACATATCGCTTATGGCTATCCAAGACAAGTCAGCTCTCCAGAAACGATTGAGAATAAGCCATTACAAAATCTATCTAAAAGATTGTACAAAAGCAGAGAAAGCATTGACAAAGAAACTCTTGTCACATTCTACGATTCAATCCCTTCTTCAAAAGAGGATGAGCCTGTCAAATATGAGTTATCTTACGATAATGAGAGTTTATTGCAATATGTTATCAGCACCAAACAAGCCCTGGAATCATGGAATTTACCACATATTTCTCTTTATAATCGAGATGTGGATATTCCTTTGGGCGTAAAGAAAGTTGAACAGAAATTTACCAAGTTCATGTATTATCCAATTTGCAGTCGAACAGGAGAGAAAGAAGTCACTGCAGTTGTTCGACTATTTTTAAATGAAAAAGAAGCACCTTTAAATCAACCTCACATTGATTCTTTACAAAGGTTCTCACAGACATTGGGCCCATTATTAAACACATTTGCTAATTTGATGAAAAGCTCAAATGCTGACAGACTTCTCGGAGGAGACATTCAAGAAGAGGTTTTCAAGAAATTAATCAGTGGTCTGGTCAAAATGATGAATTTGTCTGATACCACAGATATCTTCCAGACCTTGTCTCAATTATTATTCAGCTTGATCTACATGGAGGGTTTCTCTATTTTCCAATGGAATCAAGATGGGAGCCTTGGAAAGCTTTATTCCAGTGATTCTCACGTCGTTTCTGGGAGAGAACAAAATCCTGTTGTAGAGAGTTCAAGACAGTTGAAGACAGCAAATTCTTTACAAATATCAATCCTTGACCCTTCAACTGGAGATTTGAAGGGATTGATTGAAATTCAAAGATCAAAATACGAAGGTGTCGTCATGAAAGGAAAGAAAATAAATACCAGCACCGAAAAGTTCTCTGTGGATTCTCTTCCTTCTACTCTAACAACACTTATTTCAACGTTTGGATTCCATGTAATTGAAAAGATAAAGACTTTACAAGATGAAGAGGCAGAAAGGAGAGTTTTAGAAGGACAGGTGGAAGAAGTGAGGTCAATTAATACTTTCCTTGGAAACAGACTAAACCTCCATGAATTGCTTCATGAGTTCACAGGAAAGCTCCAAAATTGCTCTTCACATACAGAAGTTGTCCTTTTATTCAATGAGATCTTGCAAAAATCCAGAGTTCAAATTGAACTTGCCACATTGTGTTTTACCAACTCAAATCATACTGGATATTTTACCTATAATCATCTTTATGATGAGCATCTTGAAACTTTGACCAAAAGATCAGTTGTCAATTACACTGAAAACCTCGTGAGTTTCTCCAAAGTTGACTCCTTGCTTGGCTCTCTTCTGAACTCCATTTCTCAAGGGAATCAGATCATTAGAATAAATTATGAACAGCAACAAACTTCAAGACCAGAACCTGGCGTGCTGAAAATCAATCTTGAACAATCAGGCCGTCATAAGGGAATTTACTTGGATCTTCAAGATGAGGACATCTTGTCACAATTCCCAATTAAAACTAATGAGGGTTTCTCAAACTCCAATGAACATGCTCAAAGATGCCCCAAGAGGATCCTCCTTCTCCCAATTTCCGATCATAATGGAAATATTGTGGCTCATATTGTTCTTGGCCAAAGTTCCAATGCAAAAGTATTTGATAAAGATGAAGAGTTTTTTGCAGAAAAACTTGGAGAAATCCTTAAAGACTACCTTTCCAGCCAACAAAAACTCTCCAATTCTCTTAACGAAATCCTTCGTGAAGTCGAAAAAAATCAAGCTAATCAATCTAAAATCAAAGCTTATCGTGGACTCGTCCTGAACCAAAATCTTCAACCAGAATATCAAACCTATAAAAAACACAAAAATCTCCAAGCTTTCCTTCTCTTCCTTGAAGCAACTTACTGCCAACTCCTCAAAGCCCAAACTTCTAGAGTCCTTCTCTACGATGAAAACTCGGATTCCCTTTATCACTACCCAAAAATCCAATCCTCAGAAATCAAAGAAATCACTCACAAGCTCGCCTCTTCTATCACAGGAAACTGCGTCCTTAAAAATGATCATCTCATCTATCCTGTCCCTGCCGCCAGCCCTTACGCTCTTTCAATCCATGATAATGCAATCAGCCCTCTCGCAAGTCATCGTATCGCGACATGGAGATCAAAAATTTCCAATGCAGGCGAATCTTCTGCACCCAAGAAAGACCTTAAACTCAAAACCCCCTTCAAGGAACGCTTGCAAAATTTAGGAGGATTTGCTTTTCATCACCATGAAGCCTCTGCTTCAGGTTGGCCTTCTTCTAGTAGAAGTCAACTTTTCCACACTCCAGGACGCCCTTCTTCTTTCTTAAGCCAGCATCCTCAATACAACCCTCAAGTTGATCATGTTGATAAAATTCAGTTCACAAAGCCCATTCTAAAGCAAAGTTTCGGCATGAAACATCATAATAAAACTGAAGCAACATCTTCTTCGGATATGGTCAGCAGTTTCCTTTGTGTTCCTTTATGCGATGACTCCAAAAAAGTTATTGGTGTCCTTCAATTATTCAACAAGTCTCAACCTGGAAAGCATTTCCAAACCAAAGATTTAATCAAGGTAAATGCAATCACTGAAGCTATGCTCCCAAAACTTACCAAGCTCATCAACAATCCTGAAAAACTCACCTCTAAAGCTTTCTCTACTGGTCTTGACAAAATCCTCAACACATTCAACACCTATCAAACTGATATAACGAGAGATTCTTTCTTGAATATAAAGAACCTTTACATGAATCACAGAAAGCATAAAACAAGAGGTCTTTATGTTTATGCTGGCTTGAACTTGGTTTCATCTATTTTCAACAGCAATCTCAAAAGATATTTTGATCAAATCAAACTCTTTGATACAATCACCAGATTTGAAGCTCTCCATTTTCATCAAGAAAACCTTTCCAGCAGAAAAGAAAGACTTGCAGGACTAAACAGTATCATGGAAAAACTCGTCTGGAAAAACAAAAGCAGCGGCTTCAATTCAATCAAATTATCTTCTTATGAAGACTTGAGTATGTTGATCAGTTCTCAATATACCAGAGGAGGAGAAACTTTCAAAGGAAAAGGACTTTTATTAGGAGGAGGAGATGTTTCAATCCAGGCAAAATATTTTGCCAAAACTCTCTCTGGAGTTCTTCAAAATAAAATATTTGCACAAAAGAAATCTATATTCGAGGATTTCAGACAACATGCAAAGACTCAAAGAGCCCTCACGTTGTTAGAAAGTCAGAGATCAGGACCTAAATCTTTAAAGAGCTTCCTTGGTATGCTGACCACTTTTATTAAGAGAACGTATTCTGAAGGGTTCCTTCAATGTAATATTGCCTTGGTCGACACGATGGCAGAAAAGGCTTTTTGGTTCAATGAAAAATCTACTCCAGAATTTCATATAGGTATTAAAAATAGAAAGCAACTCAAAAATTTCGAAAAAATTGTTCAACAGAGATTAACTCATGCATCTGACGCAGTAAATTTTTAGAAAATATTTCTTTTTAATTATTCAAAATAGATGTCAGTATTTGATACAGATGGTGGTGAAGATTTTGAGCAAATCTCTTATATTGCTATTGATTTGAGCGATTCTCCTCTCTTTGAAGCTACCTTTGATGACCCCAGTAATGGTTCTCTTCGGAAATAATTATTTACTCCTTTAGATCTGATAATTGAAGTTCTCTATAAAGGATCGGATTCAATTGAACTTACAGAAAACCAAAAAGATCAAATTCAAGGCTTATTTCTTCAAGGCATCTCAAATCTAAGAGGAACTTTAAATGTCATGTTTAATCTTCAAAAGTAGCCATCTGAGATTTACATTTTTCATTTAATCCTAGGAAATTCTCAACAAATGCAAAATACAAGAGTTTCATGAAATGGATGGTTTTGTGCAAAGAACAAAAGAACAATGAAGTTATCGGCCAAACTGCTAGAGCCTTCCAACTTGTTGAAACTCAAGTAATTCTAAAATATCTTCAGTAATGTCTTATCCTATTCCCCTAGATGGCAACGTTTGAGCAAGATATGAAGAAATATCAAGAAGAAATTTTAGCATACGATGAAAGATTCAAGATTCTTACCGCTGATCTTGACAGCAAAACTGAAATCAACACTGAACTCAACTTTGTAAATTTCTTCTTCATTCGAACTCTCCCTCATCTCCAATTCTAGAAAATTGAACAACTTACAGTTGAAAAGAAGGCCAAAACTAAATGTCTTGCTTTATCAATGATGTTTACCCTTTTCAGTGTCAACACCTCTCATAAGTTCAGACTGCGAGCTAATTTCGATAAATGGAGAAACATGGCTAAAACAGCTCGGGTTACCACCAATATTGTCTCTAAGATCAGCAAAATTAACAACAAACACATCTCTGCAAGATATAGAGCTTCAATACTGATCCTCACTCATGTTCTTCAAAAATGCTCCCAGAAAGTTCTCATGTCAAGCTTTAAACAATTAGTTGCTTCTTCAGTCATGTTATTTACCTTGCAAAAATCAGCCATCATTCCTCACAGCCTTAGCCACAATGCATCCCTACAAGATATCAGGGAAGAAGTCAGATCCAAAACTCCTGATGCTGCAACACATAAAAGCCTGAATAATTTAAAGGTTCCTTATCTTCCTTTGAAAAGGGATACAGCTTCCATACATCCTATTGAAAGAGAATTCTGGGCTGAAAAGAAAAAGGAGGAAGACAAAGAATTCAATACAACTCTCCATTTAGAGCTTCCCAGTAAACTGAATATCAGTGGATTTAGCCAGGAAAGTAACGAAGGCATCGCTAATCATGAGCGCTTAGTTGGAACTGGAAGCAGTATTGTGGCACGATATGGAAGAAAGAGCTCAATGGGAAGTAGAGAGAATCTTGATAATGATACTTTGAGCCGAAGTCCAAAACA
>Ga0182738_1006537_pt1 | contig 12064 bp, 2 predicted proteins | sample eDN5th30CBELigMG_FD_128876 | JGI IMG/M metagenome (GOLD analysis project Ga0182738, IMG submission 128876) | Enriched Miracle-Growth compost microbial communities from Emeryville, California, USA - eDNA 5th pass 30_C BE-Lig MG (version 2)... ...
AAAGTTGAAATCTTCTCAGTGCTGGAAACGATCGACCCTATTTTTCTTTTTGACTTCATCTCTCGCCTTGATTTGAAAGGGAAATAAATGATAATTTATTCTGAATTATCTCGTTTCTTTGCTTTGAAAAAATTGGAATTGTGTTTCCCTGGTAAAATTCCTCTTTTATTTCCCATCAAGTCACGCTTTCTTTAAAATTTGGACAATTTCTCGAAAAAAAGAAAAACTATAATTTAAAAATACTCTTTTTCGTGTTAAAAAAAATCTTTTTGATGATTCGAAATTGCACACGCTTTGGTTCTTTGAAAAGTATCATGAGGGAAGAATGAATGAAATTTCCGCAACACTGAAATATTTGAAAAATTTCAATTTGTGAGTCTGCTTCAAATTGTACGAATTTTCAAGAAAATCATGAAAAAAACCATCCTTCAAAAAATAAATCCACAAATCACAAAGATTTAATTGATTATTGTTGATCAATCAAGTTAGCTTCTAAGAGCTATTTTTCAGCGCAATATAATTTTTAAAAAACCAAAAGAAACTCTTTCAAAGCACTACATGGATCAAGGATTCAAACAAATTAATTTCCCGCAGGTTTGATTCAGAGACTTGCAATTCTCACCAATCTCAATTTTTCAAAAATCTGCATGATTTTCCATCAATTGAAATTAAGGTTATTTATTGTTTGAATGTGTCCAAGCAAGGATTTGATGAGTTTTGACATCCCTTTGACAACCTTCTTTATTTCATTTGTTCAAAACTTTCTTGAATCTCTCAACTCAAAAGTTTGCCCGTTTAATCATTCATTTAATCATTAATTTATCTCTTCTCTGATTGATCTGAAGACTTTATCTCTAAGCCTGACGAATTAAAATTATATCCATAAAAGATAGCTTCACAATGTTACGATTTGCAAAAAGATTTAATTTTTTATCTCTTCATTTCCAAAGTACTTGGAAAAAGTCGTACTATAACCAGTTCATTAACCTTATCAAATCCTTTTCACCGAGTATGGAAAACGCAAACAACTCTGCCGCCGAATCTCTTTTGAAGAAGAGAACCAATGAGGAATTACACGCCCAAGATTTTGCTGATAAATCTCCTGCTGACCAAATCGAAGAGAACCAAGATGAAGGTGCTGCTCCTGGCGAATCAAAGCTCGCTGAAGGAGAAGTCGACCCATTGAGACTTTGCCTTATGGGGTTGGACACCTACACCAAAGAGAAGGACATTATCAAGTTCTGTCAAAACGAATTCACTCCCCCTCTCGATGTCAAGGGAATCAACAAGAAGCAAGGCAAAAACCACGCTTTTGTTGCCTTTGCCAGCGTCGAAGAAAGAGAGAGATTCGAAAGGGAAGTAGGCAATAAAAAGCTCAAGAATAGAAAGGTCAAGTACGGAACAGTGAGAGTCGATCACCAGGCACTCAAATACGAAAAGAAGCTCAAGACCGGCCAAGAAGGAGGATTGGGCTTCTTGGAGCAAAAGCCCAGACAAGCAGCCAAGCCTGAAGACATTGAAGCTGAAATGTCTGTGCCTATCCAAGAAAAGGTCTGCCCATTGTGGAAAACCCCCTACGAAGAACAAGAAAAGATGGGTTTCACTGCCATGGAAAACGTTTTGAAGAAGATCAGCGTCAATGCCATCAAGACTTTGAAGCACGAAGACCCTGGCTTGCACAATCTTCCCGATTGGTTGGCAGACAAGCGCGATGGCCCTTGTGTCGAGTTGACCAAGTTCATCGGAGCTGATAGCGACAAGACCTTTTACTATAGAAATAAAGCTGAGTTCACCATCGGAGAGTCTCATTTCGCCAAGGGACAGACCAAAGTCGGTTTCAACATGGGAAACTTTGGCAAAGGCTTCATGTTTGTCGAGGATGCCAACGACTGCCCCATTGTTTCCAAGGAATCCCTTGAAATCGCCAAGATTCTCGAAAGCTTTGTGCAAACTTGCGATATTCCCGCTTATCACAGATTCGAGCATACTGGATTCTGGAGAGCTCTTGTTGTGAGACAATCCGAAGCCACAAAGCAATTGATTATCAATGTGGTTGCTGCCAAGAATAGCATCAGCGAAGAAAGATACAACCAATTGAAGCAAGAACTTGTTGATATCTTTACCCAAAAATTCAACATGAACAACTACAAGATTGTCTCTATTCTTTTGCAAGACCATAGTGGAATCAGTGATAACGTCCCCACTGATTCTCCCTATGACATCCTCTACGGAGGCCAAGACTACTATATGGACGAAATCATGGGTTTCAAATTCAGAGTCAATATCAGCGCTTTCTTGCAAGTCAACAGCTCTCAAACCGAGAAACTCTACGGCCTCGTCAAAAAGTTGGCTGATGTCGACAAGGATACCGTCTTTTTGGATATCTGCTGCGGTATCGGGACCATTGGTATCTGCGCAGCCAGCTCTGCCAAGAAGATTGTTGGTATTGAGATGGTTGACAGAGCTATAGAAGACGCCAAGTTCAACGCTGGACTCAACGAGCTCACCAACACCGAATATCACGTCAACAAGGTCGAGGCAATTATTGCCGACGTCATCAAGCCATATATGGGCTCAAAGATTATCGGAGTTGTTGATCCTCCCAGAGCAGGATTGCATAAAGACGTCATCAAGGCTTTGAGAACTTGCAAGGGCCTTGATAAATTGATTTATGTTTCTTGTAACCCCGAAGGCTCTATGGTTGACAACGTCCTCGGGCTCTGCTTGCCAGAAACCAAGAGAAGAAGAGCGCCACCCTTCACCATTACTGAAGCCTATGGAGTCGATTTGTTCCCTCAAACTCATCATTTTGAAGGAGTTTTATTATTAGAAAGATTATATAACCAAAAGAAAGAGAAAAAAGAAGAAATTGTTGAAGTTGAGACTAATAAAGAGTAGTTTTAAAAAGGGCTTTTTGTATGTTTACATTTTAAAGTTATTCATTAATCCTCTCTCTCTTCTTGAAAGAAAGATTTAGAAGAGAATATATATTATATGATACGTATGGTGTTGATTATGATCCCTCGATCAAGTAGATGCATTTAAATAAAGAAGAATATATAGATGGATAATCAAACGAGAAAGAAAAGTTCTTTTGAGAAGTGATTTAATAATAAAGCAGGTTCGATTAAAAATTAGAAAGTTTGACGATGAATGAGAATGAAATCAATCATTTGGGTTTGGGTTGACACTTCTAAAGTATTTAAGAGCTGCCTGGGTGGGTGAGTGTCAAAAAGAATATTTTTTTCTCGATTTTTTTTGTGGGAGGGTGCCCTCCAAAAAAATCTAAGTCTTCGAAAATTTTCCTCTTATTCATATTTATTGAACAAATTTTCAAATTTATTTCATTTAAACCTGGACAAAATTGAAAAAGAAGAAAACTTGAAATATCTTTCTGATTGATGGAAAGGAAGAAAACTCCAGAGGAGCCATAATTTGGGGATTTTTTTTTATTTTATGTAGATCTAAGAGTGGGTGGGTCTGAAAAAAAGTTTTTTCCAAGTCCCTTCGAAGTTGAGAGTGGGTAGGTTTTTACTAACTTCGAATGGCTACTATTTGGCGAAAAGGGCGAGAAGGAAGAAAAATTTGAGGGATTAAAAAAAATAAATATGAAAATTGAGAAAGTAAATCAAAGCTTTTCTTTCATTGAGGGAAAAGTCTAGAAGGAAAAGAATTTTTGGAAAATGAAAGTCGAAAGTCAAGACAAGAAAAAATAAATGAAGAAAGAGATCCAAACATTTTCAAAGACAAAACGAGATTTTGAAGGCTCATCATCCATTTGACCCAAGAGGATTTAACAGTAATTTCAACAAATTCTGTGGGTTCTGAATTCCTCAAAATTTCGTCATCAAAAGAACACTCACTGTTTTCATTTCCTGATTTTACTCAAGTGTTTCCTCCAACATCTGATTGCGAATGTCTTTTATGGTAAAAACCTAAATTCGATTGGATTTGTCAATTTATGCTCATTCTTGAAATTCCATTCTCAATCAAATCAACTCCATCTGGCAAATCGTGATTCTTCAGGAATTCATCTGAACAACTCAACAGAAATGTGATGAACTGAAAAGTTGACCTTCAGACACAATAAAATCTCTTGATTTCTCACTTTTCTTAAATAGCTTTTTCTGGAAAAAATTTCCTTTTTTTTTCTTTTTCTCTCAACCGGACGGTTCAAATTCGATTTTCTTTGCTCATTCAAACTTTTTTTTTTGTGAGTAAACAACATGACTCTTTTTCTCTTGAAGCTATAATTACTGAAAATCAGGTCGATTCAAGTTCGCTTCAATCCTTTATAACAGAATCAAACTAAATTTTTAAACAGACGAATAATTAAAACAACTAAATCTCACCCTCCCACGATATTCCTTCTAATTTCTTTAATTCATAAAATATGTGTTTTACGCAAAAAAACTATTAAAAAAGTTGTTTCCATAGCCCTCTTTCAAGCAGTAAAATGAGTTCCCATTTTCGAATTGAAAGGAAAAACTTCTTGTCCATCATGGCGAGTTTGACAACTCTTCTGGAATTCTTTGAATTTCAAAAATTATTTCTTTTGTTTTGCAAAAAGGACTTGCTTTGCTTGGAAATCGATCATTCTGATGAGACTGAGTGAAATTCTTCCTGAGGAGGTGGTATGTCGAACTCATCTACCATACATAAGGTCTGGAAGACGCTCGTTTGCATCGCTTTGTTTCGCTTCTCTTTCCTGCCAGATCTTTAGCACTTTTTACCTTCTGTCAGAATCTGTGAAACCGTCAAAGAAGGAAGACCCGCTTGTTTTAAAGCGTCTCAGAGATCGATTCCATTTTTCTCATCACAAGGGGATCATCTCATGTTTACAAACCTTGATAAAAATCAATAGATTGGACTCAATGGCTCGAAAATGGAGTTCTTTCCAGCAAACAGATCAGTTCATTCTTGTTTAGACGAAGGGAACAACCAGTTTATCTGAATAAACTGAAGGGAGCAATTAAAAAAATTAATGAAAACTGAAAATAGTAAACTTCTAGCAAAGAGTTTATGAATTTAAATGAAAAGAAAATTTTCAAATTCGAAGGAGAAACATTGACTCTTGTTGAAAAGACTCAAAAATCTCCATTTGAAACCGAAGGATTCATGGTTTGGTTTGTTCCAGTTTTTTCTCTCCAATTTCCTTGAACCCGGTGGCTTACTGGATGAATTTTTCATTTAGGATTATTTTTAAAGCAATTAAAATGTAATTATTCTTTAGTTAAAATGCAAGAAAGTAAAAAAATCATCAACCCACTTTATCATTTTGCGTCTGCCTTTCTGTGGGTTCCAGGGCTTGGAAAACATTTTCAATACTTTTTTCTTTTGAGCTCAAGCATCCAATACCTTTTAATTGCCTTATGGATTCAAATGATCAGTTCGATGTCTCAAAACTCTGATAATTTTACGTATGCAGTGGATAAAACGGTGAAGGCTTTCCTGCTTTTGGGCGATTTTCGGAATAACTCCAACGTTCCTATGATTTGCGTTTATATATATGTCGCAATTTTGATGGTGTTTGCTTGTACGATGTCTTGGAAGTGTTTCCAAGCGCGACAGCGGAGGTTTCAGAGGATTGAGAAACTATTGATTGTATCTGTGAGTCAATTCCATCTTTCAGTGGGATTCTGGAGCTGTAATGCGCTGCTTATCATGAGTGTAACTGAAGCCAGGAAGGAGAAGTTTGAGTATATTGGAGGCGAAATTTATTTTGATAACACTGTGCTAGTTTTAATGCACATATTGCTGATATTATTCAATATTGGAATTGGATTAATCATGTCTATTTTCTCCTATGACCCATTCAAAAGATCAAACCTCTCGGCTTCAACAGCTTCGATTGATCAGTTTCTGGCTTTTCTGTTCAAATGTGCTATTTCACTCTTGATTGGGCTCAATAATCACGAAGGATTTGCTTGGTTGATAACACTTGCAGGGTGTCTGCTTTCTGTTTTGAGACATATTACAATCATGCATAAATTTCCATACTATAATGAGACTGTCATGAGGTTGAATCTCATATTCAGCTCAATCAGCCTCTTGATTTTGGGCATTGCTTTTTTGAGTCAAATTTTCCCAACACTCAAATCAAATCATTTAGTCATTTATTTAGATATTCTATTATTCCCATTTTTTGCCAAGTACCAAATCAGTTTTCTTCAGAAAACAGTTTCAAAGTTCTTGACGCTGCCTCTTCAAGAGCTCAAAACTGAAGACGATGTGTTGAAGAAAATTTTCGCTTGGGAATCCACAATTACAGGTCAGAAAATTTGTTTGACAACCCAGAAAGACTATGAAAGGAAGGACATCGAGTTTTGGGGATTTTGTTGCAATTCCCAAACTCTGAAAGAGGAATGCTTTCAAGAAGATTATTCAAAGAGAATAAGAATTTGTCTCAAAGATTTGCTTGTTGAGTGCCTTGCCAAATTTAAAGATTCCAGTCATCTGAAGCTGTTCCTTGCAGAATTTATTGTGAACCAACAAGGAACCGAAGACCTGATTGCAGGCTTGAACTATCTGCATCAAACAACAAGTCGAGGGATATTGAATCGAATTGCTGCTGTTCCTCTATGGAAACTTTATCAGGACAGAATAAGCAAAGAGTTTCAAAATGCAGGAGAGTTTGATTTTAAATCTTTCTTTGAGTTTGAGAAGAGCACGAAAGGTTTTATTGAATTAATTCACAGCAACACTGCTGACATTCTCAAATTTTGGGATGCTTTCAAAAAACCAAATCTCGGAACTCTTTTTTTGACACAGCAAAGCGTCAAAGTAGGAGAACGAGACGAAAAGATCCAAAATCTTTATGAAGAAATCTCAGTCGCTTTCCCCAAGTTTTTAAAAGAGCTTGGGTTAGTATATAGTACGTATCTTATCAGTGTTTGGAGTGCAGAATCTCGAGCAAAAAAAATCCAGGAAAATTCAATAATTTCTTCTTCTGCTCGCGAACGAAAACAGAATCTGACTTCTGAAGCTTTGGTGCTAAATATCTCGATGGAAAAAGAAAAATTTGGAGAGATTGTCTATTCTTCAGTCAATATTTCAAAAAGCCTCGGTTGGAACAGTAAAGAAGTAGTTGGAAAAAATGTCAATTTTCTTTATCCCAAGTTTCTCAAGAAAATAAACACTCAACTCTTGAAAGATGCTTTTGAAAAAAATCCTTCAAAGAGAAAGAGATTTTCAGAAATCTACTTGCTCAAAAAGAAGGGCGATTTGGTTCCTTGCTTCTTCGAGACGTCAATACATCCTGATATTCAACAAGGAATTCAATGTATTACAGTTATTCAAGAAAACGCTGAACAGTTTGAGCAAATCATTTTGAGTCAAAGTGGAACAGTTGTTCTTGGATTTACTCGCAAAATTGGCAAATTTCTTTTGTTGAAAGCTCAAGACAAAATCAGTTTCCGCGACATTTGCAGAAATAGTCATCATTTCGAAGCGTTCATCCAGTCCAAGATCAAAGAAGAAGGACAAAAGATTTTGCTGCATTTAACTCCAAACCAAAGGAAATCCTCAAAGACCTTTCAATTTACGGTTTGTGTCAAGCTACATCAGAATCATGAAGATTTCTTTTGGATTTTGAACTTTTTCTCCACTGACATTTCTGACAAGCAGTTGAAAAATTCTCAAAACACAGAGGATCAAGAAATTCTCGACTCAATTCCTTCAGAAAAAGAGAACGAGCCTTTAACTATAAGATGTACAACTGAGGCTATTTTAGCTCCAAAATGTATTTCTGACCGATCTTCACTACTGCTTCTGGAAGATATCCAACAAAATACCACGATTGATCCAGCAGCATTTTTGGAGCGAGATTCTGAAAGATGGAAAGTCGAAAACGCACTCTACAGAATTTCAAAAGAAAAGCGAATACGTTTGCTAAATATTTTATTTCTCATCTTCCTTCTCTTCACAACAGGTTTGTTGTACGGGTTCCAAAATAGAAACACACAAGTTCTAAATACCCTGACAGCAAATGTGGACATTGCTGCGACTTCTTTGACTCGCTTATTGAGAATTATAAATGTCTATGGCTTGTGTTTATATCAGTTGAGCTTTTCAGAAGGGACAATGTTTATCGACAGATTCGCCCAATGGGGCCTCCCAAACGCAAAAGCAGCAACCCTTGTGCAATTTAGCCTTTCAGTAACAGACTTGCTCTTTTATAATACGAAGCTCCGAAACTCAATTGATAGAATCGAGGAAGGCCTGACTGGATCCCTGGATCAAAAGATTCCTGTTTATGATTTGGATTTAAATGGTGCTGTCTATACGAACAGGAGCTTAAATTCATTTGACCTTGTGACAGAAATTGTCGCAAAAATACAAAAAATCAAATTCAAAAAATACAATCAAATTTTTGGGAATAATGATACCGACATTGCTTTTATCATTCACAACGCTGTCGATAGTCTTCTGGAAATAAGTGAGCAGAGTATTTTTGTTGTGAAAGAAGACGCTCAGGAAAAAATCGAGAATCTCTTAAAGCGAACATTTTTCTTGGTTGCTCTGATGGGAGTATTTGGACTGATGTTATTTGGCTTCTTTGGCTATATCGTTCTTTTGATTATTCGAGATCGACGAAAGTGTCTTGATATATTGAGAAGAATTGATGAAGCTGACGTCTGTGACTATTTAAATGGAGTCCAAAGGTTTTGCTCCTTGCTCGAAGGCAAGGATTTTAGCATCCAATTGGTTCATGAGCAGATAGAAGAATTAAAAGGAAGCTTTAGGCTTCATCAGTGCCAACAACAAAATCCAATGAGAAAGAAAAAACCTGCTAATCACAGAGGAAGAGATCGCCAGATCATTCAAGTTATTCTTTTTGTTTTTGCCCTTGTGTTGTTCATCTTTTTCGGGTATTTTTGCATGTATGCGATGGTGTCAAATCAGAACCAAAAGATTTCAAATAAAGTTGACCTCATGGTCGACTCAAACTACCATTTTTATGAAATCTCATTGATGAAAACCTCGATGCTACGTTACTTTAATGGATTCACAAATATGACTTTGCGATCGCGGCCTTATGATAAAGAGTGGAAAAAAATCTATCAAGACTTTAGCAATATCAATAATGAACTCACAAAAGTGACTGACATGCAAAACGGATTGGGGAAAGATCCCGGAGTAACTGAATTACTCGTTGGTGATTTATGTGAACAGCCTCTCTCGTCGTTTGCAAAGGTTTTCGGGCATCCTTGCGATGATGTGCTCAATGGGGTGGCTAGAAAAGGAATTTTAGGCATCATTAATGCGTTTTTATATCTTTATCAAACATCCAAGCCGGATTTCGATGGCTCCTCAATGACGAAAAACGACTCGATTCGCATCCTCAATAGCCCTGAGCAAATTCAGAGCGAAGTACTCGTTCCGATATATTATATGCATTCATGCGACACAATCAACCAGAGAATGAGAAAGCAGCTTTTGAAAGACGCTTCAGAGCAAACAAAAATCGTTCAGGATGTTGCGATTTTCTTTATTTTGGTATATTTGACAGTTGTCCCAGTCCTCTGGTGGAAAGTACAAAAACTCCTTGTTGAAGAAAAGGTCAAATGGAGAAGGATTTTCCGAATGGTCCCAATAACCCTTGCTGCTTCAAGTAAAATGATAAAAACTTATATCCTTGCGGGAACTCGAGAAACACTTTGTCACGATTCATAATTTTTGTTTGTTTGTTTGTTTGTTTGGATTCATCATGCATCAAGACGACTCATTCAAATAAGAGAATTGGGTTCATAAATTGTCATGACTGACATCGAATTAATTGTAAATATTTTCTGCGAAAACAAATCTTAACAACATCTTGACTTATTGCCATTGGAGTATTTTCTGGATCAGAAAGAGTCGTTTGCTGCAAACGCTCTTGAATAAAAAATACTTTGACTTTGAAAAAAGTTCGGGTTTGTTTTATAATAAATGATGGGGGAAAAAAGGTTTGAAGAAATTCATCAAAAGAGATTGAGTTTCTTTGAGAATGGTGAGTCAGAATTCTCAGAGATAAAATAAAAACAAATTTATGAAAAATCAACGAAATTATGAAAAATTTTGTTCTTTAAAACACTTTCTCAATTGAGATGAAGGCAGCCAAAATCACAAATTTCTGCACCTGTTTGGAATTCAAAATTGAGTAACGAATTTATAGATCTGAAAATCGTCTTTTGACGAAACGACAAAAATTTTGTGTTTTGCGTCAAAATTTTAACTTTCTGTGAAGCCAAAGATGGTTTCGTTTTTCCTGCCCTGACGAACGAAACGGACAAAGCCCTCCGCAACAAGTTTGATCTGAAGAAAAAAAAGAAACTTGGTTTCAATTTGTTCAAAGAAGAAGAAGGACTGGAGAAAAGTTTCTTGAGAGAAGAATTGAAAGAGGATTTTTAAAAATTATTTTTGTCTTCGGAATCTTGATTCTTCAAAAAACAAGGTTAGTTTTCTCAAGGATTTTTCTGATTCAGACTCGTCAAAGAAATATTGGATGGAGATCCAAGTGAGATCAAGGAACCCAGCAATCTGTGTTAAAATTGAGTTAAATTTGAGAACTCTTTACGTGTCTTATTTCCAACAGCGATTGAAATTGAAACTCCACAAAAATTAAATTATCTCAAGATTTTTTTCCAATGTCGATCTTGAAATGTCAAATTAAAGTCTCTCAATTTCAAAGACTTGTGAGGCTTTTTTTCTGAGCAATTGTGAAGAAAACTTGAGTGTCCTTCCAGGAAAGAAGATAAGAAAATTATGAAGTCAATCTCATTCCTCATTCTTCAATCCATTTTAAAATGAACTTGGTGGTTGAATTTCAGGAAGATCATGGGAATGAATCATTTTGAGAGGAGAGGAAACATCACTTTCGCTCTTTCCTCATGTCCATTTTAAAAAGTTTGGACACAAAATAATTAAAAGACAAGGTGAACACAGGAAACCGAGCTCATTTGAGAAAATACCAACAAAGGTGTGGACGAAACTCTATCTCTGTATCACCTCTTTCCAACCTCCCCTCATTTGAAAAATTTCTTTTTCTGTTCCTTTTTTATTATTTTCAATTTGGACCAAACAAAGTCAACAAAAATTTCAGAGGATTTTTTCGCAACTAAAATTTATTTTGTGTGACTATTCTTAGTTAGAGCGAGCTCTAAAAATGCAAGAAGGACAAAGAATTAATCCAGTTTATCATTTTGCTTCGATATTTCTCTGGATTCCAGGACTTGGAACTCATTTTCAATATCTCTTCCTCTTGATTTCAAATATCCAATGTCTTTTTGTTGCCTTGCGGATTCAGATGATCAGTATCGCGCCTCAAGAAAATGCTGTTTTGACACAAGCAGCGAGTCAAATCGTGAAAGTTTTACTATTTCTGGGTGATCCTCCTCCAAACTACCGATTTCTTATGATTTGCTTATATATTTATATGACATTACTCGCATGTATGATGTTGTTGTACCCTTGTGTCAAATCAAGGTAAACTGTTACTAGGACTGAAAAGCTTCTGGTAATATATTTCAGCCAGTTTCATCTTTCAGTGGGCTTCTGGAGCTGTTATGCATTGTTGATATTCAGCCTGGCTCAAGCCAAGAAAGAGAGATTTGAGTTGACAAAAGGAGCTCATTTTCATAATGCCGGATTCGTTTTGATGCACATATTGCTGATGCTATTCAATATGGGCATTGGATTAATCATGTCTATTTTCTCCTATGACCCATTCAAAAGATCAAACCTCTTGGCCTTGAGGATTCCAATTTTTCAGTTTCTGACTTTTCTATTCAAATGCATTATTTCGCTTATTGATTGCAGTCGATGACAAAGAAGGATTTGCTTGGTTGATTACGCTTTCGGGCTTTTCACTTTCGTTGTTGAGGTATTGGAGAATTATTCAGAAATTCCCTTATTATAATTTGACTGCAATGAAGCTCTCACTAATTTTAAGTTCAATGGATCTATTGCTTCTGAGTATATGTGTCCTGAGTCTGATTTTCTCGACAATTCAATCAGAAAAGATCTTTTATCTCGATCTCTTGCTGTTACCACTGTTTGCCAAATATCAAGCTTGTCTTGTTCG
>Ga0182738_1006538_pt1 | contig 12063 bp, 8 predicted proteins | sample eDN5th30CBELigMG_FD_128876 | JGI IMG/M metagenome (GOLD analysis project Ga0182738, IMG submission 128876) | Enriched Miracle-Growth compost microbial communities from Emeryville, California, USA - eDNA 5th pass 30_C BE-Lig MG (version 2)... ...
CGATCACCGCATGTCGTACGACATGCACGCCGTACTCCGAACGATCGTGGACGGCGGCGAGGTCGAGGAGTTCCAGCCGAACCTCGCGCGCGAACTGATCTGCGGAGACGCCTCGATCGCCGGGATACCGGTGGGGATCATCGCGAACCATCGCGGCCTCATAAAGGGGCGTGACGGCGAGAGACCGCGATTCGGCGGGATCATCTACGCGGAGAGCGCCGAGAAGGCCGCATATTTCATAGACCGCTGCGACCGCGAGCGCCTTCCGATTCTCTTCGTTCAGGACGTCTCGGGCTTCATGGTGGGTCCCGAGGCGGAGCACGCGGGGATAATCCGCGCTGGCGCGCGCTTCGTGGAAGCGATGGCCACGGCCACCGTGCCGAAGATCGTACTGACGGTGAATCACGCGTCCGGCGCCGGCTACTATGCCATGGCCGGGCAGGGCTTCGACCCCGACTTCATCTTCAGTTGGCCGACGGGCCGGATGGGAGTGATGGAAGGCGACGCGGCGGTACAGGCCGTGCACGGACCGGCCATCGAGCGCGCGCGGCAGAGCGGCACCCAGCCGCCGGCCGACGTGCGCGAGTCAATCGAGGAGATGCGCGCCGACTACGATCGCCAGCTCGATGCACGCTACGCGGGCGCGCGCGGTTTCATAGACGCCATCGTATATCCCGAAGAAACGAGGGAGGTCATCGCGATGGCGCTCGCCGCATCGCTCAGCAATCCCGGACCGCATCTCGGTCCATTCGTTCTTCCCCCGAATCTGGATGGGAGGTCATGAGCCGCGTCGTACGAGTGGCGAGTGGGCAGGGCTTCTGGGGCGACTGGCTCGAGGCACCTCGCCGGCAGGTAGAGGGCGGGCCGATCGACTACCTCATGCTGGACTATCTGGCGGAGGTGACGATGTCGATTCTGCAGAAGCAGAAGGAGCGCGATCCGCGCATGGGATACGCGCGCGACTTCATCGGCGCCATGGAAAGCGTCTTCCCCGCCGTGGCGGAGCGCGGCGTTCGCGTCGTGGCGAACGCGGGCGGCGTGAATCCGGTCGCGTGCGCCGACGCGCTGCGCGAGACGGCCCGGCGCGCCGGAGTCGCCGAAGCGCTGCGGATCGGCGTGATCACGGGCGACGACCTCCTCCCTCGTCTCGACGAGTTGATCGCATCCGGCCATCATCTCGCGAACATGGAGACCGGCGAGCCGCTCTCCACGGTGCGCGATCGCGTTCTCTCCGCGAACGCCTACATCGGCGCTTCGCCTATCGTGGAAGCGCTCGCGGGAGGGGCGAACGTGGTGATCACCGGCCGCTCCACCGACACGGCGCTCACGATGGCGCCGCTGCTCCACGAATTCGGCTGGGCGCGCGACGACTGGGACAGGCTCGCCGCCGGGATAGTGGCCGGCCACATCATCGAGTGCGGAGCGCAGTGCTCCGGAGGCAACTGCCTGTACGAATGGCGTGACATACCGGACCTCGCGAACATCGGCTACCCGATAGTCGAAGCGCACGAGGATGGGAGCTTCGTCATCTACAAGCACCCCGGAACCGGCGGGCGGATCGACGTGCACAGTGTCACCGAACAGCTCGTCTACGAGATGGGCGATCCGCGCGAGTACATCACGCCCGATGTGATTGCCGATTTCACCAGCATCTGCGTCGCGGATGCGGGGGAGAATCGCGTGCGCGTTTACGGAGTGCGCGGCCGGCCACCAACGGACAAGCTCAAGGTCTCCATCGCCTATCGCGCCGGGTTCAAGGCGACGGGAACGCTGGTGTACGCCTGGCCCGACGCGCTCGAGAAGGCGGAGCTCGCGGACAGGGTACTGCGTGAGCGGCTGGACGCTCTCGGGCTTCGCTTCGACGAGATTCATACCGAGTTCCTGGGCGTCTCCGCTACGCACGGTGCGCTCGCTGGCGAGGTACCGGATGCGCCGGAAGTCCAGCTCAGAATCGGCGTGCGGGGGAGCGACCGACCATCGGTCGAGCGGTTCACCAGGGAGATAGCACCGCTGGTTCTGAACGGCCCGCCCAGCGTAACGGGCTTCGCGGGCGGAAGGCCGAAGGTGGAGGAAGTCGTAGCCTACTGGCCGGCGCTGGTCGACAAGAGCGTCGTCACCACGAGCGTGAGCGTGGAGTGAACATGAAGATCCAACTGCTCGACATCGCGCACGCGCGCTCGGGTGACAAGGGCGACACCGCCAATGTGGGAGTGATAGCGCTGCGGCCGGAGTGGTTCCCGGTTCTCCAGCTCTTTCTCACGAAGGAGCGCGTAGCAGCGCATTTCGCCGGTGCGATCACCGGAGGGGTCGAGCGCTTCGAGCTTCCCAACCTCGGAGCGGTGAACTTCCTCCTCCACGGTGCGCTCGGCGGCGGCGGTACGCTGTCGCTCAAGACCGACGCACAGGGGAAGGTCTTTTCCACGGCCATGCTTCGCATGGTGCTCGACGTACCCGACGGAATCGCGGCTCGCTACCATCTGCCGGCGGCATCTACGTGAAGCGGATCCGCGTCGAGACGGTGAACGGGATCGGCCGGCTCACACTCGCGCGCCCGGAAAAGAAGAACGCGCTCGACGAGCTGGCGGCAACGGAGCTCGGCGATGCGCTGGACGCCTTCGCCGCCGACGACGCGGTGCGCGCCGTGCTGCTCGGCGCGGATGGCAGAGACTTCTGCGCCGGTGCGGATCTCGCGGCGCTCGAGCGCGCCATCGATGCCGACCCCGGCGCACAGCATCGCGATGCGGAGGCGTTGGGAAACGTCTTCCGGAAGATGCGCCGCCTGCCGCAACCCGTGGTCGCCGCTGTGCGGGGGCGGGCGCTCGCGGGAGGTGCGGGGCTGGCCACCGCATGTGACATCGTGCTGGCCAGCGACGAAGCGCGTTTCGGTTATCCCGAGGTCGGCGTGGGCTTCGTGCCGGCGATGGTGATGACGATGCTGCGTCGAGCGGCCGGCGAGAAGCGGGCCTTCGAGCTGGTGGCCACGGCCCGGGTGATCGACGCGCGGGAGGCGCTGTCCATCGGCCTGGTGAGCTCGATCGTTTCCGAATCGAACTTCGAGGCGGAAGTGGAAGCAGTCGTCACGCGCCTGGCGAAGGCGCCGCCGGCGGCGTTGCGCCTCACCAAGCGGTTGTTCTACGATCTCGACTCCCTCGACTTCGATGCCGGCATCTCGCTCGGTGAGCGAGTCAACGTCGAAGCGAGGGCCACCAGTGAATTCCGCGATGGCGTTCGCCGGTTCGTTGCGCGGGGGAAGGGGGATTCGTGAAAACCGTCGACGTTCTGAAGGTGGTGCTCGTACTCGTGGCGTTGTCCATCTGGGCGTACGGCATCCGCACCAATCGCAACGGTACCATGCTCGCGGGAGTCGCTTTCGTAGTGGCAGCCTTCCTGCTGCGTTTCCTGCCAAAGGGGAAGGAGCGGTAGAAGCACAGGGTGGCCCGCATCGGGTGCGGGTCTCGAACCGTCGGCGCTCCGGCTCGAGTGGCGCAGCGGTTCGCTTGTTGCTCCTGAATCGAGTACGTTATCGCCCGGAGGACACGCCCATGGCAGAGACCAAGCGACGCCGCCGCCGGCCAGCGCCGGTGGAGATCAGCCCGTCCGAGCAGGACCGCGACATCCTCGATCAGTACTTCGCCGAGGTGAGCCGGTATCCGCTCCTCGACGCCGAGGAAGAGAAGGCGCTGGCTCGGCGCGTGCAGCGCGGCGACCACGACGCGATGGAGGAGCTCGTCCGGCGCAACCTGCGTTTCGTGGTCTCCGTGGCGAAGAAATACCAGAACCGCGGCCTTCCACTCATCGATCTCATCGGTGAAGGGAATGTGGGTCTGATGACGGCGGCTCGGAAGTTCGACCCCGATCAGGGAGTGAAGTTCATCTCCTACGCCGTATGGTGGATACGCCAGGCGATACTGGCGTCGCTGGCGCGTCAGGGTCGAACGGTTCGCGTCCCGCTCAATCGCACCGCTGATCTTTCGCGCGTCATACGCGCCACCTCGCTGCTGCGCGACAAGTTCGGCCGCGAGCCAACTCCCGATGAACTCTCGCAGCTCACGGGCATCTCTCCCGAAATAGTCGCCGCCCTCTCCACTCTGAACACCGCCGAGGTTCGCCTCGACGCGGCAGCAGGGAAGGACAGCGACCGTGCGCTGATCGAGCGGTTCGCGATGGATGAGCTCCCGAGCACCGAGGAGCAGGTGCTCGACCGCTTCCGCAACGCGGAGCTGGAGCGAGCGCTCTCCACGCTTCCTCCCCGCGATGCACGCATCCTGCGGCTCTACTTCGGACTCGAGGGAGACCGCGAGCACACGCTCGACGAGATAGGCAAGCTCCTCGGCGTAACGCGCGAGCGTGTGCGCCAGCTCCGGGATCGCGCGCTCCGGAGACTCCGCGAGGGATCCGTGGGCGATGCACTGAGGGATCTCTCGGCGGCTTGATGGTTCAGCCGCCTCCCACGTCCTTCCCGACCACGTAGAAGTTCTCGTCCACCCGAATCGCTCCCGCGGCACCCGCCGGGAGCGCCGTCGACTTCCACGACTGCGTGGGCTCCAGTCGAATCGCCTGACCGTTCGAGAGCAATACCTTCACCGGCATGGCGAAGCCGGTGACCACGTCGGCCCAGCGATACGACAGCGAGTCGCGCTCGACGCGATACTCCAGGACGGGAATCTTCGTGGTCTCGAGGTACTGCTCGAAAACCTTGCTCAGATCGATGCCGGCCTGCTTGCTGATGTAGTTCCGTATCTGTTCGCCGCTCACCGTCTGGTGGTAGAAGGTGGAATTGAGGCCGCGAAGAATGCCGCGCCACTTCTCGTCGTCGTCGATGATCTGGCGGATGGTGTGCAGCATGCTTCCGCCCTTGTAGTACATGTCCCCGGAGCCTTCGCTGTTCACGCCGAAGTGGCCCACGATCGGCGCATCGTTCCGGATGTTCTGGCGGCTCCCGATGATGTATTTCGCGCCCGACTCCTTGCCGGCCTGGCACTCCTCGTAGATCCCCTCCGCGTAGTTGGCGAAGCTCTCGTGGATCCACATGTCGGCGGCATCCTTGTCGGTGATGTTGTTGCCCCACCACTCGTGCGCGCTCTCGTGAACGATGATGAAGTCCCACTTCATGCCGAGTCCCGTGCCGGACAGATCGCGTCCGAGGTAGCCGTTCAGGTAGTGGTTGCCGTACGCCACGGCGCTCTGGTGCTCCATCCCCAGGTGCGGCGCCTCCACCAGCTTGTAGCCGTCCTCGTACCAGGGGTAGGGCCCGAACCAGTGCTCGAAGCAGGCGAGCATCGACTTCGCCTGCTGGAACTGTGCGCGCGCGGTATCGAGATGGTACGCGAGCGGATAGAAGTCGAGCGTCAGCTTCCCCTTCTCACCGTCGAACGTCTCGCTGAAATGCGCGTAGCTCCCCGCGTTCACGGCCACGTTGTAGCCGTTGATCGGATTGGAAACGAACCACTCGTACGTGGTGGATCCGTCCGCGTTGCGAGTGGTGGACCGAAGCCGGCCGTTGGAGACGTCGATCATGGGGTCGGGCACCGTGATCGCCACGCGCTGGCTGTCGGGTTCGTCGGCGTTGAGGTCCTTCATCGGCCACCAGACGCTCGCGCCGAGCCCCTCGTTGGCGGTCGCCACCCAGCGATTCCCGAGACTGTCGTGCGCCCAGATGAAGCCCCCGTCCCAGGGCGGACGCTTCGCTGCCTTGGGTTTCCCGTGGTAGTACACCGTAACCGTTTTCGAGTCGCCCGCCTTCTGCGGTGAGGCCAGCCGCACGAAGAACGCGTTGCCGTCGCGGCGGTACTCCAGCGACCGCCCGTCCTGCACCATGCTGTCGACTTCCATGGGAACCTGGAGGTCGATCTGCATCTCGCTCGCCGGCTGCAGCACGCGATACGTGATCCCGTTGTGTCCGACGATGGAGCTGTCGGTCGGGTTCACCTTCACATGCAGGTCGTAGAAGGTGGCATCCCACCACGCACGTCCCGGCCCGTTCGAGCCCCTCAGAGTATCGGCGTGGGTAAAGTGCGCGTTCTGCTGCGCGCGGGCCGTGCCAGCCATCGCGAGCTGGGCGACTGTCATGAGAGCCGCGAGTGCGGCGAGTTTGCGCATGCCAGATCGGGTGGTAGGGGTCGGGTGGAAGGATGGAAGCCGTTGGTCGAAGTTACTCGCCGGGCGAGGCGCGATCCAACGCCCGCCCGCCCCGGGCGCGTACTTCCGGAAGGTCTGCACGGCGCGTAAGATCGGCGGCAGCCGTCCCACGCGGCCAGTTTCGATCCCACATGTCATGAGGTCAGTCATGCGGCGTTACCCCGTCGTTCTTTCGCTGTTCCTGGCGCTGGTCCTGCTCACTCCGCGTGGCGGGGTCCTCGCCCAGACACCAGGTCGGACCGCAGCGGGCGGCGATTCGAGCTTCCTCGTTCCGGGGCGCGATCCGAATCAGCCGATCGATGAGGCCTACACGAAGAAGATCCACGAATACACGACCGAGCCGTTCTTCCTCTCGCCGCTGGTGGACTACCTCCCGGCGTCGACGACGGTGCCGACTCCAGCGGCCGTGCTGGGCGACATCGCCGGAGCTCCCACGAAGCTCCCGTACTCGAGCGAGGTGTACGAGTACATGCGCGATCTCGAGAAGGCGACGCCGCGGGTAAAGGTCTTCTCGATCGGGCGCACCGAGGAGGGGCGCGAGATGATCGCGGTGGCCGTCGCCTCGGAGTCGCTGCTCGCCAACCTCGACGCGAATCGCACAGCGCTGGCCAAGCTGGCCGACCCGCGCAGCATCGGGATGAACGATGCGGAGGCACGCAGGATCGCCGCGGGCGCGACGCCGATCTACTACATAACCGGCACCATACATTCGCCGGAAACCGGCGCGCCGACCGCGCTGATGGAGCTCGCGTACCGGCTCGCAGTGGATGAGAGCCCGTACATCCGCAACATCCGCGACCATCTCATCACGCTCATCACTCCGATCGTCGAGGTGGACGGGCGCGATCGGCAGGTGGACGTCTTCCGCTGGCACATGGCGAACCCGGGCAAGACCTACCCGCGGCTCGTCTACTGGGGGCACTACGTAGCGCACGACAACAATCGCGATGCGATGGGGCTCACGCTCAATCTCTCGCAGAACGTTCTCGACACGTACGTGGGCTTCAAGGCGCAGCTCCTGCACGATCTGCACGAGTCGGTGCCCTATCTCTACGACAACACCATCGGCGACGGGCCGTACAACGCCTGGCTCGATCCGCTTCTCACGAACGAGTGGCAGATGATCGGGTGGCACAACGTGCAGGAGATGACCCGCATGGGAATGCCGGGCGTCTTCGCGCACGGTGACTTCGATACCTGGTCACCCGGCTATCTCATGTTCATGGCCGCCACGCACAATGGCATCAGCCGCCTGTACGAGACCTTCGGAAATGGGGGTACGGCCGAGACGCAGGAGCGCACGCTCGGCGCCGACGAGACGTCGAGAACGTGGTTCCGCCAGAATCCGCCGCTCCCTCGCGTCATGTGGTCGCTCCGTAACAACAACAACTACGAGCAGACCGGCGTGCTCGTCTCGCTCGCGTACTTCGCGAACAACCGCAGGCAGTTCCTCGAGAATTTCTACGAGAAGAGCAAGCGCTCGGTGCTGAAGGCGCGCACGGAAGGTCCCGCCGCGTACGTCTTCCCGGCGACCGATTCGCGTGCGGGCGCACAGGCCGACCTCCTGCGCATCCTGCAGAAGCAGCACGTGGAGATTTCACGAGCCACCGCGCCGTTCACCGTGACACTCCCAGCCACGAGCCGCGTGGGGAAGGCCGACAGCGCAGGAAAGGGAGGCGCCGACACGGCCGCCGCCCGCACCCGCACCTTCCCGGCGGGGAGCTACATCGTTCGCATGGATCAGCCGTACTCACGCATCGCCGACGCACTGCTCGACTACCAGTACTGGAGCCCGGACGACCCGCAGAAGAATCCATACGACGACACCGGCTGGACTTTCCCCGAGGCCTTCGATGTGCCGGCGTTGCGGATCACCGACACGACAGTGCTGCACGCGCGGATGGAGCAGGTGAAGGACTCGATCCGCGCGCCCGGTGGGGTGTCGGGGAGCGGCGCGCTATTCGCCATCGCGCACAATGGTGACAACGCGCTGATCACGCTCCGCTACCGCCTGCCGAACGCCGACATCCAGATGGCCGAGGAACCGTTCGATGCTGGCGGCCGCCGCTACGATCGCGGCTCGTTCCTCATTCGCGGCGTTTCCGGCTCAGATCTCGATGCCGCCGCGAAGGAGCTCGGACTGCGTGCGACGGCGCTCGCATCCGCGCCGCGTGTCGCGACTCACCCCGCACGCGCGCCGCGGGTGGCCATTCTGCACACGTGGCTGGGCACCCAGACAGAGGGCTGGTGGCGCCAGGCGTTCGACAAACTGAAGATACCGTTCGACTACATCAGCGTTCAGGACGTGTCGCGCACGCCGGAGCTGCGGTCGAAGTACGACGTGGTGATCTTCCCGCCAGCCGGCGGAAGCGGCATGGCGATCATCGATGGGATGCCCATGTGGCGCAACCCGATGCCATGGAAGAAGACCGAGCTCACTCCCAACATCGGCGTCATCGACGAGACCGATGACATGCGACCGGGGCTTGGCCTCGGAGGGCTCGACAACCTGCGGCGCTTCGTCGCCGCGGGTGGCGTTCTGATCGGAGTCGAGAACAGCGCGGAGTTCGCCGTGGACTTCGGCCTGACCAGCGGCGTCAGTACCCACAGCGCGCGCCGCGGTCAGGTGGTGGGAAGCTTCCTGCGCACGAACACCGTGGATGACGCCAGCCCGATAGCCTATGGCATCGGCGACTCTCTCGCCGTCTACAGCGGCGACGGCTCGAGCTTCGGCGTGAGCAACACGGCTTCCGGTCGGAGTTTCGGCGGCGGCGGTGATGGTGAGAGGGCTACCGGCCGTGGCACCGCGAAGGATGCCGACGTGGTGCAGGGGAGACCGGCGCTCCAACCACAATTCGAAGCGCCGGACCGAGCGCCCGTGAAGCCGTGGCAGGCGGCCCCGATCACCGACGAACAGCTCCGCTACCCCATCAACATCATCCCGCCCGACCAGCGTCCCCGCGTCATTCTCCGCTTCGCGGACGCCAGCGGACTGCTCGTGTCGGGGCTGCTCGATGGCGGCACGGGGATAGCCCAGCGCCCGGTCGTCGTGGACGTTCCGATGCAGAAGGGGCACGTCGTGCTCTTCGCCAACAATCCGATCTGGCGCGGAGAGACGATCGGCAGCTATCCGCTCGTGTTCAACACGCTGCTCAGCTTCGACAACCTCGACGCAGGCCGGAAGCTCGACGATCGCTGACGGCGCCCGGCTGTGACCCGGGCACTTCGCGAGCGCCCGGACAAACAGGAGAGCGGGGCGTGGTACCGATTCGGTACCACGCCCCGCTCTTTCGTGCGCCGCCGCGACTTCCGCGACTGCTAGCGCGGCACCTCTGCGCGATATCCCACCACCAGCGGACCACCGTTCGCATCGCGCAGCTCGGGCCAGAGCTCGATCGAAGCGCCGTCGCCGAGCGCGAGCCGAAGTCCTTTCTGCCCGAGGTCGGCCGGGAGCGTTCCGGGTGAAACGATCTCACCGGGAGGAATCTCGTCCAGCGCCGACTGCGCCACGTCGCCATAGATGCGCGGAAGCGTGGCGCGAACGATCCGGTCGAACTTGTCGCGCCGCCGCGTGCGGGCCTGGGGAACATCGAAGTGAACGGTGACGGAGCGCCCGTCGCGAACGGCGAAGAGCCCGTCGCCCAACTCCGTTCGCCCCTCGCTCACGACAGGGGCGGCTGCCGTCTCATAAGCGGGTTCCGGCGCGGCCGCGAGCGCGGGCGCACCCTCCGGGGAGTTCTTCACTGGCGTCGTGACGCTGTCCGTCACCAGCGCTCCCGGGGAGCTCTCCACTGGCGGGGTGGCGACGTTCGCGCTCTGCTGACCATCGCCTCGCGCCGCGAAGAGCTGACGTCCCTGCAGCGCGCCAGCGGCGCTCGTGGCGGCCACGCCGACCACCGCAAGCGTGAGGATCACCGCCCCTCCCTTGAGCGAGGTACTGAGCGCGCGTTGGCGGCGTGCAACGCGCGCCTCGTGGCGGCAGCGGAGACAGACAGTCGTTCCGGGACGACGCTCGTGCGTGCAGGGTGCTGGCGCGGATGGTGACATCGCTGAATCAGTGGCGGCGGGGGTGCCGGGGGGGAGAGAGTTCCTTCCCCGACTTTCGTGTGCGCGCCGGCCGCGCTCTCGACCGGCGGCGTGCGATCACTCTCTATAGCCCTGACGAATCACGGGCCGGCAGGCAACCCTTCGAGGTTTTCCGCGGAAACCGGTTTCGTTAGCTTTCGAGCACCATGCAACTTCCCGTCGTTCCCGAGCTTCTCGCACCGGCCGGCTCACTCGAGGCCGCGCGCGCGGCGCTCGCGAACGGAGCCGACGCGATCTACCTGGGCGCCGAACGTTTCAACGCGCGCGACGAAGGCGCGCACCTCTCCCTGGACGACCTCGCGGAGGCGTGCCGGCTGGCGCGCGCACGTGGAAGCCGGGTGTACCTCACGCTCAATACGCTCGTGAAACCGGGCGAGCTGGCCGACGCACTGCTGCTCCTGGGCGAATGCATCGACCGCGGCGTGGATGCGGCCATCGTGCAGGACATCGGCCTCGTAGGGCTGATCCGGAAAGTCTATCCCGGCTTCGAGCTGCACGGTTCGACGCAGATGTCGGTGCACGACGAGAGCGGCGCCGCCCTGATGCGGAAGCTCGGTCTTCAACGTGTCGTGCTCGCGCGCGAGAATACGCTCGAGGACATCCGCGCCATACGCACGGCCGTCCCCGACCTGCAGCTCGAGAGCTTCATCCATGGCGCGCTGTGCATCTCGTACTCGGGCCAGTGCTACATGTCCGGCATGATCTCCGAGCGCAGCGCGAACCGCGGCTCGTGCGCGCAGTCGTGTCGCAAGGACTACGTCCTCTCGGACAGTGAGAGCGCCGAGGAGCTGGACCGCGGCTACCTCATCTCGGCGCGCGACCTGGCCGCGTACGATCACCTCTCGGAGCTCGCCGCGGTCGGGGTGCACACCCTGAAGATCGAGGGGAGGAAGAAGAAGCCCGACTACGTGGCGACCGTCACGCGCAGCTATCGCGGCTTTCTCGATCGCGTGCGCAGAGGTGAGCCGGCGGTGCCCGATCCGGAGCCGCCGCGCGAGCTGGTGCAGATCTACAGTCGCGGCTTCACGGGCGGAATGTACGGCGGCCGGGCAGGGCGCGACTACGTCACGCGCGACCAGCCGGACAACCGCGGCATCCCACTCGGAACCGTCGTCGCACGCGAGCGCGGCGCTCTGGTCGTACGGCTCACGGAGGCGCTGCATCCGGGCGACGGGATCGCGCTCGAGCCGCCGCCGGGCGCGCACGAGGCGGCCTCGCTCGGTTTCACGGTGCAGACGGCACGTGCGCTGCGGCATGCGAATGGCGATGTGCGCCAGGCCATCACGCCCGCGACCGGTGCGGTCCCGAGGCACGTCGAAGGGTGGAGCGTCGTGCTCACGTTCGATATCGCGCTCGCACGCCGCGCGCGGGAGAGCTACTCCGCACTCGAGGAGCGTGCGCCGCGGCAACGCACGCGCCTGGACGTTCGCGCGTTCGGCTCCGCAGGCGGGCCACTGAAGCTTCTCTTCACGGCGGGCGATGAGACGGTGGACGTCCGCAGCGAGATCGAGCTTGCGCCGGCGGCACGCCGGCCGATCGACCTGACTCTCCTTCGCGAGCAGCTCGGCCGCCTCGGCGAGACTCCCTTCGCGCTGGGCAGCGTGGACGACTCGGGACTCGCGCCCGGCCTCTTCATACCTGTTAGCGAGCTGAATGACATGCGCCAGCGCGCCGTGTCCGAGCTCGACTCGCGCCGCGACTGGGTGCGCGTGGCCGTGCAAGCGGAGCGCGAAGCGCAGCTTCTGCAGGCCATCTCTTCAGTGGAGACTTCGGCCGCGCATGTCGCTTCCTTTCGACTCGCCGCGGACGTGCACCGGGTGGAGCATGCCCTGGCCGCAG
>Ga0182738_1006539_pt1 | contig 12063 bp, 11 predicted proteins | sample eDN5th30CBELigMG_FD_128876 | JGI IMG/M metagenome (GOLD analysis project Ga0182738, IMG submission 128876) | Enriched Miracle-Growth compost microbial communities from Emeryville, California, USA - eDNA 5th pass 30_C BE-Lig MG (version 2)... ...
ATGATGCGTGCGACGGCGGCTTCCGGTCGCCCCCCGCGCGGGGGCGTGGATCGAAACTCCAGCGCCAGATAGAGCGACCCGGCGATGTCCTGTCGCCCCCCGCGCGGGGGCGTGGATCGAAACGCGGCGGATTGCGCGGCGTAGAGCGCCTCCGGGTCGCCCCCCGCGCGGGGGCGTGGATCGAAACTGCGTTCGGAGCAACCCCATGCACGTCTCGAACCGCGTCGCCCCCCGCGCGGGGGCGTGGATCGAAACTGGAACAGGTCGAGATGGTCGCCGGTCGCACGGCAGGTCGCCCCCCGCGCGGGGGCGTGGATCGAAACCATGCCTCTATGATGCGTGCGACGGCGGCTTCCGAGTCGCCCCCCGCGCGGGGGCGTGGATCGAAACCCGCTCACTACGACCACAAAGAGCTCGACGGCGTCGCCCCCCGCGCGGGGGCGTGGATCGAAACTCCCCCTCAGCGAGAGCGGCGTCGGCCATCCCGGTCGCCCCCCGCGCGGGGGCGTGGATCGAAACGGCATCTACGAGGGCGCGAGGCCGCCGCGCGGCTGTCGCCCCCCGCGCGGGGGCGTGGATCGAAACCGCGCCTCGTCGACGATGGTCAGCAGCTCTCCCGCGTCGCCCTCTGCGCGGGGGCGTGGATCGAAACGTGAGGTAGAGCCCGGTCTCACCCGCCTCCTCGAGTCGCCCCCCGCGCGGGGGCGTGGATCGAAACACCGCCCAGCGCACGGTAGCGCGCTGGTGCGGCTGTCGCCCCCCGCGCGGGGGCGTGGATCGAAACTGAGCGCAGGTGATGACCGAGTAGCCCTGAGCGAGTCGCCCCCCGCGCGGGGGCGTGGATCGAAACGGGTGGTAGCTGTAGTGCGGATAGATGGCCGGCTGGTCGCCCCCCGCGCGGGGGCGTGGATCGAAACAGCCACGCCACCATGCGGTCTCGCAGCAGCCGGTCGCCCCCCGCGCGGGGGCGTGGATCGAAACGAAACAGGAGGCCGCAGCGTGAGGTACTTCGTCGTCGCCCCCCGCGCGGGGGCGTGGATCGAAACTGCCGTGCTCCTCACCACGGCGAACGGGCAAGCGCTCCCGGGGCGCGCTCGACGCCGGCATGCGTTCGTCCGCGGGGCACGGTCACCTGCGAACGCTATTTGGTTCGTGATGCGGGAGCTGCGCTGTGGCGCAGAGCCCGCCGGCGGAGCGCGGGACGATCGTGAGGGTTCCGTCGTGGGCCAAGACGATGCTCTTGACGATCGCGAGGCCGAGCCCGACGCCCGCATGGTCGCCGCGGATGCGTTCGGTGCCGCGCCGGAACGGCTCGGTGAGCGTCGAGACGAGCAGCGGCGCGAGCGTCTCCCCGGTGTTTTCGACGGTGAGCGTGGCGCACCCGGAGCGGAAGGTGGTGTCGACCTTCACCGTGCCGCGTTCGGGCAGATTGTGAACGATGGCGTTGTGAAGGAGGTTGGTGGCCATCTGCAGCAGCAGCGCGGGCGAGCCGACAGTTGGGGCAAAATCCCCCGCCGTCTCGATGGTGACGCCGTGTTTCTCAGCGAGGGGCAGAAGCGTTTCGGCGGCCTCCTCGGCGATGAGGGACAGATCGACCGGCTCCCGGGCGAAGGATCGCCGATCGGCGCGGCTGAGCAGGAGCAGGGCTTCGGTGAGTTCGATCGCGCGGGCATTGACGGCGTAGAGCCGTTCCACGAGCGCGCCGGCGTCGCGGTTCGGATCATGGCGCGCGACGTCCAGCAGCGTCTTGGTGATGGCGAGCGGCGTGCGCAATTCGTGGGAAGCGTTGGCGGCGAATCGCTGCTGCTCGGCGAGATAGGCTTCGAGCCGCGCGAGCATGGCATCGAAGGCGTCGGCGAGTTCGCGGAACTCGTCCTTTCGGCCCGGCAGCCGGATCCGGTGGGAGAGCGACCCGCTGGCCGCCATGCGCGTGGCGCCGGTGATACGCATGAGGGGGCTGAGCATGCGTCCGGCGAGAAACCATCCTCCGACGAGACCGAACACCAGCAGGAAGGCCAGGGCGATGGCGGCGGCCGGCGCGAAGGCACGGAGGAGAAACGCCCTGTTGCCGGGTACCAGCGCTCCCAGCGTGTCGATCGCGCCGTCGGGGACATAACGCAGGATGAACTCGAAGGACTGCCCCGGCTGCCCGGCGAGCCAAGCTGCGGCCAGCATCAGGATGCCGGCAAGCAGGAGAAACCCGGCATAGCTCAGCGTGAGCTTGGCGCGAACGCTCAATCCCGATGCCCTAGCCACGCTCGCCTCCCGCGCCTGCGGCCTCCGCTCCCGTGTCGATCCGGTAGCCGACGCCGAGCACCGTGGCGATGAGCCACGGCCTGCCGAGCCGCTTCCGCAGGGCCGACACGGTGATGCGCACGGCATTGGTGAACGGATCGGCGTTCTCGTCCCATGCCCGTTCCAGCAGTTCCTCGGCGCTGACGACCCCGCCTTCGGCACTGACGAGGACCTCGAGCACGGCGAACTGCTTGCGCGTGAGCGCGACGTGGCGGCCGTCTCGGTAGACCTCGCGGCGGAACGGGTCCAGGCGCAGCCCCGCGATCTCCTTGACCGGCGGCCTGCTGTGCCCGCGCCGGCGGTCGAGTGCCCGCAGCCTCAGCACCAGTTCGCGCAGCTCGAACGGCTTCGTGAGGTAGTCGTCGGCGCCGAGCTCGAAGCCGGAGGCCTTGTCGTCGAGCCGGTCGGCGGCGGTGAGCATCAGGATCGGCATGCCGGAGCCGGAGGCGACGATGCGTCTGGCGATTTCGTCGCCGGAGAGTCCGGGAATGTCGCGGTCGAGCACTGCGATGTCGTAGGCGTTGATGCTCAAGAGCTCCAGCGCGGTCTCGCCGTCACCGGCGATATCAGCCGCGATGGCTTCCAGACGCAGCCCGTCGCGAACGGCCTCCGCCATCAGGGATTCGTCCTCGACGATCAGCACGCGCATGCTCTGATGCTCGGTCCCGGCGTATATCGTCAGCCTATCGAAAACCAGATACGCAGCGGCAACGCCACGCCGGTTTGTCTGGCGGCATGTCCTCCAGCAAACCAGCCCGATCGACCGCGCGCCGCACCCCACCGGCCGTACTTGCCACCTTCATCGCCGGCGCGATCCTTGCCGGCGTGCTCGACGAGGGGGTCGGCCCGTCGCGGGCGTCCACCTCTCCCGGGGCGCTTCCCATCGTTGCGCCTCCCGGCGAGCTGCAACGGCCGGGACGCCCGGGCCGACCCGGCGACCAGCCGCGCACGCAGCCCCCGTTGATCTCGTCACCCGAGGCGCTGCTGGGCGAGGCGGACGGTGCCCTTCCTGCCGGCGTAACGGTGTTCGACGACGCCTATCCCGGCATCGCCAATCTCGCCTCCGACCTGCTTCGGGCCCTGCGCGAAGCAGCGGTCGCCGCCGCCGACGAGGGGATCATGTTCACCGTCAACAGCGGGTGGCGTTCACCGGCATACCAGGACCATCTGCTTCGTGATGCGGTCGCCGAGTACGGGTCCGCAGAGGAGGCGGCGCGATGGGTGGCCACCCCACAGACCTCCGCGCACGTATCCGGCAACGCCGTCGATATCGGCCCCTTCGACGCCGCGGCCTGGCTGGCGCGGCAAGGCGCGGCATACGGGCTGTGCCGGATCTATCGCAACGAGGCCTGGCATTTCGAGTTGCGGCCCGAGGCGATCGGTAGCGGCTGCCCGGCGATGTACGCCGATGCCGCGCACGATCCGAGGATGCAGCAATGACAGGCGCGCTCGGAGCATTCGCCATGACGTCCGGACGCCGGTTCGGAGAGGCGCGTTGAAGCCATGGCGCCGGCATTCGACCGGGAACCGGGTCCTGACGTGATGACGAGGCCGTCCCGAGAGGGCGGGCGCGTCGCGCTCGTCGTGCTGTTCGCGGTCTACCTGATCCTGCTCGTCTGGGTCGTGCTGTGGAAGCTCGAGCTTCCCCATGTCGACTGGCACGCGCGGGGCCGCTTCATCAAGCTCGTCCCGTTCGTTGCCGGTGCCGGGTCGGACGCCAGCGGGCCCGTCGAGGTCTTCGCGAACATCGTGCTGTTCGTCCCTTTCGGCATCTATCTCGGCCTCCTTGCGCCGTCATGGCAGTGGTGGAGAGCCGCGGGCGCGGTCGCCGTGGCGAGCCTGCTTCTGGAGATCGCGCAATACGTCCTTGCGCTCGGTATCTCGGACGTCACCGACATCGTCGCCAATACCGCCGGAGGTCTTGCCGGGATCGGTCTGCTCGCCCTGGCGCGCCGCAAGCGCGAGGCGAGGGGCGCCGACGTGATGAGGCGGGTCTGCTCGATCGGGACCGTGATCGCCCTGCTCGCATGCGGGATCCTGGCAGAGTCTCCCCTCCGCTTCGCGCCGCTGGACGTACCGCTGCATCCATCAACCGCCCTGGGCGGAATCCGAGGACATTGGCAAGGGTAGCTCGGTGGAGCACCTGACGGCGCGACGTGTTCGCAACGTCCAGCGCGAAGCGCGGCAACGCCATATCCTCGACGGCGGTTTCACGCGCGCAGGCGAGGGCGTCATGCGGGCGGCGCTGACGTCCGTGTGCCGCAGAGGTGCACACTGAGGTCCGGCGGTCCGCTCGAATTGGTCTCAGGTCGGCGCCGCGATAGGCAGCGGCAAATCGAATGGGGCCGCGCCGAGAAGCCGCCCGATCAGAGTGCCGCCCGGGACCACCCGGGGCCATGTGCGCAGTCTCGGAGACTGGCTGGTGGGCGAGGCGGCGCCCTGATTTCCCACGCCGGGCCGAACTAACGGGTGAGACCGTCTGGTCCGACTTACCGGGGGCGGGGTTGGTGGAGCCGAGGGGAATCGAACCCCTGACCTCTGCAGTGCGATTGCAGCGCTCTCCCATCTGAGCTACGGCCCCGCTCGGGAGTGCGCGCATTTATGCGGCGCTCCGCCGGACTGTCAAGCGAGGCAAGGCGCTTTGGTCAAGGTGGCCCCGCCGCGGTGCGAGGGCGGGGCGGCAGGGACTTGGAGGCATGGCTTGACCTTCCAGTGACTGGAACACCTATCTCCCGCGAAAGCCAGCGGCCTCGCGAGGCCGCGCCGTCGTCCGGAGTACGCCATGAGCGAAACCGCCGAATCCCTGCCGCTCGAGCAAGCCCCTGCGGGCCTTATCGTCGAACCGCCGCGCCGCACCACCCTCACGCTGCCCGGCAGCGACAGACCGATCGTGCTCGATATCGGCGGCATGACCTGCGCCTCCTGCTCGGCGCGGGTCGAGAAGGTGCTGTCGCGCGTGCCGGGCGTCGGCGAGGCGCGGGTCAATCTCGCGCTCGAGCGCGCCGACGTGAGCGGCACCGGCCTCGCCCCCGAGGCGCTCGTCGCCGCGGTCGAGCGCGCCGGCTACACCGCGCGGCCGCGGGCCGAGGACCCGGCGCTGCGCCGGGCCGAGCGCGAGGCCGCCGAGGCGCGCCGCCGCGCCGCCGACAGGCTCACCTTCGTCCTGGTGCTGTTCTCCGCCGCCCTGACGCTGCCGCTGGTGGCGCCCATGGTGGTGGCGCCCTTCGGCCTCGCCTGGCACCTGCCGCCCCTCATGCAACTGGCGCTCGCCGCGCCCGTGCAGGTGATCGCGGGGGCGCGGTTCTACCGCGGGGCGTTCAAGGCGCTGCGCGGCGGTTCGGCCAACATGGACGTGCTGGTCGTGCTCGGCACCACCGCCGCCTTCCTGTTCAGCCTGTGGCAGGTGCTGCGGCCGGCCGAACCCGTGATGGCGGGGATGCCTTCCATGGGCTCGGTCGAGCGCCCGCTCTATTTCGAGGCCTCCGCCGCCATCATCACCCTCGTCCTGTTCGGCAAATGGCTGGAGGCGCGCGCCAAGGCCGGCACCACGGCGGCGGTGCGGGCGTTGATGGCGCTGCGGCCCGAATCCGCCCGCCGCATCAAGGACGGCCGCGAGGAACTCGTTCCGGTCGAGGCGCTCGCGCTCGGCGACCGCGTGCGCGTGCCGCCGGGCGACCGGGTGCCGGTGGACGGGCTGATCCGCGAGGGACACGGCGCCATCGACGAGGCCATCGTGACCGGCGAGAGCGTGCCGGTCGAGAAGAGCCCGGGCGACCGCGTCACGGCGGGCACGGTGAACGGGGAGGGCTCGCTCGTCGTCGAAGCGACGGCGCTCGGCGAGGACACCACGCTCGCCCGCATCACGCGGCTCGTCGAGGCCGCGCAGACCGGCAAGGCCCCGGTGCAGCGGCTCGTCGACCGGGTCAGCGCCGTGTTCGTGCCGGCCGTGATCGGCATCGCCCTCGTCACCTTCGCGGCCTGGCTCGCCTTCGGGCAGGGATTCGAGGACGCGCTGGTCGCGGCCGTCTCGGTGCTCGTCATCGCCTGCCCCTGCGCGCTCGGGCTCGCCACCCCCACCGCGCTCGTCGCCGGCACCGGCGCGGCGGCGCGGGCGGGCATCCTCATCAAGGACATCGAGGCGCTGGAGCGCACGCGCGGCGTCGACACCGTGATCCTCGACAAGACCGGCACGCTGACGGAAGGCCGGCCGCGGCTGGTCGAGATCGTGCCCGTGCCCGGCGTCGCCGAGACGGAGCTTCTGGCGCTCGCCGCTTCTGTGCAGCGGCTGAGCCAGCACCCGCTTGCCCGGGCGGTGGTGGAAGCGGCGGAGGCGCAGGGCCGCGCGCCCGCTCCGGCAACCGATTTCCGCAGCGTCACCGGCGAGGGCGTCACCGCCCGCGTGACCGGCGAGGAGATCGCGATCGGCAATGCCGCCCTGATGCGCCGCGTCCGGGCCGATACCGCCGGCCTCGGGCCCGCGCTCGCCCGGCTCGGGGCCGCGGCGGTCACCGCCGTCGCCGTCGCCCGCGACGGCGTGGCGATCGGCGTGCTCGGCATTGCCGACCCGCTGCGGGCCGAGACGCCGGAAGCGGTCGCCGCGCTGCGGCGGCGCGGCGTGCGCACGCTGATGCTGACGGGCGACGCCGCGGCGGTGGCCGAGGCCGTCGCCGCGCGCGCCGGGGTCGACGACTTCGCCGGCCCGGTGCGCCCGGAGGAGAAGGCGGCCCGCGTCGAGGCGTTGAAGGCGGAAGGCCGCCGCGTCGCCATGGTGGGTGACGGCGTCAACGACGCGCCCGCGCTCGCCGCCGCCGATGTCGGCATCGCCGTCGGCACGGGCTCGGACGTTGCGCTCGAATCGGCCGCCGTGACCTTGATGCGACCCGATCCGCGCCTCGTCGCCGCCGCGCTCGACGTCGCCGGCGCGACCTGGGCCAAGATCAGGCAGAACCTGTTCTGGGCCTTCATCTACAACGTCGTCGGCGTGCCGCTCGCGGCTTTCGGCCTGCTCTCGCCCACCATCGCCGCCGCGGCGATGGCGCTGAGCTCGGTCTCGGTGGTCTCGAACGCGGCGCTGCTCCGGCGCTGGTCCCCGGATCGGCACGGCGGCGCAGTTGCCAAGCCGGCCGCGCCGCCCCAGACTTCCTGAGCGGCACGGGGCCGACGTCCCACGCCGCTTCGGCGGCAGCGGAACGAGGCCACATGGACGAACGAATCGCCGTGATCGGCGCGGGGATCGCCGGGCTCGCCCTGGCCCGGCGCCTCGCCAAGGCGGGGGCTGCCGTCACGGTATTCGAGAAGGCGGCGGTGATCGGCGGCCGGCTCGCCACCGAAGCGACGCCGTTCGGCGGCTTCGATACGGCCGCGCAATATGTCAGCGCCCGCGGCCCCGCCTTCCGCGCCTTTCTGGCACGGGCGAGCGCGATGGGCGCCTCCGCCGTGTGGCGTCCCGTGGGCAAGGATCGCAACGACGAGTGGCATGTCGGCATTCCCGGCATGAGCGGTCTCGTGATGCCGCTGCGGGACGGCTTCAGCGTGCAGCACGGCGCCGAGGTCACCGCGGTCGAGCGCGCGGGCGACGCGTTCTCGCTGGTGCTTGCGGGCGCGGGCGAGCCGGCCGGGCCGTTCGCGCGCGTGATCGCCGCCGTGCCCGCCGCCCGCGCCTCCGCGCTGCTCGGCCATTTCGGCGCGCCGTTCGACCGCATCGCGAGCGAGGTGGCCATGGGCCCGTGCTGGGCGCTGCTCGCCGCGTTCGACGCGCGCCTGCCGATCGAGGCCGACATCGTCCGCCGCCCCGAGGACGACCTCGCCTGGGCGGCGCGCAACGGCTCCAAGCCCGAGCGCCAGGGCGAGACCTGGGTGGGCCACGCGGCGATCGGCTGGAGCCGGGCCAATCGGGACGCGGACGAGGCGGCGGTGCGGGAGGGGCTGCTGCGCCGGCTCGACGCGCTCGCCGGCCCGCTGCCGCCGCCGACCCATGCCCGGGTGCAGCTCTGGTCCGAGGCCCTCGTCGAGCGTCCCCTCGGCGCGCCGTTCCTGCTCTCCGAAGACCGGCGCCTGGGCGCCGCCGGCGACTGGTGCCTCGCCGCCCGCGCCGAGGCCGCGTTCCAGTCGGCGGAGGAGCTCGCGGCGACGCTGCTGCCCGCGGTGGAGGAAGCGGCGGGGTGAGGCTCGGGTCGGTTCCGCGCAGCGCGCCGGGTTCGACATCCGGATCGGGGATGGGTGCGAGGGAAATGGTGGGCGCGACAGGGATTGAACCTGTGACCCCTCCCGTGTGAAGGGAGTGCTCTCCCGCTGAGCTACGCGCCCGCCTCGCAGAGAGCGCCGTATAGGGCGTCCGGGCGGCTGAAGTCAAGCAACAGGCTCGGGTCCGTTCGCCGAGACGGCGAGGCCGTCGATGGGCGCTGCCGCCGCGTCCGGAACGGCGGGCGGGTTCGCCCGGGCTTTGCGCGCCCGTGCGCGGACCTTGTCCAGCAGGGCGCGGAACTGCGCGCGATTGGGCTCGCAGGCGATTGCCCGCTCCAGCCGCGCGATCGCCGCTGCATGGTCCCCGCGCGCGGCATCGATCTTGGCGAGCGCATAATGGGAGCGACCGAAATCAGGCCAGCGCGAAAGAACGGCGGCATGAACGGCGATCGCCTCGTCCTGGCGGCCGCTCTTCTCCAGCGCACTCGCCAGCAGAAACCGGGCCTCGGGAACGTCCGGATGCAATGCGATGGCGACGGCGAGCGCGTTCGACGCACCCTGATAGTCCCCGACGTGAAGCCGCGCCGTGCCACGCAGCAGCCAGGCATGGGCGCCGAGCGGATCGCGCCCGGTCGCCTCGCCGGCGAACCGAGCCGCATCCTCCCAGCGCCGTTCCTTGGCGGAGCAATGCGCGGCGTGAAGCGCCTTTGCGAACGCGAGGTCCACGGAAATCGTCCCCTCGAGGTCCGGTAGCGGCTCGTCGCTGATGAAGGCGGCGAGGAGGGGGCCGAGCTGCCTGGTGTTGCGCAGCAGCAGCGGAATCGCATGGCCGACGCGCCGCATCATCCGGGCCGAGACCTGCGGCAGGTCGGCGAGATAGGCGGCGGAAAGCACGTCGATCGGCTCGCCTTCGCCGGCATAGATGTGGATCGGCGCCACCGCCGAGGCCGCGACCGGGCGCAGGTCGACGACGGGCGGGGCGAAGTCGCGGACGAGCAGGCGCCCGACATTGCTCCAGGGAAAGTCGAGCCGGGTCTCCAGCCCGAAGGCCAGCACCCGCGCCCCGAGCGGGGCGCCGTAGAGGAGCGCGCCCGAGCCGCCCATGCTCGCGCCGACGGTGTAGATGCGGTCGGCCCCGAGCGCGTCGGCCCAGGCGCGGAAGCAGCGCGTCGTCTCGGCGATGCTCCCGCCGAGCCCGGCAATCCCGCGCTGGTACCACTCGTTCCGGCCGTTATTGACCAGGATGACGTTGGCGTCGGCCTCCTGGCCCGCGTTCCACCAATGGAACTTGTTATCGCGCACGCCGGTGCCGGAGAAGAAAATCACCAGCCGCCGCGAGCGCGGCCGCGGGATCACGCGGAACCGCGGATGCACGAGTTCGGTCGGATAGGACCCGGCGAAGGCGTCGGTCATTCCCGTGTTCGGCCCGGTTCAGGAGTCGAGCCCGAGAAATGCCCGATCCGCGTCGCGCGCGCTACCTGTTCCGCGGCCTGGGCCGAAACGCCCGACCCCGGATGGCCCCGCATCGGAGCTTACCGGCCGAGCTCGGAGATCGTCAGCGTCGCCGGGTGGGTGGACGGCGAGCCGTAGGTGCCGACCCATATATAGTAGCTGCCGGACGGCGGGTTGTTGATGGTGACGCTCGGGTTCAGCGAGCCGCGCGCGTCGTCGCTGCAATGGGTCTGGAACGGCGAGCGGACGATCAGCGTCGTGTCGGCGTTCGAAATCGCCGAGATCGTCAGCGGCAGCCCCCCGGCGCTGTAGTTCACCACGAAGTCCGGCGCGGCGGAGAAATAGCCCGAGCAGCCGAAGGCGCCGGAGCCGGATACGGTACCGCCGGAGATCACCGAGAACGCGAGCGGGTCCGGCAGGAAGCCGGCATTGATGTTGCGCGAGCCGAAATTGGGCGGCAGGCTGGTCGACAGCCCGCCCGAAGGGACCGGCGTTCCCGGCACCGGCACCGCGACGACCGTGCACGCGGCGAGCAGCAGCCCCGCGCAGCCGAGCGTTCCAACCGTCTTCAGCATTGTCCCCTCCTTACGCAGCACCCGAGGATGACGAAATCTTAATATTTCGCCAACGCCACGTAATCGCAACTTTCGCGCGGGCGCAACGGGGATTCCCGCCGGTGGTTTATCGTTTGTCTCCGTGCCTCCTGCGGTCTTGACCCGGCTTCCGCCTGTGCTACGCACGCCCAACCGCCGGCCTATCGCCTGCGCTTCGGTCCGGCCTTTCCCAGGGGGCGCACGCTTGGCAGTCAGCGACGACCTGAAACGGCAGGCTGCCGCCGCGGCGCTGGCCTTCGTCGAGCCGGGCATGCGGCTCGGCCTGGGCACCGGATCGACGGCGTCGCATTTCGTGCGCCTGCTCGGCGCGCGCGTCGCCTCGGGCCTCGACGTCCTCGGCGTGCCGACATCGGAGGCGACCGCGCGGCTCGCGCGCGAGCTCGGCATCAGGCTCGCGACCCTCGACGAGGTCGAAGGGCTCGACCTTACCGTGGACGGCGCGGACGAGCTCGACGGCGACCTCAACCTCGTCAAGGGCGGCGGCGGGGCCCTGCTGCGCGAGAAGATCGTCGCGGCGGATTCCGCGCGCATGGTCGTCATCGCCGACGCGGCCAAGCGGGTCGCGACCCTCGGGGCCTTTCCGCTGCCGATCGAGGTGGTGAGCTTCGGCTTCGCCGCGACGCTGCGGCGGCTTCGCACGGCTTCGGCCGGCCTCGGCCTTTCCGGCCACCTCGTCCGCCGCACGGGGCCGGACGGGGCGCCTTTCGTGACCGATCAGGGCAACTGGATCGTCGATGCCTCATTTCGCCGAATTCCGCAGCCAGAAGCACTGGCTGCGGCGCTCGCCGCGATTCCCGGCGTGGTCGAGCACGGCCTCTTCATCGGCCTCGCCTCGACCGTCCTTCTCGCCGGCGAGGCGGGCCTCGAGCGCCTCGACCGCACACCCGACACCCGATAGGAACCACCTCATGTCGATCCGTCACCTCAGCGCCCGCGTCCTCGCCGCGTGCCTCCTCGCCGCCGCGCCCCTGGCGCTCGCTCCCGCCGCCCTGGCGCAGGAAGCGCCCGCCGCGGCCGACGCCGCAGCTCCGACCTTCACCGAGTCTCATATCGCCGCGGCGCGGGCGACGATCGCCGCGCTCGACGCGTCGAGCCAGTTCGACGTCATCCTGCCCAACATCGCCACCCAGGTGTCCGGCCTGTTCGCGCGCAGCTTCCCCGACCAGGTCGCGGTCGTCGACGAGGTGGTTAACGCGGCGGCGCTGGAGCTCGTCGGCCGTCGCGCCGAGCTGGAGCGCGCGCTTGAGCAGATCTGGGCCAGCCAGTTCACCGAGCAGGAGCTGAACGAGATCACGACGTTCTACTCCACCGCGACCGGCATGAAGTTCGGCTCGCTGATGGGGGGCATCGTCAGCCTCAGCGCGCAGACCGCCGATGCCTGGGGCCAGGCGCTCGGTCAGGACCTGCTCGAGCTCGCGCGCACGCGGCTCCAGGAGCGCGGGCTCACCCTGCCGCAATAGTCTTTCGGGGGCGGGGAGCCGGCGAATGGCGGATTACGACTTCGACCTCTTCATCATCG
>Ga0182738_1006541_pt1 | contig 12062 bp, 9 predicted proteins | sample eDN5th30CBELigMG_FD_128876 | JGI IMG/M metagenome (GOLD analysis project Ga0182738, IMG submission 128876) | Enriched Miracle-Growth compost microbial communities from Emeryville, California, USA - eDNA 5th pass 30_C BE-Lig MG (version 2)... ...
CGAGCGCCAGACCGACCTGATCCACCTTGGCGTCGCGCTGCCGCAGACGGTGGATGGACAGTCGCGCGAATGGCCGTTCCGCTACATCAATTGGGGCCTCGACGCGGACAGTATACGGGCGAACGCCTTCCATATGACGAGTGAGTTTCCGGTGGACTGGCCGGAGGGCGCGAGCATCCGCCCCGACATCGCTCTGTTCGTGAACGGCATTCCGTTCGCGGTCATCGAGGTGAAGCGGAGCCAGGAAAAGGTCGCGCAAGGCATCAGCCAGCATCTGCGCAATCAGAAGCCCGATCTCGGTGCGCCAAACCTGTTCTTCACGGCGCAGCTGCTCATCGCCGCGAATTCGCATGAGCCCCGCTACGCGACTGTCGGCACGCCGGCGAAGTTCTGGTCGGCCTGGCGCGAGCGCGAAGACGCGCCCGGTTACGTCGCCGAGGTCGTCAACCGCGCGATCGACACAACAGATCAAGACGCGATCTTCCAGGACTTCGGACTCCACCGCCGCAAGCATGACGGTCTGCGTGAGGCGGGGGACCGCTTCGTCACACCGCTCGACGAAATGCTGGTAAGTCTCTGCCGCCCAGAGCGCATCCTCGATCTCGCGCGCCGCTTCACGCTCTTCGACGGAGGTGTGAAGAAGGTGGCGCGCCATCAGCAATTTTTCGCGGTGAAGGACCTGCTGAAGCGTGTCGAGGCACGCGACGACGGCGGACGACGCGCAGGCGGCGTTGTCTGGCATACGCAGGGATCTGGCAAGTCGCTGACCATGGTGATGCTCGCGAAGTCTCTCGCGATGAGTGTTCCCACGGCGCGTGTCGTGCTGGTGACCGACCGAACCGATCTCGACGACCAGATCGATAAGACCTTCGCGGCGACTGGCCTGTCGCCCGAACGCGCCAAGACGGGCGAACACCTAGTCGAACTCATCGAAGCTAGGACGCCGGTCATCACGACCCTCGTTCACAAGTTCAAGGCCGGGCTAAACAAGCGCCGCGTGGTCGATGCAAGCACGGACATCTTCCTGCTCGTCGATGAGAGCCACCGCAGCCAGTACGGCGACATGGAAAGCCTGCACCAGAAGATGCGCGACGTGCTGCCGGGCGCTTGCTTAATCGGCTTCACCGGCACGCCGATTGCGAAGAAAGAGCGCAATACCTTCACCAAGTTCGGACCGCTCGTGCAGCCGGTCTATTCTATGAAGGATGCCGTCGCGGACGGTGCTGTCGTGCCGCTGCTCTATGAGGGCCGTCACGTCGAGGAGGATATCGACGAAGACGCGGTCGATGCCTGGTTCGACCGTGTGACCGTCGGCCTCAGCGAAACACAGAAAGCCGATCTCAAACGCAAGATGAGCCGCCCTCGGACGCTCATGGGCGTGTCAGCACGTCTGCGCTGCATCGCGTTCGACGTCAGTCGGCATTTCGCGGACAACTTCCAGTCTGACAGGCTGAAAGGTCAGCTCGTCGCGCCGTCCAAACGCGACGCGATCGCTCTGAAGAAGCTGCTTGACGAGTTCGGCGAGGTGTCCTCCGAGGTCATCATCTCCGGGCCGGATCAGCGCGAGGGCGAACACGCCATAGACGAGGAATCTGACGATGAGGTGGTGAAGTTCTGGCGCCGGATGATGGAGCGACACGGCGGCGAGGAGGGCTACAACAAGACCATAATATCAAAGTTCAAGGGGCCCGGCGAACCGGACATCCTGATCGTCGTCGACAAGCTGCTTACCGGCTTCGATGCGCCGCGCAACACAGTGCTCTACATGGCTAGACCGCTCCGCGAGCACGGCCTTTTGCAGGCCATTGCGCGCGTCAATCGTGTTTTCGACGAGGATGGCGCGCCTGAAAAACCCTTTGGCTTTATCATAGATTACTGCGGTGTGCTTCGTCACCTCGGCGAGGCATTGACCGCTAACGACGCGCTGCGGGACTTTGACGAAGCCGACCTGCAGCAGTCGGTCAGCGCAATCGCTGATGAAGCGCGTACGCTTCCCCAGAAGCACGCTGCACTCCTAGATCTCTTCGTTGGCGTTTCGAACGTCTACGACGAGGAAGCCTATGCACGAGAACTCGCAGACGATGCACTGCGCGATGACTTCTACCGCCGCCTCTCAGAGTTCTCCCGCACGCTGACCGTCGCTGTCAGCTCCCGCGTATTCATTGAGGAAACACCTGCGGACCGGCTGCAACGCTGGCGAACCGATGAAAAGCGCTTTCTCGCGCTGCGCGCCCATGTGAAGGCTCGTTACGCGGACGCGGTGGACTGGAGCGACTACGAGCGACGTGTGCGCAGTTTGCTCGACCAGCACGTCACCGCGCACGAGGTCACGACGATCGTGGAGCCCTTAGCCGTCTTCGACGATGGGGCAATCGAAGCGGCACGGAGCGAGAAAAAGCGCTCGGATGCGTCGATTGCGGACGAGATTGCGCACCGGACGCTCCGGACGATTGAGGAGAAGTGGGACGAGGACCCTGTCTTCTTCGAGAAGTTTTCCAAACTCATCCGCCAGACCATCGATGACTTCCGTCGCGGTCGCCTGGAAGAGAAGGCCTATCTCGAACGCATCCGAACGCAGCGCGACAAGCTCGACGCCCGTGACGATGAAGACGATCCCACGCCGCATCAGCTGCGGGGCAAGGGCAACGAAACCGCATTCTGGGGGATTGCCAGAAAGGAACTGCGCCGCGTGGGGATCGATGATCCCCGCCTTTCAGTGCGTATTTCGCTGTCGCTAACCGAGATCATCGAGAAGCGTCGGCGCGTTGGATGGCAACATGACCGTGACATTCAGAATGACATGCGCAATGCGATCGATGACTTCTTTTTCGATGAGGTGATGGGCCCCGGCGGCGTGGACCTCGACGCAGCCGTGATGGACAGTATCGTCAATGAGGTGCTCTCGGCCGCACGGGTCCGCATGCAGGACGATGGCCGTGTCCGCTGATGCTTGTTTCCAATGGGGGCGACGACGGGTTACCTACCGCGTCAGTCGGGATGAGCGAAGACGTCTGAAGATCACCGTCGCGCCGTCCGGCATGGTGGATGTAACTGCGCCGGTCGATGCAACGGATGAGGAGGTCCATGATCGAGTTCGCCGCAAGGGTGGGTGGATCGCTGCGCAAATCGCTGACTTCGAGCAATACCGTCCGAGAACGCCACCTCGGCAATATATCAGTGGCGAAACGCACCTTCTGAGAGGCGTTCAATACAGACTTCGCGTTCGACAAGGGGCTGCATCCCGCATCTCTCTGAGTGGCGACAGGATTGTCCTTGAAACCCCGCACACCGAGAGCCTTATTCACAAGGCGGCGCTGCTGCACCATTTCTATCGGCTTGAAGCACACCAAGAATTTCCGCTTCGCCTACTGCAACTGGCCCCGCTGTTTTCATCCGAAGGGATGGAGGTGCCGAAGTTGATAATCCGTCCGATGACAAAACGGTGGGGGAGTTTTACACCGAAAGGCAGCTTGGTGCTCAATCTAGATCTTATCCGAGCGCCGATACAGTGCATCGACTATGTCATTGTTCATGAGTTGGCACACGCTTTTGAGCCCGACCATGGGCCGCGCTGGCGCCGCCTGATGGACAAGGCGATGCCGGACTGGCGCGATCGCAAGCAAAGACTCGAGACAAAGCTCGTGTAGTTTCTCTTTCAGCGATGCCGCCCGCGCGATCAGCACAGTCTTGTGATATAACCTCTGCAGTTCTGCGAATGCGGTGAGGAATTGTCACACGAGTGCTGGGTGCGCTGCCTTCAACAATGAGATTTGAGGAGTTGCTAGCGATGTGATAAAACCTCTGCACTTCTCTATAAGAGCAGAGCAAATGTCATCCCGCAATAAGACACAGCGCGACACGGCCTGCGACCTCTTCCGCCAGACGGGGCTTGTCCGCATGCGCGATCTGCGCGAGGCCGGTGTCGGGGCCGAGACCGTTGCCCGCCTGGTTCGCGAAGGCGTTGTCATGCACGTGGCGCGCGGCCTCTATCAACTTGCCGACGCGATGCCGGATCCCCGGCGCAGCTTCGCCGAGGCCTCGGCCCTCGTGCCCAGGGGCGTGATCTGCCTCACATCCGCGCTGCAGTTTCATGAACTGACGCTGCAGATGCCCTCTGCCGTGTGGATCGCCATCGATCGCACCGGATGGAAGCCCAAGGTCGAATATCCCCCGATCCGCTTCGTGCGGTTCGGCAGTCAGGCCCTCAGGGAAGGCGTGAAACGGCATCTCATCGAGGGCATCGAGGTCCCGATCTTCGAGCCCGCCAAGACGATCGTCGACTGCTTCCGGTATCGCAACAAGATCGGGCTCGACATCGCGCTGGAAGGCCTTCGCCAAGGGCTGCACACCAAACGCGCCACGCCGGACCAGCTATGGGAATTCGCGCGCTCCGCCCGTGTCTGGTCAGTGATGCGGCCCTATGTCGAAGCGATGGTCGCCGATGGCGCGTGAGGTCCACAATATCGGCGCCTCGGTGCGCGCCCGGCTTCTGGACCGCGCCCGTGCGCAGAAGACGGATTTTCAGATACTCCTCACGCGCTACGCGCTTGAGCGGCTGCTCTACCGTCTCAGCGTCTCCGACCAACGCGAGCGGTTTGTCCTGAAGGGAGCGATGCTCTTCGCCGTCTGGCGAGACGATCCGTTCCGTCCCACTCGCGATCTCGATCTGCTCGGCCACGGCGACCCCGAACCCGCCGCAATTGCCGAGAGCGTCCGGTCCATCTGCTCAATGGCCGTGCCTGACGACGGCGTCGTCTTCGACGTTGCCGGTATCGAAGCCGCGCCTATCCGCGACGAAGCCGAATACGCTGGCGTGCGCGTCAAAACCAGTGCAACGATCGCAGGAGCGCGCGTGCCCATCCAGATCGATGTCGGATTTGGCGACGCGATCACACCCGGCGCACTCGAGATCGAATATCCCGCCCTCTTGGACGCGCCGGCGCCAGCGCTGCGCGCCTATCCGCCCGAAACCGTCGTCGCCGAAAAGACCGAAGCGCTTGTCTCGCTCGGTGTCGCCAACAGCCGCATGAAGGACTTCTATGATCTCTGGGTGATTGCACAGACGTTCACGTTTGAAGGCGGGGTCCTTGCGAAGGCCATCCAGCGCACCTTCGAACGGCGCCGGGCATCCTGGCCGGAACAGCTGCCCGCCGGCCTCAGCGACGCCTTTGCCCACGAAAAGGATACCCAGTGGCGGGCCTTCCTGGCGCGCGACCGGCTCGGAGCGGCGCCCGCTTCGCTCGTCGAAGTCAATGGCGATCTGCGTGCCTTCCTGCAGCCTGTGCTAGCTCGAGAGGAGCTGACTACATGGCCCTCCGGCGGCCCTTGGACGCACAAGGAGGCCGTCTCATGACGTCGCAGTTACCCCGCACACTACAGGAGGCAGAGGGAGAGCCGCGCGAGGCCGTCTTCATCAGTCACGCTGCGCCAGAGGACAATGCGTTCACGATCTGGCTGGGCGCCAAGCTTGCCGCCATGGGCTACGAAGTCTGGGCAGACGTGCTCAAGCTCAAGGGTGGTGACGACTGGCAACGCAAGCTCGAAAACGCGCTGCGCCACCGTGCCTGCAAGATGCTGCTCGTCGCCAATCCCCGAGCGGTGGACAAGCAAGGCGTGCGCAACGAGATTCAGATCGCCTCCGAGGTCGCGCGCAAGCTCGGCGACGCCGCCTTCATAATCCCTCTGCGTATGGAGCCATTCGAGGCACCCTTCCTGATCGCACATGCCCAATACATCGACTTCACCCGCGGCTGGGCGCACGGGCTTTCGGAGCTGCTAGAGACGCTGCAAGAAACCTATCCTGTCCCGCCCAATGCCGGGGGTGAGGAGAAGATCTGGCGCGAAATCCAACTCATTCACGGCAAGACGCTTGTCGCCGAACCAGAGCGGCTGATCTCAAACTGGCTCTCGATCGATCAACTGCCGACAAAGATCCGCTATTACGAATTCAAGGGGCAGGTGTCCGAGCGTCGAGCCCAGGCCCAGATGACCGAAGCGCCGTGGCCGTTGAAGCCGTTTCGCCGGGGCTTCCTCACCTTCGCTCGCATCCACGATCTGCAAGACCATTTCGGACCAAACCTTCCGATCAGGCCGAAAGAGGAGCGGCGCGTCGCGGGCTTTCTGGATAGTGGCTGGTCCAAGCTCGATATCGGACGGCTCGACGCCCGCAACCATTTCAGCGATCTCGCCCGCCAGGCGTTTGAAAAGCTGTTCGCTGAGCGCGGCCTTCTCCAATACGCGCTGTCAGGTACCCAGTCGGCATGGTGGCCTCCTGTCGATATCGCGCCGACGACGAAGATTGGCTTCCGCTGGGGGGATGTCGCCGGTCTGCGCCAGATCCAAGGCGTATCGCTCAAGCGGCAGATGAACTGGCATTTTGCTGTGAGCGTCGCCGCGCGCTCAGCGCCTGTGCACCATGTTCGAATTGTCAGCCGCCTTGTCTTCACAGAAAATGGCCACAAGCCATTCGACGATCCCGCAAAAATGCATCGGCTCCGGCGCTCCTTTGCCAAAACCTGGCGCAACGCCCGCTGGCGCGACATGCTCCTCGCCTTCCTGCATTGGCTCGCCGAAGGGCGGAACTCGCTCTCCGTACCCGTCAGTTCCGAAGAAGGCATTGTTCTCGGATTGCCGCCGATGTCCTGGCAGGTGCCGGTCAGCCTACCAGTCGAGGACGAAGCCCCCGAGCCGGACGATGACGATCCCAGCGACGACGACGAGCCGGACGAAGCCGACGGTCCCAGCACGGCCGATGGCCCCGAGGAGGCGGGCGATGACGCCTAGGCCGCAACCATTCACGCCTCGGATGCTGTATCTTGAGGAACCGCAGTTGGAATTCCGCCACGGGCAGCGCCTCGTCTATCCCCGTGACGGTCTTTATCTCTACGGACCCGTCGGGGACACAAAGGAATTGCCGACCATCCGTTACGGGGTGATCGGCACACCGGACGGCGTGCGCCGCTTCAAGGCCTGGGCGAAGACCATGGCGGGCTTCATCGACATCCCGGTCCCGGGGCCGCGGTCGCGGGCCGTCGAACCGCAGCACGTGCCTTTCCCTGGCTTCGCCGAAGCCTTCCATGCCGACTGGCCGGTCGAACCGCCCTGTGTCGTTGACAATCTGGATCCCGAGGAGATCGAGCGAACCCTCCGGATCGCCAACCGCCATGAGGCCGTGCGCGGTACTGTTGATATGTTCGTGTCCCGCCTCGTCGCGGAGAACAACCGGCTAGAGAGCGCGCCGCAATTCTGGTTCGTCGTCATTCCTGAAAAAGTCTACGAACTCGGCCGACCGAAATCGACGGTGAGACGCGATGAGCGGGTCGCCGGTGCGGTGACCATCTCGCAACGCCGCGCGCGGGCGTTGCAAAGTCAACCGACCCTGTTCGGCGACGACGAGCGCGAGGCCGAGGTCTATCAATATGCAACGCATTTCCGCCGGCAGTTGAAGGCGCGACTCCTCAAGGAGCGGATCGTCACGCAGATCGTGCGCGAAACGACCCTGGCACCGGGCGATTTCCGCCGCGAGAGCGGAATGCCCATCCGGCGCGTCGAGGACCCTGCGACGATCGCCTGGAAACTCGGGACCGGCGCCTATTACAAGGCAGGCGGAAAGCCGTGGCAGCTGGCCGACGTCCGCCCCGGCGTCTGTTATGTCGGCCTGGTCTACAAGCGCAGCGAATTGACCAGCGACAAGCGGCATGCCTGCTGTGCGGCGCAGATGTTCCTGTCGGACGGCGAAGGCGTCGTCTTTCGCGGCGCTCTCGGCCCCTGGTTCCAGACCGACACGAAACAGTTCCACCTCGATAAAGACGCCGCCCAGAACCTCATCAAGATGGTGGTGGGCGAGTACACACGTCTGCACGACGGCCCCCCCACCGAGCTCTTCATCCACGCAAAGTCCGCCTTTACGGATGACGAGTGGCGCGGCTTCTCATCCGCTTGCGGCAATGAAACGAACCTCGTCGGCGTTCAGATCGGTGACACCCGCGATGACCTGAAGCTCTACCGGCCCGGCGAGTATCCGGTTATCCGCGGCACGGCACTTCAGATCGGGGAACGTCACGCGCTGCTCTGGACGTCCGGCTACGTCCCGCGCCTCGATACCTATATGGGACCGGAAACCCCGAACCCGATCTCCGTGCGCGTTCTTCGGGGCGATTGCGCTTTGACGACCGTACTCGCCGACGTGCTCGGCCTCACCAAGATCAACTTCAATTCCTGCCTGCACAACGACCGGCTGCCGGTGACGATCCGATTCGCCAACGCCGTGGGTGATGTCCTGATCTCAGCGCCGATGGATGGAGAACCGAAGCTGCCGTTCAAATTCTACATCTAGTGCCGCATGGCAGCGCCAAGTTGATGACGCGACAGAACCGAGAACAAAAGATGGCTTTCTTCACACAGGACCAACTGGAGGCGATAGCAGGAGCGCTTGGCGACACAGATGCCGGCCTGACCGGCAGTGAAATTCAATACCTGCTTGCATCTAGCAGGATGGCGGATCCCGGTCCCATTACGAAGCGTGTCCGCATTTACAACGCCTTCGTCGAAAGCCAGAACAGCAAGAAGAATCGCACAAACATTCTCGAATTCATCCGCCTTGCGATGAAGCCGGCGCGCTACAGCCGTGAGCCGGAACGCTATGAACCCATGCGCGCGCTTCTGAACCAGGCCCTGGCTTTTGCCGGCCTTGTCGTTGACGACGCAGGCAATCTGACAAAAACCGATGCCGCGCATACGTTGCCGGAGGCACAGCGCCGTGCCCGAGATTTGAGGGCCGATCTGGAAGGACGGGGAGTCCATCCGGACGTTCTGAAATTTTGTCGGGCCGAGCTCCTTGCCGACAACTACTTCCACGCCGTTCAGGAAGCCGTGAAAAGCGTCGCGGACAAGATGCGCAACCGGACCGGATTGACCGATGACGGTGCCGCGCTCGTCGATCGGGCCCTCGGCGGTGATCCTCCGCTGCTGGCGATCAATTCGCGCACCACCGCGAGCGAACACAGTGAACAAAAGGGCTTTGCCAACCTGGTGCGCGGGACCTTCGGGATGTTTCGGAATCCCACGGCGCACGAGGCCCGCATTCGCTGGGTCATGACAAAAGAGGACGCAGAAGATCTGCTGACAATCGTTTCGCTGATCCACCGCCGCCTCGACCAGACTCGCATGCCGCCGCGGGTGTAGTTTGGCCTCTGCCGGCACATACGAGATCGCCTCACGCCATCAGATTGTCGTTCGCGAACCGCCTTAAGCCGAGGCCTCAGGATCCCTGCTTGACCGGATCATGGCGGCGCGCCAAGACACCTGGTACCCGCTCTTCGATCCAACCCGCGAGCTTCTCCACCTCTGTGATCGCCGCACCCAGATCCTCCTCGGTGATCTCGAGCCTGGGGGCAAGCAGAGTTTCGGGGTCGGCACCATCGTCGACCCACATCCTGAGCTCGCCTTCGCTCGCGAAAATCAGGTCGCGATGCCTCGTCAGGGTCTTGGGATCATGCCGGGCACCGAGCATTGACAGGTGCTCGCCATGCTGCGCGCGATTGCGCGCCAGCACGATCTGCTCAATGACGTCGAAACGTACCGGGCAATCTGCCCAGTCGGTTTCGAGCAGTTCGCCAAGCGCACCTTTGTACGCCGACAGGAAGCCCTCTTTCTTCGCGATCGCCCTGCCCTCCGCACTCAGGCGGAAGCCCAGCTGCTGTTCCAGTGCTTTGAAGTACAGCTTGAGGGCATCGGACAGAAGCGAAACCGCGGACCGTCCGACAACCTGTGACGCCTCATCGGCTTCGATCCACTCCTCGAGGTAGGCCGGTTCGCCGTACTCGGGATCAAAGGATGGCGGCGGCTCATCATAGGGGCTCTCCTCGGCGTCGATCTTCCGCTGAACCTCACGGAACGGTTTGACCCCCGTGGAATAGTAGCGCCCGATGAAGCGTGTCCGCAGACGCAGAAAGAACGCCGCGTCCACGTTCAGTCTTCCACTTTGACGGCCGCTTCGGAAATCGCGGCAACCTCGGCGCCCGGCTCATCCAAGCCCATATCTTCGGCCAACACCTCGTCAATCGCCTCTCGTTTCAGCCAATCGATCCATTGCTGCAGGAAAGCCCGGTAGTCGACCATTTTGATCCGGAGGAAGTGGAGCTTCGTCGGGTTGTACGGCCTGTCCGTACTCACAAAGGCGAAGCGCCGCACTGGAGCCCCCGAATTCGAGCGGCCATGCTGATCCAGGTACAAGACACCGCCATGGGCCAAGGCGTTGCGGAGGATACGGCAGAAAGTGTCGGCGGAAAGGGATTTCGCATGTTCAATCGCCTCTGGTTTATCGAGTTGTGCCGCGACGGCATCAGGCAATCCCGCGACCGCGAGGTTCGGAAAGCTCGCCCCTTTTTCCAGCGACGCGTATTGCCACGGGCCGGTGAAGAACTTCGCCTCGTGAACCTCTCCCTTGAGGTCGATGGCACGATCGATGGCGTCTGCGAGTCTTGTGTTCAAGACCGCGTCATTCATGTGACCCTCGGCGTGCTTCTGCTTGTATTTCAGGATGCGTTCGATGGGCAGGATTACGATGGGCATGGAGACGGACAACAGAAATGTCGCCTTCAGTGGCAGCCTCGTTCCGTCTGAGTCGGTTAGCTGCTCGTACAGGTCGCGAAGGAGTTGATGCGCCCGCTTCGGCACCTCGAGACTGAAATGTGTCGGATTCCCCATGGGCTGACCCTCCGTTCGAACCGAAGATGCCACCATGGCACAGAACTGCGAAACTTCAGATTGCCGAAAGACTGGGCAAGCTCGAAGCGGTTGGAGGATTTCACAGTACTCACGTGTCCTGCCTCTGGATACGCACATCGTCTGCCCATCCAGAATGTCCTGGAGGGGGAAGGCCTTCCCCTGCGGCCGAGCCTGTAGTCTCGCCCGACCCCTTCTGCGGGGACACCCCGCAACGCCCCGAGAGTGAGAGTGCGGACCGGTTTGTCGTGACGGGTTGAAAGCCGAGGGAGAGGCCCTTGGCGCCCGTCGCGGAGAACCGCGATGTCCAGACACAAGCGAAACGCCGGTGCCAGGCGCGACCGGTCCAATCTCTATTCCGAGATCACCGACAAGATCATCACCGAGCTGGAGGCCGGCCGGGTGCCCTGGGTCCAGCCATGGGGCACGGCGGCGGCGAAAGCGCCGCTCGGCCTTCCGAAGAACGCCTCGACCGGCCGAACCTATTCCGGGATCAACGTGCTTCTCCTGTGGGGCGCGGTAATCGAACGTGGCTTCACGGGCCAGAGCTGGCTCACCTTCCGCCAGGCGCTGTCGCTCGGCGGAAATGTCCGTAAGGGCGAACGCGGCACCACTGTCGTCTATGCCGACCGCTTCGTGCCCGAAGACGAGAAGCGGCGCGCGCGCGAGACCGGCGAGGAAGCCCAGGCGATCCCGTTCCTGAAGCGCTTCACGGTCTTCAACACCGACCAGTGCGAGAACCTGCCCGAGGATGTCGCGACCGCAGCGCCGCCGGTCCCGACGGGGCTGATCGAACCGCGCGTCGAGGCGCTGATCGAAGCCACCGGTATCGATTTCCGGATCGGCGGCGACCGCGCCTTCTACGTGCCGGCGCACGACTACGTGCAGGTGCCGCCGCCGCAGGCCTATTTCGAACCGGTCAACTGGCACCGCACGGCGCTGCACGAGCTCGGTCACGCCAGCGGCGCACTCCACCGGCTCAACCGTGATCTCTCCGGATCGTTCGGATCGAAGAAGTACGCCTTCGAGGAGCTCATCGCCGAGATCAACGCCGCCTTCTGCTGCGCCTCGCTCGGCATTGAGCCGACGGTTCGGCATGCCGATTACATCGGCTCCTGGCTCGAGGTGCTGCGCGAGGACAACCGCGCGATCGTCCGCGCCGCCAGCCAGGCGAGCAAGGCTACCGACTGGCTTCTGGCTTTCCTGCCTGAAGACGAGCAGCAGCGCGATGAGAATGAACGCCCCCTCGACAGGAGGGTGGCATGATCCTCCTGACCGACGACCTGCGCGATCTCCTGCTCGCCAATGGTCGGCAGTGTGATGTCGACCATGTGCCG
>Ga0182738_1006542_pt1 | contig 12060 bp, 12 predicted proteins | sample eDN5th30CBELigMG_FD_128876 | JGI IMG/M metagenome (GOLD analysis project Ga0182738, IMG submission 128876) | Enriched Miracle-Growth compost microbial communities from Emeryville, California, USA - eDNA 5th pass 30_C BE-Lig MG (version 2)... ...
GAAATTTTTCAAAGAAATTCTTTTTGACAAAGTTTTTGTTCAAGTTTCTTCCTGGGAAGAAAATGTCATAAAGCTTTCTTACTAAACTTCTTTTTTGAGCATCTTGAAACTTTTAAAATCTAGCTCTTTTTCATCAATTCCTCAACTTCTTTAATTAAATAAAAGTTTTTGTTGAAATATAAATAAGCAGTTACGGACGTCATCATAATCATTACCAAAATGTCTGTATGTAAACAAACTCACTAATCAAATTAATCTCTAAATTTTATTCAAACCTTCAGTAGCATCCAACAACCTTGCTTTCACAACTTCTCTTTCCATCAAAATTCTCCGGATTCTCACCGCGCCAGCTATATCCACAATCGCATAAACAGCAAAGATAACACCCAAACCAACGTTTACCATTGCAAGACTAGCACCTTCAGTGTAGTTTCTTGCTGAGCTTGGCATGCTTTTAAGGTATTGATATGTCGCGCCCCACACCCTAAGACTAAATAAAGCGCTAATAACAACCAGCCAAGAAATAAAGCTTGCTTTTCCAAGGCTCTTTTGATAAACAGCCACCATTCCAACAGTGCTTTTCGCAAAGGTAAACAAATAGAAAATGAACCATGTAAAGATCACATCATGATAATCACCTCCTGTGAAGGCAGGCAAAGCCCGCAAAAGGCTTATAAAAGACCAGAAAATGTTCAGCAAAAGCCACATTTTATAGCATCCTGTGCCACAGTTCTCAAGGCTGGAGTCAAGTTCTTTCAGTTTATTCTCATTTGCGAGCTTCTCATGGTCGATCTCTTGAGGTTGTCCGGCTTGAATATGACCGTATGGAGCTGGAGGAATGTACCCATTATGTACGGGAAAGTGGTTATTTTGAGGAGGATAAGAGGCGTGGGGATTTTGAATAGGAGGTAAGGTGGGATATTTGGAGGGATCTGGTTGAGGTTGTTGAGGAGGATAAGGGTTATAGTGAGGATTCATTAGGAAAAGCGGGCAATGAGAGTGCCAAAATTAATTTGGTTTTATATAAAGATTATTAATTGAGAAGCAATTTTGTGGAAAAGAGTGAAGGTTTCCTCCATTAATTTGATTATTAGTGTAAGGCAAATTTTTTCCTCTTTTGTTATTTTAGATTATGCCAAGTTTTAAAACCCGAATTTGTTATGCAAATTTGCTTTAAAAAGGCTTTACACGAAGCGGACAATCCATCAAAAGCAGACTCTTTTCATTTTTTAAGTTTATACAAATAATCCCTCTTCGTAACATAAGAAAAGTGGGCTAAAAGCCCACGACATTGAAGGGAAAGTGATGAGAATACCTCCCAGTGATCTCGAAATCTTACAATAAGACTCTCTTGGTTTCATTTCTCATCAAGTAGAAATGAAGTTTTTACGATTAATTTCATCAGAAATTTTAAAGTGGGAGAGCCACGAAATCAACCGTAATTCATAGTTAATAAATCAGATATTTGAAAATACAATAAGGGAAAAAAGACACTGTTGCATCCCTTTTGAATCATGGCAGAGCCTTCCTTAGAAGGTTTCGAGGGCTCTATTGAGCAGAGAAGACCTGGATTTTCGTAATGAGTGGTCTTTTCAAAATTCAATTTTATGAGAAATCTTAGCTTCCACATGAAAAAGAAATCCAATGACAAGTTTTTGGCCTTCATCAAGGTTTGACCAATTTTTTTTTAGCCTCAGAATGTTTTAATATTGTTCAATATCAAGTCAAAAGTCAAAGAGCAATTTGAACAATCATTTTTTGAGACCAGAAATTGAAATTCTTTGGAAAACGAATTCGAGTTTTCTTTTGACTTCGAGTCGAAGGGAAGAACAGGGACTTCCTAAGGTTTTTTCCTTTTTGACAAAATTTCATTTTCCCAAAAAGTTTTTTCCTTTTGGCTTGACCTTTCAAAAAGCAATTAGGTAATTTTAAATCAAGAGCTTCTTGTTATAAATCGTGGAAACCAGGTGAAAATCATAACCATTGTTACCCAACCAATTGTTTACATAACTTGAACGAAATTGATTTTCAATCTAAATGTTTCAAAAAGAAAGTTAATTTCTCAAAGGTTTGGTGAAGGACCAATTTTGATTCAGAAAAAATTCTTTTAAAAACTTTTTTTTGGGGACAAAAAGGCCTTTCTGAAATTTAGTCTAAAAAAGTTTTTTGGAGTAATTCGTAAAAATTTGAGCTTTAGACAATTTTTGACTTTACTTAAGAGACTTTGAGCTTGGGAGAATCACTCAGGAAGAAACTTGAAAAAATTTTCGGACAAATTGAGAAAGTGCGACAACAAAAAAATCAAAGGAATTTTTTTTTAATTTCAAGGCGAAGTCTGAATACATATAGAAAGCATAATATATATGTGAAGTTCATAAGCAAATAAATGCTCGATGAAATAAAAATACCAAAGGAATTTAATTAAAATTTTTCTGTATCCAGACAATATTAATAGCACCAATAAGAATTTCCTTCGCATTAGAAAAAATTAATCCTTTCTCAAAAATCTCCCCGGCTCCTGTCTTCCCTTTAGAACCTCTTTTTTGACCGTTATTCTCCTATTTGTACCCATATCTCTCCCATAAATTTCAGCTCTTCGCTCCCCTCAAACTCTCCTATTTTCATTTTCTTCCTTTTCTAAATTTTTACTGAAGAGATTTTCCCCCTAAAAACCCAAAGAAAAAGTCCATTTTCCCATGCAAAAATTTTCCTTTAGCTTCCCCATCATCTCTAGGTTTTACATGACCAAAAATATTCTTTCTAAATCAATTTCCTTAATTCTCAATCCCAAACTCTTTCCCAACAAAAACAAAATCAAATAATTTTTTAATTTATCACAAAATCTCTCATTTTCCCTTTTTCCATCTCAATGGAAAACAACACCAGCTCAAATTTCACCAATCCTTCACTTCGTACTTCCCAATCTTCCAACACCAAACCCAACCTCCAAATCATCAACCTCATCTCCTCTGATAAATCCACCTTCCTCCAACAAAATCGCCAGCCAACTCAATCAAATCCGCCAGATTCCCCTCAGCTTTCCAAGCAAAATTCCCTCAGCCCTCGTCAGGCTCTAAACCCCAAACCAGTCAAAGTCCGCGATGAACTTTCCGAACTCGACGAAGGCTGCTTTGTCTTTTACCGATTCCTCCTCATCCTCTATCTCATATGCGAGGTCCTCTATCTTGTTTACGTCATAGAATGGCTCGTTTATAATCACACAGCCATGTTGGTCGTCGATATTGTCAGCTTGTTGTTCCCTGTTTATTTCATTGTAATTGAATTCCAGGCTCTCAAGCAAAGAAGCCTGGAAAAGGCCAGAATTGCTGTGATTGGATTCTCTGCTTATGTGGTTGTGTATGGGCTGGCGTATTTCTTATTGGCTTGTTATTTTGTGCAAGATCCATTGACCCTGCTGGTGGAGATCACCCTGAGAATGCTGACATTCTTTGTTTTGGTCGTTTTTGGGGCATTGCAGGTCCATTATGTTCTTGATAGAGCAAAGAAAAATCCTGGGAATAGTTATTTGAAGATGAGCATCGTGTAATAGAGACTACTTGTATTCTTTTTGTAAAGTAATTTTTGGAGCTTTGGCTTGGTTTTGAAAAGTACTTTGATATCTTGAAGTGAATATGATGCGTAAATGAGTATAATAAGCATTCTTTTGTTATTTCTTATGGTGAGATGGGGTCATAAAAACTCCTTCTTTATCTATCATATCCTATAATTGGGCTCTCGAGTCTGTTTCTAAAGCAAAAGGAAAGGAAATTGGCCTGCCTTATCAACACATTTGAATCCAAAATTTATGCAAAAAATTCTTTTTGAGTTCCCTTGTCACATAATAAGGGCTCCTTCTGGTTCATCTTACAAAGAAAATGACCAAAGCATTTTTACCAAGTTATTTCTATTGTGATTTTCAAAGTTATATTGGGTTCTTAATTGACATATTGTGCACATAACAAATCAAAATTGAGACAGAATCAATAGAAATCTATTTCTCATGATCAAATGTCAACAAAAATCACACCCAAATTATCGCTGAAATACCTTATTAAACCTCTTGATAAAAGCCCCCAACTTGATCCTCCTCTTCCAAAACCTCTCCAAAAGAAGTCTTTTCTATCATTTCTTCAAGAAACTTTCCTATTTTTTCTCTTCAGATGACCTTCTTCTTCTCTTTCTATTATTTTCTAAATAAAAAACCCTCAAAGATTCTCATAGAACTCAACAAAATTTCATCGATCTTTTGATCTAAAAATAGCTCATAGCTCTCACTTTACCCCTTAATTACTCTCTCCAATAATATCTTTCTTTGTTTATTACAATTTAGATATTCACAGTATCATGTCCCAAGCCACTACCACCACTCTTTACCACAAAAATCTCTCTCTCCTCGACAGTTTCAGTCTCGTCGGCCACTCCAAAGCCTACCGCAAGATGCTTTCAAACGCTTATCTCGACGGAGACACCTCCAGTGCCAAAGAAAAACAAGAGAATCACTCCCTTTGCCAACATCTCCGTCTTTTCAAAGTCCTTTTCCAGTTCAATCTTGCTATAAACAGCTTCTCCAGCCTCGACATCCACAATCTTTCCCACAACATCACCCATCTCCGTTCAACCACCTCCTTAAACCTCAAATTAGGCTATAACAACATCATCAAAACTCCTACCGTCCTCCTCCTTTACCACAGCCTCAAATACCTCAAGGCCTTACAAACCCTTCAAGTCAAATTCTCCAGCTGTTCTCCTCTCATCACAGCCCACATCCGCCAATTCTGCAAATCCCTTCAAAAATGCTGCTCTTTACAAGGCCTCTCCCTTGATTTCTCCTACTGTGAATCCATCACACATGATTTCCTCACCTACCTCTTCAAATCCCTCGCTCCTCTTTACCACCTCTCTAGCCTTACCCTCATCTTCTACTCCTGCTTAGAACTCACCTCTTCTCATCTCCAGCTTTTCCACAAAAGCCTTTCCCGTCTTTCTCGCCTACAACACCTCAGAATCGACCTTGATATGAACCCTCCTATTGGCGCCGAAGGCTATCATGCGTTGTCGCTCGCCATTGGCTCTTTAGCCAGCCTCAAAATACTGGATATTAGCTTCTTTGGATGTAGTGATTTCGTTGATGAGCCTTGCGAAGATTTATGTGAGAATATTGGGAAAATAAAGAATCTTGAGGTTCTTGGATTATGCTTCAAGGCTTGCTCTTTTGCAAATAAAGGACTGAAAGCCCTTGCTTTATGTTTATTGGGGCTGCCGAAGCTGAAGAAATTGAGGATGAACATGGGAAGTATGACGAAGCCAACCAGAGAAGGATATGAAGGCTTCATCAGAAGTCTCGGAGAGGTAAAGAATTTGGAGTATTTGGAGGTGAATTTGGGTCGTATTAGAGAGATTGATGATGGGGTTTTGGAGGTTATAGGGAAGAGTTTAAGAGGGCTGAAAAAGCTGAGGACGTTGTGTTTGGAGCTGGCGAAATGTGAGGAGTTGACAGATGAGGGAGTGGAGAGGTTTATTGAATGTTTTGAAGGACTGGAAGGGTTGTATGATTTGAGCTTGGATTTGAGGAATTGTGACAGGGTGACAAAGAAAGGAGTGAGGTGTGTGTATGAGAAGTTGAAGGAGAAGCATGGGATGGCTATTGAAGGCGTGAGTTATAGTTATAAGTGGATTAATATGAAGAATAGAATGCCTGAAGATGAATAAAAGAGTCCTTTTTACAGTATGCTATGTCTAAAAGAAATACCCAACAAAAAATTTTCTATGTAATTTTTCAAAGAAAATGTGCCTTAAGGAAATTCTCAAAGAAATGCTCTGAAAACTTTCGTTTAGAATTTTTCACATTGAGACAACTTTCTTTATGGCTCACTTGAACACAGACTTTTCGTAAACAATACTTTTTATATAAATCTCAAACATAATTATTATCAAAAGAAGACTTCACTTTTATTCATTTTTTAATTAACTCTTACTTATTCCATATTATATTTCACAGAATTGATCTGAGCACACACCCTACTCTTCCCAAAGGCCTCACAAACTTTCCCTTGCAAATAAAAATTCGCGTAATCTGGTGTACTGTAGCAATCCATTTCAGCCTTTCTCAAGCTTCTAAATCCTCTCAAAACTCTCGCCAATTCTACCATAAACAACTTCTCTTTCTCTTCTTTTTCACCCCCTTTTCTCGTATACATCGCGTTTACAATCATCTTCAAGTCTCTCAAATTCTTCAACTTCCCGCTCCAATCTCTCATTTCATTCAAAAACCTCTCTTGATCCATTTTCATATTCCTCATCACTTCAACCTCAATCTTCTCTATTCTCTTACATTCTCCTATCATTCTCATCATTTCTTCACAAAATCCTTCCGATAGGTTCGCTCCTGATATCTTTAATTTCTTCAACAAAGGTAGTCCCTTCACCTCTTTTAACAATCCTCCTGCTTCTCCTAAGAAATCCCCAAATATAACCTCCACCTTTTCAAGCTTTTCTCCTTCAAAAATCGTCTTCAAGGCCTTCCCAATATCCCTCATATAAAGCTCATTATATTCGTCAAATCTCATCTTCAACTTCTTCAGCCCTTTCAGCTCTCCCAACATCTCACAGATCTTGTCCACAGACTCACTTTTTATACTCTTGCATCTTTGTAAATCCAGGCATAACCCCACCAGATTCCTCACATTTCTTATCCCTTGTAAAGTTCTCTTCAGAATTCCTTGGTCAATCTGATTAGAAAATCCAATTGTCAAGTCACAAGTCCTCTCTGGATGTCCCGTCCACACCTCGTGGTCCAATGGGAAACCTTCATTCGGGGCTGTCTTTATCAAGAAACCTATCTTCAGATGCTTCAAGGTGCGAGATTTGTGGATGCTGTCAAGGATTTTATTGAGCTCTTTATACACAACAAAGACGCTTTCTCCAGAATTCATTGAAATCTTCTCAAGATGTGGCAGCCTTGTGACGGCCATATCGAGGCCTAAAAGGACATTTTCTGAGATGAAAAGGCCTTTTCCAGTGTTGAGACGGATAGTTTTGAGACGTGAGAACCTCGGAGTTAGGCTGATAAACCGTCGGACTCTTGAGATATATCTTGCTGATAAAAAGCCTGAATCACAGGAGATCCCCACTTTATCGAGGTCTAATGTCAAAGGACAAAGTGTATTTCCAGGATCAGTCAACGTGAAATCAGCCAATCTGGGATGTTTTCTGAATCTCCTGCTCAGGCCATAGGTCATATCGAAATTGGACTTATGAAGTGGCGTATGAATATGAAGAGCCTTCAAATGGGTTAATCTCGAAAGGATGAACAAGAGACTCTTCCATGAAGAAGGATTCGGAGCTGTGATGAATGTAATATAGAGATTCTCAAGGCTGGAATGTGCCTGGAGGAACTTGTAAAGGGGTTTGGCGGGAAGCTTTTCTCCTTGGAGGGAGATTTTCAAGGTCTTTGTGAGGTCCTTTGAAGAGGAGATTAAAGGAGATTTCAACTGTTTTGGGAAGAAGACAGCAGGGAGGTTATGATGCTTGGTCAATGTGGAATACCGCTTGACTCGAATATTAGAACGGTAGTGGTTGTGGCTGTAGGTGTGAAGGTTAGAAAGGATCAAGGGTTTAATAGGAGGTCTTGTTGATTCGGCCATAATTTTTCAACAAAAGAATTTTTTATATAAGTTTTATATAAAAGGGGCATGGGGTTTCTGATGAAGAGAAAAAGGGTGAAATGATAAGAAAGGAGAGATGCGAGATAGTGATGGTAACGAAGGAGCGTTAGCTCAGTGGTAGAGCATTTGACTGCAGATCAAGAGGTCACTGGTTCGATTCCGGTACGCTCCTCTTTTTTGCTAGAAATTCGATTAAATAAAGGGGTTTTTCAGCAGAGTTGAATTTTAATGAAAAGCCTTTTTATAGAGTGAGTTTATTAAATTCATTCGGAACACGCAATCGCATAAATTCTTTTAGAAATTGGCTACATAATAAGGATTAGTTAAAGCATATTGAAGGCTCGGACCTAGATCAAAGAACCGATATCTTTTACTCTCAACAATTTCTCTATAAATATTTCGAACTTCCTGTTTTTTGTTCTCAATCTTCGCATAGCCAATCCCTAGATCCAAACTCCAATCATATAAGCTCCGTATTATTGCCAAAAACGACCGTAAACTCCTTCAACAAGCTTATCGAGACTTTTTCTTTTCTCAATGTTGCATTCATTCTCAAGTTTAACACCTGCAACCCTTTTAATTTTCCCAAGGTATCAAATAATCTTCTGGACGCTTCAGAAAAATCATACACGCTATCTGTCACATCTAACTCTAACTCTCTTAATCTCAAACTCTTCCCTAAAATTCCTATCACTCTCCAAACACTTTTCTCCATATGAGGCTCACATTGTTTGAGGACTATCGAAACTTTTCTTAGCCTTGGAAGTCCTTGGGTATCCTCTTCGTTTAATTCAAGGCCATTTTTCGGTAGCTGAAGGTCCAATTCTTCAAGAAGAACCATCTTATTGAAAATCCATCGGACGATATTTCCAGCTTGGTTTGCACTGAGATTTGCTGCATGATAGTTAAATACAATTTTCAGCTTTCGGAGACTTGTCATCTCGATCACTTTGTCCATTAAACCATCATTCGTATTTACATAATTAGATAAATCCAGATAGAGCTCATAAAGACTTGGCATTGCTTGTAAAAGGTCCAGGATTTTATTGAGAATCACTGGAGTAATTTCTCTATAAAGAAAGAGAGAAAGGTGGATTTTCTCAAGAGATTTGGCCTTGAAGAGTGGATGCTGAAGCATCGAAACTTGAGTAAGGCCTTTCATTTGAATTCCCATTCGAAAAATTTCGAGCTTTGGAGCCTTGACAAGAGCATCCAAGACCTTAAAAGTCTGTTTCATAGGAAGATATAAATCTCGTGAATAATTGAAATCCAGTTCTCGAAAATTGGGAAGCTTGGAAATTACAAAGACAAGCCCATCCAAAAACTCCTCAGGGAAGCAAACAAGTCTCTTGTTATCAACTTTTATTGTATCCAGCTGATCAAATTTTGGTGTTCTTTTCATGAGTTTTTGCATAGCTATTGAATTCTTCACAGATATTGAACCACCCAGAGACTCAAAACCGATCTTCAACAAGCTTGCAGAGAAGGGATAAACCTCTTTTCCATCGATGGTTATTGCCCAATCTTTCAATTTCGGCAAGGTCTTCAGACATCTTGTATTCCTGAATAGATATGAGGCTTGTTGGTTCTGTCCCTTTTCAAAGTCAATGTGCAGCCTGTTTAGCCAGTTGATCTTACATAAAGCCTTCAAAAACTGTTTTAAAAGCCCTTCAGAGCAATTTGCTTTGATGATTCTGATTCCGATCTTCTGAAGATTCCTTTGTGCCTTCAGAAAGCTCTCAAAAAAATCGCTCTTTTGAGCAGGGCTCCAGAGCTCTAGGCTCAACTCTCTTGCTTTTCGACAATCTCTGCTTTGTAATGAGGAAAAGCCTTGGCTCTTGTCTTTGTAATGTTCTGAGTATCCCAATAAGTCTTTGATCCTTTTGGAGACTTGATAAGAATCTCGATTTGAAGTGACCAGATGAGTGTAGATTAGAGGCTTAAGAGGTCTCGTTTTGTGGTGGATTGAGATCGAAGTTTCATCCGTAACAAAAGAGAGCGATAGGAATTTCCAAGAAAAAGAGGTTCAAATATTTTTTGTATAAGAAAAATTTTTTTGTTCAGTTTTATTGACTTTTTGCAAAAACAGAAAAGTTATTTCAAAAACACAAATCATTGTTAACTTCAAACTCCTCTCTAATAGACGCTTCTCATCAGTTTTTTTCTCAATTTAAATGCTGGCTGTTTTTTTATATTTGAATCAGCGATCCCTGATCAATCGTCAATTCAACATTGATCAACGTTGAAAAAAAAATTTTTCTCGGTTTAGAAGTCCAAGAATCTCATCTGAGGATTTTCAAAACCGTCGATGAAATAGTCAATTCTGAGAAAAGGACTTAAACAAAAAAGTTCTCTTCTTGAACTACTCATTTTCTCGCTTTTAATAGCCCAGAAGGAAGCAACGATATTTCTTATTATTTGCGAGCTGATTATACAGACCTCCATAATTCAAGCTCCTCTCATGAGGATTCATGCCCATAAAAACAGTCAAATCTTGTAAACTTCTCATTCTGTTCCAAGTCATCAAGAATTCCCACATCAGATCCTGCGTCATATTTGAATATCTCCACTCAGCTGTTGCGTACAACCTAAAAACTTGCAGTTCTTTCAACTTTCTCAAACTCTCACACAACTTCATCGTCATCCCTTGACAGTCACGCACACTATCCTTCAGAAACAGTTCGAGCTCTCTCAACCCTTGGCATTTTCCCAGTATTTCCACCGCTCCTCTTATCTCATTCTCCTTTTCAGACTTCCAATTCTCCATATGCAAAGAAGCCTTTCTCAGCCTTGGAAGTCCTTGGATATCATTATGCTCACCTAATTCAAGACAGTTCTTCGGAGGCTTCAGGTCTAATTCTTCAAGAAAAACCATCTTATTGAATGTCCACCGAACAATATTCCCAGCTTGCTTTGCTCCAAGTCTTCCCGATAATTCTGCAAAGTGAATCTTTAGCTTCCGAATACTTGTCATTCCACTCATTTTCTTCATTAAATCTTCAACGGTCTCATCGCTAATACTTGTATAGCTTGAGAAATCTAAGCACAATCCATAAAGACTTGGCATTCCCCCTAAGAGATCAAAGACCTTATTGAGATCTTCAGGCGCGGTATCTTCGTAAAAGAAGAGAGAAAACGATGTTCTTTTGAGAGATTTGGCCTTAAAAAGGGGATGCTTCAACAGAGAGATCTGAGATGATACTCCCTTTATTTGAAGCCCCAGCCTTAAAATCTCGAACTTCGGGGCCTTAGCAAGGATATCTAGGATGTTAAATATCTGCTTGGGAGGTGGATATGCGTCTTTGGAGTCAGTCAAGTCCAGCTCTCGGAGGTGAGGAAGCTTGGAAATTACCAAAATAAGAGCATCCAAAAACCTGTCAGGACAAGCAAAAAATGTTTTGCTATGGGTTTTAATCGTATCCAGGTAGTGAAATTTCGATGTCCTGCTAATTAATTTCTGAATAATCGGTGTATCTTCTACTGCGAATGAGCCATTCTTGCCATCAAAACCCACCTTTGCCAAGCTTACAGAGAACGGAAGGACCTGCTCGCCATCAATAGTTATGTCCAGGTCCTTCAACTTCGGCAACTTTCTCACCGATCTCACCCTCTCTAATACCTCTGGCATGGCTTGTTTCCTCTGCACTTGGCCAAAGTCAATATGGACTTGGCTTAGCCGGCTATTCTTGCTGAGAATTCCACAAAGTCGCTTCAGGATTTCTCCTTTGTACTCCCTTGTTGTAAGAACTTTGATTCGGATTGTCTGAAGATTGCTTTGTGACTTCAAAAACTTCTCAAGGAAGGAGACTTGGATCATTGGATCCCAGATCTCTAAGGTAAGCTCTCGGGCTTTGCGATAGTCTCTGGTTCGTAATGGAGAGAAACTTGGACGGACATTTTGGTAATCTACACGATTGCCTTTGTAATGTTCGGAATATGCCAGCAGCCCCTTGATTCTCTTTGTGATTCGGTGGGAATCTGGAGTTGAAGTTATCAATTGAGTATAAAAAAGAGACCGCATTGGTCTGGTTTTGGAGATTGGAGATGGAGTTTGTTCCATAAAAGAGAATCAAACTGAAGGTTCAATAATTTTTTTAATTGATTTTTATTTAATTCTTCTCAAACCTTTGAGATTCTCAGGATTAGAGGAACTGAATTCAAGAGAAATTTTTGAGTCTAACCAAATATTGACAATTCTACATATCAAAATCTATCGATCAAAACGTTGGTCTTCTTTCCACCCAAGATCATAGAACCTATATTTCTTATTCTTCAATACCTCAGCCTGAATTTTCCCAAAGGAAAATCTCGAAAAATTCAAAGCAGGCTTCATCTCCAAATGGAAATCCTGCAAGTTTATCATCCTATCAAAAGTCCCTACAAAGTCTCTCAACAA
>Ga0182738_1006544_pt1 | contig 12057 bp, 10 predicted proteins | sample eDN5th30CBELigMG_FD_128876 | JGI IMG/M metagenome (GOLD analysis project Ga0182738, IMG submission 128876) | Enriched Miracle-Growth compost microbial communities from Emeryville, California, USA - eDNA 5th pass 30_C BE-Lig MG (version 2)... ...
CGACAAGCTCGAGGTGTATTCACCGAACTCGCCGCTCGGCCACGCCCTGCTGGGCGCCAAGGTCGACGAGGAGCGCAGCTACACGGTGCCCAGCGGCAAGACCGTCAAGGTGACCTTGGTCAGCGCGGAGCCCTACCACTCCTGAGGCCCCCTCGCGGGGCTCGTCGCTTTAGTCCAGCGCCTGCTTCAGGTCGGCGATCAGGTCATCGATGTCCTCGATGCCCACCGATAGACGCACCAGGTCGTCGGGAACCTCGAGTTGCGAACCCGCCGTCGACGCATGCGTCATCGCGCCGGGTAGTTCGATCAGCGACTCCACCCCGCCCAGCGACTCGGCCAGGATGAAGATCTCGGTTCCAGCGCATAGCTTTTCGGCGGCAGCCCGCCCACCACGCATCCGGACCGACACCATGCCACCAAACCCGCGCATCTGCGCCGCGGCGACATGGTGGCCAGGGTGTTCCGGCAGGCCCGGGTAGAGCACTCGACTCACTGCGGGATGCCCGTTGAGGAATTCGGCTACGGCCGCGGCGTTCTCGCTGTGCCGCTGCATTCGCAGCACCAACGTCTTCAGGCCGCGCAGGGTCAGGTAGGCATCGAAGGGACCAGGTACCGCGCCCGCCCCGTTCTGCAGGAACGCGAATGCCGCGTCGAGTTCCTCGTCGTCGGTGACCAGCGCACCACCCACCACGTCGGAGTGGCCACCGAGGTATTTGGTGGTCGAATGCAACACCACGTCGGCGCCCAGCGTCAGCGGCTGCTGCAGCGCCGGCGAGGCGAAGGTGTTGTCCACCAGCACCTTTGCGCCGGCCTCTTTGCCGACGGCCGCGATGCCCGCGATGTCGGCGATCGACAGCAGCGGGTTGGTCGGAGTCTCGACCCAAATCAGCCTGGTTTTATCGGTGAGCGCCCCGCGGACCGCGTCCAGGTCGGACAGCGCCACCGGGGTGTGCGCCACACCCCACTGGGTGAAGACCTTGTCGATCAGCCGGAAGGTGCCCCCATAGGCGTCGTCGGGAATGATCAGGTGATCACCGGGGCGCAGGATCGACCGCAAGGCGCAGTCCGTGGCAGCCATCCCCGAACCGAACGCCCGACCGAACCGGCCGCGCTCCACCGCGGCCAGCGCAGTCTCCAGTGCGGCCCGGGTCGGATTGCCGGTGCGCGCGTACTCGAATCCGCCACGCAGACCGCCGACGCCGTCTTGGGCGAAGGTGCTGCTGGCGTAGATCGGTACGTTGACGGCCCCGGTTGCCGGGTCCGGACGGAACCCGGCGTGGATCGCCGTGGTGGACAGGCCCGTATTGCTGTGGGGGTGCTTCTGACTCAACGGATCGGCAAGCAGACGGTGGTCATGATTTTGTCAGCGATTGTCTGGCGTTTGGCGTCCCACAGCGGGAACAGGTAGCCGATGCAGAAGATCGCGCCGTCGATGATGTGTGCCAACTGGCGCACGATCGACATCCCGAACCCGATGGGCTGGCCGGTGGCTTCGGAGACCACCTTGAACTTCAGCACCGACTTACCGATGCTCGATCCGGTGGTGCCCTGCCGATAGCCGAAGTTCCAGATCCCGTAGGCGAGCGCGGCCAGCCAGCCGACGAACATCAGCGCCGCTCCGGTGCTCGATGGCGTGACCGTGCAGGCGAATCCGTCGGAGCTGGTGATGCACTCCCTGTCGGCGGTGGTTCCGGCGATGATCGACGGAATGCCGTAGAGCACCAGGATCGGAAAAAAGTCGATGAAGTAGGCGCCGACGCGAGTCAGCCATGAGGTGTAGGCCTCTTGCGGCAACTGGCCCACCGGGTTTCCGACTGCGCCCGGGTACGCGCCGTAGCCCGGAGGGGGCGGCGGGTAGTTGCCCGGCGGCGGCGGAGGGTAGTTCCCGGGAGGCGGAGGCGGGTAATTGCCCGGGGGTGGCGGAGGGTAGTTACCCGGAGGCGGCGGATAGTTGCCGGGAGGTGGCGGAGGGTAGTTGCCCTGCGACGGGAAGTCACCGGACGGGGGTGGGTAGTTGCCCTGCGGAGGCGGCGGAAAGTCGGTCATCTCCACCCTTTCGGATCGTGTCGCTGAACGGTCCAAACGCTACCGCAGGACAGTGAACGTAAACGCCTTATCGGCGGCGTGGCCCGTCGGACAAAAAGCCCAACAGGTCGTGGCGAGTGATGACGCCCACCGGTTTGCCGTCCTCGACGACCATCACCGCGTCGACCTCGGCCAACGTGGTTGCGGCGACGCCGACGACCTCGCCGGATCCGATGAGCGGCAGCGGCGGTCCCATGTGCTGCGACACCGCGTCGGCAAGCTTCGCGCGGCCCTCGAACACCGCGGAGAGCAGGTCGCGTTCGGACACGCTGCCAGCCACCTCACCGGCCATCACCGGCGGTTCGGCGCCGACGACGGGCATCTGCGACACCCCGTACTCTCGTAGGATCCCAATGGCGTCGCGCACAGTCTCGGCCGGATGGGTGTGCACCAGGTCCGGCAGCACCCCCGACTTGGCCCGCAGCACGTCGGCAACCGTGGGTTGCACTGTCGAACCGTCCAGCCGCGAGCGCAGGAACCCGTAGGACGACATCCAGGAGTCGTTGAACAGCTTCGACATGTAGCCGCGTCCGCCGTCGGGCAGCAGAACGACGACCAGTGAGTCGGGGCCGGCTTCGACGGCGGTTTCGACGGCCGCCACCACCGCCATCCCGCAGGAGCCGCCGACCAGCAGCGCCTCCTCCCGGGCGAGGCGCCGGGTCATGTCGAACGAATCCGCGTCGGAGACCGCGATGATGCCGTCGGGAATGCTCGGGTCGTAGGCGGCCGGCCAGAAGTCCTCGCCGACTCCTTCCACCAGATACGGCCGGCCGGTGCCTCCGGAGTACACCGAGCCTTCGGGGTCCGCGCCGATGATCTGTACCCGGCCATCCGACACCTCTTTGAGGTAGCGGCCGGTGCCGGTGATGGTCCCGCCGGTTCCAATCCCGGCGACGAAGTGGGTGATCTGGCCGTCGGTGTCGGCCCAGATCTCCGGACCCGTGGTCTCGTAATGACTCTCGGGGCCTGCGGGGTTGGAGTACTGATCCGGCTTCCAGGCGCCGTCGATCTCCTCGACCAGCCGGTTGGAGACGCTGTAGTAGCTGGCCGGGTCGTCCGGCAGTACCGCGGTCGGGCACACCACCACTTCGGCGCCGTAGGCCCGCAACACGTTCTGCTTGTCCTCGCTGACCTTGTCCGGGCAGACGAACACGCACTTGTAGCCGCGTCGCTGAGCCACCAGCGCCAGGCCGACACCGGTGTTGCCGGAGGTGGGTTCGACGATGGTGCCGCCGGGCTTGAGTGCGCCGCTGGCCTCGGCCGCGTCAATCATCTTCACCGCGATGCGGTCCTTGGAACTGGCACCCGGGTTGAGGTACTCGACTTTGGCCACCACGCGGCCCGCGCCGGGGGGAACGATCGAATTCAGCTCGACGAGTGGGGTGTTGCCGATGAGTTCACTGATGTGGCTCGCTATCCGCATGCCTGCCATCGTCTCAGGTTATTTGGCCGGGCGGTTCAGCGAGGCTCGACGAAGGAGAGCCGAAGCTGGAACCGCCCCATGAACCGCGCGGATCAGCCGGTGGCTTCCCGGATGTATTCGCCGATCTGACGCAACGAGCGGGTGGCCTCCGGCACGAACGGCGCGGCGATCTGGAAGACGTGAATCTGGCCGGGCCACACCCGCAGCTCCACCGGTACACCGGCGGCCGCGAGCACGTTGGCCCCCAGCCGGGCGTCGTGCAGCAACACCTCGGAGCCGGAGACGTGGATCAGGGTGCGCGGAAGCCCGGGCTTGACGTGCTGCAGCGGTTCGAGAACTTCACTGCCGTGGGTACGGTCGCGGCGGGCCGCGGCTTCCACCAGTTCCACCAACGCGTCAAATGCCCTGGGCGGGAACATCGCACCGGTGTGGATGTTGGGGTGTGCCTTCTTGGCTTCCTTGGCGATCTCCAGCAGCGGCGACATCGCGACGATCGCGGCCGGCACTTCCTCGTCGCCTTCGTCCAACAGCCGCTCGGCCAGCGCCAGCGACAGATAGCCGCCGGCCGAGTCGCCGGCCAGCACGATCTGGTCCGGTTCATATCCCTGACGGCGCAGCCAGCGGTAGGCGTCGTAACAGTCGTCGACCGCGTCGGCGATGGAGTACTTGGGGATCATCCGGTACTCCACCACCAAGACCGGACTGTCGGCGTACTTCGACAGCTTGGTGACGAGCCGGCCGTGGGTGTTGGCCCCACAGGTCAGAAAGGCCCCGCCGTGCATATAGAGCACGACGCGGCGGGTGCCGTCGGCAGGCAGGACACCGGCAGCACGCACCATCTGCGCCTTGCAGCGCGGCAGCCGGATGGTGGCGCGGATGGTGCCCGGCGCTGGCAACATCGCCTTCGCGGCGAAGTCGAGCAATCCGAACGGCCACGGCATCCTCGGAAGGTAGCTGCCGACCGAGAGAACCGGCCGAATGGTGGCCCGGGCCGCCAGCCACGCCATCCGCCCCTCGACGCTGGTCGACTCCTCGGAAACCTCGACGGGCAGCCCGTCGTGACGGCCGTGACGGTAGGGTCGCGGACTGGGATACAGGCGGGTGCGAACACGTAACGAGCTGGGAATTGTGTCGGGTGCGGTCATGATGGACACTCCCTCCAGCCGGCCCGGGCCGGCACAGCCAACGCGGTACCGCTTATCGTCACACGCGAAAAATTGAGAAGAAATCTTATGCTTCGTTCCGATACTGCATCGGGTCCGCTTCGTGACCATATTTGTTTGCTGCGCTCAGGTGACACGGGCGTCCTTTACCTAAAATGACCGACATGGCGATCGGGGCGACGCGACATTCGGCGGTCACGCTGGCCACGGCGGGCGTGTTCACTTTTGGCGGCACCCTCTATCTGGGTGTGCGCAATCTTCTGGCGGGCCAGGCCGACCGGGCCCGTCAGACGATCCCCAAGGCTTGGGATCTTCCACCGCGTGCTGACGGTTTATACGGTCCCGACGACACCGAAGTTCAGCCTTTTCACCGCGGGGCGAATGTCGATCTGCACCTGATGGTTTTCGGCGACTCCACCGCGACCGGCTATGGCTGCCATTCGGCGGCGGAGGTTCCCGGCGCGCTGATCGCCAGAGCACTGGCGGAGCGTACCGGCATGCGGATTCGGTTGAGCACTAAGGCAATTGTGGGCGCCACCTCCAAGGGCCTGGCCGGGCAGGTGGACGCGATGTTCGTCGCGGGTCCGCCGCCGGACGTTGCCGTGATCATGATCGGCGCCAATGACGTGACCGCTCTGCACAGCATCGCCGGCTCGGTGCAGCGACTGCGCGCCGCGGTGAAGCGACTGCGCGCCAGCGGCGCGGTGGTGATCGTGGGCACCTGCCCCAAGTTCGGGGCGATCAGCGCGATACCGCGGCCGCTGCGCTGGGTCGCACACGCCCGGGCGTGCCAGCTGGCCCGGGCGCAGACCCTTGCGGTCAAAGCAGCGGGCGGTATCGCCGTGCCCTTCGCCGACTTCCGGGCCCGGGAGTTCCACGACAGCCCCGAGCTGCTGTTCGCCGCGGACCAGTACCACCCGTCGGCGGCGGGTTACGCCCTGGCGGCGGGCCAAATGATCCCGGCGCTCTGCGCTGTGCTGGACCGGCCCGATTCCCGCGTGGTGGCCTCGTCGGGCTAGATTCGGCTCTATTACCCGATCTCAAGGAGCCAGAAGTGCCTGAAGCTGTAATCGTCTCAACTGCGCGTTCGCCGATCGGCCGGGCCGGTAAGGGATCCCTGGTCACCATGCGGCCCGACGACCTGGCCGCCCAGATGGTGCGCGCCGCCCTGGACAAGGTGCCCGCGCTGGACCCGCGCGAGATCGACGACCTGATGATGGGCTGTGGCCAGCCGGGCGGCGCCTCTGGCTACAACATCGGGCGCGTGGTCTCGGTGCTGCTCGGCTACGACTTCTTGCCCGGCACCACGGTGAACCGGTACTGCTCGTCGTCGCTGCAGACCACCCGGATGGCGTTCCACGCGATCAAGGCCGGCGAGGGTGACGCATTCATCTCCGCCGGTGTGGAGACCGTCTCGCAGTTCGCCATCGGTGCTGCCGACGGCGCCCCGAACAGCAAGAACCCGCTGTTCAACGACGGGATAGCCCGCTCGGAGGCCGCCGCGGCCGGTGCCACCGAATGGCACGACCCGCGGGAGGACGGCCTGTTGCCGGATGTCTACATCGCGATGGGCCAGACCGCCGAGAACGTGGTGCTGCACACCGGGATCAGCCGCGAGGACCAGGACCACTGGGGCGTGCGCAGCCAGAACCGCGCCGAGGAGGCCATCAACAGCGGCTTCTTCGCCCGTGAGATCTCGCCGGTCACGCTGCCGGATGGAAGCACCGTCAGTGTCGATGATGGCCCGCGCGCCGGCACCACCTACGAGAAGATCAGCCAGCTCAAGCCGGTGTTCCGGCCCAACGGCACGATCACCGCCGGCAACGCCTGCCCGCTGAACGACGGCGCCGCCGCGGTCATCATCACCAGCGACACCAAGGCCAAGGAGCTGGGCCTGCAGCCGCTGGCCCGGATCGTGTCCACCGGGGTGTCGGGCCTGTCGCCGGAGATCATGGGCCTGGGCCCGATCGAGGCCGTCAAGAAGGCGCTGGCGAACGCCAAGATGTCGGTCTCCGACATCGACCTGTTCGAGATCAACGAGGCCTTCGCGGTGCAGGTGCTGGGCTCGGCTCGCGAGCTGGGCATCGACGAGGACAAGCTGAACGTGTCCGGCGGGGCGATCGCCCTGGGCCACCCGTTCGGCATGACCGGCGCCCGAATCACCGCCACCCTGCTGAACAACCTGGCAACCCACGACAAGCAGTTCGGCGTGGAGACCATGTGCGTGGGCGGCGGCCAGGGCATGGCCATGGTGGTCGAGCGGCTCTCCTAGTTCCCGTTTTCCCGTTGACTCTGCGCCGACCAGGCAACGTACTCGCACTTTTGCCTGGTCAGCGCAGAGTCAACGTCGTTTTAGAGCATCCCAGGCTGCCCTGACGCGGCGGACCACGTCGTAGCCCCGGTGTTCGGCGAGCACCGTGACGTGCGTCCAGCCCGCCTGTCGGATGTACTCCTGACGCTCGACGTCCTTCACGAATTGTGAGCGGCTGGTGCGGTGCTGATCGCCGTCGTATTCGACCGTGAGCATGATGTCCTGCCACCCCATGTCGAGGAAGTACTTCGGATAACCGTCGGGGCCGAGCACAGGGATCTGGGTCGTCGGCCTGGGAAACCCGGCGTCGCTGAGCAGCAGCCGCAGCCAGGTCTCTTTCGGTGACTGCGCGCCGGCGTCGACGAGGTACAGGGCGGCTTCCAGTTGGCGCAGCCCGCGGGTGTGACGATGCCGCGCCGCCAGTCGAGTCACATCGTCGATCTTGAAATGGGTGGCGTTGGCCAGTGCGTCGAGTCTGGCGACTGCCTGACGCAACGGCCCGCGGCGGCCCAGGTCGAAGGCGGTGCGCTCGGGAGTGGTGGCGACGACGCCGGCGAGGCGTTGGGATTCGCCGTCCAGGATGAGGTCGGCACGGGACTTGACGCCGCGCGGGGTTCGCGCGTTACGCCAGATCAGTTCGACGGTCACGTCGTCGTCGACCCAGTTCGCCCCGTGCAGGGCGGACGCCGCCAAGCCGGACACGATCGCCTGGCGCTGCGACCACAGCCAGGCGGCCTGCGTCCGGTGCAGGAGCGTCGGTTCGGCGTGCTTTTCCTGGTAGACGTTCGGCAGTACAGCGGTGTGGAACTGGCGCAGCTCATGGCGGCTCAAAGTTCCGGCAGCTAACGCCTCGCTCCCGATGAATGGTTGCCCCAGTCGGCATGCTGCCCGGGGCCACCGACACAAAAAATGACTCTGCGCTGAGGGCGGGTGCTACTCGCACTTTCGCGCCCTCAGCGCAGAGTCAACGGGGAAAGCTAGCGGGTCACTCGCTCTGGAAGTAGCTGAGCAGTCGCAGGATCTCCAGGTACAGCCAGACCAGGGTCACGGTCAATCCCAGTGCGATGCCCCAGGCGGCCTTCTCCGGCGCGCCAGCGCGGATCAGCTGGTCGGCGGCGTCGAAGTCGATCAGGAAGCTGAACGCGGCGATACCGATGCACACCAGCGAGAAGATGATCGACAGCGTCCCGCCGCTGCGCAGGCCCAGGCCCTCACCGCCGCCGACGCCGAACAGCGACAGCACCAGGTTGCCGATCATCAGCGCCAGCACACCGAACATGCCGGCGACCAGCATCCGGGTGAACTTGGGGGTGACCCGGATGGCGCCGGTCTTGTAGACCACCAGCATGCCGCCGAACACGCCGAGCGTGCCCATCACGGCCTGGCCGATCATCGAGCCGGCATTGCCGGTCCCCACCGTGAAGGCGGTCAGCACCCAGGAGATGGCGCCGAGGAACAGGCCCTCCAGCACCGCGTAGCTGAGCACCACCGCCTTGTTGTCCTGCTTGCGCGCGAACATGGCCACCATGACCACGGCAAGGCCGCCGAACGCGCCGACGAAGGTCAGCGGCCCGGCCAGCGCCTGATTGGCCGACACCATGAAGAAGGAGATGATCGCCGCCACGCTCAGCACGCCCAGCGTGATGCCGGTCTTGGTGACGACGTCATCAATGGTCAGCGGGCGAGTGACCTCCCGCTGCTGGTACTGCGCCAGCGACGGGTCGACCTGGTAGGTCTGGCTCATCTGCTGAGTCGCACCGGCTGTGGCTTGTCCTAAGCCGGTTCCAAACTGCGCGTAGCCGCCCTGTTTGGGCAACGACCGAAATACCGGGTTGCTGGTCTCCCGCACCGTCCCGATCCTCTCCTGGGGCTGTGAAGCTAAGGGTTTACGAATACTGAATCAACGTTTCCCGACCCGCCGGAGTTCCCGACGGCGTTCGGGCCGCTCTGCTGCCAAACCTTACCCGCGGATCAGTGACCGCGCCTAAGGATCTACATTGCGAAGGCGTGACAGGCGAATCTGACGGTAGCCCGAGCCCCGACGTCCTGGCCCACGTTGACAACGGGGTCGGCCTGCTGACACTCAACCGTCCGAAGGCGATCAACTCGCTGAACCTACCGATGGTGACCGCCATGACCGCGGCGCTGTCCACCTGGGCCAAGGATCCGGCGATCACGGCGGTGGTACTCACCGGCGCCGGCGAGCGCGGGCTGTGCGCCGGCGGCGACGTGGTCGCGATCTATCACAGCGCCAAAGCCGACGGCGCGGATGCGCGACGCTTCTGGTACGACGAGTACCTGCTCAATGCGCAGATCGGCGGATTCGGAAAACCGTATGTGTCGTTGATGGACGGCATCGTGATGGGCGGCGGCGTCGGAGTCGGCGCACACGCCAACACCCGAGTGGTCACCGACACCACCAAGATGGCCATGCCCGAGGTCGGTATCGGCTTCATCCCCGATGTCGGCGGCACCTACCTGCTCTCGCGCTCCCCCGGCCGGCTCGGTCTGCACGCGGCATTGACCGGCGCACCGTTCTCCGGTCCGGACGCCATCGCCCTGGGTTTCGCCGACCACTATGTGCCGCACGCGGCGCTGGAGGCCTTCACCGCGGCGATCGTCGCCGACGGAGTGGCCAACGCCCTGGCCGCATACGCGGTCGACGCACCGCCGAGTCAGCTTGCCGCACACCGTGACTGGATCGATGAGTGCTACGCGCACGACACCGTCGCGCAGATCGTGGACGCGCTGGCCGGCCACGCCAGCCCCGACGCCAACGCCGCGGCCGAACTGATCGGCACCCGGTCCCCGATCGCCTGCGCGGTGACGTTGGAGGCGGTGCGCCGGGCGGCCCAGCTCGCCAGCCTGGAAGACGTTCTGATTCAGGAGTACCGGGTGTCGTGCGCGTCGCTGCGCTCGCATGATCTGGTGGAGGGAATCCGCGCCCAGCTGGTCGACAAGGACCGCAATCCGCAGTGGTCGCCGGCGACGCTGGCCGAGGTGACCGCCGCCGACATCGAAAGCTACTTCATTTCCGCCGAACCCGACCTGACCTTCTAAGGAGTCACCATGAGCCAGAACAAGTACGAGACCATCCTCGTCGACCGCGACGGCCGCGTCGGCACCATCACCTTGAACCGGCCGCAGGCGCTCAACGCCCTCAACAGCCAGGTGATGAATGAAGTCACCGCCGCCGCAGCCGAATTCGACGCCGATCCCGGCATCGGGGCGATCATCATCACCGGCAGCGCCAAGGCGTTCGCCGCCGGAGCCGACATCAAAGAGATGGCCGATCTGAGTTTCGCCGAGGTCTTCGCCGCCGATTTCTTCGCCGCCTGGTCCAAGCTGGCCGCGGTACGCACCCCGACCATCGCCGCGGTGGCCGGGTTCGCCCTGGGCGGCGGCTGCGAGCTGGCGATGATGTGCGACCTGCTGATCGCCGCCGACACCGCCAAGTTCGGCCAGCCGGAGATCAAGCTGGGCGTGCTACCCGGCATGGGCGGCTCCCAGCGCCTGACCCGGGCCATCGGCAAGGCCAAGGCGATGGACCTGATCCTGACCGGTCGCACCATCGACGCCGCCGAGGCCGAGCGGTCCGGCCTGGTGTCCCGCATGGTGCCTGCCGACGATCTGCTGGCCGAGGCCGGCAAGGTCGCCGCCACCATCGCCGGGATGAGCCTGTCGGCCGCCCGGATGGCCAAGGAAGCCGTCAACCGGGCCTTCGAATCCACTCTGGCCGAAGGACTGCTCTACGAGCGTCGACTGTTCCACTCCGCGTTCGCCACCGATGACCAGACCGAGGGCATGGCGGCGTTCACCGAGAAGCGCCCGCCGAACTTCACCCACCGCTGAGTCGATCCCGATGAGCGCGACAGCCACCGACACCGCAACCGCGGGGCCCAATCCCGGAAGCGACCGCGCGCGCACCCTGGTGGGTCCGGCACTACACGTTCACCGGCACCGCGGTGGGCCTGGTGTTCCTGTGGCTGTCGCTGACGCCGTCGCTGCTGCCGCGCGGGCCGCTGTTCCAGGGTTTGGTCAGCGGCGGCTCGGGCGCCATCGGCTATGCCCTGGGCGTGTTCAGCGTCTGGCTGGTCCGCTACATGCGCTCGAAGGACACCAGCCCACCGGCCCCCCGATGGGCCTGGCTGGTGCTCATCCCCACCGCGGCGATCGTCCATCTATGGGTGGTGTGGACGATCCACGGCTGGCAGGACCAGATGCGCGACCTGATGGGTGTGCCGCGGCTGACTTGGTACAACTACCCCCAAGCCGGCGCGATAGCGGTGGTCACGCTGTTCATCCTGGTCGAGATCGGCCAACTGATCCGGATGCTGATCCGCTTTCTGGTCCGCCAGCTCGAACGGGTTGCCCCGCCGCGTGTTTCGGCCGTAGTCGCGGTGTCGTTGCTGATTGCTCTGTTTGTGGCGGTACTCAACGGTCTGGTGCTCAAGACCGCGATGCACGTCATGAACAGCACCTTTGCTTCGGTCAACGAGGAGGCCAGCCCCGACCGGGCCGCCCCGTCGACCCGGCTGCGTTCCGGCGGGCCGGAGTCGCTGGCCTCATGGGAGTCGTTGGGCCATCAGGGCCGCATCTTCGTCGCCGGTGGACCCACCGTCGCGCAACTCAGTGAGTTCAACGGCACACCGGCCACCGAACCGATTCGGGCCTACGCCGGCCTGAACTCGGCCCACGGGATCAAGGAGACCGCTGAGCTGGCCGCGGCCGAACTGGCCCGCACCGGCGGACTGAGCCGCGAGGTAGTCGCGGTGGCCACCACGACGGGCACCGGCTGGATCAACGAGGCGGAGGCCTCGGCGCTGGAGTACATGTTCAACGGCGACACCGCGATCGTGAGCATGCAGTATTCGTTCCTGCCCAGCTGGCTGTCCTTCCTGGTCGACAAGGAGAATGCCAGGCAAGCCGGCCAGGCGCTGTTCGAGGCGGTCGACAAACAAGTCCGGGCCCTGCCGCAGTCGAAGCGGCCCAAGCTGGTGGTGTTCGGCGAAAGCCTCGGGTCGTTCGGCGGCGAGGCCTCGTTCATGAGCCTCAACAACGTGTTGGCCCGTACC
>Ga0182738_1006546_pt1 | contig 12055 bp, 10 predicted proteins | sample eDN5th30CBELigMG_FD_128876 | JGI IMG/M metagenome (GOLD analysis project Ga0182738, IMG submission 128876) | Enriched Miracle-Growth compost microbial communities from Emeryville, California, USA - eDNA 5th pass 30_C BE-Lig MG (version 2)... ...
CAAGCGGCTGGAGATCGCCCGCGCGCTGGCCACGTCGCCACGGCTGCTGCTCATGGACGAGCCTGCCGCCGGGCTCAACCACACGGAGACGGCGCAGATCGAGGTGCTGATCCGCCGGATCGCCGAGAACGGAACCACGGTCGTGCTCGTCGAGCACGACATGAAGCTCGTGATGGGGGTGTCGGACCGCATCCTGGCGCTGCACTATGGCCGCCGGCTGGCGCTCGGCGGCACGGCCGAGGTGCGCAACGACCCCGAGGTGATTGCCGCCTACCTGGGTGCCGAGGCATGAACGCGGGGCCCGCGATGCATGAAGACCTGTCGATGAGCAAGCTGCTCGAGGTGAGGGGCTTGACCAGCCACTACGGCCGCATCCAGGCGCTGCACGCCGTCGACCTTGCGGTGAGCGAAGGCGAGCTGGTGGCGCTGGTGGGCGCCAACGGCGCGGGCAAGACCACGCTGCTGCGTGCCATCTCGGGCGTGCAGCCGGTATCGTCAGGCGCCATCGTCTTCGATGGCGAGCCGATCGTGCGCGCGCCCTGCGCCCTGCGCGTGAAACGCGGCATCTGTCAGGTGCCCGAGGGCCGGCAGGTGTTCGGGCCGATGACGGTGGAGGACAACCTGCGGCTCGGCGCCTTCGTGCGCAACGATCCCGCGCAGGTCGAGGGCGACCTGGCGGCGATGTATGCGCTGTTCCCCATCCTCGGCGAGTTCCGGCGCCAGGCGGCCGGCACGCTGTCGGGCGGGCAGCAGCAGATGCTGGCCATGGCGCGCGCGCTGATGGGCCGGCCGCGCCTGCTGCTGCTCGACGAGCCCTCGATGGGGCTGGCGCCGCTGATCGTGAAAGAGATCTTCGGTGTCATCGGCCGGCTGCGCGACGAGGGCAAGACCATCCTGCTGGTAGAGCAGAACGCGCGCGCCGCGCTGGCCGTCGCCGACCGCGGCTACGTGATCGAGACCGGCCGCATCACGCTCGAGGGGCCGGGCCGTGCGCTGCTCGCCGACCCCGCCGTGCAGGCCGCCTATCTCGGCATGTGAGGCAGGCGGACATGCGGCATGAGATCACCGTGCGCGAGTGCGCAACCCCGAGGCACACCACCCGCTACCTGGCGGCTGGACTGGCAGACGGGCCGTTGATCGTGTTCGTGCACGGTTGGCCCGAGCTCGCCGTCAGCTGGCGCCACCAGATCGAATGCTTCGCCGCGCTCGGTTTTCGCGTGGTGGCGCCGGACATGCGCGGCTATGGCGGCTCGACGGTGCATCCGGCATGCGCGGACTACGCGATGGCGCAGGTCGTGCATGACATGGTGGAGCTGCTCGCGCACCTGGGCCGTGACAAGGCCATCTGGGTCGGTCACGACTGGGGCTCGCCGGTGGTCTGGAGCATGGCGAGCCACCATGCGGAAAAGTGCCTGGGCGTCGCGAACCTTTGCGTTCCCTACCTGCCGCGCGGCTTCACGCTCGACAGCCTGTTGCCGCTGGTCGATCGCAACGTGTATCCGCAGGCCCTGTATCCCGCGGGCCAATGGGACTACCAGTGCCACTATCAGGAAAGTTTCGAAGCGGCGCGCGCCGCGCTCGAGGCCGATCCGTTGCGTACCGTCAAGGCGCTGATGCGCTCCGGAGACCCCGAGGGGCGCGGCAAGCCCTACCGCACCGCGACGATGCGGCGCGACGGCGGCTGGTTCGGCGGCGCGGGCATCGCCCCCGACCTGCCGCGCGACCCCGCCGTGCTCTCCGAGGAGGCGCTCGCCGAGTACGCCGACCGGCTGCGATGCAACGGCTTCTTCGGCCCCGACGCCTGGTACATGAACATGGAGCGCAACGCCGCGTTCGCGGCCGCTGCGCCCGATGCGGGGCGCCTGGCGGTGCCGGTGCTGTTCCTGCATGCCGCCTTCGACTGGATCTGCGAAACCCGCGACTCGCAACTGGCCTCGCCCATGCGCGCCCTGTGCAGCGACCTCAGCGAGGCAGTGGTCGACAGCGGCCACTGGATGCAGCAGGAGCAGCCCGAACGCGTCAACGCCTGCCTGGCGACCTGGATCGCCCGGCGTATCGACCTGGAGGAAAGAACCGCATGACCATCGACGCAGCCCATGACGAGCTCACCGATCGCCAGGTGGGGCACCTGCGCCACTTCGCCAACCTCTCGCGCCAGCCGCCGAACGACTGGTCGCTGATGCAGGGGCGTGGCGCGGGCCAGGACGACTTCGGCGGCTACCGCTTCCAGATCGCGTACATGGCCTACGCCCTGGCCCTGGCGCATCGGCATCGCCTGCCGGCTGCGCCGGGTGTGTTCAAGCCGGTCTTCGAGCGCCTGATGGACAAGATGCTTCTGCCCGAGGTCTGGATGTACTGGGCGCGCGTCAGCCGCGGCGGCAGCGTGTTCAACATGCACCTGGCGGATCGGCTCCAGGAAGAGTGGGACCCGGTCGCGCGCGACAACATCATGTACAGCGCCTACGTGCAGTCGATGGCGTTGCTCTACGACTACTTGTTCGACGACCACCGCTACGCGGCCCCCGGGGCACTGACATTCAGGTATTGGTCCTTCTTCTGGGGTGGCAAGGAGCGGCGCTACGAATACGACCAGAACAGCCTGAACGAGACCGTGTACTGGCAGATGGTGGAGAGCGGCTACCTGGGCGTGGCCTGCGAACCAAATTGCGTGTTCCAGATCTGCAACCAGCCGGCCATCCTGGGCTTTCGCATGCACGATCTGGTCAACGGCCGGTCGGTCGCCGCCGAGGTGACCGATGCCTACCAGAAGGCTTGGGAACAGTTTGGCCGCCTGGGTGCCAACGGCCACTACAACATGATGATCATGGAAGACTCGAAGGCCGTGCGCGACAACGCAGGCCCTTCGCCCTGGGCCGACGCCTGGTGCGGCACGCTCATGAACATGTGGAACCGCGACTTCGTCCGCAACCACTACCCGGCGCAGGTGCGCAGCTGGCTCATCGAGGGGGAGGATGGCGCGCTGTCGGTGCGTTCGGCCGAGCGTCCGCCGATCATGGGCCAGAAGGTGGTCAACGACGACTCCGATTTCGGCTGGACCGCGACCTGGGCCTCGGAGATGGGCGACGAGGCCACGCTGGCCGGGCTGCAGCGCCATGCCGAGCGCTACATGTCGCCGACTTGGCGCGACGGCGGCTATTACTTCCCGCGCAATGACGCGCCGGAGGACGCGCGAGGCCACCGCACACTGATGGAGCCGATGTGCGGCAACGTGCTGATGGGCTATGCAGCGCTCAATGTGCCCGACGGGCTGTGGAAGCTCTACAACGAGCCCATCGACGGCGAGCAGCGCCGCCAGCCCGCGCTGGTGGAGGTGGGTGACGCAGTGGACGTGCTTCAGGCGCGTTTCGACCCGGCAGCGGCGCGATTGCATTTCGCACTGCGCCGCTGCGCCGGTGCGCACGGCGACCTCGAGGTCGCAATCGGACGGCTTGCCGAACGGGGGCGCTGGACGCTCGCGCTCGATGGCTGCGAGGTGGCAGAGGGAAGCGGCATCGTCTTGAACCGCACTACCTTGCCGGCGTTGCGTGCGAACGAGTGCGGCTTGCTGCTCGATTGCAGCCGCCTGGTGGAAGCCGGGCGCTTCGTGCTGAGCTTCCACGCCGGCTGAGGCATTGGCGACCGCGGCCTTTGGAGGAGCCCGGGCGGCAGACGGTTTGGGGCTTGGGGCTTGGGTGAGAGGATGTGAGGGCGGGGGCCTCGGCCGCTGCGCACAGCGGTTGCGCGGGTTGCGCGCTTGGAAGGCGTGGCTTGCGAGGGCGCGCTGGACCCTGGATTGATGTCTGCGCCGGCTGCGTTGCAGTCATGGGGCTGCAGGTTCGACGCCATGCGCGCCGGTTTCCACTTCGGCCTTCACCCGATGCCGCCCGCGCACGCTGAACCGCCGGAAGCCCAGGAATGCCCGCCTGCATGACTCGATGCACGCGGAAACGAGGCAGGTCCACTCTAGCCTCCATGCGAATCTGTAGCTGATCATCCCTGCACGGAGTCTCCCGGCAGGCGTTCGCGGCTGCGCACCGGCGTGCGTGCGGCCGCAGCGCCCGGTGGATTGATGCCATCGGATCAACACGATGGTCCTGGCGAGGGCCCTTCTGCCTCGCCACTCCCGAACCTAGGATTTCGACGCATGGCGCTCTCCATCTCCGCGTCCTCGCCGGACGCGGAGACGCCCGCCGAATCCATCCACCCTCCAACGCACACCATGCCACTGCAGTCCTGGGCACGCCGTCGCTGTTCCGCCGTTGCCAGGGCATCGCGGATGGACATGGCGGCTGCCGGCGCCGGATGCACAGCACCGCGCAGCGCCGTGGATCGCCTGTGCAGCTGGAGCTACATCGCGCTTTGCATCCTCACCGTGACCGCCACGCTGGGAGCAGTCGCCCGCGAGGATGCGAACCCGTCCGGCGCCGCGCTCGCCGCGGCTGGCGACGCCGGCGCGCCCATGCTGGCGATGCCCTGTACGGTGGCCGACGCGCGCTTCGACTGACGGTGCACCGACAGCCCGAGATCCCTTGTCGATCGGCGGCAACGTGCCTGCGTCGCCGGTGCGACAACCACTCCGCACAAGCCGGAATCCCCTGGCAGGCCAGACACACCGAAAGGAGCCAACGTGAAACCGATCCATCGCCTCATGCGCGCCCTCATGATCTTCGCCCTCTGCGTGTGGCAGCTCGCCACGCCGGCCAGCGCGGCCGCGTCCGCCGGACCGCCGAAGCCGACCGTCATCCTCGTGCACGGCGCCTTCGCCGAGTCGGCGAGCTGGAACGCCGTCGTGCGCTATCTCCGCGCACGGGACTATCCCGTCATCGCGGCCGCCAATCCGCTGCGCGGGCTGGCATCGGATGCTGCCTTCGTCGGCGCGCTCGTGTCTTCCGTCGAGGGACCGGTGGTGCTGGTGGGCCATTCGTACGGCGGCTCGGTGATCTCCGTCGCCGCGCATGGGCAGGCCAACGTCAGGGCGCTGGTGTTCGTCGCGGCGTTCGCGCCGGACACGGGCGAGTCGGCGGTCGAGCTGTCCTCCAGGTTCCCCGGCAGCACGCTGGGACAGGCGCTGGCCCCGCCGGTCGTCCTGCCCGACGGCGCCCGCGACCTCTACATCGCACAGGACAAGTTCTGGAGCCAGTTCGCGGCGGACGTGCCCTCCGACGCCGGCCGCCTGATGGCGGCGTCGCAGCGCCCCGTCACCGAAGGCGCCCTTGCGGAAGGGGCGACCCAGGCCGCGTGGAAGACCATCCCGTCCTGGTTCGTCTATGGCGATGCCGACAAGAACATTCCGCCCGCGGCCCTGGCGTTCATGGCGCAGCGCGCGAAGGCGGTGAAGACCGTGGTGGCCAGGGGCGCATCCCATTCCGTCCTGGTCTCCAGGCCCCACAGCGTGGGCCGGATCATCGTCGAGGCCGCTTCCTCGAAGGCCGGCGAACCCTGAGCGCCCTGCGGTGGCACTGCATGCGCCGCCGCGGCCTCGGCCCTGCCGATTGGTGCATTCGATGCAACACCGAGCGGCCCGGATCGAGGCTACCGCGGCACAGGGCCGAAACCTACGATGAATCCACGTCCGACGCTCACGCCGGACGCGCACCCTTCCACCTCGAACAGCCGGGACCGAAGGCCCCGGAAAGGACATCGCCATGACGCAACGAGTCGACTACGCCAAGCAATCACCGGAACTCCTCAAGAAGTTCGTCGAGTTCCTCAACGCCATCAAGGAGGGCGCCATCGAGGAGCCGATCCGCGACCTGGTGGTCATCCGCGCATCCCAGCTCAACCGCTGCGCGTTCTGCCTGGACATGCACGTCAAGCAGGCCAGGCTGCACGGCGAGCGCGAGCTGCGCCTGTACCACCTGGCCGCGTGGCGCGAGTCGACGCTGTTCGCGCCGCGCGAGCGGGCCGCGCTGGCCTGGACCGAGGCGCTGACCCTGCTGTCCGACCAGGGCGTGCCCGACGAGCTGTACGAGCGCGTGCGCACGCAGCTGTCGGAAAAGGAGATCTCGGACCTCACCTTCCTGGTGATGTCCGCCAACGCATGGAGCCGCCTGAACATCGGATTCAAGCGCGTGCCCGGCTCCGCGGACAAGCTCTTCGGCCTCGACAAGGCCGCCCTGGCCTGAACCCGCACAACCACAGGAGAAACATCATGAAGATCGTCGTCATCGGGGGCTCCGGCCTCATCGGGTCCAAGGTCGTGGACCGGCTGCGCGCCGGCGGGCACGACGTGCTTGCCGCCTCGCCGGCCTCGGGCGTGAACACGCTCACCGGCGAGGGGCTGGATCAGGCGCTGGAAGGGGCGCAGGTGGTGCTGGATGTGGCCAACTCGCCGTCCTTCGAGGACAAGGCGGTGCTGGAGTTCTTCCAGACCTCGGGCCGCAACCTGCTGGCGGCGGGCAGGAAGGCCGGCGTGCGCCACCACCTCGCGCTGTCGGTGGTGGGCACTGACCGGCTGACCGAGAGCGGCTACTTCCGCGCCAAGATCGCGCAGGAGGCGCTCATCCGCGAGTCGGGCCTGCCCTACACCATCGTGCACTCCACCCAGTTCTTCGAGTTCCTGGGCGCCATCGCGCAGTCGGCCACGCAGGGCGGCAGCGTGCACCTGTCCCCCGCCTTCGTCCAGCCGATCGCCTCGGACGACGTGGCGGCCGCCGTGGCGGAGTACACCGTGGGCGCGCCGCTCAACGGCGTGGTCGAGATCGCCGGGCCGGAGCGCGCGCGCCTGTCGGACCTGGTGCAGCGCTTCCTGGCCGCCTCGAATGACCCGAGGACCGTGGTGCCCGACGTGCACGCGCGCTATTTCGGCGCCGAACTGAAGGACGAGACCCTGGTGCCCGGCCCCGGAGCGCGCACCTGCAGCATCGGCTTCGATGCCTGGTTCGCCATGCCGAAGGCGCCGCGCTGAACCGCTGCGGCATCCGCTCCCGCCTGCGCCGCGCGGCGCAGGTGGGGCGTGTCCGCGCCGTCGTCCCGATTCCCGCCCATCATGACCCGCCTGCAGCCTCCATTGCCCAGCCTCCTCGACAAGTACCACGGTGCGCAGTTCGATTCGATCTACTCGACGGCGGTGACGGTCACCGGCGGCGAGTGCGAGCACGCCCGCGCGTCGGGCGTCGCACGCTCGGACGACGGCAGCCTCGCCTGCGACCTGCGGCTGCCGGTGGAACTCGGCGGCCCCGGCGGCGGCACCAACCCGGAGCAGCTCTTCGCGGCGGCCTACGCGGCCTGCTTCCACGGCGCGCTGAACCTGCTGGCGGCGAGGCGGAACATACCGGTCCACGGCGCGAGCGTCGAGGTGAAGGTGACGCTGGGCCGCGATCCGGTGGACGGCCTCTTCGCGCTCGCGGCCGATGTCAGGATCGCGCTGCCGGGTGTCGAGAGGAGCGTGGCCCAGGCGCTGGTGAGGAGCACCGAGCGCTACTGTCCCTACACGAAGATGGCCAGGAACGGGATCACCAGCATCGTGGCCCTGGCCGGCGCGGCGTAGTGCATCGGCGATGACGGCAGCGGCCACGTGCGATGCGCGGATCCGGGTGGCGGTCGTCCACCGGAGCCCGTGCATCGCCGCGGGCATCGAAGCCGTGCTCGGCGCGCAGGCAGGGTCCGCCGGCGTGCTCGTGGCGGACCATGCGACGGCGCTGCAGGTGCTGGAAGACCCGCTTCGGTCCGCGCGCGCCGCGCGGCCGGTGCTCGTCGTCGCGGAGTCCCACAGGACTTGGCAGGTCCGCAGCGCGATCGGCGCGGGTGCGCGCGGCTACCTCGGCATGGACTGCACGGCGGAGGAACTGCAGGTGGCGGTGCGGCGCGTGGCCGAGGGGCGCAGGTACCTGTCGGTGGGCGTCGCCGACCAGTTGCTGGACGACCTCGCCCGGGGAGCGCCGACGCCGCGCGAACTGGACGTGCTGCGGCTGCTCGCGCGCGGCCTGGACAACCGTGGGATCGCCCGGAGGCTCGGGATCGCCGAGGGCACCGTGCGGGCGCGGGTCCGCTCGGTGCTGGGCCGGATCGCCGGCCCCGACGGGGCGCCTCGACTTGCACGCGCCCTGCGCCGCGGCGCGTTGCTGGCGGCGGACGCTGCGCCGGGCGCCGCGATGCCGGGGCTGCGCACCGCGACGCGCAGGCCGGCCATTGCGGTCCGCGTCCACCACAGGGACGCGCTGCTGATGGCCGGCCTCCGTGCGCTCGTCGGACGCGAACCCGGCATGACGTTGCACGCCGGGCCGGGCGGCGCGGACGTTCCCGTCGACGTCGTCGTGTGCGATCCCGACCACGCGTCGAACCGCCCCGCCGCCGCGCCGGGCGGGCGAGCACCGAGGCTCGTTGTCGTGGCGCGCAGCGATGCCGACGTGAACGTCCGGCGCGTCATCGACGGCGGCGCCCACGGCCTGCTGTTCCAGGACGCTTCCGCACGCGAACTGCTGGACGGCATCGCCGCCGTGGCGCGGGGCGGCAGCGGCGCCTTCTGCGGCCGGGCTGTGCGGCTCCTTGCGGCGTGCCCGCGGCGCGGCGGGCTGACGGCGCGGGAAGAAGACCTGCTCCGGCGGCACATGGCGGACGGCCAGGACGCGCCGGCCGCCTGCATGGCTGGCGCGTGTGCCGGGGCGATCGATGCGGCGCCGCCGCGGCGCGGGCCGCTGCCGCTGGGCGTGATGGCATAGAGGCGGCCGGCGCCGGCCCCGACGATCGCCTTGAGAGGAAGGACGCCGGCCCATGAAAGCGCCATGCCGGGAGATGCGCCTGCCGGGCCACGGACCGCCCGCCCGCGCGGCCGTACCGCAGGCCGGTGAGGTCATTCGCGTCCATCGATTGCGGGGGCCGCACCCGGGCCATATAGTGCGCGCGCAGGTCCTTCGCCGGATGCCTGCCAGGCGCCGCGGGAAGGGCGCATCGGGCCACCCGGATGCCGGGCATGCGGCCGGTGGCTGCTGCCTGCGGGTCGCGCTGCCACGCCGAAGCGTGCCCGGCGACCGCACGTCCCAGGGTTGACCACGCCACACCATGCAAGCACCGGCCGAGCGACCGCCGCCCGCTTCCGCCTCCCCCGGCATCGAGGAGGCGCGCTGGCGCTTCGGTGCCTTCACGCTCAGCGAGGCGCAGCGGCGCCTCGAGCGCGAAGGCCGGCCCGTGCGGCTCGGGCCGCGCTCGTTCGACCTGCTGCTGCAGCTCATCAGGCGGGCCGGCGAATACGTGAGGAAGGACGAGCTGCTGTCCGCCGTGTGGGCCGGCGTGGTGGTCGAAGAGGCGAGCGTTCGCGTCCACATGTCGACGCTTCGCAAGGCGCTGGGCGAGCCGGGCGAGGGCGACGGCTGCCTGGAGTGGATCTCCAACGTGCCCTTGAAGGGCTACCGGTTCAACGGGCGCGTGCGCCGCGAGGCGCTCGACGGCGGCGCGGCTGTGCAGGGGCGTGCGGTCGAGCCGTCCTTCACGCCCCTGCCGGTGCGCCTGACCGAACTGGTCGGCCGGGACGGCGATGTCGCCGGCATCGTGCAGTCGCTGGCCTCCCATCGCCTGGTCACGCTGGTCGGCGCGGGCGGCATCGGCAAGACCAGCGCGGCGATCCGGGCGGCGGAGCGCTACGAGCAGGCGCATGGTGCGCGGATCGCCTTCATCGACCTGTCGACGCTGATCTCCGGGGACCACGTGGTCGGCACCGTCGCACGGTCGCTGGGGGCGGCGGCCGACATGCCGGACACCATCCAGGCCATCGTCCAGTGCCTGGCCGAGCGCGACGTGCTCCTGCTCGTCGACAACTGCGAGCACGTCATCGAGTCGCTGGTGATCCCGATGACGAGCCTGCTGGCGGCGCTGCCCCGGCTGCGCGTCCTGGCAACGAGCCGCGAGGCGTTGCGCGTGACGGGCGAGTACGTGATCCGGCTCGCGGCCCTGGCGGTGCCTGGCGCCGAGCGCCTGACGCTGGAGGAGGCGCTGCGCTGGCCCTCCGTGCAGCTTCTGGTGGAGCGGGGCCGGGCGGCCGGCGCTGGCGCCTTCGGCGAAGCGCACGGCTGCGTGCTCGCCAGGATCGCGCGCCAGGTCGATGGCATTCCCCTGGCCATCGAGCTCGTCGCAGCGCGCCTGGGCGCCCAGTCGGTCGACGATCTGGCGCGGCGGCTGGACGACCACCTGCGGCTGTATGCCTTCGGCAGCAGGGCGGTGTTCCCGCGCCACCGGACGCTGGCCGCCGCGCTCGACTGGAGCATCGCGCTGCTGAGCGAGGGCGAACTGCGGCTCTTCCGCCGGCTGTCGGTGTTCCGCAGCCGCTTCGACGTCGACCTGGCGCTCGGCCTGGTCGACGGCGACATGGACCCCGACGAGGCTTTCGACGCGCTGATCTCCCTGGCCAACAAGTCGCTGGTGTCCTTCGACAGCAGCGACGCGATCGCCCCCTACCGCCTGCTGGAGACGACGCGCAGCTATGCCGCCATGCTGTTGTCGCGTACCGACGAGCGGCCGATGCTGATGAAGCGCCATGCGGCGTTGATGCTCGAACTCATGAAGGCGGCGACGGCGGAGCTGACCGTGCGCGACGAGCGGGCGTGGAGCATGCGCTACGCCTTCCACCTGGACGACGTTCGCTTCGCGCTGAAGGCCTGTCTGGCGGAGCAGCCCGACGCCAAGATGGCCGCATCGCTGGTCTCCGCGTCCGCGGCCCTGTGGTTTCACGTCTCCCAGGTCGAGGAGTACCGCGACGGCATCGCGGCGGCCCTCGAACTGGTCGACCGCCAGTTGCCGGAGGACGTCGAGACCGCCACCTGGCTGTGCACTGCCCTGATCAGCGCGCTGCTGCACACGGGCGGATCGATGTCGGAACTGGCCGCCGTCTCCGGGCGCGCGCTGGCCGGCGCACGGGAACTGAAGGTGCCCATGCTGGAGCTGCAGGCCCGCTGGGGCAGGTGCACGCACGACATGTTCCGCGGCGAGTACGCGGTGGCCCTGCAGGAAGCCGATGCGCTCCTGGCGGTCGCGCAGACATGGTCCGACCCGTCGGCGCTCAACCTCGCCCATCGCGTGAGCGCGATGGCGAACCACTTCTGCGGCCGCTTCGAGGTCTCCAGGCAGCACAGCGAGGCGTCGATCGTCATGATCGGCGGCACGGTGCACACCCGGGCGAGCATGGTGGGCGTGGACCCCGTGGTGGCCGCCATGGCGGTGCTCTGCCGGACGCTGTGGATCCAGGGCCGCACGGCCGAGGCGCTGGAGGCGGCCCGCAGCCTGGTGGCGCGCGCCCAGGCGGTGGGGACCTCGGTGACGATGTGCTCCGGCCTGTACGGCGCCTGTCCGGTCGCCGTGTGGACGGGCGAGTCGGACCTGGCGCGCACGTGGATCCACATGATGAAGGACGAGGCCCAGCGCAAGGGCCTGGTGGGATGGCTGCGCTACGCGCAGTGGTACGAGCAGGGCCTGCTGCCCGATGCCGACGAGGACCGTGGCAGGCAGGTGCGCGAGGTGGCCGCCCGCCTTCCGGCGTACGACGCGCCGCGCAAGGAAATGCTGGTGACCTTCTGCCCAGAGTGGATCGACGACGATCTGTTCGAGCGGGTGTCGCAGGGCAAGGCGCAGTGGTGCGCGGCCGAGGTCCGGCGGGCGGCCGGCCGGCGCTGCGAGCGCGACGGCATGGCGCGCGAGGCCGAGGCGCACTACCGCGGCGCCCTCGAGACGGCCAGCCAGCAGGGCGCGGCGAGCTGGGCGTGGCGCGCGGCGCTGGACCTCGCCCGGCTGTGGGTCTCCACCGGGCTGGACGCCCGGGCGGCGCAACTGCTCGCCGAGACGTGCGAGCAGGCCGGCGACGGCGCCCAGGGCCGCGACATCGAGCGGCTGCGCCAGCTGCGCCGGCAGCTCGCGCCGGCGGCGACGGGCTCCAGGCGCGCCGCCGTGCGCGGGCGCCCCGCGCGCAGCAGGTAGAGCCGGGCGCCGCCGGTCGCGCCGCGGCGCGGGCCGGGATGACCGCAGCGTTGCATGGCAGGCACCGATGCAGGGGCGCATTCAGCCCGCGCTCGGCTGGGGGCCTTCCCGCCCTCGGCGCACGGGCGTTCCATCGATGTGCCCCGCACGCCCG
>Ga0182738_1006547_pt1 | contig 12054 bp, 5 predicted proteins | sample eDN5th30CBELigMG_FD_128876 | JGI IMG/M metagenome (GOLD analysis project Ga0182738, IMG submission 128876) | Enriched Miracle-Growth compost microbial communities from Emeryville, California, USA - eDNA 5th pass 30_C BE-Lig MG (version 2)... ...
AACTTTACATTTGGTCCTGAGACTCCGAGGTGGTTGTTTCCCTCCAAATGCACCCATAACATTAGATGATGGAACAACGAAAATGATCAAAGATGTTGAGATTGGAGAATCTGTTTTAACTTATAATACAGAAAAAGGGATATTAGAAACGAACCTAATTTCGAATAAAAGTGTCTATCAAATAGATTGTTTATGCGAAATTGATATTGGTGAAGAAAAGGTGATCTGCACTCCAAACCATCCCTTTTGGGTTCCAAGTAAGAAATCCTGGAAGGCTGTAAGTCCACACCCAGAGAGTGGAATGGAAGTGTTGAAAACGGGGGATGATTTATTGAATTCAGAAATGAGAAATGTTGAAATAAGAGCAATGAAGATGCTATATTTGCAAGATGAGATGAATGTGTTCCACCTCCACATTGAAGGAAACCACAATTTCTTTGCTTATGGGGTCCTCGCCCACAATATGCAAATTTTTGTGAAGACTTTGACTGGAAAAACGATAGTTTTGGATGTCGAACCCTCAGACACGGTTCTAAATACCAAGATGAAAATTCAAGACAAGGAAGGGATTACTCCCAACCAACAGAGGCTTATTTTTGCAGGAAAACAACTCGAAGATGGCCGAACGTTAGCAGATTACAATATTCAAAAGGAGTCAACCCTTCATCTTGTCTTGAAGCTTGATGCGGAAGGGGAAAATAAGCAAGAGGAAGAAGAGGGTTTTAAAATGAATATCCGTTATCAACAAACAACTTATATGTTGAAAGTGAAAAACACAGCAACCGTTGAAGATTTTAGAGGCGTCCTTACTCCTGTCATTGATCGCTCAGCGAAAGAAACGGTTCTGCTGTATGGAGGAAGAATTTTGCTCAATGAAGAAAGACCTTTGACGGAGTATGAAATTGCTGATAACTCTGATATAATTGTGATTCCAACTTCAAATGGAGGAGATTGCCTAAGATTTATGCAAATTATCGAAGATACAATGATTAAGGATTTGAAGTTTTTGCAAGCATCTTTAGATTTTTTGCAAGCTCAAGCAGAGCTTGAAGAATTTATCTCCGATGCTTTGGGTAGTATTAAAGGTCTGAAAAAGAAAAATGAAGCTTTGAAGGAGAAGTCAGATGATGGGCTTGTGGCAATTATGCTTTGGTCCTCAAACTTTTTATATCAGGAATTGAATAAAGCTTTAAGAGAAAGTACTGATTTTTCAAACTGGAACGTTTATTTGAAACACCTTTTGAATGGGCTGAAATCCATGCCTTATTATAGAGGCAAAGGTTATCGTGGGCTGAGAAATTATCGAGATACAGACACTTACAAAAAGGGACAGTTGGTGAATTGGAAGACAATCTCTGCTTTGTCAAAGAAAGAAAAAGTTGCCAGAGGATTTTCGAATGAAAATGGAACTGTTTTTGAAGTTGAAGTGGTCTCCTCAAGAGATGTATCATCAATTTCGATATATGCCGAAGAGGAAGAAATATTGATGTTGCCATATTCTTGCTTAGAAGTTCTAGATGTTATTGAAACTCCAAAGCAACCTGTTTTTATTAAATTGAGAGAGATTCCTATCCCAAGAGCCCCTAAAGTCGTGTTTTGGGTTGATGATAACCCAGAGAACAATTATCATCTTGCTAAAGAAGTCGAAGAAAAAGGGATCTCTTGTGTATTCTGTGTATCAACAAAGGATGCATTAAGAGTGATTGATAACTACAGATGGCTGCTTTATTTCCATAAGGCAGATTTTAGAATTATAACAGATATGGTCAGAGAAGAAGAAGGAAAGATAAATTATACAGCAGGAATTGATTTGGTTGAGAAGTTGTTTAAAGATTATCAATATAATTTCGAAGTTTTGATTTTCTGTCAAGATACTGTGAGGGCTAAAGCAAATTGTGAGGCGAAGAAATTAAAAGGCCCTTTCTCAATCACTAATGATACGAAAAAAGTGAAGGAATTCTTGAATTTTACCAAATAATGGGATTGATATTGAGGTGTAATAAATAGTGAAATATTATTGTTGATATGATGTATAATTGTTGAATTTTGTTTGTAGAGTCTTTGATCTGAAAGTTTTTGATTTTCCAAACAAAAAGTCTCAAATTAATAGAGTGATAAATCTAATAATTCTGATGAAAATCTAAATTTAATCAAGAATTTGAGTCTCACCTGGACTTTTTTTCTAGTCTACGAATTAAATTAGATGCAAAAATTAATTTTGATCATTATGTTTGAAATCTTTTTTTTCGCTTGATTCTGACTTCAGCTTTCTGAATGATCATCGAAGGACAGTTTTTATTTTTTTCCCCCGGAGTCTTTGAAATTCGAAAAAAAAAGAAATTGAGATAAAATTTAATATTTAATGGGAGACGAGAAAATCTGCCCTGACTATGAGAAAAAAAATTTCCTCATTAAATTTCGCGAGCTGCTTGAAATAAATCCTAGAATTATATCATTTTTTTCTGGCTGAATTGGGCAAAGATTTAAAGGTCTCTTTATTTTTCTCAAGAGTTTACCGTGAGACTCCATGAATATTCCTTGGATACCTCAGATTTTTTGTTAAATTTATTCGTGATATACTGTATAAATATTATTTGAGATCTCTGGTTTTATTATTTATTCAAACACTCACATAATAATCAAGGAATGGAAAACGCATACGACTATGATGACGATGAATTCACGAAACATGATGATGAGCCGCCTGCTGTCGAAATCTGTCCTCCTCCAAGCAACATATTAATCGGAGAAGGCCAAATTGGCAACGAATTCTTTGGCAATCAAAGCGGAGTTGTCTATATTAAAACCTTGGGTGGGCTTGTTATCCCAATTTCCGCTGACCCAGGAGATTTGATTGAGACAATCAAAGGGAAGATAAAGGAACTCACTGGAATTAAAGTGGATGGACAAAATCTTTTGTACGCAGGCCAAAAGTTGAGAGATGATCGAAGTTTATCTGATTGTAATATTCGACATGGCGCAACAATTCACCTTTTATTGGGAGACGAAGACCCAATGCAAATGATTTTGGAATCACAATCTGCTCTTCAAGAAGGTCACTTTGAAATGAATGTCCTTTATCAAACCCAGACTTTCTCATTAAAGATGAAAGAAGTGCAGACCATCAAAGATTTGAAGATACTAATTGCAAATACAATCATTCGTGAACCTAAAGAGATTCTTCTTTTGTATGGCGGAAAGCTTCTATTAGATGAAGAAAAAGATTTAGTCAAGGCTGGAATTGTGAATAATTCAAATATTATTGTGATTCCTACATTAGATGGAGGAGACTGCTTGAGATTTACTCAGCTAGTCCTGGAGACAATGATAAAGGATCTCTCCTATTTAAAGTCGTCTTTGTATGATTTAGTGGAGATGCAAAGGCTTGAAAAGTTTCTCTCGACAAGAAAGGATATAGCTAAGAATCTCAAGCAAAAAAAATCTGAATTAAAAGATGCGTCTGAAGAAGGACTCGTCTCAATCATGCTTTGGACCTCGAACATTTTGTATAAGAAACTGAATAAAATTTTGAGAGAAGATGATGATTTCTCCAAATGGAAAGTTTATTTGAAGAATCTTTTGAATGGTTTGAAAACTATGCCGTATTTTAGAGGCAAAGTTTATCGTGGAACCAAGGACTATCAAGATTTGAAGACTTATAAAAAGGGAGAAACCGTGATTTGGAAGACAATCTCTGGTTTATCCAAAAAAGAAGAAGTTGCGAAAAGATTTTCGAATGCCAAGGGCACCATTTTTGAGGTTGAAGTCTATTCTTCTCGGGATATATCCTCTCTGTCAGAATACACAGATGAAGAAGAAGTTCTCATGCTCCCCTATTCTTGTTTTGATGTTATTGATGTCATTGAGGAGCCAGGAGAGCCTGTGTATGTAAAATTAAAAGAGATTCCCACCCCAAGAGCCCCAAATGTAATTTTTTGGACTGATGACGAACCTGAAAATAACTATTCCATTGCTAAAGAGGTTGAGCAAAAAGACATTTCATGCGTGTTTTGCGTGTCAACAAATGATGCTTTAAAAGTAATTGAGAAATATCGATGGCTTTTGTACTTTGAGAATGCTGATTTTAAGATTGTGACAGATATGGTGAGATATGAGAATGGAGTGGCAAATTATACAGCAGGAGTTGACGTTGTTGAAAAGTTGGTGAAAGATTTTCAATACAATTTCGAGATTTTGATTTTTTGTGGAGATACGAAAAAGGCCCAAGAAAATTGCGATCAAAGAAATTTAAAAGGACGTTTCTCAATTACTTCCTCTAAAAGAGAACTCCAAAAGTTCTTGAACTTCAAATAATCTTTAGAAAGGAGGGGGATTTTTAATAAATGAGTGTTACTTGTGTCTGTATAGTGGTATTTTCTTATTTAAATGTCGATTTGTATTGTTTTCCGTTTGCCATTGAGTCTTAAAATTCTCACTTCAACCTTTTTAATTTGAGGAAATAATTGTAAATAATGTGATTTTTTGTGAAGTTTTTTTTGTGAATCCTTCTCGGCTAAGCCTGAAAAGAGTCTAACATCTTGCTTAAAATATTTCTCTAGTCTAACCTATTGTTCTTTCTTTTCTTGGGAAAAACTTCCCTCTTCACTTGTTTTGGGAGTTTATGTTGGTTTGTACTTTTCCCAAAGATCAAAATAGACGCAAAATCAGTCTAACAAATCTTTGGATTTTTTTTCTGCTTTTCATTAGTTTATTATAAAATTCATATTCTAGCAAATTTTTATTAATTTAATAAAATTGAGAAATGCAAGCAAATCCTTCAGATCCATATGACTTTTCTGAATTTCAGAAACACGAAGAAGATCCACCTGCTGTTGAGAGTTGCGACCAATCAAGTTCAACATTTCCTTTCGTAGAAGAAGTAGCAATAGAAGATGAGCTCATTCATGATAAAAGTGGAGTGGTTTATATTAAAACATTAGGTGAGGATATTTTTTCAATCCCTGCTGATCCAGAAGATTTGATAAAAACGATCAGAGAGAAGGTTCAGAAAAAGATCAAAGTTCCACTGAGAGAATTAAATCTTTTGCACGCAGGCAGAAAGTTGGAAGATGATAAAGCTTTATCACATTATGGGATTCCAGATAAAGCAACAATTCATCTTTTATTAGGAGCTAGTGACCCAAATCAAATCACATTGGAATGTCATACACAATTGGCTGAAGGTCAGTGTGAAATTAACCTCCTTTATCAAAACCGGAAATTCCCATTGAAGATCCAAGTTGCTAATAGAAAGGTAAAGGATTTAAAAGGACTGGTCTTCAATAAGGTTCATCACTCAGACAAAGAGTTTGTCCTTTTGCATGGAGGAATGCTTCTTTTAGAAGAAGAAAAAGCGTTGACTGAGTTTCGGATTGTTGATCAGTCAAATATTATTGTGATTCCAACATCAGATGGAGGAGACTGCTTAAAATTTCCACAGCTAGTTCTAGGCACAGTAATAAACGATCTCGCGCATCTCGAGTCTTCTTTAGATTTTTTGCAAGTCAAAGAAAGAATCAAAAGATTTTTTCGAAAGGCACAGAATATGATTAAGAATATAAAAAAGACAAAGCCCAAATTGATCAACGCATCAGAAGAAGGACTTGCTGCAGTAATGCTTTGGACCTCTAATATCGTATATGGGCAATTAAACCAAGATCTGAGAGGAAATGATGATTTCTCCAAATGGAATGTTTATCTAAAAAGCTTTTTGAATGGCCTGAAAGCCATGCCTTGCTTCAGAGGCACGGTTTTTCGTGGATTTAAAAATTATAAAGATTTGAATATGTATCAAAAGGGGAAGCTGGTTACTTGGAAGACAGTCTCTGCTTTATCAAAAGATAAAAAAACTGCTGAAGAATTTTCAAATGAGCAAGGTACCGTATTTGAAGTTGAAGTTTTTTCTGCGAGAGATATCTCATCTATTTCAGTGTTTCCAAAGGAAGATGAAGTTATCATGCCGCCACATTCATGCTTCGAGGTCATTGATGTGATTGAAACTTCAGGAAAGTCAGTGTATATCAAATTGAGAGAAGTTCCAACCTCGAGAGCTCGAAAACAGATCTTTTGCACTGATGCGAATCCTGAAAATAACTATTCGATTGCGAAAAAGGTCGGACAAAAATCTATTTCATGTGTGTTTTGTGTTTCAACCAAGGATGCATTGGATGTGTTTGAAAAGTATCGATGGCTACTTTACTTTGAGAATAAAAATTGCAAGATAATAACAGATATGATTAGGGATCAAGATGGAGTAGTAAATTATAGTGCAGGACTTGCCTTAGTTGAGAAATTAGTTAGAGACCATCAAGAGGACTTTGAGGTTTTTATTTGTTGTGGAGATGTGTAAAGAGCTTAAGGGAGTGTGTCATACAAGGGGATTAAAATGATACGTGCTTAAGATACAATTTGTTGATAAAAATCTAGTTCAGCGATGTAAATTTGATCTTTTGAAGTCTTTTTTTCTTTCAACCTTCAAAAAAAGATTTCTTCCAAAAAAAATAACAAATGTCTTTATGAGGTTCCGAATGAACAATCTTCCATTGAATTGAGAAAAAAAAAAGAAAATCTGAACAAATTTTTCAAAAGTTTCAGAAACTCTGACAAAAATTTTTTGTCAGTTTTCTGAGGGAATTCCACTTGCATAAAGCAAGTCAATCCAACTTTTTTGTTGATTTTTTTCTGATTTTAATTAAGGCGTAAATTAGAATTTTAGAAGAAAAAAATGAGTCTAACCTGCAATTATTTCTACAGGTCTACGAATTAATTGGAAAATTGAAAACCTAATTGCTTGTAGACTGATTTATCTTATCTGATCTTGATTTTTGAAACCGACGTGATGATGCATTTTCTTAAGATAGAGGAATCTCAGAAAGTTGTTAACAGTTCCAATATAATTATATTCATCCTCTTTTCCTCTTAGGGCGTGGGGAATTTTTTCCCCAATTAAATTTTTTTGATCATTTGAATGAGGAAAAACTATCCAAGTCTTCAAGTCTTTAGTGAATTAAATATGGTTTCCATCTTTAGAAATTTTGGTTTTTGGGAAGACTCGATTGGACCTTGAGAGAATCTGATCATAAAAAGATGGATCTGAGATTACAGTATATAAACACAAGAATGAATTTCCTAAATCTAATTATTTGATCAAAAACCGCTCTTGATAATTGAATAAAGATGGATTCTTTTGATGACTTTGCCGGATTTAAAAAGCATGAAGAAGAACCACCTGCTGTAGAAGTTTGCTCTGCGCCAAGCTCGAATTTCATAGGAGCGGTCATCCCAGTTGAAGATGAATTCCACAATAATCAAAGTGGAGTGATCTACATTAAAACATTTGGCGGAGGTGTTTTGAAAATCCCTGCTGAAGGAGGAGATTTGATAAGAACAATAAAAACAAAGGTCAAAGAAAAGATTGAAAACAATGGGATTTCAGACAACGAGCTCAAGCTTCTGTTTGCTGGTCTTACATTGGAAGACGATCGAAGTTTATCAGATTACAAGATTCAGAAGGGTACGACAATTCATTTGCTTCTGGGAAATGAGAATCCAGGGCAAATGATATTAGAATCATATTCTGCTATGAAGGAAGGCCAATTTGAATTGAATGTCTATTATCAAGATGTGACTTTCAAGTTGAATCTCCAAGAAGCTCAAACTGTAAAAGAACTGAAAGCTCTGATTGCAAATACAATTGTTTGTTCAGTTACGCAGATCGTGCTTTTGTATGGAGGAAAGATTCTATTGGATGAAGAAAAAGGCTTGATTGACTCTGGAATTCTCAATCATTCAAACATTATTGTCGCCCCAGCATTAGATGGAGGAGACTGCTTAAAGTTTAACCAGATCATAATGGACACAAAGATAAAAGATCTTGCTGATTTAAAGGCATCGTTAGACTTTTTGAAGCTCAAGCAAGCAATTGAGAATTTTGTTGTGAAAGCAAAGGCGAAAATTGCAAACATCAAGCAACAAAAACCAGAATTGAAAAATGTATCCGAAGAAGGACTTGTATCAATCATGCTTTGGACCTCAAATGTTCTTTATAGCGATTTAAATAAGGATCTCAGAGGGAGTGGTGATTTTTCAAGATGGAATATTTATCTAAAAAACCTTTTAAATGGCCTGAATGCTATGCCCTATTTCCGCGGTACGGTTTATCGTGGATTTAAAAACTATCAAGATTTGAAGACCTATCAAAAGGGGGAGTTAGTCTATTGGACTACAGTTTCTGCTTTATCAAAAAATAAAGACACTGCCAAAGGATTCTCAAATGCAAAAGGCACCCTCTTTGAAGTTGAAGTCTTTTCTTCAAGAGATATCTCGTCTGTCTCAGCGTTTCCAACAGAAGACGAAGTGATCATGCCACCCCATTCTTGTTTTGAGGTCATTGACGTGATTCAAAAGCCAGGAGAACCTGTGCATGTAAAATTGAGAGAGATCCCAACCCCAAGAGCTCCAAAAGTTCTCTTTTGGGCTGATGATATTCCTGAAGGAAATCATTCCATTACGAAGGAAATTGAGAAGAAAGGCATTTCATGTGTGTTTTGTGTTTCGACAAAAGATGCCTTGAGAGTGATTAAAAAGTACAGATGGTTGTTGTACTTTGCAAATGCAGATTTTAAAATTGTTTCGGATATGGTAAGAAAAGAGGATGGAAAGTGGAACTATACAGCAGGAGTTGACTTAGTTGAAAAACTGATGACGGATTATAAATATAACTTTGAAGTTTTGATCTTTTGCGGAGATAGAGTCAAAGCCCAGGAAAATTGCAATGCAAGGAAATTACAAGGACGATTTTCAATCACGAACGATCCTGGAAAAGTTCGTGAATTCTTGGATTTTTAGAAATGGAGAGTTATATTTTATATTGTATTTAATGTTTGGAAGATTCGTAGTGTTTAAAAAGTTGTGTAAATTTTATCACGTCTACCAATATTGAAAGTTTTGTTCAAATTTTCCTTTGAAGAAATCAAAAGGTTTTTTAATGATTTTCTCGAGAGCCGGGAAAGCCGATTGAATCAATCCGAGTTATTTATATGGTGAGTTAATTGGCAAGATATAATTGAGTCTCACCTGTAATTATGTCTACGAATTAAGTGGGAAAAACTAAAAAATTATTTTGCATTAAACTTAGGAGGCTATTAAAATCTGTCAAATCCATCACTTGTGAAAAAATTCATTTCCTATCAGCTTGAGTCTATTTAAATCCGAATGAACGTTGAAACTCTTCATTTTAAAGTGAGGAACCAATTCGCTATTGACATTTTTTTGGTCGATCTTTTTGGATGGTTAATATCAATGAATTAGGAATTTTTTAATAGGAGAGATTATCGCTTGTTCCTGAGATACTGAGATGTTCCGCCCTCACGACTTTGATACATAGAGTAAAATTGGTTGACCTGACGCTAATTTTTCATTATTAAAACCCGAGAGCTTACCGATATTAGTAATAAAATAAAATTGATTTCAGTAAATTCCAATATTTCCAAGACAAGCATGAACGGATTACCCGATAGTGAATGGAAGAAATTTGCCAAGTTTGACCAAGACCCACCTGAAGCCAAGGTTTGCTTTTCTAACGAGAAGAAACTTTCAAGCACAGCAGACTTTGAACACTTTAAGAACAATAAGATTGAATTTGGAATGAAAATAAATGTCCAGATCTACAAAGGAGGAGGGACGATATCCATGTCAGCTACTTCAATGGACTCTATTCAAACGATAAAGGAGAAGATAAGTGAGAAATCAGGGATTCCAATCGAGCGACAAAGGCTTTTGTTCTTAGGGAAGCCATTAGAAAATAAAGAAACCTTGTCATCTTACAAAATTTCAAGCTCTGCAACATTAATGTTGGAGCAAAAGCAGCCAGCTGAGGATTTCTCGTTTCTTGAGCTTGTTGAAATCAGAGATGGAGCTAAAGATTTCCAAGATCAGTATGGTTTTGGTGTTGATGTGAGAATGCCAAGTGGAATTACGATAACTTTGAAAGTTAAAGCATCATATACAATTGGAAGCATCAAGAATGAGATAACTAACAATAAAGGAATTCCATCAGACAGGCAGAAAATAAAATTTGCAGGTCAAGAACTGAAAGATGATCGAAGTTTAGCAGATTATAATATTCCGAAAAAAGCACTTCTTCATGTTGTAGATGAAGGCTCTATTGGACTGAGAAACAGCTCACAAATAGAAATAGAGGGATGGCTTCGGGATGTGAGAGTTCTATATCAAGAAAAAACTTTTGTGTTGAATGTGAAAACTGGAACAATGCTGAAAGAATTTAAAAAGGCAATGGCAGAAATTTCAGATTGCTCTTTTGGAGAGATTATGTTTATGTATGGAGGAAGAATTTTGTCTGGCGATGAAAGAGCTTTGGCTGATTTTAGGATTGAAGATTATTCTAGTGTAATTCTTGTTCCAAGATCAAATGTTGGAGATTGCTTCAGGTTTCTTGAAATGATGAGAAATACAAGGATTGAGGAGGATATTCAATCTTTGCAGAGATCATTGGATTTTTTGGATGTGAGCCAAGATCTTGAAGAATATATTCCTAATGCTCTGAATGTAATTCAAAATCTCAAAAAAAGCAATCCAAATGTTATCAATAATAATGTGTCAGAGAATGGAATTCTCGCGATAATGTTGTGGGTTTCAAATATTCTAAATACTCAATTAAATCAAGGTTTGAGTGAAGGAGGCGGAGATTTTTCTCAGTGGAATGTTTATTTAAAACACCTGTTGAATGGGATAAAATCCATGCCATACTATAAAGGGAAAGCTTATGCTGGATTTTTTAATTACCAAGATCATAATATCTACAAAAAGGGAAACTTTGTGGATTGGATCGGAGTTACGACTTTGACAAAAAATAAACAAAGAGCCCAATTGGTAACAAATGAAACGGGCACATTTTTTGAAGTTGATGTCTTGTCATCAAAGGATATATCTGCTGTATCAATTTATGGATTGGAAGATGTATTAATGCTGCCTTACTCTTGCTTTGAAGTGATTGATGTGGTTGAAAGCCCAGGAAATCCTGTGTATGTGAAATTAAGAGAAACTTCAGTTCCAAGAGAACAGAAGGTGGTTTTTTGGGTTGACGATAAGCCAGAAAATAATTTCAAGCTTGCAAAAGAAGTGGAGGAGAATGATATATCTTGTGTGTTCTGCATATCAACGAAGGATGCTTTGAGAGAAATTGAGAAGTATCGATGGTTGCTCTATTTTGAAGAGGCGAGTTTTAGGGTTGTGACTGATATGGTCAGGGAGGAAGATGGAAAAATGAATTATACAGCAGGAGTTGATTTAGTTGAAAAGCTGTTTCGAGATGAGAAATACAATTTTGAGGTTTTGATTTTCTGTAATGACCTTAAAAGAGCTCAGGAAACTTGTGATGCAAGGAATTTAAAGGGACGCTTCTCAATTACGAATGATAAGAAAATAGTCCGAAAATTCTTGAATTTTCAATCATAAATATTGTATTGAAAATGTCTGCGTTTATTGTTGACTTTTTTTTAGTATTGATTGATTGTAAAATAAAATCCGCCTTTGATGTTACAATTTTGAAATCCGAATTGAAGGAAATAAATTTCATGATGATTTTAAAGTTAAATAAGAAACATAAAGATTCATTTCATCGCGGTTGATCTCAGATGGCGAAAGTTTTTTGAAAACCTGCGAATTTTTTCTGTATTTTCTTTCCAATAAAAAGGGCAGGCTTTAGGAACACCTGAATATTAAACATTTTACATTGGTGCCAACTTTGTCGGATTCTCAAACTCATTTATCTGAATTTTTTGGCAAATTCATACGATAAACTCAGTCGGATCTGAATCTTTTCTTGAGAAAAAAAAATCAAAAAGAAAAATCAAAAAAATTTTTTCGAGAATTTTTTTTGGCGAGAAATTTTCAAAAAAGATTTCTTTCTTTTAGGGAGTCCGAGTGGCTCAGTGGGATGGAGTGAATCTTCGTGCATTAGGGCCAGGGTTCGACTCCCCCTGCGGATTAATTTTGTAATTTGTAATTCGCTTGTATTCGAAATTACCGGACAGA
>Ga0182738_1006548_pt1 | contig 12054 bp, 2 predicted proteins | sample eDN5th30CBELigMG_FD_128876 | JGI IMG/M metagenome (GOLD analysis project Ga0182738, IMG submission 128876) | Enriched Miracle-Growth compost microbial communities from Emeryville, California, USA - eDNA 5th pass 30_C BE-Lig MG (version 2)... ...
CGTGTTCCACGGCGACTTCACGCTCACGAGCGGGAAGAAGGCGACGTACTACGTCGACCTGCGCCGCGTCTCCCTCGACCACCGGGTCGCGCCGCTCATCGGCCGGGTCATGCTCGATCTCATCCGCGACATCCCGGACGTCGACGCGGTCGGCGGCCTCACGATGGGCGCGGACCCCATCGCCTCGGCGGTGCTCCACCAGGCGGCGGCGCAGGGCGTCGCCCTCGACGCCTTCGTCGTGCGCAAGGAGCCGAAGGACCACGGCCGGGGCAAGCAGGTCGAGGGTCCCGACGTCGCCGGCAAGCGCGTCATCGTGCTCGAGGACACCTCGACCACGGGCGGCTCCCCCATCAAAGCGGCCGAGGCGCTCGAGCGCGCGGGGGCGACCATCGTCGCGGTCGCGACCGTCGTCGACCGCTCGACGGGGGCGTCGGACGTCATCCGCGCGGCCGGCTACGAGTACCGCTCTGCGATCGGCCTCGCCGACCTGGGCCTGACGCCCCAGTAGACGAGGTCTCGAGCGAGCCTCCTATGAATGACGGTTCCCTGAGCGAGCGAAGCGAGTCGAAGGGCCCCCAGCAACCGCGAGTCAGCGAGCCGGACGGCCCGCCCGACGACCAGAACGCGATCGGCGTCGGCCCCTGGGAGGGTCCCTGGCCTGAGGGCTCGGAGTACGACCCGGAGTTCCTCGCGGAGGGCGATCGGCGAAACGTCGTCGACCGCTACCGCTACTGGCGCCTCGAGGCGATCGTCGCCGACCTCGACGCTCGCCGGCACCCGTTCCATGTCGCGATCGAGAACTGGCAGCACGACCTCAACATCGGCTCGATCGTCCGCTCTGCGAACGCGTTCCTCGCGGAGTCGGTGCGCATCGTCGGGCGTCGGCGGTGGAACCGCCGCGGCGCGATGGTGACCGACCGGTATCAGCACGTCGAGCATCACGAGGGGATCGCCGAGCTCGTCGCATGGGCCCGCGCGCGGGAGCTGCCGATCGTCGCGGTCGACAACCTCCCCGGTGCGATCCCCGTCGAGCGGGCGCCGATCCCCGAGCGCTGCGTGCTCCTGTTCGGCCAGGAGGGTCCGGGCCTGACGCGGGAGGCGCTCACCGCCGCCGATCTCCACGTCGAGATCCGGCAGTTCGGCTCCACACGGTCGATCAATGCGGCGGCCGCCGCCGCGATCGTGATGCACGAGTGGGTGCGCCGACATCGATGACCGATGGGGTGATTCTGAGGGTGATTTATGGAACCTCGACCAGGTGATGGCCGGGTGATGCCGGGCAGACTGGAGGAAACCCGAAACTTTCCGGAATATCCCCTTACATCCCATTTGCCCGAGGAATCACTGATAACCCGATGAACCAGGATTCGAGCGCGCTCGCCGACGAGCTCGCCGACGCCGTCGCGCGCGACGACCTCGGCCGCATTGGGGAGATCGTCGACTCGAATCTCTGGGCACTCGTGCAGTCGCACTGGACTCTGCTCGTGGACGCGCTGGGGCGCCTCCCCGAGGACTTCCTCGAGGCCCGACCGGCCCTCGCGCTCGTCAAGAGCTTCGGCGCGTCGGTGTTCCTGCAGGGCGGCGGGGTCAACGCGCGGGCGATGTCGACCGTCGACGGCGAGGGCGTGCCGGGGATCCCCGACCAGGTGCTCGACGCGATCCTGCTGCAGGAGATGCTCTCGCATCGCCTGAGAGGGGACTTCGTCGCCGCGAAGGGCGTCGCGGCGCGGCTGCGGGCGAGGACTGAGCGCAATGACGCACAGGGACGGCGGCCGATCCACGATATGGCGTCGTTCTATCTGCTGCATGTCGGGATCACGGAGGCCCTCCTCGGCGATCTCGAGCAATCGCTCCGCGACTTCGCGGACGTCCGGAGTCTGCGCCCGAAGCGGGGCGCCGAGCTCGCCGAGTACGACGCCGCGCTCAAGAGCGCGGTCGTCCATGCCGCCCTGGGCCGCCTCGTCGACGCGGAGCGGCTCCTCGACGGTGCGGGCTCCGCGCCCGAGGTCGCCGATCCGTTCGCCTCCCAGCTCGCCGAGACGATCACTGTCGCCCGAGCGCTCATCGCGGTCGACCGGCTCAGCCCGGACGCGCCCGAACTTGTCCGCGCGGCACTCGAGCAGAACGACGGCGCCGAGATGTGGCCGTTCGCACTGCTCGCCTCGACGCGCTGGTCGATCGTGACCGGCGACCTCGTGGGGGCGATCGACGAGGCCGACCGGGTCGCTGCGGCGCGGCCGCTCTCCCCCGGTTCCTTCCTCGGCCGAGTGGTCATGCTGGCTCGGGCGCACGCGTTCGCGATCATGGGCGAGGTGGGCGCTGCGGTGCAGGCGCTCGACGCCGTGCCCGATGACAGCGACTGGAACATGGCGGCGGTCGTGCGCACGCGCCTGAGCCTCGCGCTCGACGGGCCGGCGGCGATGCTGACCGCGGCGAGGCGCCTGATCGTGAAGCCCGGCCTCGGCCCGGGGGCTCGCGCCGAGACGATGCTGCTCGCGGCCTGGGCGCAGACGCGTCTGCTCGGCGTCCCCGACGTCGCGACTGCGGGGCCCCTCGGCGCCCTCGTCGCGCGCGAGGGCCTCTGGCGCATCCTGCAGCTGGCTCCCGAGCGGATCGTCGCGACGATCCCGGGACTCGAGGGCGCGCCGACGTTCGAACGGCACCTCGCTCACCCGGAACCCGTGACGAGCATCCGGCTGACCGCGAACGAGCTCGAGGTGCTGGACCTGCTCGCCGGCTCCGAGTCGCTCCCCGCGATCGCGAAGCGCCGGTTCGTGAGCGTCAACACGATCAAGACCCAGGTCGCGTCGATCTACCGCCGGCTCGGCGTCCACGGCCGCAGGGAGGCGGTCGCGGAGGCGATGCGGCGCGGGCTGCTGAGCGGGCGCGGACGGTCCTGATCGACACTCTGGCCCCGACCGGGTGATAAGCGGGGTGAATCTCGGGGTGAATAACTGGCGATCGAGCACTCGCGCCTGATCGCCTTTGCTTTCCTGAGATGAGCACGCGCCCCACCCGAGGGGCGCGCACGGCGCGGCGTCGCGTTCTGGGCATGCCCGGAGCGCGACCTGCCATGCCGTGATGTCGATTGACCAACGACGGGGAAGTGTTCATGCGGGGATTCCGTGCTGCCGGTGTGCGTCGTCGCGGACGTCACGCGAAGCGATCCGGGTGGTCGAAGCCATTTCGCCTCACCGCGGGCGCGCTTGGCGCCTCGCTCGCGTTCAGCGGGATCACCGTGCTCGGTCTCGCCGCGCCTGCGGCGCAGGCAGCGACGGACCGTCCCACGGTCACCATCAGCCAGCCGGAGACGCTCATCCTCGGTGAGGATCTCGCGCTCGGCATCACGATCGCGAACGACCCTGGTACTGACTACATCTACAACCTGAGCGCGTCGATCCTGCTACCCGAGGCGGTCGCCGTCATCGAGCCGACGCCCTTCGGTGCCGCCACGACATATAGCGCCGGGACGGTGCTTCCGGGGCGCATCGTCGGTCCCGATACCTGCGCGGACCTCGGACTCGTCAATGCGACCCTGCCAAGCACGGGCTGCGCCGTACCCGTCGGCTTCCAATTGCTCGTGGTCGAGAACTTCTCCGACCTGCCCGCCGGCGCTTCGCTGTCCGAGACGCTCACTGTGCGCCCGATGGTCGACGACGGCACGAGCGGCTTCGCGGTCGGTGACGAGGTCCCGGTCGTCGTCAACGCATACGTGAGCAAGGACGAGCGGATGCTCCCGGTCTTCCCCGGCAGCACCGGTGTCGGCACGACTGACGCGGAGAATGCGACCTCGGGTCGCGGGACCGACGATATCGACGTGCCGGTCAACGCGTTGCGGATCACGAAGATCGAGCCGGAGCCCGAGAGCGAACTGCTCCGCGGCGTCCACGACCACAGCTCGTTGTACCGCCTCGTCATCGATCACACGGGCGAGGGCGATCTGCCGAACGCGAGGGTCGTCGACTTCCTGCCGGCGAATCTCGAGTTCCTCGGCTGCGGACTCGTCGACAACACGACGAATGCGAACGGCAACCGCGGCGGCGGCGCAAACTCGGTCGAGTACGACGGGGCTCCGCGCCTCAACGACTCGACGCCTGATGTGATCGATTGCCTGGAAGCTGCGGAGGTCGTCACCGTCGCGGCCGACAGCGCTCTCGTCGCGAAGTACCCGGACGCCGGTCTCGTCGTCGGTCACGTCTACACGATGGTTACGTGGGAGCTCGGGACCTGGCAGCAGAGCTCCGGCGGTTCCCCGCAGGTGTTCCCCGGCACTCTCGGCATCGCGGGATCGACGACGATCGAGTACCGCGTCGGGGTGCCGCTCTTCGAGAACACCATCGACTTCGGGTACGCCGCCGGCGTCGGGGGTCGGCAGACAGCGAACCTTGACAACAACCGGGGCGCCTCGACCCGGCATGGTGCCGAGATCGGGGATGCCGACAGCGCCAAGATGCCGACGAACGCGACGAACGCGGCAACGGCGTTCGGAGACTGGGACGGTGTCACGTCGTCCGACACGGATCAGGCGACCGTCGAGGTCGTCGACGTGCGGCTCATCAAGCAGGTGCGGATCGGCGCCTTCACTGGTCCGGACGATGGGTGGGGGAAGTCCGCATCGTTCACGCAGGGTCAGATCGCCGAGTACCGGCTGCAGATGGATACGAGCGAGTATGTCGGCGCGGAGCTCGCTGGGGCACCGACGACGATCACCGACACGCTCGGCAATGGCCTCTGTCCTGTCTTCCCGGCGGGAACGGCGGAACCGATCTTCTCCTGGACCGATGCGACCAGCACGGTGACGAAGACGTCCGCCGAGTTCAACATGTTGCTGGCGGGTGTCAACCTCTCGGAGTGCGGGTGGCCCGCGCCCATGGCGGGGGCGAAGCTCTCCGGAGGGACCGTGTCGACGCTCGACTTCGACACCACGACGGGCCGGTTCACGCAGACGTTCTTCCTCGACCCGGCCGACGCGCTGGATACGGTCAACGAGCGGCACCACATCGTCTACACGGTCCGCCAGAACTCGAGCTACCTCACCGCGGGTGGCGAGGACGGCGCGACGAGCTCCGGGGACACCGTGCTGAACTCGGCGACAATCGAGATGCTGACGACTGCGCGTGCCGAGGTCAATGGGTTGACAAACGCAGGCGGCGCCAGTGTCGGCGACGTGCTGTATGCGCGCGAGACCTCGGAAGCCGCAGTACAGGCCGACTTCAGCGATATCGAGAAGTGGGTGCTCGAGCACGAGCATGCGGGGGCGACGACCGCGCAGATCATCGCGTGGGATCACCCTACGCCGCCGGCCACACCGACGACTGGCATCTGGACCGAGGACGAGGCGACGCCGTTCGCGATCGGCGACAAGGTCTGGTTCAAAATCGCCTGGACGCCGTCGACGCAGGCGGACGTGCGCAATCCGGTCGTGACCGACTTCCTGCCGGAGGGCCTCCAGTTCGATGTGACGCAACTCGACGCCACGAACCAGTGGCAGAGCTCACCGAACCTCCGGGTATATGCCTCGAACTCCGACGGTTCGCCGATCGAGTGGGGCTCCGGACTGCCCAAGACGATGGGGATCTGCACCATCGATACGGTGCTCGAGGGGTACCAGAAGTTCGTCGGGCCGGTGTCGGTCACCGACGCGGGGCGCAAGCTCACCTGGAATCTCGGTTCGAGCGACTGCTTCCCGCCCGGATCGCCGAGCCAGGCGGGCGATCGGTTCCATCCTCTTGGCTACAAGCTCGACTTCTACATCCAGGCCACCGTCATCGACGCGGAGGCGTACGGCGCGGTCGATCTCACGAAGAACCTCGTGAAGTACCAGCAGGAGAACGTCGACGGCGAGATCTTTTTCCTTCGCGATGAGGCGGGCATCGCGCTCGACACGAGCGCGCGACTCATCAAGGGCATCGAGCAGATCGGATCCGGCGCGACGCACGGCTGGAACACGAACGAGGACGGCGGTGACGCGGAGCAGACGACCGAGGTGACCTTCCGTCTCGACGTCACTGCGCCCGTGACGGATACGACCGGCTACGTCGTGCTCGATGCGCTCCCGTCGGGGGTGCTCGCCGACGATCTCAAGGGCTACGTGTCTGGAACGCAGGAGTTCGATGCCTCGGGCGCGCTCTCGGACGGCTCGGCGATTGCTGCGGGCGACATCGCGGCGCGCGCGCTCGACTGGGATGCCGGGACTTCGACATGGCCCGGCCTGCCGGCGGGTCTGCAGGTGAACGCTGCGTACAACGGCCGGACCATCGTGGTGTGGCAGTTGGCCGACACTGTGACCGTGCCCGGCAGCGACCTCGGAGACCCCGAAGCCGATCCCGTCATCCCGCCGACCCCTCGCGGCTTCTCGTTCTTCTACACCGTCGAGGTGCCGGACGGTGGCGCGAGCGGAGGAGCCGCCGCGCTCATCGGCCAGCGATACGAGAACGTCGCCTCGATCGCGAAGCTCAAGTTCATGAATGCCAGCGGCGGGCTGACGACCATCGTGCCGACCCTCGAATCCGCGGCCACGAGCGTCGAGACTGGCGGCAGCTGGCCGGACGGCCGGGTCGTGCCGGTCTCCGCCTCCATCGCGGGTGCGGGTGAGTACCCCGTCTCGGCCGAGCTCGCGACCGATCCCTCGTACTTCGAGGTGCCGCTGCCGGTTCTCGTCAAGCGGCAGACGGCGACCCAGATTCAACCGTCGGGCACTACGGTGCTCGATGCGTTCAACCCGGTCGACTCCTTCGTCGAGGGTGAAACGGTGACCTATGAGCTCGCGGTGACGATCCCCGCGAATACGACGGTGCGCGATGGCGCGCTCAAGGATCGTGGACAGCTCACCTGGAGCGGCAATCCGGACGTCAGTGGACGACAGATCGGCTATGACGTCGTGACGAGCAGCGTGACGGCCCCGAGTACGCTGCCGACCGGCGTTTCGTTCAATGTGTCGACTGGCACGCTGACCTTTGCCGACTACACGAACCCGACCTCCAGCGATGTGACGTTTATCGTGTCGCTCACGGTGCGTCCGAAGGTGAAGGGCCTGAACCTCACGCAGGCGCAGCGCGACCAGCTCAACGGCAAGTCGCTGACGAACACGGCCGAGTTCAGCTACGAGGCCGTTGACGGGACGACGCAGAGCCTCGACCCGCGCACCGCGACCGTTGTCTATCGGGACCCGAAGCCGACATTGACGAAGACGGCGACCCCCGAGGTGATCGGTGCGAACGGCACCGTCACCTACACGCTGACCCCCGGCAACACCGCGAACCGTCCGACGCTCTACGACGTCACTGTGCTCGACTGCGTCCCGGATGGCATCACGGTGACTGCTGGTGCACTCGCGCCGACAAGCGGGTCCGCCACGGCGAGCGCCGCAGACAGCTGCCGCATCGTGGGCGGCAAGATCCTGACCGATGCGAGCATCGACAACACCGGCACGCTCATCACCTGGACCTTCGATCGCCTCGATGCGAGCCCTGCGCCGGTACTGGTGTACACGGGTGCGGTGACGAGTACTGCGGGAGCTGGTACCTCGTACACGAATGTCGCCGAGCTCTCCGGCTACACGATGCCGGAGACGGTCGACTCGGGACACGTCAACGCGGGTGCGCGGACGGCGGGAGCGACCGACACCGTGAGGCTGAGCGATGCGACGCTCGTGAAGAGCGTGAACAAGCCGAACGCCCCTGTCGGCGACACGGTCCGCTACACGATCGGTGTCACCCTGCCGGCGCAGGCGAACTACTACGACGTGACCCTCACCGACGTGCTCCCGCCTGGGGTCACGTACGTCGCGGGCTCGAGTGACGTGACGGTCGACTGGCAGGGTGCGGTCGACGAGCCGACTGTCGGCACCATTGTGGGAGCCGACCTCCATGAGCCGTCGGTCGTCGGGAGCACCCTCAGTTGGGCGATCGCGCCGGAGGACATAGCGCTGCACACGGCGGTGCGGACGATCACGATCGAGTTCGATGCGCTCATCACCTCGAGCGTGGGCTCCTCCGTGACCTCGCTGACGAACAGCGCCGAGTTCGCGTGGAACACGACGAATGACACCCCCGGCTCGCGCCTCGACGACGACGACACCGCTGTCGTGACGCTCCTCAACCCGGCGATGCAGATCGTCAAGAAGGTCGATGGTCTCGACGCCATAACGAAGAACCCGGATGCGTCGTTCACCTACACGCTGAGGGTGAGCCAGACGGCCGTGGGCGACACTCCTGCATACAACATCACGGTGCAGGACCGAGTGCCGGCCGGCGTCAAGATCACGCCGGGGACGACGACGCCGTCGGCGAGCTCGATCGATGCGGGCGCCCTCGATGGCACCGGCGGCACGATCACGTGGGTGCTGCCGGGACCGGTCCACCCGCAGGCCGGGACCGACGCACCCAAGGCGGCGGAGCTGAGCTACCAAGCGACCTTCGTCGATTCGACGCTCCTGACGGCGACCGCGCTCGAGAACCGGGCGAACGTGACGCAGTACGAGTCCTTCAGCACGGGCGGCCGGGTCTACACGCACAGCCTGGATGGAGGCGACCGGATCCGCGACACTGCGCAGGTCACGCCGCTCTTCCCGCACGTCGTCCCGACCAAGACCGTCACGACGCCGGTCTCGGGGCAGGCCTACGGTCTCGCGTACGAGGACACCGCGTTCAACTGGACGCTGACCGTGCGCAACACCGGCACCGGCACCGCGGAGGACGTCTCGGTCACGGACGTGCTCCCCGTGAACTGGGAGTACGTCGGCAACGCAATGATCAGTGTCGGCAGCGGCACGCCGGTTCCCCTGACAGCACCGGACGTCACTCCGGCGTTGGTCACGGGCGGCACTCAGGAGACGCTGGCCTGGACTGCGGCGGCCATCAGGACCGCAGTGGGCGGGCCTCCCGCGCTGCTGGCCGGTGACAGCTTCGTCATCACCTTCGATGCGAAGCCGACCACGGCAGCGCTGACGACGCCCGGTACGGGAGTCATCGGCAACGGGGTCAAGGTGAACCCGCACACGAACACGCTGAGCGTGACCGCGACCGACACGCAGGATGAGGATCGCAACGCGACGGGTGTCTACGTCGACCCGCAAAGCACCGCGGTCGCCTACATCGGCGAGGTCGACCTCAAGCTCGTGAAGACGGCGCTCGGCGGCGTGATGGCGACCGTGCCGTCGACGCACCCGCTGGCGGGCGTCGCGCCCGGCACCTGGGTCATCGGGCAGGCCCCGGAGTCCGGTGTCTACACGCAGCCGCAGTGGGAGATCACGATCGACAACCACGGCCCCGACACGGCCTTCGGCCCCTTCGTGGTGACCGAGACGCCGACCCCGCTCGCCGGGGTGACGATCGGCACCTGGACCGCCTACTACGTCGACGGCTCCGGGCCGGAGACGGAGATCGGGACGTTCAGCGGCGCGGGACCGTTCTCGGTCGGCACCCAGACGACGACGCTGAAGCCCGACGCGAGCGATCGCATCGTGCTGCGGGCGAACGTCAGCATCGACGCGACGACGGCGCCGGACTCCACGCTGACGAACATGGCGAGCGTCGAGGGCCGCACCTACGAGCCCGATGACAAGAAGGGCCCGCCGCCGAACCCGAACCCGAACGAAGACACCGAGACGAAGACGGTAACGGACAGCGCCGACCTGCAGGTCACGAAGGCCGTGAGCGGCACGCCGAACGCGGGTGGCGCGATCACCTGGACGATCACCCCGCAGAACAACGGGCCCTCGGTTTCGCGCAACAGCGCGCTGAACCCGATCACGATCACGGACACGGTGCCGCCGGGCGTGGGTGCCGTCGCCGACCCGTCGAACGCAATGTGGACGGCGACGACGCCGGGCGGGTTCCCGGCGGCATCGGGCGCCGCGATCACGTTCACGCTCAACGCGAGTCACCTCGTACTCGCACTCGGCGCGCACTCGCCGATCACTCTGAGCGGCGTCGTCGATGCGGCGTGGACTCCGACCTCGGGGCCGCAGAGCGACGGCAGCATCGTCAACACCGCGGTCATCGCGCCCGGACTCACTCCGGACCCGAAGACGCCGAACAACACGAGCACGGTCCCGACGACGCCGACGTACAACACGACGCTCGGCATCACGAAGGATCGGGTGGTCTGGGACACCGCGACGAGCAGCTGGGTGCTTGCGGCGTCGCTCAGCCCGGTGCCTCCGGTGCACGCCGGCGACCCGGTCCACTACCGAGTCACGGTGACGAACAACGGCAGCGCCGTCGCGCGCGGCGTGACGGTGACCGACGAGGTCCCGACGGGCCTGACCTACATCGGGGTCGAGGATGTCGCTCCCGCGACGTGGACCCGGAGCGCGCACACGACGGTGCCGTGGGATCTCTTCACGCTCACGAGCGACAGCGGCACGCTGCCGGTCGGGGCAGCGCGGTCCTTCGTCGTCGAGTACGGCACGTCGCCGACGACGCCGGCGACGGTCGTCAACTGCGCGCAGGCGGCCTCTGAGCAGAACTCGAGCTCGCCTCGCGACTGCGAGACCTTCGGCTCGGACCGGGTGTCCGACCTCTCGCTCGTCAAGAACGTCATCACTGGTCTCGGCGGCACAGTCCTGCCTGATGGCAGCGACGTGATCGCCGGCGACGTGGTCAGCTACCGGCTCATCGTGACGAACGAGGGTCCGAGCGACGCGCTCGGTCCGATCAACGTGACCGACGTGCTGCCGTCCGACTTCACGTACGTCGCCGGCTCGGCGACCGTGGGTGGTGTCTCGGCGCCTCCCGGCGTCTCAGGCCAGACCCTGAGCTGGGAAGTGCTGCCGTCCAGCGGCACCCTGGCGGTCGCGTCGGGCTCCAACACGATCGTGATCGAGTTCCAGGCCCGGATCGCCGCCGGCCACGCACCAGCGGTCGGAATCGTCAACGAGGCGACTGTCACGGGTCAGAACGACCCGAACCCGGCCAATGACACCGACGACGCGACGGTCGACATCACGACCGAGGCGAACATGACGATCGTCAAGGACGTCGCGGCGGGCCCCTGGTACGCGGGCGCGATCGTGAGCTACACGCTCGACGTGACGAACCTCGGCCTGTCGGTCGCTGCGACCGCGCGCGTCGTCGACGACCTGCCTGCGGGCCTGACGATGATCTCGATGACCGGGGCCGGCTGGACCTGCGTCGCGCCGGCCGGCGGGCAAACCGGCGCCTGCGACTATGTCGGTGCGCACCCGGTCGGCAGCACGACGATCACCGTCATGGCGCGGATCGGTTCGGACCTGCCGAACGCGACGCTCTCCAACCCCTTCACGAACGAGGCGGAGCTGACCTGGACCGATAGCCGCACCTACCCGGATCCGGCGACCGACCCGCGCCACGACGACGACACCGCCGACATCACTGTCACGACCCAGGCCGACCTCGGCATCCTGAAGACCGCAGTCGACCCCGCCGACGACACGACGCCGGTCACCTCGGCCGTCGCCGGCTTGCAGGCCCGCTACCGGATCGACGTCACGAACTACGGACCGAGCAACGCGGCACCGGACCTCGTCGTCACCGACACCCTGCCGCTCGGCGTCGCCTACGTCGGACCCGTCGGGACGACGGCGACCAACTGGACGATCACGGCGTCCGCATACGATGCCGCGGTTCGCCAGACGGTTACGTTCACCCGCGTCGACGCCGGCAGCAACTATGGCCTGCCGATCGTCGGCAACGCCCCGACCGCGGCACCGCCTATCGTGTTCGACGTGCGGCTCGAGCCGAGCCTGCCGGCGACCGTCCTCCCGACGGTACCCGCGCTCGTCAACGAGGCGACGGTGACCTCCGGCACACCCGAGCCGTCGGTTGACCCGCACCCCAACACGGACGATGCGCCGCTGGACGTCACGCGCTCGGTCGACCTTGAGGTCGTCAAGTCGCATCCGGTCGACGCGAACGGCCAGGTCGTCATCGACCAGCCGCTCGACTTCACGATCCAGGTGACGAACCACGGGCCGTCCGAGGCGAGCGGCATCACGATCACCGACGAGGTCCCGCCGGGGCTCGAGGTCACGAGCACCGTCGGACCCGTCGCCGGGACCGGCTGGACGATCGA
>Ga0182738_1006549_pt1 | contig 12053 bp, 12 predicted proteins | sample eDN5th30CBELigMG_FD_128876 | JGI IMG/M metagenome (GOLD analysis project Ga0182738, IMG submission 128876) | Enriched Miracle-Growth compost microbial communities from Emeryville, California, USA - eDNA 5th pass 30_C BE-Lig MG (version 2)... ...
ATGGTTCGCACCCTCTTCGGCTGGAAGGCCAGCATTTTCCGGCCTCCGTGCGGGTTATGTCAGGAGTTCTGAAGTTAGCGCCTGGGGTGCCCTCCAGTAGCGTTGCGGCCAGGTGTAGCCGTAACCGTTCGACGACTGCCAACCGTTCCAGCCGCCACGCCAGGCCTTGTTCCAGCCGTGGTGCCAGCCATTGTTCCAATGGTGGTGGTGGTGATGCCAGCCGCGGCCGCGATCGTCGCGTGCTGCCGCACTCGAGCCGGCCGCGAGGATGGCCAGGCCTGCGATGGCCAGCGCCACCGAAGCCCGGCCCGATCGACTCGTCAAGTCGGTGCTCATCGCATCCTCCTTTCGTGTCAATCGGATAACGTTCGGATAGTAGACAGGTGGGGCCGAATGCGACCCGCGTGGGGAATTTCGCAGCCGGTTGTCGCCATGTTTCGCGCATGGCCTCGTGACGGCTAAGATGCGGCGAACGCGTGGAGGAAATGCAAATGGCGGGTCCGCTGGCCGGAGTGAGAATTCTCGACTGCACGACGGTCGTGCTGGGGCCGTGGGCCGCGCAGCAGCTCGGCGATCTCGGCGCCGACGTGATCAAGATCGAGCCGCCCGAAGGCGACACCACGCGCGTGCTCGGACCGGCCCGTCATCCGGGGATGGCGGCTTTCTATCTCGGCTGCAATCGCTCCAAGCGCTCGATCGTCCTCGACCTCAAGCAGGACTCCGGCCGCAGGGCGCTGTTCAAGCTGGCGGAGACCGCCGACGTGCTGATGCACAACTACCGGCCCGATCCGGCGAAACGTCTCGGCGTCGAATACGAGGCGTTCGAGAAGATCAATCCGCGTCTCGTCTATCTCGCGACCTATGGCTACCGCGCCACGGGCCCGATGGGCGGCAAGGCGGCCTACGACGACATCATCCAGGCGGGCTCGGGCCTCGCCGCGCTGCAAAGCGTCGTCGCCGGGCAGCCGCGCTTCCTGCCGACGATCGTTGCCGACAAGACCAGTTCCAACGGCGTGGTCTCCGCGGTGCTCGCCGCCCTCTTCGCACGCGAGCGCACCGGCAAGGGCCAGGCGGTCGAGGTCCCGATGTTCGAGACGCTGGTTTCCTTCGTGATGGTGGAGCATCTCTACGGCGAGACGTTCAAGCCGGCGCTCGACACCGCAGGCTACAAGCGCGTGCTGAACAAGGAGCGCCGGCCCTATCCGTCGAAGGACGGCTACTTTGCCCTGCTGCCCTATACCGACGGACACTGGCGCGAATTCTGCGTCCTGGTCGGGCGCGACGATCTCGCGAAGGATCCGCGCTTCCAGGGCATGGCCAATCGCCTGAAGAACGTCGAGCAGTATTACGCGACCCTCGCCGGCCTGTGCGCCGAGCGAACCAATGCCGAATGGGTCGAACTGCTCAGGAACTCGAACGTGCCGCACGGGCCGGTCAATACGCTCGACGACCTGTTCGTGGACCCGCAGCTCGAGGCCACCGGCTATTGGCAGGAAGTCGATCACCCGACGGAAGGCAAGCTGCGCATGCCGGGCATCGCTCCCAGCTTCAGCAAGACCAGGCCCGAGATCACGCGCCTGCAGCCGCGGCTCGGCGAGCACAGCGTCGAGGTGTTGCGCGAGGCCGGCTTCACCCAGGCTGAAATCGATGCCATGCTGGCATCGGGCGCGACCAAAGCGGCGTAGCCGCCGATCAAGGCGGCATGGGCGACCGCATCAACGAGAGTCGCGACCCGTTGGGAGGTTACGATGATTCGTCCGACACGGCGCGACGTGTTGCGTTATGGCGCCGCCGCCGCGGCTTCTTCGCTGGCGGCGCCGGCGATCGCCGACACCTGGCCGAGCAAGCCGATCAAGATCGTCTGCGGTTATCCGGTCGGCGGCCTGACCGATACCTTCGCGCGCGCCTATGGCGAGGGCATTGCGCAAATGACCGGCCAGCCGGTCGTGGTGGAGAACAAGACCGGTGCCTCGGGCGCGATCGCGGCAGAGCAGGTGAAGGCCGCGCCCGCCGACGGTTACACGCTGATGTGGACGATCTCCACGACGCTCATCATGAACAAGGTCCTGTTCAAGAAGCTGCCCTACGATCCGGATAAGGATTTCGTGCCGATCTCGTGGATGGATGCCGGCCACCTGCCGACTATCCTGCACAAGAGCGTGCCCGCGGCGAACCTGAACGAATTCGCGCAGTATGCGCGCAATAACAAGGTCTCGCTCGGCACCTATGGCGCAGGCTCCTACAGCCACGTGGCGGTCGCCACCTTGAATCGCCATTTCGGGCTCAACATGGAGGCGGTCCACTACCGCGGCGAGGGGCCGATGTGGATCGATGTCGGCTCGGGCGCGATCCAGGGCGGCAGCGGCAGCGTCGCCGCCGCCTCCGGCGTGCTGCAGGCCGGCAACGGCCGGGCGATTGCAGTGCCGACCAAGGTCCGCATGAAGAAGATGCCCGACGTGCCGACCTTTTTCGAGCAGGGTGTCACCGACGCCGCCTTTCAGGTGCGGGGCTGCATCGCGCTCGTTGGCCCCGCGGCCATGCCGAAGGAGATCGTGGTCAAGCTGTCCGACATGATGGTCAAGCTCGGCAAGTCGGACCGCATCCAGAAGATCCTCAATACCTTCGGCATCGACATGGCGGCACAGGACCACGTCTATTTCCAGAAGTACCTCGCCGAGGAAGGGCCTGTCTGGATCGAGCTGGTGAAGGGCCTGAATCTGGAGCCGCAGTGAGGCTGGGCTTGCATTGCGAAAGGGGCGGGATGATTCGAACTGGCATGCAGCCTAAGGTCGCAATGGGCATTAGGTTCTTTTCACGCGATGTTCGCCGATGCTAAAGCAACTACAAGTGGTGATGTTTCGATCGCACAAAAGCCGAAAGCAGAGGCCCCCAGTCAATGGGCTTGGATGTCTACGTCGGCGCGCTGACGCGATATTTCGCGGGAGACTGGGAACGTATTGCCGACAGGACCTCCGGTAAGCGAGGCCGCGCAATTGGAACCGCCCAGCCGCGTGTTGCCGGCGCACCGAAAAAGGATCGCGAACGTATCCAGGATTCGGTGCTTGCGTGGCGCCGGACGCTCGGGGGGGCTCTCGCGCCCTATCTCGCCGTGCCCCTCGCCTGGAACGAAACGCCGGAAGCGCCCTGGTTCACCGACCGGCCAGGCTGGGACGGCTTCGGCGCGCTGGTGCTGTGGGCAGCCTATGCCGAGCAGCCGACCTTGCGCCGGCCCGCCGCCTTGCCGACGGAATGGGACGAGGATGCCGCACTTGTCCGCAGCAACGCCGAAGGCTTCCGTTCGCGCTACTCCCATCTCGTGCGCAACGTCGAGCTCTGGCTTCCGACCACGCTCGATTTCACCTTCGAGAGCGAGGATGTCGATGGCCGGCGCATCATCGTCGGCTCTTCGACGACGCTGCGCCGCCAGCTCGGCGAGCTCAATGCCGCGACCTGGAAGATGGATGAGGACGGGACGGCCGCATTGGCCCGCGAACCCTCGCGGGGCCGCGCAACGCTCGAGGACGCCGCACGCCATTCGATGGCGATGATGAGCGTGCTGGTGCGGCAAGCGGTGCGGCATCGGCTGCCAGTCAAGCTCGACTACTGAGCGCTTGGTAGCGGCGGCGGTCGGGCCTGACCGGAGGTCTGACAGCCGTCCTGCCGGGTAACGCCGGAAGCGCGCCAGCGATGGCGCGCTCCGTTGGTTGCGGGGAGGCTGGCGATGGCGAAGGCGGTGAAGAAGCACGACTTTCCCATCCACGACGTCCGCCGCTATCTCGAACCCGGTCCGATCGTGCTGGTGTCGTCGAAATGGCGCGACAGGACCAACATCATGACCTTGGGGTGGCATACCGTCCTGGAGTTCACACCGTCATTGGTCGGCTTGATGATCTCGGGCGGCAACCGTAGCCACGACATGATCAGGCGCAGCAAGGAGTGCGTCATCAACCTTCCGACGACCGCGTTGACCGACACCGTCATCGGCATCGGCAACTGCTCGGGCACGGAAGTCGACAAATTCGAGAAGTTCGGCCTCACGGCCGAGCCTGCCACGGAGGTCGGGGCGCCGCTGATCGGCGAGTGCCATGCCAGCTTCGAATGCCGCCTGCACGATGCGGCGCTGGTGTCGCGCTACAATTTCTTCATCTTCGAAGTCGTGAAGGCGCATGCGGCGCTCCGTCCGAGGCATCCCGAGACACTGCACTACACCGGCGACGGCGTGTTCATGGTCGCGGGACGAATCGTGAGCCGGCGCTCCCTGTTCCGACCCGGGATGCTGTAATCCCGCGCGGGCGCGCCACCAACTCCAGTGGCGCGTCTTTCGCGAACCATGGCGCAGCGCAGGATCAGAAGCTCGTCTTGCCCTTCATCGAGATCGCGATGTGCGAGAAGGCCGAGTCCGGCGTGGCGCCGTGCCAGTGCTTTTCGCCCGCCGGGATGACGACGAAATCGCCAGGCCGGATCTTTATCTCCTCCGTCTCGGTGGCGATGATGCCTTCGCCCGCGGTGACGTAAAGCACCTGATCGACGTCGTGGACGTGGAACACGTTCACCGCGCCCTCGTCGAAGTTGATCAGGTTGGTGCGCAGCGCACTGCCTTCCGCATCGAGCACGGGCTGCACCGTCACACGACCCTTGAACAGGCCGCCGCCACGCTCTCTGGGTTCGATCTCGCTGGTCCTCAGAACTTTCATGTCGATTTCCTCCGTTTGGATTCCGCATGGTCAAACATTGGATCGGCCGGCCAGACGGCCAGCACGCGCAGCGCGTCGATGATATGATAGAACGAGCTGGCGGGCGCGGGCTCGTCGACCCAACTGCCATCGGCCAGGAGCTTGTCGCGCCACAACCCGGTGATCGGCGTATCGAAATACAGCATCAGCGCCTTTGCCGCCGCGATCGCGTCGGCCAGGTAACGCCGGCGTTCGTCGCCGCTCGCCGAGCGCGCCAGGATGAGCGCAGCCTTGAGCCATTCGGTCTGCGACCACAGCCGCGCCTTGGCGTCGTTCACCGACAGGTCGTCGAGCAACTCGAAGACGGCGACGCCCCGCTTCGGGTCGATGCCGTGATTGGCGCCGTAGCGATATAGTCGCCGCGCGACCGTGCGCGTGTCCTCGCGGCCCCGGCGCAATGCCCAGCGCTCGAGCAGCCCGGCCCATTCGAACTGATGGCCCGGCCACGCGAGCCGCCCCTGCAGGCCGGCGGCAGGAGCCCAGGTCGCGTCGAAATATTCGAGCAGCAGGCCCTTGGGCGTCATGAAGCGGGCGAGACAGAGCTCGGCAATCTCGTCGGCCAGCGCCTGCCAGCCCGGATCGGGCGAAAGCTGCTCCCACGCGAGCGCGGCCTCGAACAGGTGCATGTGCGGGTCGGACTGGAAGAAGCGGTCATCGGCGAACCCGGTGTAGCCGCCCGCTGCACCACGCCGGTCGGTCGACAGCCGTTCGCGCAGCGTGTCGGCGATCGGCATCAGCGCCGGATCGCCAGCGGTCGCGACCGCCAACAGGGCGAAAGCCTGCTCATAGAGGTGAGGGTTCGCGGGGAAAGGGCTGTCGTCCGCCCGCAGGCCATTGACGAACAGACCGTCCGGCCGGCGATAGCGGCCGATGTAGTAAGCGAGGCCATGCCGCACGGCCTCGCGCCATGGGCCATTCCAGCCCATCTCGCCGGCCACCGCATAGGTGAAGATCTGCCGTGCCTGGACGCGCGCGCGGCGCTCGCCGAGCACCGGCTTGCCGGCGAGATCGATCGCCTCGTGGAAACCGCCGCCGGTCCTGTCGGCACCGACCTCCCACCAGATCGGCAAGGCGTCGTCGAACAGCCAGTTCATAAGATGCTCGCGCATCTGGGTGAGCTCGGATTCCACCAGGGTCATGCCGCGAAGCTCGCGCACCGGCCGTCGACGCGCAAGCCAGGCCGGCATCAGCGTTCGGCGTCGACCGCCCGCCATTCGCGGGTGATCCCGTCGAGCTTGGCCTTGAGGTCCTTGGGCAACGGGCCCTGCTCGGCGGCGGCGAAACTGTCGGCGAGCTGCTCGGGTTTGCTGGCCCCGACGATCGGCGCGGTGATCGCGCTGCTGGAGATCACCCAGCGCATCGCCATCGTGGCCATGGTCATGCCGGCTTCGGCGGCGACCCCGCGCAGCGCTTCGATCGTCTCGAACTCGCGCGCATGCCAGTAACGCTCCTGGTAGCGCGCGCCCGCGGTGCCGAGCTGGAAGCGCGAGCCTTCCGGTGGCGGCTCCTCGGCACGGTGCTTGCCGGTCAGCATGCCGCCGGCCAGCGGATTGTACGGGATGACCGCGATGCCTTCCTCCTCGCAGTGCGGGAGGAGATCGCGTTCGAAGCCGCGAAACAGCAGATTGTAGCGCGGCTGGGCGGAGTCGATCCTCGCCACATGGCGCAGCTCGCTGCGGCCCAGCGCTCGCGCGATCTTGTGGGCGGGCCAGTTCGACACGCCGACGTAACGCGCCTTGCCGCTCTTCACGACCGTGTCGAGCGCATCGAGCGTCTCGTCGAGCGGCGTGTTCGAATCGTAGCGATGGAGCTGGTAGAGATCGACATAGTCGGTGCCGAGGCGCTTCAGCGAGGCGTCGATCGCGTCGAGCACGTGCTTGCGCGAGGTGCCCTGGTCCCACGGGTTGCGGCCCATGGCGCCGGCGCACTTGGTGGCGACGATGAAGTCGTGGCGCTTGCCCTTCAGCCAGTTGCCGACGATCTGCTCGGTGCGGCCGGCGGTGTTGTGGCCGCCGCCCAGCGGATAGACGTCGGCGGCGTCGAGGAAGTTGATGCCGCCCGCCGCCGCCGCGTCGAGGATCGCGTTGCTCTGCGGCACGTCGCACTGCAGGCCGAAGGTCATCGTGCCGAGACACAGATTGGAGACCCGCAGGCCGGTGCGGCCGAACTTCACCTGTTTCATGATCCCCTCACAAAATGACGCGTGGGCCGCTCGGCCCACGCGCTTACCCGTCGAATGATGGACACTCAGGCCGTCTTGATCCAGACCGCCTTGACGTTGAGGTATTCCTCGAGGTGCTGCTTGCCGCTCTCGCGACCGTAGCCGCTCATCTTGTAGCCGCCGAACGGCACCGCCGGATCCATCGCCTGGTAGCAGTTGATCCACACCGAGCCGGCGCGGATCGCCTTGGCGAGCTTGTGCGCCTTGCTGACATCGCGCGTCCACACGCCGCTGCCGAGGCCGAAGGTCGTGGCGTTGCCACGCTGGATCACCTCCTCGATGTCGGTGAAGGGGATCGCCGAGATCACCGGCCCGAAGATCTCCTCCTGCGCGATGCGCATGTCGTCGCGCACGTTGGCGAACACCGTCGGCGGCACGAAGTAGCCCTTGCCGTACTCGCCCTCGGTGAGCTGCTGGCCGCCCGACAGGCTCTTGGCGCCTTCCTGACGGCCGATGCCGAGATAGGTCGTCACCCGGTCGAGCTGCTCGGACGAGACGAGCGGGCCGACCTGCGTCTCCGGATCGATGCCGTTGCCGACCTTCAGGGTCCTGGAGAAGGCTGCGACCTTGTCGGTGAACTCCTCGTAGACCTTCTTCTCGACGAACAGCCGCGTGCCGGCGCTGCAGATCTGGCCGGAGTTGGCGAACACCGCCATCGAGGCGCCGGGCACCGCCGCATCGAGGTCGGCGTCGGCGAAGACGATGTCGGGCGACTTGCCGCCGAGCTCGAGCGACACGCGCTTGAGGTTGCCCGCCGAGGCCTGGACGATCTTCTGGCCGGTGAGGTGCGAGCCGGTGAAGGCCACCTTGTCCACGTCGTAGTGCGAAGCGAGCGCGGCGCCGGCGGTCTCGCCGAAGCCCGGCACCACGTTGACCACGCCCGGCGGCACGCCGGCTTCGAGGCAGAGCTCGCCCAGCCGAAGCGAGGTGAGGGGCGCTTCCTCGGCCGGCTTCAGCACCACCGTGCAGCCGGTCGCCAGCGCCGGGCCGATCTTCCAGATCGTCGCGGTGAGCGGGCCGTTCCAGGGGATGATGGCGCCGACCACCCCGACCGGCTCCTTCAAGGTGTAGGAGAAGATCTCGCCAGGCAGAGAGTTCTCGATCGTCTCGCCGTGCAGGCTGGTCGCCATGCCCGCGTAGTAGCGCAGCATGCCGACGGCGCGCTGGCGGTTGTTGCGCGTGCGCGCGATCGGCGCGCCCATGTCGTGGGTGTCGAGCGAGGCGAGTTCCTCGATGTTCTGCTCGACCAGCTCGGCGATCCTGAGCAGGAGGGCCTGCCGCTCGGCCGGCTTCCATTTGCTCCACGGGCCGGTGAAGGCCTTGCGCGCCGCGGCGACGGCGCGATCGATGTCCTCCTTGTCGCCTTCCGCCACGTGGGCGAGAAGCTCGCCGGTCGCGGGATTGCGCGTCTCGAAGGTCTTGCCCGACGCCGCCGGAACCCAGCGGCCGTCGATCAGCATCAGCTTGGTCTTGCCGTCGATATAGGCCGGCTTCTGGGCCGCGCCCTTTTCCATGACTGTCATCGTCTTCTCCTTGCTTAGCCAGCTTGAGTCCTCGAACTGCGTGAACTTTCTCGCTTCGAGTTCCTGTCGTCCTGAGCGCAGCGAAGGATCTCACGCCAGCTCCGCGGACCGTGTCTGATCGTTCGGCGAGATCCTTCGCTGCGCTCAGGATGGCAAGGACTCGTCGGTCCGATGCGAGCTTTGCCTAGAGCATCGCCGCGACGGCTTTCACCTCGGTGTAAAGCTCGATCGCCTCGTAACCCATCTCGCGGCCCCAGCCGCTCTGCTTGTAGCCGCCGAACGGCAGCGCCACGTCGTTGAAGTTGTGGACGTTGATCCAGACCGAGCCGGCCTTGATCTTGCGCGCGAGCTTGTGGGCGACGCCGATATCGCGCGTCCAGATGCTGGCTGCGAGACCATATTCCGTGGCGTTGCCGGCACGGGCGATCCGCTCCAGGTCGTCGTCGTTGAACGGCATGGCGCAGACCACCGGTCCGAAGATCTCCTCGCGCACGACCTTCATGGTCGGGTTGGTCTTCGTGAGGACGGTCGGCTCGATGAAGTAGCCCTCGTTGCCGTGCCGCTTGCCGCCGGTGATCGCCTCGGCGCCCTGCTCCTTGCCGGAGGCGAGATAGCCGGTGACGCGGTTGAACTGCTCCTCCGAGACCAGCGGTCCGATCCGTGTCGCCGGATCGAGGCCCGGGCCGATCTTGAGCTTCTTCGCTTCGTCGGAGAGGCCGGCCATCATCTTGTCGAACAGGTTCTCGTGCACGAAGAGGCGCGAGCCGGCCGTGCAGCACTGCCCCATGTTGAAGAAGATGCCGGTGGCGGCGCCGGGGATGGCGACCGAGAGGTCGGCGTCGGGGAAGACGAAGGACGGCGACTTGCCGCCCAGCTCGAGGCTCACCTTCTTGAGGTTGCCGGCAGCGGCCTGGACGATCAGCTTGCCGACCTCCGTCGAGCCGGTGAAGGCGACCTTGTCGACATCGGGATGGGCGGCGAGGGCCGCACCCGGCGTACCGTCGCCGGTGACGATGTTCACCACGCCGGCCGGGAAGCCCGCCTCCATGACCAGCTCGCCGAGCCGGATGGCCGACAGCGGCGTCTGCTCGGCCGGCTTCAGCACGATGGTGCAGCCCGCGGTCAGCGCCGGCGCGATCTTCCACACCGCCATCATCAGCGGGAAGTTCCACGGGATGATCTGGCCGACCACGCCGACCGGCTCGCGCATCGAATAGGCGTGCCAGTCGCCCGGCGCCGAAATCGGAATGCTCTGGCCGGTGATCTTGGTCGCCCAGCCGGCCATGTAGCGCAGCAGCTCGCAGGAGAAGGGAACATCGACCATCCTGGCGTCCATCACCGGCTTACCGTTGTCGATGCTCTCGATCTCGGCCAGCTCGACGAGGTTCTTCTCCAGGATGTCGGCCAGCTTCCACACGATCCTGCCGCGCTCGGTCGGCTTCATCTTGCCCCACGGTCCATCCTCGAACGCCTTGCGTGCGGCCTTCACGGCGGCGTCGATGTCCTCGGGGCCGCCTTCGGCCACGGCAGCGATCTGGCCGCCGGTCGCGGGATCGAACACCGGGAAGGTCTTGCCGCTCTTGGCGGCGACCCACTTGCCGTCGATCAGAAGCTTGTGCGGCTTGGAAATGAAAGCCGACGCGGCGGCGCCGAGGCGCCCGATATTGACCGATACGTCCATCTCGTCCTCCGGGGTTGGGCGGTAGATTCCGCGCTATATTCCTTAGAATATAGCGAGTGCCGCCTGTATGCGTCTACGCTATATTCAGACAGCTACAGCGTGCGTTCACCACGGATGTGGAGATCGTCGGCAGGACTTGACCATCTGCGAGGCCGATGCCGCTGGACGTTCCTTCTGCCTGTGGCACGGCGACGACTCGCTGAAACGCGTCTCTCCGATGGGCGACCGGTCACTCGAAGCCGATGCCGAGAGCGATCGCAGGATCCTGGCGTGAGCCGGGCTTGCGCCGGCCGTTATCGGCCCTTTTGACAATTGCTTATTGGCCCTCGTTGGTCGAAGCTCCTCCAGGTAAATCCATGGGGGATTGTGCATGACAGTACTGGCGAAGGATCCGCGTTTTTCACCAGGTGCCTATCCGCAAACCGCGCCCCCACTCACGCTGGGTAACCTCGGCCCCGTCGTTCTGCGCACCCGTGACAATGACGCGGCCCACTGCTGGGGCGCGACCACGATGCCCCATCGCGGTGGCACCCCGGTGGCCGAACTACAACGCGCGCTCAAGGCAGTCGGTTTGTATACCGGCCCGATTGATGGTGTCTTCGGAAAGGGCAGTGCGCTTGGCTTGCAGCGGTTCACCTGGTTCATCAGGAACAGTGACTACCGCCTGCGCGTGCCTGCCGGGGGGACGCCGGCTTCGGGCACGGTCGCATCCTATGTCCAAAATCCCGCCATTGCGCTGACCGACAAGTGCGATGCGCTGCTTGCGGCCGAACTCCTTTCCTGGGTCGGCCAAGGCGTGAACGTTACGACCTTGCTCGTCCGGGTGCCGCTGTCCCGCTTCGACAGGATCTCGCGAGGGGTCGGCTTTGCGACGCTCAATTACCCCGACGCCAATGGCGACGAGGTGCTCGCAAGCAAGGATTTCGTTGCCGGACTTGACAGCCTGGACGATGCCGCCGGGACGAACGATGTCAAGCTCAGCCTCAACCAGACGTTCCGTGTCCAGAACATGCCGCCATCGGGAGCGGTGGTTACGCCGGCCACTCGCTCGCAGCACCTGATCGGCCACGCGGTCGACCTCAACATCGTTGACGGTAAGACCACCGTGACGTCGGCGATGTTCATCAACAAGACCGCCACCGACGCGGCCAATAAGCTCGTGGCCGACGCCAAGGCAACCGGGTTGCGCTGGGGCGGAGACTTCAGCCCGATAGATCCCCCACATTTCGATCTTCAGGTCCCGGCGAACAACTCCGACTACGACATGAAGTTTTTCTTCTGTCAGCGCTTCTACGCCCTCAACCATCCGATTCGCCTGGCATGAAGGGCAGGCCATGACGGCATGGACCGGCGTGGGCCGGATGCTCGGTCGCCTTGTGTCGTATCTGGCGCTGTCGGGTTTCCTGCTGCTGCTTCCCGTGCCGGCGGTCGAGGCCGGCGGAGGGCCCCACTCTTGTGGCGATGTCGCTGGCCTGTTGCGTCAAGGACAGCCCCTGGTCGTCATTGTCGCTCCCGTAGAGACCCGGGAGGGCGCCGACTCGGAGGCATATGGAGACTGGGTGGCTTATCGCGACCAGTTTCTCCTTCAGGTTGCGGGAAGTGGTCCCTGCGTCGCCCGCCTGACTCCCGAGCAATATCGCGCGCGCCTGACCGCTCCTGATCTGCGCGACCCCTTCGCTACCTTGTTTGTCCGTAATGGAAGGGCAGGGTTGCTGCATGCCGGCATGGTGCTGGAGCCGGGGGTGTATCAGGCCGGAATCGCCTTCCTTGGCGAGGGTGATCCAGCGCCCGGCTCGCCCTTCGGGCTTGTTCCGGTCGTGGTACGCTGGCGCTAAGGGCCTGTCACGAAACAATCGAATCGAGATGGGTTGAAGAACGAATTTAAAGAATCAACC
>Ga0182738_1006550_pt1 | contig 12052 bp, 2 predicted proteins | sample eDN5th30CBELigMG_FD_128876 | JGI IMG/M metagenome (GOLD analysis project Ga0182738, IMG submission 128876) | Enriched Miracle-Growth compost microbial communities from Emeryville, California, USA - eDNA 5th pass 30_C BE-Lig MG (version 2)... ...
CAAAATTCGCTAAAAATAGCCCCAAATCTCCCGAGGACTATCAAGTGGTTTTCCGCGGGCTTAAGCCTCAAACCTTCCCCACAGTCCTTTTCTTCCCTTTCTACACCCTAAGAATCGGATTCCCTATGCTCATTTCAGTCCTTGCTCAGCCTTCCCCAATCGCCAATACCGTCATCCAGGTCCTCATCAGTCTCGGAGTCCTTACATTTATCGCCAAGACCAAGCCTTTCCTCAAGAAAGTCAACTTCTATCAGCTCATGACCTTTGAAGCTATTGTCTTAATTATGAATGCTTCTATGCTCGCCATCACAGTGCTTTCTCATATGGATAAAGAGAATTATCGACTTGCCATTATCCTTGCTGATATTGTCATTATTGGAAATGACTGCATTAATGTCTTAGCTTTATTCTTCTTGGTTCTCAAGCTTCATCTTGAAATCAAACTTATTCAAGAATACACCCGCAAAAAGCTCGTTACCGGCAGCCAGAAAATCGGTCTTTGGGTCCAACTTCTCTTTGTCCCTCTCCAACAAGCCAACATGGGCTTCGAAGAAATGATTGCTTATCCTACTTCCTACGTCTGGAACAAACCAAAAGTCTCCAAGACCTTCGAAGAGAGCGAAGCTTCCATCAAGAAAAATATGCGGGAAACCCCTTATACTCCCTTCAATGATCGCAGTCTCGCCTCTGGAAATGAAACCAACCGCCAATTTTTATCGTCCCCTCCAGAGTCACTCTTTGGCTCCCCCATTATTGAGCCTATGACAGAGCACAATTCTATCATAGATTTGAATAGTCATCGCCCAAGAAATGACCTTGAGACCTTTGGTGATGCTAGCTCCCCTGTTGGACAACCCCAAGTCTTCAATTTTGAGCCTCATAGAGAAGAGCCAGAACCTCCTCTTCTCAAAAATCCCCGTTCACATCATAAGCTTCCCCTATACAAAAAGAGCCCAAGGGGAATTCTTAAAGCAGGAAAATCGAATGTTTATGATGATCCCTATCAAGCAAGCCCTTCAAGAAGTCCTCTTGTTTATGAAAGTCAGATTGATTTTAGGCCGGATGCGATGGCGAGTATGGGAAAACTAGCCCGATCTGGAACACTGGATCTCAATAATACGCTCGAGCTTTCTCATAATGATAATGAGTTCAGATCGAGTAGTACTTGGCTTAGAAAAGGCTCTGAGCTGCAAGGTTTGAATGACTCACCTGATACTGTTGTGCTGAAAGACGAAGATCCTGTGAAGAAGCTTCGATTTGCTGGAGGAGAAGATACTATTAATTTTGAAAGAAGTCCTGAACAGTCCATGCTTCTAAAAGGGTCAAATCTGAGCTATAAGAACAGTTTAATATTGAATTTGAGTAAGACGTCGCCAAGGATCCCACTTCCTAGCCTGAAAGATCCCAAGCTGGTCTCTCATGCCAAGGTGGGAAAACTGGCTTATAATGCGAGAGATCATTCGCCAGAAAAGGTTTCACCGCAGTCTGGAGATCATATAGAGGACCTTGATGATAATGCATTGGTGAGAAAGATAAAGGAAGATTTGAAGGAGTTGAATAAGAGAGTAGATGCGGATAATGCACCAAAGCAGATATATGAGTATTTGAGGAAGAGTGGAAAAGGAAATGAACCGGCAAGCCAGGTGATAAAGACGAATAAAAGCTTGAGTCCGAGCAGGAAAGCGAATTTTACCTGGAAGAGCTTGGAAAAGAATGAGACTTCGATTATGAAGAAAGGAAAATAAAAGGTTTTGGAATAAGAAATTTTATTGAAAAGAGAATCTCTTAAAAATTTTTTACTTTGTTTTTTTCGTAATAAATATAAAAAATGAATGAATTTTATAAAGATCAATCTTTGGTCATCTTTACTTTGGTCAGAGATTTTATATAATATATTTACCGTTTTTATTTAGAGTTATTATTTTATTTCTTTCTCTTTGATAACAAAGAATTTTGGCTTTATGAGAAAAACTCAAAAGACCCCCAAAAGTTTTCTGTATTTTCTCTTTTATCTCTTTTGATTTTTCAAGATATTTGGCAAAACCTCAAAGGTCGAAAAAATGAAAAAGATGAAAATTCTTTTCCTCAAGAAGCATCTCGAAACGAAATCTGAAAGTTTGATGATGGTATTGGATGATCTTTGCATTTTTTTGAAAATAAAATTTTTCTCATGGTTTTTTTTCCCACAAAAAGGCCAAAAAAAATTTTTTATTTTTCCAATCCAATTTGATTTTAGGACCAAATGATTTTTTGCGAAAATTTGAAATGACAGAAGACATTCCTTCTGGAGACTTTTTAAAAATTCGGACTCTTAGGAAAAAAGCCAAGATCTTTCTCGTCCTCAAGGCAAGCTTTCTAGGCAAAAAATAAAGCATTTTTAGCGCCAAAATTCAATCATTCAGTTCAGAAAAGAACACCCAAATCGCCTATTATAATGAAATAACTTCGATTCTCCTCACAAGAAAAACTCTTTCTCTCAAAAATCCTTTCCTTAAAGATCACAAGGCCTTTTCTGAAAGTTAGATTTTTTCGCTCGTTCTCGAAGAGTCTTTGAGAAAACTTGAAAAACCCAAATTCTTCGGAGAAAACAACCGAAGACCTCAAATCAAACCCTTTCTTCTCTTATTTCTCTTCTCTCCTTGTTCTCAAGTTTCCTTTACCAAATTAAAACATTTAGCTTCTCCTTATTAAGGTTCTAAACTTTGCAAAGTTCAGCTAAAAATAGACAAAACCTTTTCTTCCCGTTTTAAAAGTCTTTCTAGAGGCCATCGTCATAAAGAGCCTTGAATACCTTCTGAGTTTCTCGCGTATCGTCCAGACTCCAAATATTTAAACTATTTTCTCAATTAGCGGGAGAACCTGTGTGGAGCATTATTCATATTACAAGGCAAAACTCCAAGACTTTGATATGTTAGGCCTTGAGAACCCAGTAGCTGAGCCCAGGAGAGAGAGTATGTGCGGTAAAAAAGCACATTTGAACTGTTTTTGAGCTTTTGAAATTCGAGGTTGAGGTTTTTTAGGTTGAGAAATGATAAGATCTTTGAATAAATTTAAGTCAAGTTTTCGTTTGGATTTAGCCACTTTTGGGCTCAGGGATTTTTTCTCCCTCTAATCCTTTGGAACCCCTAGTCTAGAACTCACTCCTGCTTCTTCTTCATCAGAATGCATAGAGCAAGAAAATGATGATTTTCACTTATTTCGAAGCATAAGACAAATGTTCTCATTAAAAATTATTTTGAACCTCTCTTGTCTTTCATTCGAAAAATCTCTTCATGAGAACTTTACAATCACAGGAATCTCACAGGTTTCAGTGAGGAATAATGGAGAGATTTCGATGAGCAGAAATGAAAAAATTTTTTGAGGTTTGAAAAATTTTTAATTTAAAGAGAAATTGGACATTTGGCTTGGTTTTATTTTAATTTTTCCTGCGTGATTTTGCCAATCTCAAATTTAATTCAAGAAGCCAACGTCATCCTTCCTCATAAAGCTTTGTGAAAATCAAATTCCTTTTCCATGTCATTGGCTTCTGAATAAAGAAATGTTATGAGCAGAAAAAAATCTGTTATTCTCAAAACATGTCAACAAAAATGCTGGCATTAAAAATCAATAATGAATTAATTTGAATAAAAGGGTGCGATTAAAGTTTATCTCATAATTATTGGAAGACAAATCGTTCGAAAAATCTATATTTAAACAAGAAATTAATCTCCGGAGAACTGAACTCGGACTCTTCTTTCTAAAAGAGAAGCTTCATGAAACAAATTTTTTTAAAGATAGAGGATTCATTCCTCATATTCCTTCTTCATAAAGAAAAACAAAACAAATTTTATTTTGAGGTCCATCAAGAAACCTTGAACCAAAAAAAATTAATTTAGAAAAGTCAAGCTTCTGACTCTATGATTAATTTACAAACAGACAAGTTGCTTTTTCTTTTTAAATCAATTAATCAAGTTAATTAATCAGTTTCCTTTAATAATTAATTTCTCAAAGAAAAAAATATCTCGCAGCAACTCCGCTCCAAAAATAACTCAATGCTACCTTTTCCAAAAATCCCCAAAATCCCTTACCCCGTTCTCGCCCTCCTCTACCTCCTCATCAACTTCCCAACACTCCAATCATACCATTGGTCAGGCATGGTCATGTACGACTTGGAATATTCAGGAACAGCCTTTGACGCAGAAGCAAGCGCCTGGGGAGCCACCAGCCTCGTTGGCTCTTCAAAGACTTACAATTGTGCTGGAACTGAAATCCTAGGAGGCTACAACATCTTAGGATGCTGTGCTGGGAACTATTTCGAGAGAATCTATACCGGTCTTCCTGCCCACAATGTCCTCTATTTTCAGTTCACAATGTACCCTCTTGACAGTTGGGATGGTTCTACAGGCGGTGATCATACTAGTCTATATCTCGATGGAACCACTGTAATCCTCTGGTATCTTCAAGTTTACGACAGTCCTTATACAAACACAAATATTTGCGGTTCAAGTTTCAATGATGTTAAACCTATCAAAGTTTATACTACGGTCCCTCATACTTCAGGCTCCTTCACTTTCAGAATCATCAGTGGACTCGATCAAGAATCCAGTGACGAATCCTTTGGCCTCAGAGATGTCATCATGACTCTTGATAACGCAGCTTCTCCTGCGACCTCCGTTTCCTATTGCGGTATTTCAGTTGATTATCCCTTAGAGCATGATATCTGTGGCTGTGCCGACAATCAATATATGTACCCAGCTGGCACTGGTAACTGTTATAATTGCGACTCCACTTGTGCTACCTGTGACGCCGGAGGAGCCTCAGGATGCACTTCATGTCCAACAGGACGCTTCCTTGTAGGAGGCTATTGTATCATTTGTGATGCTAACTGCGCGACATGCTCAGGATCTCCCACAGCCTGCACTTCTTGTTACTCAGGAATGTATCTCAGCGGATCTACATGCTATACTTGCAACAGTAACTGCTTAACATGCGTCACAACCGCCACAACGTGCACCAGCTGCAATTCTGGCTGGTATATGGTTGGTACAACTTGCTATTCCACCTGTGACTCTCCTCTCTATTCATACGTATCAGGAGCAGTAACTTATTGTGCAACACCTTGTCCAGGATCATATGTCATGTGGGATGGATCCTGTAGTTCTTCTTGTACCTACATAACAGCGGATGGTACATTTACGACAACAACATACACAGAAGACACTTATCTTGAGTGTAAATTCCCCTGTGGAGCAGGCCAGTATCTTTATTGGAATGGCTCTTGTTTAAATAATTGTCCGAGCCCTCTCACAAGTCTCACATATTTGGGAGAAAATCTGTGCGGTTATTCTTGCGCAAGCAACCAATACCTTTATTGGAATGGATCTTGCCTTAACAGTTGCCCTTCACCATTGACTGCAGAGATCCAAGGGACTTCTTCCCAAAGAAATTTCTGCTGGTACACATGCCAGCCTGACCAATATCTTTATTGGAATGGCTCCTGCCTTGACAGCTGTCCCTCTCCTTTATCACCAGAGACTGAAGGAACGGTCGATCAACGAAACTTTTGTTGGTACACGTGCCAGCCAAATCAATACCTTTATTGGAATGGCTCTTGCCTGGACAGTTGTCCTTCCCCTCTGTCATCTGAAACTGAAGGCACGACTGATCAAAGGAATTTCTGCTGGTATACTTGTCAGCCAGATCAATATCTCTATTGGAATGGATCATGTTTAAGCACATGTCCATCTCCATTATCGAGCGAAACCCAAGGAACACATCTCGAGAGAAACTTCTGCTGGTACATTTGCATGCCTTGGCAATGGCTTTATTGGGATCAGACTTGCCAAGAAAATTGCAATAGTCCATTATGGCCTGAAACTCAAGGGACGTCAGCTCAAAGACAGTACTGCTGGTATCCTTGTACTTCTGAGAGTAAATTCTTGTATTGGAATGGAACGTGCGCTTCTGATTGCCCTTCACCTTTATCCACTCGTTATCAAAATGGACAGTGGTTCTGTGATTATCCTTGCTCCGATATCCAATATTTATATTTTAACGGTTCATGTTTGAGTAGTTGCCCTAGTCCCTTGTATGGATTTTCGGAAGGAACTCCTTCAAAGAACTTTTGTTATTACCTTTGTCCAGTCAATGAATTCCTTTATTGGGATGGTAGTTGTTCTAGTCAATGTGAGTTCCCATTAGTGCCAGCCACACAAGGAGATCCAGTCAGGCAATTCTGTTGGTATTTATGTGATACAAGTGAATACTTGTATTGGAATGGCACTTGTTCAAGTCAATGTGACCCTCCTCTAACTCAAAGAACAACCAATGGGCGAAAGTTTTGTGATGATTCCTGCAACTCAGATCAATATTTAGCTTGGAATGGTACATGCTTGGATACTTGCCCTTATCCTCTGAGTATTCGAGCTGAAGGAAGCCCAATCAAGAAATACTTTTGTGATTTCCCTTGTGCTACGACGGAATATCTTTATTGGAATGGTTCTTGTCTTGATTCTTGTGATTCTCCTTTGTCTACAAGAACAGAAGGAGGGAGGAAGTTCTGTGATTATCTTTGTGTTGGTGATCAGTATCTCTATTGGAATGGGACTTGCAAAACGACTTGCGATCTCCCTCTTGTGGTCAGAATTGATGTTGATAAAAGATTCTGTGATTACCTTTGCCCTGCAAACCAAATAATGTATTGGGATGGCTCTTGCTGGACTTCATGCACCTCTCCTCTTATCTCATATTCACAAGGAACACCCTCAAGGAGTTACTGCAAATACCCTTGTACGGTAACACAATTCCTCTATTGGAATGGAACTTGCTCTGATTCTTGTGATGCTCCTCTAACAAGCTCTGTTTCTAAAGGCCGATTATTCTGTCTATATCCTTGCGATACCGATCAATTTTTATATTTTAATGGGTCTTGTCTTGATTCTTGTCCATCAACGCTAGTGACTCGCGTTGAAGCTAGCCTGAATTATTGTGATTATCCATGTGAAGACTCTGAATATTTATACTGGAATGGCTCATGCATTACCACCTGCAGTCCTCCCCTCACTACAACAACCACAAATGGCTTAAACTCCTGCGAATTCCCTTGTGATTTTACAAGCGATTTTCTGTATTGGAACGGCACTTGCTCCTCTGAATGCGATTCTCCATTGACTCCAATAACTCAAGGAAACCGAAATTTCTGTATCACAAATTGTCCTTCTGAGCAATTCCTCTACTGGAACTCTTCTTGTTTAAGCTCTTGTGACTCCCCTCTCGTTGCCACCACCCTTGATAACACTGCCCAAACTTGTTCATATCCCTGTATTGACAACAGTCAATATCTTTATTGGAACGGTTCTTGTTTATCACAATGTGATTCTCCGCTTTCTCCTCGCACCAGTGCTGGCCTCAAATACTGTGATTATCCTTGCCCAGAATCATCATCATCATCATATCTTTATTGGAATGCCTCTTGTCTCACAAATTGCGATGCCCCTTTACAATCCAGAACAACCTCAGACAATAAACAATACTGTGATTTTCCATGTACATTGACCACAGACTATCTTTATTCAGGCGGCTCTTGTTCATCCACTTGTGACTCCCCTTTAGTTTCCAAAACTGAAGGTAACCGCAAATTCTGTCTAAATGTCTGTGATCCTTCTGATTTCGCATACTGGAATGGATCTTGCCTCTCGACTTGCCCATCTCCCTTTACCCAAAAAACCGAAAACTTCAATCTCTATTGCAATCCTCCTTGTTATGATTCAGATGGTGAGTATTATTATGAAGAGTTACAAGCATGTCATGATGAATGCAAACTCCCTGCTTATATTGACAATAAGGAAGGCTATCTTCGCTGCTTAATTTTCGAAACATCGACAACAGGATCTAGCTTGTCTGATATGTTTTTATATGCTCCTTTGGAAGCTAACACAATCACTGTGGTCAAACTGGTCAAAGTCATGCAGTATGTCAAATATCTGGATATCAATATGCCTCCGAGACTTCAGAGACTTGGTATTAGTAAAGGAAGAAATGTGTTGTCCTTCAGTTCTGGGATAAAAATGAGTTCGGCCCTCCAAGAACAGTTCCCTAAAGAAGCTCTCCAATATGTCTATCTCAAAAATGACCTTCATTCGAGTTTCCTCGTCAATTACTGGGAAGATCTGATGAACATAATTATAGTTATAGGATTGGCTTGTTTGTTCTTGATCCTTGAAAAAATATGTCGAGCCTTTGATTGGGCTATCCCTGAAGTGGTATGTCAAATTCTTCGAGTCGTGACTAAATGGAACTTTGCCTTGATGGTTTTTGCCATAAATACAGATGATATCATTCTCTTTGCAGCTCTTGAGTTCAAATCTCTCAATTTACCAGCATCGAATGGAGTAAGTTTGGCCATAGCTGTGATGTCTATTTGTGCTGTTATCGTACTCAGTGCTATTACGTACCTGTACGTTGCAAAAGTCACAAAGAAAAAACTGGTTCTTCGTGGCAGATGGAACTACCTTCAAAGATCATCTGAAGACTTCCAAGTCTTGTTTAGAGGTTTCAGAGACAATAGCACCCTTTGCCAACTCTTCTTCATCCTCTACATGCTGAGAATCGGGATCCCTATGCTCCTTGCTGTTTGTCTAGAAGTGACTCCAATTGGAAATACTATTTTACAAGTCATTCTTAGTTTGGCTGTTCTCACTCTGCTTCTAAAGAAAAAGCCGTTTATCAAAAAGATTAATCATTCTCAGCTTGTTATTTTCGAATCTGTCGTTCTCTTGATGAATTTCAGCATGTTTTTATTGACCATTTTGTCAATGGTAGGAATGTCTCATACGAAGGGAGCCAATGTCTTGGGAGATATTGTCATTGTTGGAAACGACATTATTAACCTCATGTGCTTGGTATTCCTCGTAATAAAACTCCACATTGAATCTAAAATTATTCTCGCATTCCTCAAGAAATACCAGGTTTCAAAAGCCGAAGCTTTAGGCTTGTGGTTGCAGCTCATCTTTGTCCCTTTACAGCTTGCTCATATGGGATTTGAAGAAATGATCGGTTATAATATGGCTTCACATGACCCGAATAACAGGCAAGCGACCTTTAGAAGAGGACATCTCGGCCAGCCAAGACCAGTTTACGAATTACAGAATGAATTTGATGGGAGTTCACTCATACCTGCGAAAGATAATGAAAAATCATCGGCTGATCAAAAGCGCTTATTGAATAATCGAAATAAGTCTTTGGTGTTTCAAAGACAGGAGCTCGAAAATGTAAGAGAAACAAGAGCTGATAGAGTCGAGACATTTGGCGACAAAGAAAGACCTTCCAGTTCTCGCTTCTTTGGTCTCCATTCTTCTTCAAGAAGTAACTTTGAGTTTGTTCCAGATTCTTTAAGAAATGTTTACCGTAATGATTACAGAGATATTTCTTCTGATGTTATTGTCAAAAACTTTAATGATGAAAACACTTTTGTCTTCTCCACGATAATCAACCCAAAAAATCCCTTCAAACCAAAAAGCCCTACGAGCATAAAAATCATTGATACTGCGACCGCAACTTCCCCTCAAAACGACCAGCTATTACTCTCTCAAGATTCAAGCCGAATCTCCCTCAATAATGCCAGCCAAATAAGAGTCAAGTCTCGCTCTTCAGACGAACCATTATCTTTGGAAAAATCGCCATCAGATCAAACAAATAAAGCACCGAAGGGAATATTGAAAAACTCCTCATTAGCTCAGCTCGATAAATCTAATGATACAATCAACCACAGAAGCCAACTAGGATCTGCTTCAGTCCAATCATTCTATGATGATCTTGAACATTTGGTCAGCCAAAACCCTCCAGCCTTGAAGAGCACAGTGAGTCAAAGTTCTCCCACTTTGAAAAGTTCGCAGAGAAGACCTCTTCCTAAACAATCCAATCAAGAAGAAAATGTTCAAAATCAGTGGAAAAACTATAATGAGCATAATTTGAGCCCAGGAAAATTCGCAGGAGAGAATAGTAATGGCTGGAACAAGATGAAGAGGCATTTTGTGTTTGGAGAAGATTCGGCTGATGGAAGACTCAGGGATCATCAGCCAAAAGATAAAAGCAGAATAATTGATGAAAACATGTCTTTTAACCTCTGGAAAAATGGGAGAAAACTTTTTAAGCCTACTAAATAAGAAAAGAAATGAAGAAATTCTTAACTTTTGTGTGCATCTTTTTTTCCTTTCTGAATTTAATAACCGTTCAATAAAAGAAATTTCAGTCGAAAGTTTTAACAAAAAATTTCTTGAAGCTCAAAACCAAAATTTCAATGTTTGAAGAGTATAGAAATCATATGTTATTCAAATTAAACCTTTGAAAGACTTTCCATTCTCTTGCCCTCATCTTACAGAATGGAATTGATTTATTCCTAAAAAATATTTCGAAAAATTTTTCTGAAGAGAAAAACTTGAGAAAAAAATTTTTTTTCAACTTGAAAATCTTTCAATGGTCAGCCTTCGCTCATTTTCCGAAAAAAACATTTTTTGACAAAAATTTTATTCAAAATTGTTCATTGAATTTTTTTTTCATTTTAGAAAACTTTTTTCACATTTTTTTCCTTCAAATCCGAAGTCTTTGAAAAATTTGAAATAGCAAAAAATTCAAAGCTAATTCTATTTAAATCATTGGCTTGGGGTAGTTTGAAAAGTGAAAAAAACCAAAAGTGAAAAATCTTTTGAACCTGGATGCAAACGGGTGCAAAAGGGCGAAAACAATTTAGGATAAAAAATTGGCTTGTTTTCGCTAGGCGCCATTCAGAGTGAGCGGATATGAAAAAAGTTGATATTTTACTTTTCATTCTTTTTTCACGTCTTTTTCACCCGATACGTCTGTTTTTCATTTTTTCAGTCAGTTTTTTTCACTTTTTATTTTTCACTTTTCAAACAACCCTTGGCTTGGCTTAAAAATTAAGCCTAACTGATCAAATCAGTCTCTTCTGCGAATTGAAAAAAATTCAAAGAGTTCTTTTCAATGAAGAAATTCATTAAACTCCGACTTTTCAAAATTTCCAAAGGAAAATTTTCCTTTGGCAAAAATAGATCAATTCAACCGCCAAAATCGTGAACTGTCTATTCTATCAATTTCTCTCTTTTTCACGTGACCTCAAGAGAAGAGTTTTTGGTGAAGAAAAAAAAATGCTCCTCATTTCAATCGTTCTCGACCTCTTTTGGAGCATCTTTTTCAACTTTCTTTTTTCATCTTGCCTCTTTATTTTGCAAATTTAAAAATTTGGTTCATTATTCACACGGTTCTAAATTTTGCTTTCCCCCAAACAAAAATCTTTTTCTTCTCTTATAACAATCCCTTCCATCTGCCATCATTATCAGGCCTTTCAGCCATATTCCAATCTGATCTTGGACCCATCTACAACATAAATCCTCAAATAAAAACCCCAAATAGCAGAATCTCCCAGCTATATGAGACCAAAAAGGTTTCTCTTCCTATTCAAAGACATTTCCTCCCAGTTTGATACATCAAGCCCTTGTCCGTCTTTTAGACGACCTTAGTTGAAAGGAGATATACGGAAAGAGGAACACGTAAAGGGAGTTTTCAGCTTTGAGAGTTTGGACTCTTGGTTTTTTAGATTGAAAAATGAGAATTGTTTCAAATAAAATTTAATTGGAACTTTCTTTAGGATTTGCCACGACATCTTACAGATTTTTGTAAAGAACTTCCAAGCCTTTAAAATTCCTTACATAAAACCACATAGGACTCTTTTCACTACCTCCTTCCCAAGAATATATAGAGCCATAAAAATAGAGTCCTCGGGTTCTAGGAGTTCTTTCGAAACATGATACAGATTAATTTTAACCTCATACATCTTTGAAAAGGTCTGAACTCTCTCCATTTTCTAGAGAAAATGATGATCTGTCAAGTCAATCAAGGAGGTTTCGAGCATTGAGAATAAAGGTATTAGATTGAAAGATATAGAAAGATTTTCTCAAGGTTTTAATTTCAAAAAAATTGGACATCTGGCTTGCTTTTATTAATTATTTTTTCCTGCGTGATTTTCTTTAATAAATTCAAAGCACAAGAAGGGAACATA
>Ga0182738_1006551_pt1 | contig 12051 bp, 9 predicted proteins | sample eDN5th30CBELigMG_FD_128876 | JGI IMG/M metagenome (GOLD analysis project Ga0182738, IMG submission 128876) | Enriched Miracle-Growth compost microbial communities from Emeryville, California, USA - eDNA 5th pass 30_C BE-Lig MG (version 2)... ...
CGGTGGTCTGCCGCTGTAGACAGCCTGCACGCCAGATTCCAGTTTATCGTACACCTGCTCACTGACCGGCGTGGTTGCCTGCGGAAGCGCTTTGCCGTCCATGAGAAGCCGCACGAAAAACTCAAATTTCGGATTCTGACGAGCCTGCTGGAATTCCGGCACTTCCAGCGTCGCGCGCAGCGGCGGAATGTTGAGAAACGCCGCGCATAATTTCGCGTTCTGCTCGGGCGCAATCATCCAGCTTAGAAAAGTCCAGGCTTCGTCCGGATGTTTTGTCCCTACGGGGATTGACCAGAAGCTGCCGTCCAGCTTTGCGACTTCCTGGCCACCTGCTGCGGCAGGCGGAAAGGCGAAAATTCCATAGTCGACCTTCGGCGCGTATTCCTCGAAGAACCTGATAACCCACTGGCCATCCTCCTTGATTGCCAGATTTCCATTGAAGAGCGGATTTGCCGGGCTGTCCAGCTTGCCGAACTGGGCGGTAAATCGGCGATATGATTTCATGCCGCCGGCATCGTCCACCAGGCTCTTCATCCATTGCAGCGCCTGGAGGTTGGCCGGGGAATCCAGCGTAAACTGCCGGATTGATTCGTCGAAAACCTCGCCGCCGAAAGCACGCATCCAGGTATCCGGCTGGGCCGGGACGAATCCCAGGCGGGTAATCTGGCCATCGCTGTTGCGATTCAGCAGGCGGTGGGCCCACGTGGTCAGCTCGGCCACATCCCGCGGCGGACGATCGGCAGGAAGACCAGCCTCTCTCGCGAGGGTTTTGTTGTAGAACATGGCAATGACATTGAGAGTCGTGGGAACGCCCCAGCGGTGCTTTCCATAAACGCCATATTCCCAGACATGGGGCAGATAGCTCTCCTTGTCAAGCCCACTGCTGGTCATGTAATCGTCCAGCGGCAGAAAAGCGCCCGATTCTCCCATGGGCGTCAGCATGTAACTCCACACGGTGGCGACGTCGGGCGGTTTGCCGCCGGCGATGGAGGCGAGCAGTTTATCCCCAATGGTGAACTGGCTGGCCTGCACCTGGATGCCGGGATGTGTGCGGTTGAATTCGTCGACAAGGCCCTGCACGACAACGCCCTCGCGTCCGCCCCAGGCATGCCAGAAACGGAGCCGGACAGGGTCGGAGGGCGTACCTGCTGGATGCCTGCCGTGGCTATCGCAGCCGGTCAGCATGATGCACAGCAAAAGCAGCAGTGCGCAAACAATGATGACGCACGCGGCGGAATTTGCGCGGCACGTGGCGACGTCAAAGGCGCCATCAGCACGCAGATACCCGACAAAGCGCCCGCAAGTAGCCATACCAGCGCCAGGTTTGCTTTTGTAACTGTTCCGCAACATATCCGCACTGTTTGCAGCCCGCTGGTGAGGTGCGTCAACGGAATAACGATACAGAGGATTTACTCGCGGCGAAAGTCAATATCGTCGTGCGGGTGCCGAGCAGACAAAATAAAATCACGCCGTGCGCGTTCTGACACGCAACGGGCTTTGCGCTGAGGCAATCCAGATGCGCAACGAGCTCACCACATTCTGCAGAGAAGATCATTGCCATGCTCGATATAAAATGGGTTCGCGAAAACCCACAGCAGGTTGCCGAGGGCGCCGCTAAAAAGAACGTCCAGGTGGATGTGGACCAGCTTCTCGACCTCGACCGCCAGCGCCGCGAATCGATTACACAAACAGAAGAGCTAAAGAAGCAGCGCAATGATATTTCACAGCAGGTCGGCAAGCTGCTGAAGGCGGGCGGTAATGCGGATGATCTGAAAGAGCAGGTCCGCGGGATCAGCGAAGCAATTTCTGAAACCGATGCGCGAGTGGACTCGCTCATCGCGCAAATCGACGATATTCTGCTGCGGATTCCGAACATTCCCCACGAGTCGGTCCCGGTCGGGCGCGACGATTCAGAAAATCGGGTGGTGCGCTCCTGGGGGGAAAAGCCGCACTTCGATTTCAAACCAAAGGCCCACTGGGAAATTGGTGAGGCCCTGGGGATTATTGACTTTGCGGCGGGTGCGAAAATCGCGGGCTCGGGGTTTATTGTGTACAAAGGCGCCGCGGCTCGTCTGCAGCGCCTGCTGATAGATTTTATGCTGGATATGCACACCACCAAACATGGCTATACCGAGGTGCGGCCGCCGTACCTGGTTAATCGCGCCAGCATGACGGGCACGGGCCAGTTGCCGAAGTTTGAGGAAGACGCCTATAAGATTGATGGCGAAGACCTTTTTCTGATCCCCACGGCCGAGGTCCCCGTTACCAATCTGGAACGGGAGGACATCCTGGCAGGAAAATCACTGCCGGTGAAAATGGCGGCTTACACGCCATGCTTTCGCCGTGAAGCAGGCAGCTATGGCCGTGAAAGTCGCGGCATTACCCGCATTCACCAGTTTGACAAGGTTGAGCTGGTTAAACTGGTCGCTCCGGAGACCAGCTTTCAGGAGCTTGAATCGCTGCTTGGAGAGGCCGAGGCCGTGCTCCAGGCGCTGGGTCTGCATTACCGGGTGGTGGAAATCTGCAGCGGTGATCTTGGTTTTTCCAACTGCAAGCAGTACGATCTGGAAGTCTGGGCACCAGGTATGGACATGTACCTGGAAGTTTCCAGCTGTTCGAACTTTTCTGATTACCAGGCCCGCCGCGCGGGGATCCGGTTTCGGCGGGAGGAAAAGGCCAGACCCGAATTTGTCCATACACTTAACGGGAGTGCGCTGGCGCTACCTCGCACGCTGGTTGCCATCCTGGAACAACTGCAGGACGCAAATGGCAATGTTAACGTGCCAGCGCCGCTTCGCAATATCCTGGGAGAAAAGCTGGTTGCCGGCGCATAACGCAGGCCCGTATCATTAAACAATCATTATGTCTCGACTCAAAATTTTACAGTATGGTCATCCACTGCTGCGGGAAAAAGCCCGCGAGGTGAAAAATCCAGCGCAGAGCACGCGCGATCTGATTACGGCCATGGCCGAAACCATGTATGCGGCGAACGGCATTGGCCTGGCAGCGACGCAGGTTGGCGTCATGGAGCGGCTCTTCGTTGTGGATGTGGACCAGGAGCGTGATGACCGGGGGCGACGCCATCCCGACATTGCGAATCTCCAGGTGTTCATTAACCCGGAGATCATCTGGGAATCAGAGGAAGACGAAGCCTTTGAAGAGGGATGCCTCAGCATTCCCAATGTCCAGAAGGACGTCTATCGTCCGGCCGCCATTGGCATCCGCGCGCTGGACATCAACTTTGAGCCCGTGGAAATTGAGGCGGACGGGCTGCTTGCGCGCGTGATTCAGCATGAGTACGATCATCTCAATGGTGTGATGTTTGTTGATCGGCTGTCCCAGTTAAAACGGGCGCTGGTGGCGGGCGAACTTAACAAGCTGAAAGCCGCGACAAAGGCAGAGCTGGACCAGATCAGCGAGCAATACCCCGTTATTATCGACTAACCCCAGGCACCGTGAGGTCGTGCCGTGAGGTTTCCTGCCAAGATCGTTGCGCGCGCTGCTGTCGCGACTAGCCGCGGTTGGATGTCGGGATGCTCTGGATGCCGGGGATGGGCGTGTTATCCATATTGCGCCGGATATCATAAATCTCCCGGATCAACCTGAGCATCACGCCCCGATTGCGGACATATTTGTTAGTCTTGTAAACCTGCCGCGGGACTTCAGGGTCTTTGACAAACGCGTAAATGCGCATCTGGTTTTCGCGGATCTGGATATCCGCGATCGAATCGATAGGAATGCGTTTTAAAATCCAGCGATACCGCATAATATAAACGCGTTCTGCATCAACCCCGATCTGCTGGTAAAAAAATCGGAAAATGCCAAACAGGAAGAGTATCACGCCAACAACAATCACGGCCGGACGCACCGCCCAGACGTAGGGGATTTGAGCAATCATCCAGATCTGCTCGTAAAATGCAGCCCAGATCAGGCCAAGACCGGCAATGATGGCAAGAATGCCCATAAAAAGCTCGCCCGGTTCAAGGACCGCAAAAGTCGCCGGCTTTTTATATTGATCAATGCGCTGCCGCAGCCGCTCAGCCACCGCTGGCACGCTCACCAGGACTGCGATACGTTCCACATCCTCAAACCCGTCAAACTGCCGATTGTTAATTTTCATCCGGCGCCGCAGGCCAAAAATTCCTTTTGGCACTTCATAGAGATAAAGGGTTTTTCGGGCCGTCACATCACCTTCCATGCGGGCCTCCAGGTGATCAATCAGCACTTCATCCACATCCACCCAGCGCAGCGTATTTCGAAACCCCAGCAGGGAACTGCGCGTAATGGCGTCGGCCGAGATAATTAGGATTTCGAAGGCCTTATACCACCAGAAAAACAGCAACACAGACGCAGCAGCGGCGGCGGTAACTGCAAGCCGCAGAGTGATATTGGCCTTTCCCAGCCAGTCCAGCCCGATTTGCGGCCAGGTGTTAAATGGTTCAGGAAGTTGGATTTCAGAGCCCTTCCACAGGAACGCCGGAATCATCCAGATAATAATCAGGAGAAAAACCGGCAGCACCTTGCGCCAGAGCGGCTTGTGAAATACGTATCGATCAACCTGTTGCGAATAATCCAATGGTTCAGCCTTCTTTGGGTGGCAAATTAACAAGCATAACTGCTGCATGAGTCAGATAGTGTGAGCAAGGCAATTGTCGCTATCGCGCGATGTTGCCAAAACCGGACCCTGTGAATAATAGCGTGGTTGTCGCATAAGCATTCCGGTTGTCAGTCTTCATCAGTTTTGTGCCATGGCACCGGGGCTGACCTGGAATATTTTTGGAGCGAACGAAATGGCAAAGTGCCAAGTATGTGGAAAAGGCCCGGCGACGGGAAATAACGTCAGCCATGCTAACAACAAAACAAAGCGCCGCTGGCTGCCAAATCTGCAGCGGATTCGCGCGAAATTCGGCACGACTGTCCGCCGTGTGCGCGTCTGCACAAACTGCTTGAAATCCGGCAAGGTCGTCAAAGCCTCCTAATTTCATTTCCGGCAAGTTGTCTGAGCCGCTCACCGGTACACAGCCAGCCGGCCCCCAACAGTTTTGGACGTTCTTAGACGTGCCAACTCATTTGCGCGGTTATCCAGGACCATACTGGGTAACCGCGTTAGCTTTATCAGGAGTCTTTTTACATGTCCGCACAGACACCGCCAGAAGAATGGCAAAAGTGGTTCGAACAAGTCTGGGCCTACCGGGAAGACGTCGTCTATAAACAGCTTTTCGGGAGCGTCGGCCCCCAGATAGAGACGATACCGCCGCAGCTTTTTCATCAGATGGGATACCAGGCAGAGCCCGACCCCCGCTGGCTCGTGCATGGTGTTTTCGAAGTGGCACCGTCTGAGAAGCTGCCCTGGTGGACCTATGTGACAACAGCTTTGAGCAATCCCTGGGGCGATGATCCAGCCGCCATCGATAAAGATCAGCCGAGCGGCCTCGGTTTCGAACTCCTGATGCACACCCCAAACCAGGCACGCTGGGCGGTCCAGGTTCTCCATTGGATGATGGCCGTAAACATTCTCGCCGGCAGCGGCATACTGCAGGGCGAAACAGTTTTTGCTGGAGGCAGGATTCCTCTGCACACCAGTATTGACCCCGAAAACCCTGGATCAAAAGTGCGAAATCTTCTTATCACAGAAGCCCAGCATCTGGTGCCCGGCTTTAAGCTTCCCTCCGGAACCGTGGAACTTTTACTGTGCCTGGGCATTACAGATGCGGAAATGAAGCTGGCCGCGACACTGAATTACGATGACATGATGGCGCAGCTAAAATCCGACGGAATCTTCCCAGTAACCGACCCCGCCCGCGCGTAGAAAAGCCTGGCGCTTCTCCGCCGACACCATCAGCCAGCCCGGGCCGTATCGTTCGATAACATCACCCTGCCCTCTTCACCTCGGCGCCTGCCTCAGCAGGCCCTAGCCTGCTCCCGTTGCGCGCCGCTTTAGCAATGCGCGATTCCCGCGAGAAGACCACAGCAGACTTATCCGGCTCCCCGTTGCGCGCCGCTTTAGCGGCGGCATTACCATCCACCCACCCGGCCAGGAGCCGGCTTTAGCCGGGCTTCTCCACCGCTTCAGCATCCCCCTCCCAGCCCAACCCCATGCCGCCCCAACTATCGCCTCAGCGAGTTTGTCTGGCTCGCTTTGTTGACACCGGCTTCAGCGGCTCATACTTCATACTGATGTCCAGCGCAGGCGCGCTGTGGGTCAGCGCGCCAACGCTGATTCTCTGAACTGGCAGGCTTGCGTAATCCGTCAATGTCTCTAGGGTGACACCCCCACTGATCTCAATGAGCGGTGGGTTAATGGACTGCCGCTCCGCCTCGGCATGAATAGCGCTGACACCCTCCCGGATCTGATCTGGTGTCATGTTATCCAGCATGACAATTGTCGCTCCGGCTGCCGTCGCTTCCACGGCTTCAGCAATGTTCCTGGTTTCAATACAGATTCCGAGACCCGGCATTGGTTCTTCGATTTCGCTGTGAACAATATCCATAGCCGCCTTAATCCCACCGGCTGCATCAATATGGTTGTCCTTCAGCATGATCATATCAAACAGGCCGAAACGATGATTTTTTCCGCCACCGTCCTGCACAGCCTTTTTCGCCCAGGCGCGGTACATGGGCAATGTTTTCCGAGTGTCGACAATGTCCGGTTTTGTGGGGCTCTGCTGGGCGATATCGACAAATTTTCGGGTGAGGGTGGCAATGCCACTCAAATGCTGCAGGAAATTCAGCGCCACCCGTTCCGCTGACAACATCAGTCTGACAGGCCCGGAAATTTCCGCGATTTTATCGCCCGGCTTTATGCGATCTCCGTTTTTGAAAAACCAGCGCGCCCTGACACCCGGGCCGATGACTGTGAATGTGGCGGTTGCCAGCTCGGTTCCGCTGAGCACTCCATTAGCTTTTGCCATGAGAACAGCCGCGCCCTGTTGTTTGGGATCAAAGATCGCAGACGAAAGGTCCCCTGGGCCGATGTCTTCCGCAAGAGCAGCCCCGGCCTGTCGCTCGGCAACTTCGGTTGTGGTGCTCACCCGGATAAAGTGCTCTGAAAACCCGCTCTCAGGGCTGAGGGTTAAAGATTCTCCGGTGGGAGAAAGTTCGACATCGTCATAATGATCGTGCGTGTTTTTCATGGACTGATGTGGCTGGATTGCGAGCGGTGACGCAACAGGAATCTGCCGGAAAGCAGACCCCGGCTTTGGATCCCGGCGTCGTCAGGAGCTGCAGGTGAAGCGGTCGATGGGATGCGATTGGCTGGTGAAGTCATAAAACGAAAACGGCGGCTTCCCGGTAAGGTGGGGAGCCGCCGTTAAAACGTATGCTGAATTGCCGCTGTTACAGCGTGAGTCTCGGATCGCCGTCGCGGTCAAAGTAGGGGAGCTGTTCACCCCAGACATCTGGAAGAGGAGTTTCCGGGTACATGAGCGGCTCATAGTTAGCCGGTGCAGGCACCGGGAACGTAAAGGTCTCATAGGCGCCCGTCGCAAAGCGGGTAAAGCCCCATCCGATGCCCTTGACGCCGCCGACAATCACGCCGGTTGCAGGGTCGCTTTTGCGCCATTCACGGCTGATGTTCTTGGGCACTTCGACGAAGCCGGTAAACATATTGGAGAGGCCGCGTCCAAGCTTGTTTTGCATTTTTCCAAATGCACTCTGGTCGCGATATTCATCGCCATACATTTGCGCATTGGCTACATTGCCCAGCAGGAAAATGGCAGCCGCCGCCGTCGCAATCGCAAAACCATGTTTTGTCATCATCTTCAAAATTCTCCTTAACCTTGGGCTGGAGTTGCCACCATCCAGGGGCAATGTCCAGAAAAATCAGTACAGATTTGACTGCCGCTGTTGCGAGTAATATTCCTCGGCACCCCAGTCATAGCCATCCTCAAGAGGCAGTTCCGGGTAGACGACTGGCTGATAGTTGGCGGGCTGATCTTTGTAGAAGGTCACCATGTCATAGACACCTGCGCCAAAGCGTTGCGCGCCTCGATACATGCCTTTACCGGTGCCGGTAAACACGCCCGTCATGGGATCAACGTTTTGCCAGTCGCGGTTAACTTCTTTTGGAACTTCCGCCCAGAAGAACAGTGTGTTCACAACTCCGCGCGTGAACTTCCGCGTTTTGAGCGCAGGAGTACTTTCCGTATAAAATGGGCCTCTTGCCATTCCCGACGCGCAGAGCGCCAGCGCGAAGACAGAAATTCCCAGCAGTCGAGCATGTTTCATTGATGAACCTCAGGCAATTCGATGGGTCGAATATCGTTTGATGCAAATTAGTAAGCAAGCGTCTATCGCGACAGGATGATGACTGGCAATAAAAATATGAATGTAAACGCAAATAGACGAATCCGGCATCGGGTGAGCATGTGGCATGCCATTGCACTGGCCGTTGTTTCCACTTTCATGGCGGGGTGTGTCGAGCGGTCTGGAATGCCAAAAGAGGCCGAAGGAAAAATCGTCATCGTTGCCACGATTATGCCGTTGGCAGACTGGGCCAGTAGCGTGGGCGGCGATGCCGTTTATGTGCAGACCCTGTTGCCGGCAGGTGCAAGCCCGCACACGTTTGATCCGACGCCACGTGATATGCGCATGCTTGCCAATGCCGGTCTCCTGGTGAAGGTGGGCCTGCAAATGGACGACTGGGGTGCCAGCCTGGCAAAATCGGCGGGCAGGAATGGTCCCGCAGTGTTAAGTCTCGGGGATTCCCTGCAGAAATCTGGCAAGTTGCCCGACGTGGGACACTTTGATCATGATCTTGAAGTGATTGAAGGAGATGCCGGTACGGACACGGAAAGCCATGACGGCCACAATCATGATGGTGACCACAGCCATAATCATGATCACGATCATGGTGGGATAAACCCTCATTTCTGGCTCGATCCAAAGCTGGCCATGGAATCCGTCTACCTGATACGCGATCAGCTCATGAAAATCGCCCCGGACTCGGCGGAGGTGTTCCGGCAGAATGCGGATAAAACGATTGCCCGTCTGCAACATCTGGATCAGGACATTGCCGCGGGGCTGAAGCCGTATGCAGGGCGGAGTTTCGTATCGTTTCATAACGCATGGCCCTACTTCGCGGCCCGCTACGATTTGAAAATTGCGGCCGTAATTGAAGAATATCCCGGTAAGGCGCCCGGAGAAAAATATCTTCGCGCTGTGACGGACCGACTGAAAGCGCTGCAGATCAAAACGATTTTCACAGAACCGCAGCTAAACCCTCGTGTGGCGGAAGTCATTGCCGGAGAAATTGGTGCGAAGGTCGGGCTCCTTGATCCTTATGGTACCGCGACTGATCCTCACCGCAACAGTTACGAGGGGGTGATGCGGTATAATCTGCAGCAGCTGGAAGCGGCTTTCTCAAAATAATTTCGGCGGAAAACATGAGGGCGCGGGGCACTTTGTGAGGCGCTGTTTCGCTTTCTATTGCATTTGGAAATCCGACCGTGGTGGGCTTGGATTCGTTTAATACGCACTTTGTGATGAAACGGCTCTCCCAAAGACCATGGCAAGACTGATAGTGGAAACCGGTGACGAGGCGGGGTTTGTTTACCACCTCGGAGCTGAGCCCCTGTTGATAGGTCGCGGTGAAGATTGTGGTGTCCGGGTCGCAGACAGGCGCGTCAGCCGCCATCATGCCATGGTCCTGCGCCAGAATAATTCCTACTATATTGAAGACCTGAAAAGTCGCAACGGAACCCGCGTAAACCACAACCTCGTCTCTGGCAGAGCCACGCTGCGTAATGGTGATCACATAGCAGTAGGCGGAATCAGCTTTGAGTTTGAACTGACTGGCGAAGAAGTTGCGGAGAAGAGCCATCAGCTGAGCCGGGTGCAGCTGTCACCTGCCTTGCGCCACCAGGTAAGCGCAGAGCGATTTGTGGAGCAGGACCGGACGCCAGCCATGGGCGCGACGATCCCGGTGGGTGGTGGCGGACTTTCTGATCCGATGGAACGCCTGCGTGTGCTCTACCAGGTGTCTGATGCTCTGCGGGGCGAAGTGAATATCGATCAGTTGCTGTGGAAAGTCATGGAGCTTATCTGGCAGGTTATCGTGCCAGACCGCGGTGTTATATTGAAGTCACCGGAACACCCCGATGAAGATATGAAACCGGTTGTCGTCAAGACAGCGCAGGATTCCGGCGAAGAAATTGTGATCAGCCAGGGGATTGTTCAGCAGTGTCTGCAGGACCGGGCCGCCATCCTGATGGCGGATAGCCCGTCTGATGAGCGATTCGCGGATAATCTGAGCGTTTTCTCCGGCCGAATTCGCAGTGTTATTTGCGTTCCACTCGTTGCTCACGGCCGGCCGCTGGGGGTTGTCTATGTGGATACTCAATATGACACCGCACCCGGGGGCAGAAACTTTACACGGGATGACCTCGAGCTGATGAGCGGCATTGCCAACCAGGCGGCACTGGCGCTGGAAAACGCGCGGCTGCATGACGAGGCGCTGCGCCATCAGCGCACCGAGCGAGAGCTGGAGATTGCGAGAAGCATTCAGGAGCAGCTTCTACCGGGGACATTTCCCGTCATACCTCGCGTTGAATTTGCTGCGGAATGTCGTCCCGCTCGCCAGGTGGGCGGCGACTATTACGATGTTTTTCAGGCAGTGGACGGGCGGCTGGCCATTGTGCTGGGAGATGCGGCCGGGAAGGGCGTACCTGCTGCAATTTCCGTAGCGATGTTGAGAACGGCCGTCCGCACCCGTTTGCTTGCCAGGGGCAATGTCACTCTGGACGGCGTCACGTCTGACATCAACAACGCCATTTGCGGCGATTGCCTGCGTGACAATTTTATCACGCTGTTTATCATGCTTTTCAATCCGGCCACCAATGAAATTGCGTATGTGAATGCCGGTCACGTTGCCCCGGTGCTGGCGCGCTCCTCCGGAGAAGTGCTGCGACTGAATGAAGGAGGGCCCCTGCTTGGAGCGATTCCGGGGGGAGAATATACACGGACGGTGATCCAGCTGAAACCAGGCGATTCCGTCGTCATGTTTTCAGACGGTGTGACAGATACCCACAATTTGCGCGGAGATCTCTATGGAGACGAGCGCCTCGTCAGCAACGTTACCCACGCGCGAACGCTCTCCGCTGAACGGATATGCGAATCCATTAATGAGGCAGTTGTTGGCTTTCGTGAAACTCGCGAGCAATTTGACGATTTGACGATAGTTGTGCTGAAGCTGACCGATACTGGTGATACCGGCGGCACGAACGCGTAGATCAATGTGGAGAGACATGAAACTATTCCGGAACAACGCTGCGCCTGCACCAGGGTCAGCAGCCGCGGTCTTTGTTGCGCTGGCCATCTTCATGGTAACTATTCAGCCGGTTTGTGGGCGCGCGCTGGATCGCACCATTGCCAAGATCAACAACGATATTATTACAGAAAGTGACCTGGCGCAGGCAAACGCCGACAGCATTGGCAGCCACCACGTAGATACAGGCCAGGCATTTGTCGAGGCGACGTCAGAGACCGTGGAGGCCATGCTGGATAGAAGGCTACTCTTGCAGGAAGCCAAGCGCCTGCAGATCGCCCCGGCTGATGAAGAGCTCCATCGCCAGGTGGAAAGCATGGTACGCGAGGTCAAAGCCAATTTCCCCGAAGAAAAAGACTTTTACCAGGCGCTGGCCCTGGAGCATTTATCGCTCGACCAGTTTAAAGACCAACTGCTAAAAAAGACGCGGGAAGACTTCATGGTCTATCACGTCATCGACAGCCAGTTTTCGGTATCGCGTTCCGATATTGAAGACAAGGCAGCCAGTGACGGAGGTGGCCAGAGTATGCTGCGGCTGCGGCGCCTGGGAATTGGAATTACGAAAAAGGTGAGCGCAGACCAGGCGCGCCAGCGCGCACGAGGCATGGTGGCGCAAACGATTACCGATGGCATCAGCTTTGAAGAGGGGGTTCGGCGCTACAGCGAAGTGCCCGGAGCGGCGCAGGACGGTGGAGATATGGGCTACGTGGAGCTGGATAAGCTGAGCTCAGATGTGCGGGCGGCCGTCCAGAATCTGCAGGTCGGCCAGGCCAGCGCTCCGATCATAG
>Ga0182738_1006552_pt1 | contig 12051 bp, 12 predicted proteins | sample eDN5th30CBELigMG_FD_128876 | JGI IMG/M metagenome (GOLD analysis project Ga0182738, IMG submission 128876) | Enriched Miracle-Growth compost microbial communities from Emeryville, California, USA - eDNA 5th pass 30_C BE-Lig MG (version 2)... ...
CAGCGGTCCAGGCCTCCGGCGTGAAGCCGCAGTAGGCAGACCTCATGGATATCCTCCTTGCGCGCCGCGCGGGGAGGGTGCCCCGCAGGGGCGGTGGGCGCAGGGGCCGCGCCGTTTCCGTTGCCCATGAAGGGCGGTCCGTTCGGATTTCGCCGGGGCCAGATCGATTATCCTCCTGAATTCCCGCCGACACGCCCTACATACACGGCGCATGAAGCAGCACCTGAAGCGGGCGCTCGAGATCGTGATCGTGCCGCTCGCCGCGGCCATCGTCTTCTTCGAACAGACGCTGATCGCCTGCCTGAACGCCGCAATGGCGGCGGTGGCGCGCTGGCCGCCGGTCGCGAAGGTCGAGGCCCGCCTGGTGCGGCTCCCGCCCTATGCAGCGCTGGCGGCGTTCGTGGCGCCTTCGATCCTGATCCTGCCGATCAAGCTCATTGCACTGTGGTTCGCGGCAATGGGCCACTACGGAATGGCACTCGGCGCCGTGATCGCCGGCAAGATGCTGGGGACGGCGGTGCTGGCGCGGCTCTATCGCATCCTGCGACCGACGCTGATGACGATTCCCTGGTTCGCCCGGCTCGACACCCGGTTCTTCTACTGGCGGGACCAGGCCTATGCCTTCGTGCGGTCGCTGGGACCGTGGCAGAAGACGAGGGCGATCGTTCAGCAGGTCCGCGCTCGATTGGCGGAATTGGCTTCCGTCCTGTTTGCGCGCTAGGCTTGCGGCATGAAAGCCGTTCCCCTGAATGCCGCCCTCGGCGCCCGCATTGAAGGCTTGAACCGCGCCGAGGCGAGCCGGCCCGAGATCGCGGAGTTCCTGAACAAGACCCTCGGCGAGCATCTGCTGGTCGTGGTGCCCGGTACGCCGATGACAGCAGCGGAGATGCGCGACTTCTCGACCGCGTTCGGCAAGCCTCGCGCCCAGCTCCTGCGTTACAAGCGCAACGGCGAGGTGCCGGAAGTCTCGACCATGGTGAGCACGATCATGGCTGACGGCACGACCGACAAGACGGCCATCCGGTCGGAGGACTGGCACACCGACGACTCGTACATGGCGGTGCCGGCCAAGGCGACCCTGCTGCATTCCATGGAGGTCCCGAGCCACGGCGGCCGGACCTGGTTCTGCAACATGCATACGGTCTACGAGGCGTTGCCCGAGGCGACGCGGAAACGCATCGACGGCAGGCGCGCCATGCACGGCTACGATACGGTGCGCGCACGCAACCGGCCCTCGCCGCGCACGCCGCAGGAGATCGCCGAGACGCCCGACATCGAGCACCCGCTGGTCCGCACCCATCCCGACACCGGGCGCAAGGCGCTCTACCTGAACTTCAATCGCCTCGACCGGATCGTCGGCATGGAGCGGGCGGAAAGCGACGCGCTGCTCGACGAACTGGCGGCCGAGGCGCGCAAGCCGCGGCACCATTTCGGCCATGAGTGGGCAGTCGGCGACTGCGTCATCTGGGACAACCGCGCGACGATGCATCGGGTCGACGTCGATTATCCAGTCGGCGAGCGCCGCGTCATGCAGCGCGTCCTGATCGAAGGCGACAGGCCGTTCTGATTCCTGCTTCGCCCATTCCGGGGCGTTCCATGCTGCAGGCGTGAGGTCCCAAAGGACGCCGTCAGCGATTCTTCGTAGTCACCGCCCCATTTGCGACCATCCTGTCGATGTCCGCCGCGCTGTAGCCGAGCTCGCCGAGGATCTCGCGCGTGTGCTCGCCGTACAGCGGAGCGTGCGTCTCGTTCTCGCGCGCGCCGCCGGAGAAGACGTTGGCAAGCTTGCTGCGCCGGATCTTGCCCTCGGTCGGATGCTGCTCCTCCTTGTAGAAGCCGACGTCCTTGAGGTGCGGGTCGGTCAGGAGGTCGTCGATCGAATTGTACCGCGCCGCGGGCACGTCGAGCTTGTCGAACAGCTCGACCCATTCGTCCGTCGTCTTGTGACCGAGGCAGGTCGCCTGGACCTCGAAATAGGCCGCGGCATTCTTCGTGCGCGAGGCGGCGCTGTCGAAACGCGGATCGGTCTTGAGCTCGGGCCGCCCGATCGCGTCGAAGAAGGCGAAGGCCTGTGCGTTCGTGTTGGGCCGCACGGTGACGTAGCCGTCCCTGGTCGGCACCGGCTTGTAGTTGGGGCTGAGCAGGCGGCCGTCGCCGGTCGGGCCGACCGGCGGATCGAAGGTCGCCGCGCCGAGATGCTCGCTCGACACGAACGAGGCCATGTTCTCCAGCATCGGCACGTCGATCGCCTCGCCGACACCCGTCTTCTCGCGGCGATAGAGGGCAAAGCCGATCGCCTGCGCCGCGATCAGCCCGCTGGTGTGATCGGTCATCACCATCGGCACGAAGCGGGGTTCTCCCGTCGCGCGCGCGATGGTGCCGGCGACGCCGGACAGGCTCTGGATGACCGGATCGTAGGCCGGGCGGTTGAAGTAGCGGCCGCCACGGCCGAAGGCCAGGATCGAGCAATGGATCAGACGCGGATTGCGCTTGCCGAGGCTTGCATGGTCGAGCCCGGCGCGGGCCAGCGCCTCGGGGCGCACGTTGCTCACGAACACGTCGGCCCTGTCGATCAGGCGGAGCAGGGCGTCGAGCCCCTCGGGCTTCTTGATGTCGAGCCCGATCGAGCGCTTGTTGCGGTTGAAGTTGATGAACTTGCCGGACATGCCGGGATTGCGGCTGCCCTCCGCCATGGTGCGCAGCAGGTCGCCGCCGGGAGCCTCGACCTTGACGACATCGGCGCCGTAGTCGGCGAGCGTGCGCGTGCAGATCGGCCCGATGACGATGGTCGTCAGGTCAATGACGCGGACCCCGGAGAGGGGGCCGCTCACGGCTTGCTCCCCTGGCCGAACTCCAGCTCCATCTCGCCGCATAGCACGCCATTCTTGTCCGCTGCCCAGATCTTCATCTTGCCATCGACCAGATTATCCCCGCGGACTTCGATCAGGTCGCCGACCCACAGAGGATGGACGAGGCGGGCGGTGTAGCCGGTGAGGGCACCCTTGCCGTGCTTGAGGGCGGCGTCGACCATCAGATGCATCGACAGGCCGCCGTTCGAGACGATCGCCGGATAGCCTTCCTCGGTGCGGGTGTAATCGCCGTCATAGTGGATGCGGTGTGCGTTCCAGGTCAGCCCGCCGTAGCGGAAGTTGAGGGTGTTGGTGAGCTTCGTGGTCTCCGTCCAGGCGTGGCCGCCGCGGGCAGGTGTGGCGACCGTCGCGGTCGTCTTCTGTCCGGGCGGGACGGCGGGCCGATAGATCGCATCGAACGTGTCGACGGCGATCGTCCTGCCGGCCTGCTCGATCGTGTGGCGCATGGTGAGCACGAAGATGTCGCCCGACCGGCCGCTCTTGGGGACGATGTCGGCGACTTCGGCCTTCTTCACGGCGGGCTCCCCGGCACGCAGGCGGCCCATGATCTTGACCCGCCGGCCAGCGCCCATGCGGCGCGGCATCGGGATCGGCGGCAGCACGATGCCCTTGTTGGGATGGCCGTCCGGACCGAGCTCGCTCTGCACGACCGTTTCGCCGAAGAACACCGTGAACCAGTGCGGCGGCAACTCGTCGCCGCGCCGGATGCCGTCGGGATCGACGTCGAAGGTCGCGGCGACGCGCCGGATGGCCATCATGCCGAGGTCGTCCTCCACCGTGCGCACGCGCCCGATCCAGGGGCGCAGCTCCACCATCGCATCATCCATCCAGCCCATGTCTTTTCCCTCGTGACTCATGTTCCTCTCCCCTGTCAGGGGGAGAGGCGGAAGAGAAGCCAAGTCTCCAATAAAAGAAGGGCCCGCAACAGCGGGCCCTTCCATGATCCGAAAGAAGAGGTGGATCAGATCGAATAGTACATCTTGTATTCGATCGGGGCCGGGTGGTGCTCCCAGTTGTAGACCTCTTCCCACTTCAGCTCGATGTAGGCGTCGACCTGGTCGTCGGTGAACACGCCGCCCTTGGTGAGGAAGCTGCGGTCGGCGTCGAGGGCGTTCAGCGCCTCGCGCAGCGAGCCGGCCACGGTCGGGACTTTAGAGAGTTCTTCCGGCGGCAGGTCGTACAGGTTCTTGTCCATCGGGTCGCCCGGATGGATCTTGTTCTGGATGCCGTCGAGGCCAGCCATCAGCATCGCCGCGAAGGCGAGGTAGGGATTGGCCGACGGATCGGGGAAGCGGACTTCGACGCGCTTTCCTTTAGGCGAGTTGACATAGGGGATGCGGCACGACGCGGAACGGTTGCGCGACGAGTAGGCCAGCAGCACCGGTGCCTCGAAGCCCGGAATGACGCGCTTGTAGGAGTTGGTGCTGGCGTTGCAGAAGGCATTCAGCGCCTTGGCATGCTTGATGATGCCCCCGATGTAGTAGAGCGCCGTCTCCGACAGGTCGGCGTAGCCCGAGCCGGCGAACAGTGGCTTGCCGTCCTTCCAGATCGACTGATGGGTGTGCATGCCCGAACCGTTGTCGCCATACAGCGGCTTCGGCATGAAGGTCAGCGTCTTGCCGTAGCTGTGGGCGACGTTGTGCAGCGTGTACTTGTACTTCTGCACGTTGTCGGCGGTCCTCACGAGCGTGTCGAAGCGGAAGCCGAGCTCGTTCTGCGCCGGCGCCACCTCATGGTGATGGATCTCCATGGTGAGGCCCATCTCGGTGCAGACCGACATCATCTCGGCGCGCAGGTCGTTCATCGAATCGACCGGCTGGACGGGGAAGTAGCCGCCCTTGACGCCTGGACGATGGGCCATGTTGCCGCCTTCGTACTTGGTGTTCGAGTTCCACGGCGACTCGCTCGAGGTGATCGAGAAGGAGCTGCCGGACATCTCGACCTTGAAGCGCACGTCGTCGAACACGAAGAACTCGAGCTCGGGGCCGAATACGGCGGTATCGCCGATGCCCGAGGACTTCATGTAGGCCTCGGCGCGCTTGGCGGTAGAGCGGGGGCAGCGCGCATAGAGCTGGCCGGTCGAGGGCTCGACGACGTCGCAGTTGACGATCAGGGTCGTCTGCGCCGTGAAGGGATCGAGCACGGCCGTCGTGGGATCGGGCATCAGGATCATGTCGGACTCGTTGATCGCCTTCCAGCCGGCGATCGAGGAACCGTCGAACATGACGCCGTCGGTGAAGGAGTCTTCCTCGGTGGCAGAGGCCATGCGGGCCGTGTGCTGCCACTTGCCGCGAGGATCGGTGAAACGGAAGTCCACGAACTTCACGTCCTTCTCCTTGATCATCGCGAGAACTTGCTTGGCGTCCATTTGTCGTACGTCCCTCTCTGCTCTTCAATGTTGACCCTGCCCCCAGGGGCGGCTCCTCATACGGCTGCGTCTCCATGCTCGCCAGTACGAATTCGAATGGCATCTTCGATCCGGGAAACGAAGATCTTGCCGTCGCCGATCCGCCCGGTTTGCGCCGCCATGCGGATCGCCTCGACCGCCTTCTCGACCAGGTCGTCCTCGATGATGAGCTCGATCTTCACCTTGGGAAGGAAGTCGACGACGTACTCCGCGCCGCGATAGAGCTCGGTGTGGCCTTTCTGCCGGCCGAAGCCCTTGGCCTCGATCACCGTGATTCCCTTCAGCCCGATCCGGTTGAGGGCGTCCTTCACCTCGTCCAGCTTGAAGGGCTTGATGATCGCTTCGATCTTCTTCATTTGCTTGGCTGACTCCGCACGCAACGCCGGCCCAGCCTGACCGGCCGGTCCGTGCACCGCAGAGGAAGCAACTTTCGTGCCATGACTTTCCACAGGCTGTAGGATGGAAATACGGTCCGCAACTGCCTGTCGGATGGGCTGATTGTTCAAATTATGGGCTGTTCCTGCCCAATCCAGAACCAACGCGAGATGATTTGATGAAGACCGCCAATTCGCTGATGTCGGGCCTGGGAACGACAGTGTTCGAGGTGATGTCCGCCCTGGCGCGGCAGCATCAGTCGGTAAACCTCGGTCAGGGCTTCCCGGACGACAAGGGACCGGAGGCGGTGCGGCGGGCGGCGGCCGAGTATCTGATGGACGGCCACAACCAGTATCCGCCGATGATGGGCCTGCCAGAACTGCGGCAGGCGGTGGCGGCGCACGCCAGGCGCTTCCAGGGGCTGGAGGTCGACTGGCAGAGCGAGGTGCTGGTGACATCGGGGGCGACGGAGGCTCTGGGCGACTGCCTGTTCGGCCTGATCGAGCCCGGCGACGAAGTCGTGCTGATCGAGCCGCTCTACGATTCCTATCTGCCGATCGTGCGCAGGGCAGGGGGCATCCCGAGGCTCGTCCGGCTCGAGCCGCCGACCTGGCGCCTGCCGCGCGAAGAGCTGACGGCCGCTTTCAGCGACCGCACCAAGCTCATCCTGTTCAACACGCCGATGAACCCGTGCTCCAAGGTCTTCGATCGCGAGGAGCTCGATTTCATCGCGGCGCTCTGTCTCGAGCACGATACCTACGCAGTGTGCGACGAGGTCTACGAGCACATCGTTTTCGACGACCGCCGGCACCAGTCGATCATGACCTTGCCCGGCATGCGCGAGCGCACCGCGCGAATCGGCTCGGCCGGCAAGAGCTTCAGCGTCACCGGCTGGAAGGTCGGCTACGTTACCGCGCCGCCGGAGATGATGAAGGCGATCGCCAGGACCCACCAGTTCATGACCTTCACCACGCCGCCCAACCTGCAATGGGGGACGGCGGCGGGGCTGGGTCTCGACGACGGCTACTACTCGGGCCTGGCCAGCGACATGCAGCGCAAGCGAGACCGCCTGGCCGGCGCGCTCGGAACGATCGGCTTCGACGTGCTGCCGGCACACGGCACCTACTTCGTCACCACCGACTTCCGCCCGCTGGGCTTCAACGGTACCGATGAGGATTTCTGCCGCTACATCACCGTCGAGGCGGGCGTAACCGCCGTGCCGGTCAGCGCGTTCTATGACCAGCCGGAAGTGGCTCCGCGCCATTTCGCCCGATTCTGCTTTTGCAAGCATGACGAGACACTGGATGCCGCGATCGATCGCCTGAGTACCCATTTCAGGCGATGAAGACTCAAAATGCACGGTCCGGGCACTAATCTCTTCGAATGAACGACGCCGGCGTCATTTTGAGGCATGTTACTGCATTGCGATTGCCAAATTCCGGCGTATTTTGCAGTATCGTCACCGCAACCATGCAAGTTCCCGTTGGGACGGGGGCACCGTGGGTACCGAATTGCAAGACGCACCGATCAGTAAACCTCCGCGCATCGACGGGCGGCGCTTGCGAAGCGAACGCACCAAGCAGCTCATCATCGAGGCGTTCCTGTCCCTGCTGCGCGACAGTCCGCAGATGCCGACGGCTGTCCAGATCGCCGAGAGGGCGGGCTACTCCGTAAGGTCGATCTTCGAACGCTTTCCCGACCTCAATGCGCTGCGCGTGGCCGCGACCGATTATAGCCTTGCCCAGGCGCTCGCCCTGGCTCCGCCGCGCGGCGTCGACGGCGATCGGGAGACCCGGGTGCGGTCGCAGGTCAATACCCGCGCCCATACCTGCGAACGCGGCGTTTCCCTGTGGCGCGTGCTGCTTCAGTTCGCCGACCAGGACCCGACCGGCCAGCTCAGGCAGCGCGTGGCGCGCGCGCGGGAAACGACGGTCGGACGCATCGAGCTGATGTACCGCGCCGAATTGTCGACCTTGCCGGAAGACGAGCGATTCCAGCTCCTGATCGCCCTCGAGGCACTGACCGACATGGAGAGCTGGGCGCGCATGCGCGAGCAGCACGGCCTGTCCTTCGACGAAGCGTGCGAAGTGTGGATCCACGCCATCGACAGGCTCCTGCCGCCGACGCCGGCTGTCCCGGCGGCGGAGAGCTGAGCCATGGACGATCCGATGGCCAGCACTGCGGTCGCCCCGAACGCCGAGAGCGCTCCCCGGAAGGCGCCACGCGTCGATGGCCGCCGCCTGCGGAGCGAACGCACCCGGCGGCTGATCGTTGAAGCATACATGGCGCTGGTGCGCGAGAACGCACAAATGCCGACGGCGGCGCAGATCGCCGAGCGGGCAGGATATTCGGTACGATCGATCTTCGAGCGCTTTCCCGATTTGACCGCGTTGCGCGTCGCCGTGACCGACTACGCGATCGCGGAGGCCCGTGCGCATGCCTCCTTGCGCGACCTCGATGCTCCCCGCGCGACGCGCATCAGGTCGCAGGTCGAGCAGCGCGCCCGGACCTGCGAACGCTGGCAGCCATTGTGGCGCGTGCTGTCGATGGACGCCTCGCAATCGCCCGACCTCGACCAACGCATCACGGTGATCCGCCAGCTGATCGTCATGCGTATGGAGATGATGTTCAAGCCGGAGCTGTCGGCGGTTGCGAGCTCCGACCGCAGGAAGGTCGTGCTGGCACTCGAAGCGATCACCGCTTTCGAAAGCTGGGCGCGCATGCGCGAGCTCTATGCCCTGTCGGTCGACGCGGCGAGCGCGGTGTGGGTGCGTGCGATCGACCGCCTGCTGCCGGCAACACCGTCTTGAGCTCGATGGCCGAGCCGGCCCAGAGCCCGGCCGTCGATGGGCGGCGCCTGCGCAGCGAGCGCACCCGGCGGCGCATCATCGAGGCCTATCTCGCTCTGCTGAGCGAGGATCTGCGGGTGCCGACCTCGGCGCAGATTGCGGAGCGGGCAGGCTACTCCGTGCGCTCCGTCTTCGAACGCTTTCCCGACCTGCTGTCGCTCCGCATCGCCGCCACCGACCACGCCTTTGCGCTGGGCAGCGCGCAGGCAGCGGTGCGCAACGCCGACGGCGACCGGTCGACCCGCATTCGGTCGCAGGTCGAGACGCGCTCCCGGACCTGTGAGAGCTGGCTGCCGCTATGGCGCGCCCTCAATGCCAACCAGGGTGAATCGGCCGAGCTCAAGCTGCGCATCAGGCTGGCCCGCGAGCTGATCATGAAGCGGCTCGAGCTGATGTATCGGCCGGAACTGTCCGTTCTGGACGAGAGGGCGCGGAAGCACACCCTGATCGCCCTGGAGGCGCTCACCGATTTCGAGAGCTGGGCCCGCATGCGCGAGCTCTACGGCTTGTCCATCGAGCAGGGCTGCGCCCTGTGGATCCGCATCGTCGATCGGATCCTGCCGCCGACTCCGGCACGCTAGCGACGCGACATGCCCGCTTCTCCCGGCAATGTCGAGATCGATGGCCGCCGGCTGCGCAGCGAGCGCACCCGGCAATACATCATCGAGGCCTATCTGGCGGTATTGCGGGAGAACCCGAGAGTGCCGACGGCAGTGCAGATCGCCGAGCGCGCGGGCTATTCGGTGCGGTCTCTGTTCGAGCGGTTTCCAGACCTGCTGGCGCTCAGCCTCGCCGCCGCCGACCATGCGTTCGCCCAGGCCAATGCCCAGGCGGTGATCCGCAGTGCCGATGCCGATCGCGCGACGCGGATCCGGACCCAGGTCGAGACGCGCGGCCGGACCTGCGAGCAGTGGTTGCCTCTCTGGCGTGCGCTGACGCGCAATCTGCACCATTCCGAAGAGCTGAAGGTGCGCGTGCGCCGGGTGCGCGAGGCGGTCCGCCTGCGGCTCGAGCTGATGTACCGGCCGGAGCTGGCGGCCATGGAAGCGGTCGAGCGCCAGCGTACGCTGATCGCGCTGGAGGCAATCACGGACTTCGAGAGCTGGGCGCGCATGCGCGAGACCTTCACCCTGTCGGTCGAGGAGGCTGGCGCGGTGTGGATCCGCGCGATCGACCGCCTGCTGCCGCCGACGCCCGTTTCTTGACGCTCCGTCCGCCGCAGCGTAGGAAGGCGCGCTTCGTCGGGAAGGTGCCCACGATGGCGGCCGTAGCTCAGTTGGTTAGAGCGCCAGATTGTGATTCTGGATGTCGCCGGTTCAATTCCGGTCGGCCGCCCCAATCCCCCATTCACCATGAGTGACGAACTCTCGCCCAAGCCCGAACTTGCCTTGTTGACCTGCGCGGAAATGACCGCGGCAGACGCCGCCGCCATTGCCGCGGGCACCACCGGCGGCACGCTGATGGAGACGGCGGGCCGGGCGGTCGCACGGGCCCTGATCGACCGCTACCGCCGGCAACCGGTTCTGGTGCTGTGCGGACCTGGCAACAACGGCGGCGACGGCTTCGTGGCGGCGCGGCATCTCCAGGCGGAAGGGTGGCCGGTCAAGCTCGCGCTGCTGCGGGGCGCCGGCGACCTGCGCGGCGATGCGGCGCGGGCCGCGAGGCAGTGGAAGGGCGCGGTTGCGACGTTCTCGCCCGGCCTGCTGGAGGGCCGGCCTCTGGTGATCGACGCCCTGTTCGGCGCCGGGCTCACGCGGCGCATCGAAGGCATCGCCCTCGAGCTGATCGAGACCATCGATCGCGAACGCCTGTCGGTTATCGCCGTGGACGTGCCGAGTGGCCTGCATGGCGATACGGGCGAGGTCATGGGGGCTGCGCCGCATGCCGAGCTCACGGTGACCTTCTTCCGGGCCAAGCCCGGCCATTACTCCCTCGAGGGCCTGCGCCGGTGTGGCGACCTGCAGGTCGTCGATATCGGCATTCCGCCGTCGGTCCTCGATGCGATCGGGCCGCGGCTTTGGCGTAACGCCCCGCCGCTATGGACAGATGCCTTGAGGCGGGACGATCCCGGCGAACACAAGTACGCGCGCGGCCATCTCACGATCCTGGGCGGTGCCACGGCGACGGGCGCGGCGCGGCTGGCCGCGATGGCCGGCCGCCGGGCAGGGGCGGGGCTTGCGACCATCGCGGCGCCTTCCGCGGCGAGCGCGATCTATCGGATGGCCGAGCCCGGCAACCTGGTCGTCGACGCCGACGACGGCCGGTCGTTCGCGCGACTGCTCGAGGACGGCCGGCGCGATGGCTTCCTGATCGGCCCGGGCTCCGGCGTGAACGAACGCACGCGCGATGCGGTGCTGGCGGTCCTCGAGGCGGATCGGGCGGTCGTGCTCGACGCGGATGCGCTGACGGTCTTTGCCGCCGATCCCTCGCGCCTGTTCTCGGCAATCCGGGGCAAGGTCTTGCTCACGCCGCATGAAGGAGAGTTCCGCCGCGTGTTCCCCGGGCTCGCCGCCGGCGCGGGCAAGGTCGAGCGTGTGCGGCAGGCGGCACGGTTGAGCAGTGCCACGGTCCTACTCAAGGGGCCCGATACCGTGATCGCGGCTCCCGACGGGCGGGCGGTCATCAACGTCCATGCGCCGGCCACGCTGGCCACCGCCGGATCGGGCGACGTGCTCGCCGGGCTCGCGGCCGGCTTGATGACCCGGGGACTCTCGCCGCTGGCCGCCGCTGCGGCGGCGGCGTGGCTTCACGGCGAATGCGCATATGGTTTCGGGAAGCCCGGACTGATTGCCGAAGACCTCGCCGAGCGCTTGCCGGACGCCCTTGCTGCAGCGATGAATTGACCGCCCGTCGGGCGCGGGCTAAGAGGCCCGCCCATTCGGCCCTAGGCGGTGTTGGGCGGGCGTGGTGGAATTGGTAGACACGCGAGACTTAGGATCTCGTGCCGCAAGGCGTGGGGGTTCAAGTCCCTTCGCCCGCACCAGACGGAAGAGATGGAAGTGAGCCAATGCAAGTGACGGAACTCCCAGCCGACGGGCTGAAGCGGCAATTCAAGATCGTCATCCCCGCCGGCGATCTCGCCGCCAAAGTCGACGAGCGCGTGACCGAGATGGCCCGGACGGCAACGCAGCCGGGCTTTCGGCCGGGCAAGGTGCCGGCCGGGCTGCTGAAGAAGCAGTATGGCCAAGCGTTGCTGGGCGAGGCGCTGGAGCAGGCAGTCAACCAGAGCACCGCCAAGGCGATCGAGGATCGCGGCCTTAAGCCCGCCATGCAGCCCACGCTCGAGCTGAAGGGCGAGTTCGGTGAGGGCAAGGACGTCGAGTTCGAGGTGTCGCTCGAAGTGCTGCCGGAGATCGGCCAGCTCGATTTCTCGGGCATCGAGCTCGAGCGGCTGAAAGCCACCGTGCCGGAGAAGGATGTCGACGAGGCACTGCAGCGCATTGCCAAGGCCAACCGCGAGCAGAAGCCGGTCGATCCGTCGCGCCCGGCGCAGGAGGGAGACGCGCTGAAGCTCGACTTCGTGGGCTCCGTCGATGGAGTGGAATTTCCC
>Ga0182738_1006554_pt1 | contig 12050 bp, 6 predicted proteins | sample eDN5th30CBELigMG_FD_128876 | JGI IMG/M metagenome (GOLD analysis project Ga0182738, IMG submission 128876) | Enriched Miracle-Growth compost microbial communities from Emeryville, California, USA - eDNA 5th pass 30_C BE-Lig MG (version 2)... ...
ATAACAATGAAGTAGATGAGGAAAGCAAAGATGGAGAATAGGGTAAGGAGTGATATTGTCGAAAGAGAGAATATCATTTAGGGTGTTGGGATTGGAATTGGGACCGGGGAAAAAATTTAATTAATATTATTTGTTTGTTTGAAAAAATCTGAATTTAGGGCAAAGGTTAAAATAGTTTTTTTATTAACAAAATTTGAGGCGGGGATTGATAAAATCAAATCGAACACAATTGAAGATAACTCATCTGATGAGCTCTCTTTTTCTTTTTCTTACTCAATTTCCTGTGGATTTATGGGGGCTAAGTCTTCTTTTTCTTTAGTAATAGAAGTTGACAGAAGAATTTCTCTTGAATCAGAGGAGCAGGAGCTATTTTGATTTTTTAGGGAATTTAGTCCAAAATTACGAATGCGCGTCTTTTCAGGAAAAGAGAGATTTCAGCTCAAGAAAAGAAGGAAATTTGGGCTTTCCTAAGGAAGACTATCAGGGAAAAAACTTTAAAGCAATGGTTTATCCGAGTCTTTAACTTGAAGAAATTATTCTCTGTTGAAAAAAATTATTTTGATCAATTTGAAATTTTTATCCTCAAAGTTTTGGTGCAAAAGATTTTCACAAGGGTTTTTCGATATATAAACTCGACTATTTCGAGAAAAGGCCAAGACTCCATGGTTGATGAAGAGAATAGTTTAAGATTGTGAAGTTAGAGCATTAAGAGAAAGAGAAAAACAAATCTCATATTTCAAGAGGTTTGATCAGTAGAAGATTCTTAATTTATTAATCTAAGTCCAAGACATTCTCAATTTCAGCAGGAAAAACTTGCCTCTTGGACCTTTTGTTGGATTTTGACCTTCTGAAAGAATAAAAAAGCCAAGCCAAATTTTTCTTCTCATTGAATGGAAGTCTCTCAGACTGAGTTGAAATCACACTTTTTCTTTTTCATTTTGAAGCTCGAACCTGAATTTTTTTTTGGCCAAGGTTCGGCATTGGTAGAAGCGAAGAAATTGCGTTGGAGTTTTTTGAGAAATTTTTCTTCGATTGCAAGTTGAAAATTGTTTGAGATCCTTTTGGTGATAAATTAATTTTATAAGTTTGCGAGATTTATGCTCCTTTGTAACTATTTGAGTTTTCGAAGGTCTCATATCAAGGAACCTTGATTAACTTTGCGTTTTTCAACCTCTTACAATCCAGATCAAAAAGCGTGAAATTAGAAATCTCAACAATTTTCCATTTTACTGAAGCTCTTTCACATAAAAAAAAATGTGCTCAGCAAAAACTAAAAACTAGAGTTTTTCAGCTTGGAATATCTTATTGGACTAGTATTCCGCCCAAACTGATTATCATCATACCATTTTGTAGGTTTACTTGTTTATCCCAACTGTGCCGCGAAATCAAGAATCTACTCCTTGAAAAACACGCCGAATTGACGAAAATATAAAAATTAAAATTCCAATGATACCCTCGCTTAGTCTCATCCAACTTATCTTCATCCTTCCAGCAGCCTTAATCTCTTACGTTTTGATCACTATGGTGCTTATTCCCTACATGAGACTTCTCCTCTTCAAGAAGGAGGGCATGACTCTGCTTTTCTTCCCCATCCTTGGGTATATCAGGAATTGGTCTCTTGGCTACAAAGATAATGGCGATATTTTCTCAAGATTCAAAAGAGCCAAACAAATGCATCCAGAAGATCGACTTTTGCTTAGTCACATCGGCAAGGATCCTCTGATTATGCTTCGTGATGCTGAATTGATCCAGGATTTCTACAAAAAGCAGAATTGTTATGAGAAAGTCCCGTTACCAGAACATGTGAGACCTTTGTTTGGGTATGGTGGGCTCACTTTTTCTGAAGGCGAGACATGGAAACGTCACAGAAAAATACTTTCTGGCTCTTTTAACTATGAAGGTCTGAGATCAAAAGTACCACTTGTTCAAGCAACTGCAAAGGAGTTTTTGGGCAAGATTGGTCCTGACGGATGTCAGGAGTATGGAATATTTAATAAGATCCAAGAGATTACTGGAGAAATAGCTGGAAGGATGTTTTTCGGAGAGGATTTGAAGAATTACAGCATTGACAATAAGCCTTTGACGACGTATCTCACTGATCTGATCTCAGATCTCTTTGTGTTGTCACTATCACCTATGGGACTCTTGCTTGGAGAGAAACTTGTGCAATTGACCCCAGCTCACGTGAAAGTAATGAAGAGATTGAAAAAGCTTCGTGAAATGTGTCATAAAATTATTGCGGACAGAAAAGCACAAAAAGGAGATAAGGGAAGCGATTTATTGGCAATTTTGTTAGCAACTCAAACTACGGGTGATCCAGATGGTATGATGTCTGATGAAGAGATTGTAGATGAGTTTATTACAACCTTTTCTGGAGGAATGGACTCAACTGGCCATTTGATTGGAATGGCTTTATACATGCTCACACAAAACCCTGAGTGTCTTGCAAAGCTCAAAAGCGAGAGAGAAACGTGTTACAAAAATGATGTAGATATGGAGGACATTAACAAAATGGAGGAAATGCATTGTTTCTTAAAGGAGACTTTGAGATTCTATAATCCAATCCCTTTCAGTATGGACCGCATTGCTGTCAAAGATCATACGTTAGGAGACGTGGAGATCCCAAAAGGGATGAGGGTTAAGCCAGATTATTTTGCTGTAGCTTTTGATGAGAAACATTGGGTCGAGCCTGAGAAGTTTAATCCTGATAGATGGAAAGGAAAGATTGATCCATACACATTCGTTCCATTTTTGGCTGGGCCAAGAAATTGTATTGGCCAACATTTAGCGATCATTGAAGCCAAAGTGATTATCTCTGAATTTTTGGAGAGATTTGAGTTTAAATTGAAGGATGGGTATCAGTTGAAAATGGTCTATAGATTTTTAAATGAACCTGAAGATGAAATTGTGTTTGATTTGAAACACAAAAAGGAAATGAGGGTTGATACCATGAAATGTTTTTGAGTTTTGAGAGTTTCATGTTTCCTTTCACGGTTTTATAAGAATTTCTCTTGACTATAACTGTTTCAAAAAAAAAAATATTCGCTACTGAAAACTTTAAAAAATCACAAATCCCATACAATCAGGGTTTCCTAAACAAAGTATTTATTTTAGCCAACTTTGCTGGAATTTTTTGTCAGTAGGTTCGTGAGATTTGATATGTTTCGGAAGGAAGAGATTTTTGAAAAATTTTCATAAAATTTTTTTTGAAGAAAATCTTCTATTCTCCAACTCTTTTCATCATTGACGAGATCTCCTTCCAAAATAATTTTTCTATTCAGAGAGCATACATTCACCCGAAAAAGCATGAAACTAAAAATTTATCTGCCTCTTCTTTTTTTCAAATCACGCCTAAAGAAAAGGAATCAAACCAAATCAAACCTCGCTTGTAGTTTTCAACTTGGATCCTCTGGTGGGATCACCTTTCCGCCTAAAGCGATTGTTATGATATTTTTTAGGTTTATCTGTTTCTTTCAAACTCTACCGCGAACCAAAAAATCTACTACTTTAAAAACACGCCAAATCAAATTAAATAAGCATAAAAATGTTACCGATTTTGAGCCTCGCCCAATTCATTTTTCTCCTTCCACTTGTCCTGATCTCCTATGTTTTGATCACGATGTTGCTTATTCCTTACATAAGACTCCAACTCTTCAAGAAAAAAGGAATGACTCTGCTTTTTTTTCCTATCATTGGGTATATCAGGAATTGGTCCCTTGGTTACAAAGATAATGGCGATTCCTTTTCAAGATTCAAAAGAGCCAAACAAATGCATCCAAATAATCGACTTCTGCTTAGTCATATCGGCAAAGATCCCCTGATTATGCTTCGTGATGCTGAATTAATTCAGGATTTCTACAAAAAGCAGAATTGCTACGAGAAAATCCCATTGCCAGGGCATCTGAAACCTTTGTTTGGAAATGGACTCACTTTTTCAGAAGGTGATATATGGAAGCGCCATAGAAAGATGATAGCTGGCTCTTTTAATAATGAACCTCTGAAATCAAAGGTCCCACTTGTCCAAGCAACTGCAAAAGAGTTTTTGGGCAAGGTCGGTGTTGAAGGGTGTAAAGGATATGGAGTGATCAATAAGATGCAAGAGATAACGGGGGAAGTGGTTGGAAGGATGTTCTTTGGAAAAGATTTGAACAATTATAGCATCGATAATAAGCCTTTAACTACATATCTCGCTGAACTGGCTTCAGATCTATTCGTGCTCACATTGTCACCTATGGGGTTACTTCTTGATGAAAACCTTGTGCAATTAACCCCAACATACGCAAAATTAATGAAAAGAGTGAGAAAACTTCGTGAGGTGTGCCACAAAATTATTTCAGACAGAAAAGCTCAAGAAAGAGATAAAGGAAGTGATCTGTTGACGACTTTGTTAGCTACTCAAACGGCATCTGATCCTGACGACAAGATGTCTGATGAAGAGATTGTGGATGAGTTTATCACATTCTTTTCTGGTGGCATGGACTCAACTGGCCATTTGATTGGAATGGCCTTATATATGCTCAAACAACATCCTGAGTACCTCGAAAAACTTAAAGCAGAGCGAGAAATGTTTTACAAAGCCGGACAAAATGTAGAGATGGACAATCTTAACAAGATGGAGGAGTTGAATTGTTTCTTGAAGGAGACTTTGAGGTTCTACACTCCAATTCCTTTCAGCATGGACCGCATTGCTATCAAAGGTCATACGTTAGGAGATGTGGAGATCCCAAAAGGAATGAAGGTTAAGCCTGATTATTTCGCTGTGGCTTTCGATGAGAAACATTGGGCTGAGCCTGAGAAGTTTAACCCTGAAAGATGGAAAGGAAAAATTGATCCATACACATTTGTTCCATTTTTGGCTGGGCCAAGAAATTGTATTGGCCAGCATTTGGCTATGATTGAAGCCAAGGTGATTATCTCTGAATTTTTGGAGAGATTTGAGTTTGACTTGAAAGATGGGTATCAGCTCAAAATGATATATAGATTCCTCTATGAGCCTGAAGACGAAATTCTGTTTGATTTAAAACCTAGGGTTTCGGTGTAAGAAAAAAGATATTTTGTTTTCTCAATAAAGTGTATCGAAATATTGGGTAGTAATGGAAATTTGTGAGAATATGCTATCTGATTTTATGATTCGAAAAGCTAAGTTGATGAAAACTTCTTCTCTCTCGATTCTCTGAGGAAATGAAATTCTCAAAGATTTTAGTGACTTTAATGTTGTCTCTTATTTGCATCAATCTTCAAAAGATGAAAAAAAAGTGAAAAATTTCTTTTTGAACTTGTTTATAAATATCATGACCAGGCTCGAGAAACTTTACCGGTCTTGAAAAAAAGGGGAAAAAAGAAGCAAAAAGATTTTTCGTTAAAATTTTTATCTCCTTCAGTTTTTCAAAATTTCAATGGAAAAAATTTCTCTCGAGTTCTTTTTTTGTGTATTTGATGATCTTGACTAAAAAAGTCCAAAATTATTCTGAGATTAGAGATCCCCATCTTGAAGGCCAAAAACCTATTTTTATTGAGGAGAAAATGAAACATCCTTGAGTTTATAAGAATTTGAGAACCTCCAAAATCTCATTGGCATTTTTTTCTGTCTTGTCTTCTGAAAGGCCAAGATTCCAGAAATGAATCTGAAAAAGATTTTCAGAAAGTATTGAGGATTTGATTCTTCCCAAGCCAATTACCGTAACCCATTAACTCATCATTTTGATTCTTTCGCGGTTTCTGGCCAAAATACCCAAAAATAGATTTTGAAAGCTTATTAAAAAATCATAAAAATAAACTAACTAATCAACCAAATGTTACCCTCTTTCAGTCTTTTGCAGCTCTTATTCCTTGTCCCCACCTTGCTAATTGCCTTGGTTCTCCTCACCTCAGTTGTCATTCCTTACACAAAACTCAGACTCTTCAAAAAGAAGGGGATGACTTTATTTTTCTTCCCTATTCTTGGATATCTCAGAAACTGGGCCTTGGGTTACCAAGAAAACGGGGATTCATTTAAAAGATTCAAAGAGGCTAGCAAAAATCACCCGGATGATCGAGTTCTCCTCAGCCATCTAGGCAATGACCCATTAATTTTGCTTCGAGATGCTGCGTTAATCAAAGATTATTATCAAAAGCAGCATCTTTACCAGAAAGTTGGCTTACCAGATTACTTGATGCCTTTATTTGGAACTGGTCTTTTATTTGCCGAAGGCGATCTTTGGAAGCATCATAGAAGGATTATCTCTGGCTCTTTCCATTATGCAGCTCTGAAATCAAAGGTGCCACTTGTCCAGGCAACAACAAAGGAATTTTTAAATAAGGTTGGCCCTGAAGGATGTCAGGAATATGGAGTTATTAATAAAATGCAAGAGATTACAGGAGAAGTGGTCGGAAGGATTTTCTTTGAAGAACATTTGAATGAGTATAGTTTTGATAATAAGCCATTGACGGCCTACCTGGCTGATCTGATCACAGATTTAATGTTGTTATCATTGTCACCAATGGGATTGCTTCTTGGCCCGAAACTTGTGCAGCTAACTCCAAGCCATAGAAGAATAATGAAGAGAATTCGACAGTTCAGGCAGCTTTGTCATAAGATTATCACTGACAGAAAGGCTCAAGAAGGAGGAGATAACGGCGATGATTTGTTGGCAACCTTGTTAGCGACTCAAAGTGCGGTTAAACCAGAAGATAGAATGTCTGATACGGATATTGTGAATGAGTTTATCACGTTCTTTTCAGCTGGAATGGATACAACTGCTCGTGTTATTGGTATGACTCTCTACATGCTGACACAGTATCCAGAGTACCTTGAAAAGGTTAAAAAGGAAAGAGAGACTCTTTATAAGGCCGGAGAAACAGCGGATATGGACAATATTAACAAGATGGAAGAGCTTCATTGTTTTATAAAGGAGACTTTGAGATGCAAAAGCCCAATTCCTTTGAATTTGGATCGAGTTGCTTTGCAGGATCATAAGATAGGAGATATAGATATTCCAAAAGGAATGTGGGTGAAGCCTGATTTCTTTGCGATGTCTTTCCATCAAAAACATTGGACAGAGCCTGAGAAATTTGACCCTGAAAGATGGAAAGGAGATGCAGCAAAGGTTGATCCTTATGCGTATACTCCGTTTTCAGGAGGACCAAGAAATTGTATTGGTCAGCATTTGGCGATGATTGAAACCAAGGTGGTGGTGTCTGAGTTTTTGGAGAAGTTTGATGTGAAATTGAAGGATGGGTATCAGTTGAGAATGGTGTATAGATTTTTGCATGAACCTGAAGACGAAATTTTGTTTGATTTAAAACAGAAAAAGAGAGAAACTTGTTAAAAAACTTCAAAGGAAAAGAGAAAAGATAATTGTAATATTCCATAAATTTTATTTGTTATTTGATAAGATTGAGTTCTCATATGACACAATCATCAGATTAGCCCCCTAAAAGTGTGACAATTTAGCAATTTGATACTGAATAATTAACAAAAGCACCTTTTTTTACGAATCTTACTGATTATAAATTATGATTGACTTTTTAACAAGGCTAATTAACATGAAGTTCTTTGAGCAAATAGAAATTTTTAATAGATATCGAGACTTTCTTTAATTAATTATGCGCCCTTTCTTTTCTTAGTTACAACTTCATGAGAGCTTTCAGCAAGTTGACCGCCTCTTTTTCCATTCTTGTTGAATGTTTGAGCTGGTTGGGCTTTTTTCTTCTCTTTGGGAATTTGGAGACTTGAGAAGATCTTCTTGGAATCTTTTGTTTCGCAAAGGATCATTGAATTTTGTTCCAGCTCCATACTGGGCTCAAACTCATGATAAAGATCTGCCATCTTCCCAGTTTTGTTAGGCACATAAATTTTCATCGATTTTTGAGAAGAAATATGAGCAAAGTTTGTTAAGCTTTGTTCGCCAAGAAAACCAAAGTTTTTAGGGAATGTTTTTGGATCCAAGAAAGTCTGAACGGTCTCCTGTTTGCGAAGATGATGCAAAAGCTCGGCTGATGCTTCTCTTGCGTGTCTGTAAGTATTCAAGTATTTTTCCACAAATTTCTCTTCATTCTTCTGGCTTTCAGTCCTTTCTTCTTGGGATTCAGTTGGATTCTTTTTTCTTCCTCGACCCTTTCTTCTCATGTTTCGATCGATTTCAGCACTGATGCGATAGGAAAGCTTGTGTAATTGTGGTACACCAGGCATCTGCTTCACAGATTGCTCGGTGATTCCAGAGATTTTGGTCTTCTTTGCTTCTTTGACCACCTCTGTCAAACTCTTTCTAGCATTTTCAAATGCTGTCTTTTTGGTGTGAAACTCTTTGATGACCGCATTTGAGCTCTTTTCAAGTCTGGAAAAGGCACAATAGATATCTCCGCTGAAATCTTGTATCAGGTTTCCCTTTGACACTTCTGTTCTCAAGTCTTTCGCAATTTTTTCACTCTTGGCCATGTTTTGGGGTTCTTGAGTTTCTTGCTTTTTCATACAGATCTGACGCTTTTTATCCTCTCCATTTCCGTCCTTTTCATCAATTTCAATTATGACTCCAGGACCTGCAACTAAAAAATCCTTCTCAGGAAAGATTTGATCCAAATTCAATCGGAAAACATTGCCAAGTGCTTGATGATGCTCTTCTGAAAAGTTCGAAAAGAGGCCGATGATTGCTGCGAAGTAGTTGTTTAGATTGATATTTGCACCAAGAGAGATATCATCACTCTCTAAACCATTCATTTTCTTCTTCTGGACAGGTGTGAAGTCTTGAGGACGAATATGGCTGATAGGTTTACCGATCATATCGGCTCGATCGCTTAGGCGGGTAAAATCTCTAATCAGGCTTGGATTTTCAAGAAACTTTGCGTCAGGAGCTCCGAATTTGGTTAAATGGTTTTTCATTTCTTGTTTGATAGAACTAATCTGGCTTTGTTTAGCGTTCGTAATATAATTAGCACGCATCTTGACACGACTAATTATGCACCCAAGGAACTTTGGACAAGGGCCCAAACTATTAAGGCGTGCTTGTCTTAACACCTTTGACTTCTCGTCCCATTCTTTGATGTAAAGACCAACTGACTCGATCGACCACTGACTGAGAAAATCTGGAAGACAATTTACAGCAAAATAATCACTACCCATAACAACGCTTCTATTTAAAGAACTTGGAGCAGGACCAAAGTCAAGAAGGATAACGTCAACTCCAAATTTTTTCCCAACACTTCTGATTAGACTTGTGATCAAGCCAGGCATAAAGTGGAGATATGGAGCAAAGCCCAAACGAGAATTTGTTGCAGCATAAACTTCACTCAATTCAGTATCAATATCAATGATCCTTCGATCTCCAGCAATAAATAAAAAGTTGAGATTGGGGTCAGGTTCATTGTCTCGATGTAATGGGATCGTGATAGGAGTGACTTCTCCAAGAACTTTGTTGAAGTTTTCTTGTACCCATTGGAGATGATAATTGCAGGCTTCACTTTTTACACCTTGAAACACCTCAAAGACGGTTTGTCTTTGATTAGGCTCTTGTTTTGGGCGTTCAAGAAATTCTTTTTCACCCAAGTGAATGAGATTCTGGTGTGTCTGCGCGCTTCGAGGGATTTTCTTCAGTTTATCCTTTGCCTTCTTTGCCAATTCAATGAAATTATGTTGCATCATTAAGCCTGTTAAACTGGCTTGTGTATCCATATCGATGACTAGGACCTTCAGTTTAAAGACTGAGACAAGAGTGTAGGCAATATTTTGGACACATGTTGTTTTTCCAACTCCACCTTTGTGGGAGAAGAAGGAAAGAAGTAGAGGCAATGACTGTAATGCAGGCATTTTTATTAATTATAATTTTGTTGAGTTGTGCTGGCTTTTATGTACCTGCAAACCTAATTTTTCGGATCAAAGTTTTATCGCAAAAATTGACAAGCCTTGTTTTGGATTGATTCTGAGTATTACTGTGCGATTGATTTTAAATTTTAGCTTTTTTATCGCTGACAAATCCAATTTTTCGGAATAAAGTTTCATCAGAAATTTTGGCGATTACCTGATCTTCTTTACCGCTCATTGATACGCTGCCTCAAAAATAAATCATCAGAAAAGAGCAAGCTTATCAGGAAATCGACATCAAGGTTACAAATAATACTCGCAATGGGGCAAGCTCAAGGATGAAGGAATGCAGAAATTATTGACGATATGTCTGTAATAGATTTGGAAGCAAAAGATGTCTAATTTTCCCGTTTATTTGACCTATCAGTGGCTTACTGGGGGCTAAGTCCATTTTCAAAGATTCAAAAAGCTAAATCATATAATAGTTATGAATTATTCTGGCAGAATCATTTTACTTTGTCAACAAGAAGATCTCATGAAGGGTTCTTCAGAGAAGCAACCCCTGTTATTGAAAGAGAATATGTTCTGAACCTCTCCAATAGGATTTCCAGATTCATTTTCAGAATTTAGACTTGGATGAAGTAAGTTCTTTTTTTTTAAAGTTGAAAAGAGGATCGATGTGAACATTTCAGAATTCCTTCAAGATTTGAAAAATTATATTTCTCTTGATGGAAAAAACCGTCTCCTTTTGAAACGTTTGATAATATTGGGATTTTCTTCTTCTTAAAAAATTTGCAATCCTTATCGTATTCCAAGAGGATTTGAATTTTATTTATTCAGAACCAAGTTAGAGTACGTTCTTCGCAAAAATAATCGCATAATAAATTTATTTGTTTTGCTTATCCGGCTTAACAAAAATATGAATATTTTCAAGACTGATCGATTCAAAGAGGGTCTCAAAGCCGTCAGTTCCGTCCGTATTACTGAAGGTCTTAAATCCGTAATCCCTTTCTTTCTTCCAAACTCCTTCATCCTGTTTAGCTCACTGACCCCTTGAAAAACCTTGCTAATAATGCAAAGACTGCCTTAGCCCGCCGCGATACCCAGAATAAGAACCTCGAAATTATCGAGATCTTCCCAAGAATATACTGGATGGCCTTCCCTCGTCCAGAAAAGATCAAGGAGATTTCTGAAGGCCTCCACACAAAATTTAATGGGAAGTATTTTATCTGGAATGTTAGTGAATATCAATACGAAAAAGAACCCTTCAATAATCAAGTAGGACATGGGTTTGACTGAATAGACATCATTAAACCATATGTTTAGGTTGCTGACTTTACTTTTGTTGGATATCCATGCCCACCATTCCAAGAAATAATGAAAATTTGCAAATCTATTTTGGAATACCTGAACAAAGATCAAGAAGGAGTTGCTATTATTCACTGTCAGTCGACCAAATGCAGAAGCGCCGTCGTCACTTCTTGCCTCCTTTCTCTCTTGAAAGTCGTCAATCACCCCATGGAAGCTCTCACATACTTCTGCAATGTATTTTTGAGTCGAAAAGAAACCCGCTTATTGTGTATAGAGATTAAAACTTGACGATACTTCCTTCTTGTACCCTTCTCAACATCAAATTCTCAAAAATTTCGCCAATGTCATGGACAAAGTCACAGTATGGAGGGTGATTGGGTGGAGGTTCTGACTTTTTGTAGTTGAATAAGAAATCATTTACATTGGAAAAAGTCATTATAAATGAAGTTCCAAAGCTTCATGACGATAAAGATAAAAAGGCCACAAAGCCAGCTGCTGATGGAAAAGGCGAAGGATTCAGACCTTATATTCAAATCTTCAAGGGATCTAAAGCCATCTTTAACCATCTCTCCAAGTAATTGACATATGAGATAACATTGTAATTGTGAATAGGGAGAAGCCTAAAGTGTATTACACAAGTGATATTGCCATCTGGTTTGAGATTGGAATGGAGATAAAGGATGAGATCTTGGTGAGATGCCGTCATTATAAGAGCGACACTGAAAGAACTTCAGTATTCAGAGTTTTCTTCAATCCTTGCTTCGCTTTCGATGAAGTTGTCAGATTAAACAAGGTAGGGTGGAGTTGTGTGGAAAGAGAATAAGAATGATTTTATTAGACCGAAGTCGATTTTCTTCCTGATGTGGAGACAACAGAAGATTTCCTTATTGATTTGATTATCAAGCCCACTGAAAGTGAGAATAATGAAGCAGATACAATTGAGAAGTTGAGAGAAGAATGTCTG
>Ga0182738_1006558_pt1 | contig 12047 bp, 8 predicted proteins | sample eDN5th30CBELigMG_FD_128876 | JGI IMG/M metagenome (GOLD analysis project Ga0182738, IMG submission 128876) | Enriched Miracle-Growth compost microbial communities from Emeryville, California, USA - eDNA 5th pass 30_C BE-Lig MG (version 2)... ...
GCCGAGCGAGAGAGCGCGCGGAAGGGTAATGAGCTTCATCGAGTGAGGAACTTGCTGGTTGTGGCGGCGGGGTCGAGTCGCGACCGATCGAACGTGATCGGCGCGGCCGTCGGGTAACGGCCGCGCCGATCCGGGGAATATGGACCTCGCGTCGCGCGTGAGGAAGAGCGCGGCCCCTCCTCCCTAATGCTCGCGCTGCACGGAACGATGCTGCAGCGCCTGGCTCAGTATCCCCCGGAGGAATTGCGGACGCACGCGATGCCGGGGACGGTGGTGCGCCGGCCAGTGCCACGCGATTCTCCCTGCTGGAGTAGCCAGGAACGCGTGTGCTTCACCCGTCCCCGTGTCGACCGCCAGTCCGGCTATCTGTCCTCGGTCGTTGATCGCCATCGCCAGGAGCACGTACAGCGGAGAATCGTCCGGGAGGAGCTCGTTGATGTCCATCATGACCCCGTTCTGCCAGAGGTAGCCTCTGCAGATCTGATTGGTGACGTCGCACGATCCACCCACCATCTGCCCGCGATCGTTGATCTCGAAGGCGGTGTTGATGACGTCCGCCGGATCGCTGCTCATGAGACCCAGGTCGCGCATGCCGTGCTTTCTGCTCCACAGGAATGGATGCTGCGACCCGTCGGCAAACCTCGCGGAACCGATGACCGTGCCGCCGTCGTTCACGTCGGCGGCGACGGTGACACTGCCGTCACCCACGCTACCGAGATCGATCGGTTTGCCATGGTCCCAGAGCACGGCGTGGGGGCCGTTGACGAAACCGCCGTACGTAGTGGCCGAGCACGGTCCGGAGGTACCCACGGCCTGGCCGCGGTCGTTGATCCGGAGTGCGGCTCCCACTTCGTCTCCGGGGAGGGGCGGGAGCTCGTGTACCTTCCCCCGCCACCAGATCACCGCCTGGAAGCGGGTCCGTTGTGGCGGGACGCAGCTGGCATCCGCGACTCCGTCCTCGGCCACGCCGACGATCGCCCCCGCCGAGTTGTTCTGGAATGCGGCCGCGTTGGTACCGCCGAGTGTGGGGAGCTGCCGCACCACCCCGTGACTCCAGACTGCGGCGGCGCACACGAGCCCCGTTCCGAAGCCGCAGAAGTTCTCGCCCAGGGGATCCGGCGACGCCGTTTCGGAGAGGATCGCGAGCTGACCACCGGCAGACCGTCCACCTGCCTCGGCATTGAGTCCACCGAGCGTGCCGACGTCGTGGATGACGCCGTGCTCCCAGTAGACCGCATGGTGATACCCTTCCGGCACCGCAGCAGTACCAATGACTCGGCCCGTGTTGGTCAGATCGTACGCGATACTGAACGGCCCGCCGAGGGTGCCAAGGTCGCTGATGGTGTAGCTCGGGAGTTGCGAGCCCGAGCGGGACATGCTGGCATCGGGGAGGGCATTGCGAGCGGCTGAGTCGTCGCTTTTCGGCGACGATGGCGCCTCGGCGCAGGCGGCGGTCAGCACTACCGCCGTCGCCACAGCGATGCGCACCACCCCATCGAGCAGTGTGCGGGTGAATACGCTGCGGTGCCGGGAGATTGGTGACGCGATACGCATGGTGACATCTCCTTGTGGTGAGCTGGTACGCGGCCGAGAGCGGTCTCCGGTCGGAGGCGTGTCTGTGTCCCTGCGGCTGGCTTTCCCGTTGCTGCCGCATGCCGTCGTCCGTATCTTCTACCGCGCTGTTGGTCGTATCAGCACACGCGCTGGATTCGCCGGAATGATGCAACCGTCCGGAGTATCGAGGTCCGAGGTGTCGACAGTGGACGATCGGGCAGAATCGCCGGGGCTGGGGAGCGCCGACGAAGAGGTGGCAGCCGCACTCGCGATGCTCCAGCGTGGCGCACCGGATGGGATGGAGCGCCTCATCCCTCTCGTGTATTCGGAGCTGCGGCAGATCGCGCACCGTCAGCTCGCCGGCGAGAGAGCGGGCCACACGCTTTCCACCACCGATCTCGTGCACGAGGCTTATCTTCGGCTCGCGCGCGAGACCCGCTCGGAGTGGACGAGCCGCGCGCAGTTCCACGCGATCGCCGCACGGGTGATGCGGCGGGTTCTCGTGGACTATGCCCGCCGCCGCGGTGCCGCGCGTCGCGGCGGGCCGGGTCAGCGGGCCATCGCGCTCGAGGATGCGGAGTTTCTCGCCGACGCCGACGCTCTGGCCGTGGCGACCGTGGGCGAGGAGCTGGTCGCGCTCGACGAAGCGCTGGAGCGCCTCTTCGCAGTCGACGCCAGGCTCGGTCAGGTGGTGGAGTGTCGCTTCTTCGGCGGCCTCACCGAGTCGGAAACGGCGGAAGCGCTCGGTGTGTCGCGGCGGACGGTCGCCAGCGACTGGGTGATGGCGAAAGGGTGGCTCTACCGGGCGCTCCGCACAGAGGATTGAGACGCCATGCTCCCGTCCGGGCGGCAGCGGGTCGGCGACGATGCATCGTCCGAGACTTCTCGTGCATGGTGGGAAAGAGTTCGCGCTATCGTAGAAGAGGCGCTGTCTATCGCAGCGGAGTCGAGGAGCGCTTTCATCGATAGCGCGTGCGCGGGCGATGCCGAGCTTCGCGTCGAGGTGGCGGCGCAACTGCGAGCGTGCGAGCGTGTAGCGGAGTCGGGCGACTTTCTCGAACGGTCGGCGGCGGCCTTCGCTGCGCCGCTCCTTGTTCATCCGACAGCTGGAAACGCAGCGGGAGCGCGGGGCGACGACGCAGCTCCGTTCGACCCGGCGGCGATCACCGTGGACGCGCTGCGCACCGCGCTCCTTGGGCGGTACGAGGTGCAGCGCGAGCTCGGACGCGGCGGTACGGCGACGGTGTACCTGGCGCGTGACCCCAGACACGGACGGCAGGTAGCGCTCAAGATATTCGCCCCCTCGATCGGTGCCGAGATGAGCGCCGAGCGCTTCCTTCAGGAGATTCGTGTGACTGCGGGGCTCACACACCCGCACATCCTCCCGCTCCACGACTCGGGTACGGCCGAGGATTTCCTCTACTACGTGATGCCGTATGTGGAAGGGGAGACGCTCCGTGAGCGGATTGCGCGCGAAGGCGCGCTGCATCCCGACGAGGCGCTGCGGCTGATACGCGAGGTGGCGAGCGCGCTCGCCCACGCACATCGACACGGCATAGTGCACCGCGACATCAAGCCCGCCAACATCCTGCTCCAGGATGACCACGCCGTGGTGGCCGACTTCGGGATCGCTCGCGCCGTGGGACGCGCGAGGGGGAGTGCGCTCGCACCCGATGAGGTGGAAGCGGATGGGCCGGCGACGTTGACAGTCGCGGGAACCACGCTCGGCACGCCTGCGTACATGTCGCCGGAGCAGGCGACTGGCGGAATCGTGGACCACCGCACCGACATCTACGCGCTCGGCCTCGTCGCGTACGAGGCGCTGGCGGGCGAGCATCCATTCGGCGTGCGCACACCGCGAGAGATGCTGCTGGCGCACGTGGAGGAGACACCGCCGCCCCTCGCGGGGCGCGTTTCCGGGGTACCGCCGGTGCTGGCCGCGCTGGTGATGCGCGCGCTGGCAAAGGCCCCGGCAGCGAGACCACAGTCCGCGGAGGAGATCGTGGCCGCGCTCAGCCCGGCTCTGGATCGCACTCTGCTCTCCGGAGAGGGGAGCGCGATCCGCAAGCCTGTTCGGAGACTCGGGCGAACCGCGCGGGTGGTCGCTGCGGGCGCGGCGCTACTCGCGGCTGGTGGCACCATCGTGTGGAAAAGGCGCATGACCGATCGGCCAACGACGGCGGCTCTCGTGTCGAGAGGCACGTCCGATCAGCAGGCGTATGACCTCTACCTCCAGGGTCGGTACTACTGGCTCCTGCGCGGTGCGGAGAACGTGAGGCGCGCCCTCGATTACTACCGCAAGGCCGTCGAGCGGGACCCGGGCTTCGCGCGAGCGTACGCCGGACTTTCGATGGCCTACGAGGTGCTGCCCAACTCCGACCCGGATGCCACGGATTCGCTGGCCGCACTCGCGATGAGCAGTGCGCAACGCGCGATAGCGCTGGACTCCACGCTGGGCGACGCGCAACTGGCGATGGGACTCGCGCTCGACGTCCGACTGCGCTTTCGCGAGGCGCTCTCACGCTACCGGAAGGCTGTCGCGCTCGATCCGGGATCCGAGACGGCGCACCACTGGCTCGGTATCTCTCTGCTGAACCTCGGGCGCACGGACGAAGCGATAGTCGAGCTGAGCAGAGCCACGCAGCTCGATCCACTGGCGCCGTCACCGGCGAGCGCGCTCTCCACGGCTCTTCTCTACGCACACCGTTATCGTGAATCGATCGCCGCCGCGCATCGCGCCCTGGTGCTCGACTCCACCTTCGGGTTCGCGATCGAGACGCTCGGCGCGGCCCAGGCGCTGAACGGGCAGCCCGACAGCGCAGTCGAAACGCTGGAGCGTGGGACGCGGCTGCATCCCGACGATTCCAGGCTGCGCGGCGCGCTCGTGTTCGCATACGCCGTGGCGGGACGCTGGCCAGATGCCGAGCGTGTCCGCGCGCTGCTGCAAGGGCCTGGCGGCGATCACTATGGCGGGATCGAGGCCGCGTTCGCGGACATGGTGTTCGGGAACCGAGAGCCGCTGCTGCGACTGTTGACGAGCGCCGAGGGACAGCGGCGCTACGAGTACCCCGGCGGAGTGCTGGGCTGTAATCCGCTTCTGGACCCGCTGAGATCGGATTCCCGCTTCCGCGCCGCGATGCGGTCACTCGGCGTGGTGGCGTGCCCGCTGGTCGTGTCGTGGCCAATCGCGGAGCAGCTAAATTGATAGAATCAGTTGACGGCGGTTCGCCACATGAGACACGGTCGGATACTACGCTGTATAGCGTAATATCCGACCGCATGGCATGGGCGAGCCGCAGGTCGTCCTACGCCGCCGGCTCGCCGGCGCTCTGCGGGAGCTGTCGCTTCGACCTGCGCGTCACCCTCACTACACCGTAACCGACGAGGCCGAGCAGCACCACCAGGGGAACCAGGGTCCCGAGCGCGGCGATGAACCCGGCCACGAAGTTCACGAAGTTGCGCCATGCCTGTCTGAATGACTCGGCCATCACGCCGCTGCTTCCCTGCTGGCCGACGATCGGCATCGGCTCGTGAACAGTCACCGTGAGAGTGCTCATCGCGGCGTGGGCACGAAGGTAACGGAGGCGTCCCTCCTGCCGGTCGATATCGCCCCGCACGCGCGCGAGCTCACGTTCGACCGCGAGGACATCGGAGAGCTTCCCCGTGCGAGTGGCGAGGATCTGGACGAGACGCTGCTCGAGCCGGCGAGCGTTCGCCACCTGCGCGCTCACGTCGACGTACTCCTCTCCCACGTCCTCGGTGTTCACGTTGCTCGATTCGAGCTTGCCGATCGGGCGGAGCCCGGCGAGAGCATCGTCGAAGCGCGCCGACGGGAAGCGGAGCTGCAGAGTGGCGGAATGCACCTGGGCATCGCCCGCCTGCATCGAGGTATTGGCAACGTAGCCGCCCAGGCTCGTGGCCAGCGCATGCACGGCGGCGATACCCGCCTCGAGCGAGTCGACCTGTACGCTCGCGTTGCCGGTGCGGATGAGCATGGACGCCGGTACCGAGTCGACCGCGACCTGCGAAGTCGGGATGGTCGAGGCGATTGCATCGGCGAACGGAGGTGGGGCGGCGGGTGCCGCTCCGATTCCGGCGGCGTCGGCGGCGACCTTGGCCTCTCGCACCGCACGCTGGGGGGCCGATGCATCCATCGGGAGTTCGCGCTCCCCACGCGCGTAGTTCGTGTCCGCGGCATGCTCACAGCCGGCGATCAGGAGCAGCGCGATCGCCATCGATCCGATCGAAGCGAATCTCATCGACATCTCCGTAGCGGGCATGGTTCTGAAGCTTCGCACGCCGCCGTCGGGAACACGGTCGCGTGAGTGGCGGGCGGGCCCTCGCCGCCGCCATGGCATCGTACGGTGAGACAGTTCTGGCGGGAACGGCGTTAACGGCTGCAGCATTAGCGATGGATTACGTTTCCATTAGCGGGCTCGCCGTGCCGGGCGATGCTCTCCGGGCAGGCCGCGCACGCGGGTGCTCACCACCCTTTCTCCAGGACCTCGATGCGACAACACACGCCCTGGGTCAGCGGAGCCTCGTTCGCTGTCGCACTGCTCGCCGCGTCCGCGGCGCCCGCGCAGAACGCCACGTCATCCGCGCGAGGTGCCGTGCAGAGCGCGCCGATTTCGGGAATCGTATATCAGGTGACCTTCGACAGCGCCTCCGCAATGCGCCGTTCCATGCACGTCGCGATGTCGTTCGACGTAGCGTCCGACGCGCCCGTGGTGCTGTCGATTCCTGCGTGGACGCCCGGCGCGTACGAGATCAGCTACTTCGCGCGCGGCGTGGTGGGTTTCACGGCGCGTGGAGACGGGGATCGTGCGCTCCGATGGGACAAGGTCGACTACGATAGCTGGCGTGTACGCCCGGAAGATTCCGGGAAGGTCACGGTCTCCTTCGACTACCTGGCGGACTCGCTGGACAACGCGATGTCCTGGTCGCGCGCCGACTTTCTCCTCTTCAACGGCACCAACATCTTTCCGTATCCCGAGGGAAGGAGCCTCGCCTTCCCCGCGACGGTACGCATCGTGACCGAAGCCGACTGGCGCGTCGCTACGGGGATGAAGCCCGGTCCGACGCCGGGTAGCTACACGGCGCCGAGCTACCACGACCTGGTCGACATGCCGTTTTTCGTCGGGCGCTTCGATCTCGACAGTGCACGCGCCGGCAAGGGGTGGCTCAGGATCGCAGCGTACCCGCGGGGAAGCATCCCCGACGACATACGCGCGCGTGACTTCGAGGAGCTCTCGCGTATCATCGACGTGCAGTCGAAGGTGTTCGGAGAGATCCCGTTCGACGACTACACGCTCATGCAGATCGCCGATTCCGCATACGGCGCCATCTCGGGACTCGAGCATCAGAACTCGCATGTGGACGTGACCACCCCGCTCGCCATCGGGCAGCCGATTCTCACCTCGATCTACGCGCACGAGATCTTCCACGCGTGGAACGTCAAGCGGCTGCGGCCGGCCGACCTGTGGCCGTACGAATACTCCGACGAGCAGCCCACCACCTGGCTCTGGATGAGCGAAGGGATCACCGACTACTACGCTGACATCTCCCGGGTTCGCGCTGGCGTCATCGATTCGGTCGCGTTCTTCGAGGCGATCGCGGAGAAGATGGTGGAGGTGGCCAACGCGCCGCCAGTGGCGCTGGAGGATGCGTCGCTCTCGACGTGGGTTCAACCCGAGGATGGCACGAGCACCATCTACTATCCCAAGGGCGCGCTGGCGGGGCTGATGCTCGACGTATTGATCCGCGACGCGAGCGACAATGCATCTTCGCTGGACGATGTGATGCGGCGGCTCTACAACGAGAGCTACCTGAAGGGGAAGGGATTCACCGGCGAGCAGTGGTGGAGCGCGGTCGCCGCGGCGGCCGGCGGTGCAGGGAAGACGTTCGCGGACTTCCAGTCCCGCTACATCGACGGGCGCGATCCCTATCCGTGGAACTCGATTCTCCCGCTCGCGGGGATGCGACTCATGGTGGACACTCTGCGGATTCCCGTGCTCGGCGTGAGTACGGCCGCCGACTCGGGCGGGCTGGTGGTTCGGGCGGTTGCACCGGGTTCGACCGCTGACGACGCCGGGCTCCGCCCCGGCGACTACCTGCTCTCCATCAACGGGATGCTGGTGACCGAACGCCGTTTCGTTGCCCGGCTGCGCGAGATGCTCGGCACGCGAGCCGGCGCCAGAATCACCTTCGACGTGCAGCGCGGCGATCAGATAGTGGAGCTCGTCGGCCCGCTGCAGGTGCAGGAGAGAGTGCAGATGCGCGTGAGCGCCGATCCCGACGCGTCAGCGAAGGCCGTGAGAATCCGATCGGCGCTGCTGCACGGCGCGAGTTGAGACGGGGTCAGGCACTTCGTGTGACGGGGTCAGGCACTTCGTGTAGAGGACTCGTGAGCATTTCTCACGAGTCCTCTACACGAAGTGCCTGACCCCCCCCGCTGACCCCCCGCCAGGGCGCGGGACGCGGCGCGGTAGCGCGCGTCGGCACGCGGGATCGACACCAGCTCTCCGGAGCACCAGCGGAGCGCGGCGAGCGCCGATCGCTCGTCGCTCTCCCGCTCGAGACTCCACTGCGCATGATGAAGAAGCAGGGCTCCGGTGTAGACGCGCGCCAGCGAGTATGCGAACGCTCGCGCAGCGGCCTCGCGGCCGGCGCTCTTCGCCGCCGATCCCGCTTCGTCGACTTCGCGCGCCAGGCGGCGCGACAACTCGAGTGCGCCCGCGCGGACCTTCTCCGCAGCAGCCACGAGATCGGAACGCGATACGCTCACGAGCCGCGTCTCGATGTCGGCGCGCAAGGCGTCCATCGCGCCGTCGGTGTCGAGCGCGCGGAGAATGTCGAGAGCGAGGACGTTCGTGGTTCCTTCCCAGATCGGCAGCACCTGTGCATCGCGCAGCAGGCGAGGGAGTCCGGTGTCCTCTATGTAGCCGGCGCCGCCGAAGGCCTCGAGCGCTTCGCTCGCCACCGCGGTCGCCTGCTTCGCCGTGTACAACTTCACCACCGGTGTGAGGAGGCGCAGCAGCGACTGCTCCGCCGTGCTCGCGTCGCCGCTCTCCACTCTCCCGAGCAGCTCGACGGCACGGAACACCAGGTGGAACGCCGCTTCCGTCTCCACCTGCAGCGCCGCCAGCGTTTCCACGTGCAGCGGATGCTCCGAGAGTACTCTGCCGAACGCCACGCGCTTCGCCGCGTAGTCGCGCGCCAGCGCGATCGCGCGGCGCATCCCCGCGACCGATGCGCAGGCGTTGTAGATGCGCGTGATGTTGAAGAGCGTCGCGATGGTGCGCACTCCACGTCCTTCCTCGCCCACCAGCCACGCCGGTGTGCCGTCGAGCGACAGTTCCGCCGTGGGGAGCGCGCGCGTTCCCAGCTTGTCCTTGAGACGATGTACGCGAATTCGGTTCAGCGTGCCCTTCGAATCGCGCAGCTCGAGGTAGAAGAGGCTTAGCCCTCTGCTTCCGTCCGGCGCACCCTCGATGCGCGCGAGCGTCATGGCCATCTGTGATGTAGTGGCGGATGTGAACCACTTCGTGCCGGAGAGCGCGAAGTGGTCGTCCCGGCGTCGCGCCGTCGTGGACGTGCCCGACACGTCGGAGCCGCCGGTGCGTTCCGTCATCCACTGCCCCGACGTCCAGAAGCGCTCGGGATCGCGTGTGGTGAGGTGCCGGAACGCCTCCCGCATACGGTCGCCATCGCCGTGGAGCTCGAGGCAGCGTGCCGCGCCGTCGGACATCGCGAGCGGGCAGCTATAGGTGGCGGACGATGGCGAGAAGAGATACAGCCGCGCGAACTGATCGATTCGCGAGTACGCCCCATGCGCGCGTTCGTAGCCGATGGCCACCAGCCCTTCTTCCGCGGAGATGCGGTCGAGCGCCCGCCACGCTGCGCTCGTCTCTATGCGATCGATGCGCCGTCCCCATGGGTCGAAGGGGACGTGGCGCGGCGGTCGTGCCTCCGCGGCTTCGCCGAGCGCGAGGATGTCGCCGGCGGCGCGTGCGCCGAAGCGCCGCAGGTCGGGTTCCAGCTCCACGAAGAGCTCGGACGGGAGCACCCGGCGGAGCCACGATCGCAGTACGCGATCATCGTCGTATTGATTGCCGAGCGCTGGAGCGGTCTGATGAAAGTCCGGCATCTACTCTCCCATCCGATTCGCGCCCACGCCGTGCTCGCCCACTTCGCGGGCGCGAACTTTCAGTCGATAGGCTGCAGGTTGGCCACGATCTCGGCCCGGCGCGGCTCGAGAAACGGCGGAAGCACGACCTTCTCGCCCAGCGTCGCCTCATCCTCATCCACGGCAAAGCCCGGTCCGTCGGATGCGATCTCGAAGAGAATCCCGTTCGGCTCGCGGAAGTACAGACTCCGGAAGTAGTAGCGGTCCACGAGGCCGCTGTTCGGGATGCGCAGCTCGGAGACGCGCTTCACCCACTCCGCATGCTCCTCGAAGGTGGGCGTGCGGAAGGCCACGTGATGTACTCCGCCCGCGCCCTGTCGCGCCGGCTCGAGATCGGGCTGCACCGCCACGTGCAGCTCGGCAGATGCGCCTCCCGGACCCATCTCGTACACGTGCGCCTTCTGACGTGAATTTCCGGGGAATGCGTACTCGCGCACCGGCCGCATCCCGAGCGCGCGCTGCAGCAGCGCGTCGGTCGGCTCGAGGTCGGGGACGCTCAGCACGATCGGGCCGAGTCCCCTTATCTGATGCGCGGCCGGAACGGGGCTGCGATCCCACGGGAACGCCTCGCCCGCGCCGCCGTCGTCCACGAGCGTGAGACGCTGCCCCTCGGGGTCCTCGAAGTCGAGCAGGAGCCGGCCGTCGCGTTCGGTGATCTCGCCCGCGTCGACGCCGCGCTCGCCGAGGTGCTCCTTCCAGAACTCGAGCGCTTCGCGGCCGGCCACGCGGAGCTGGGTACGTACTATCGAATGAGTTCCGCGCACTTCGCGCGGCATCGGCCAATCGAAGAACGTGACGTCGGTGCCCGGGGAGCCCTTCGCGTCGGAGTAGAAGAGGTGGTACGCGCTCACGTCGTCCTGATTCACGGAGCGCTTCACCAGACGCATGCCGAGCGTCTGCGTGTAGAAGCGGTGATTCTCGCTGATCGCCGCCGAGATCGCCGTGAGGTGATGAATACCGGTGAGCTCCATGACTCCTCCTCGTCACCTGCTGGAGTGGTCCGGCGCGCCGGAAGCGCCGGAAATTTGCCGGCTCGATCGCGCTCGACGCGAGCGGCGCCTTCAGGAAGATACACGGCGCCATCGTCGCACACGCCTTTTTGGGAGCCGCTCCTCTTGCTTTTCGACAGGAAGCATCACATTATCTGTCGGAATCCTACAGGAAGTCATGCCCACCCGATCCGGAATACCCGAGTCCGCCATGTCAGCCACCCCGTCCGATGTTCTCAGAGGAACGCTCGACCTCCTCATCCTGAAGACGCTCACGCTGGAGCCGATGCACGGCTGGGGGATAAGCCAGCGGCTGCAGCAATTCTCGCGCGGAGCGCTGGACGTGAATCAGGGCTCCCTCTACCCGGCGCTCCAGCGGCTGGAGCAGAAGGGGTGGATCGAGAGCGCCTGGCGCATCACCGAGAACAACCGGCGCGCCAAGTACTACTCGCTCACCAGCGCGGGGAAGCGCGCGCTCGGACAGGAGACCGCGAGCTGGCGGCGCTACGTGAGCTCGGTGGAACTCATACTCGCGGTGAAGTGAATGGGCGCCGTGAAGGGAGTGATAGTTCGCCTCCGCGCGCTTCTCCGGCGCCGTGATACTGCGTCCGCTTCCCTTCCACGATCCGGCTCGACTCGTGATGCTCTGGGAGGAAAACCCGGACAAGGGGTGGAACCGGAACGTGGTGGCGCCCGCGAACGCGCTCGACTGGCGCGAGCAGATACAGGGGTTCGAGGATGTCGCGGCGTACAACGGCTTCCCCGGCAGCACCACGCTCACAGGCATGCCCGGCGAGGAGCCGCGGCGCGCGGCAGTCGCCCGGGTGACGGGGAATTTCTTCGCCGTGCTCGGCGTGCGCGCGCAGCTCGGCCGCATGTTCCGAGATGATGAGACGTGGAGCTCGCAGCCGCGCGTGGCGGTTCTGAGCGACCAGCTCTGGCGCGAGCGGTTCGGTGCGGACCGCGGGGTCATCGGACGCACCGTTCAGCTCGAGGGCGTGGATTACCAGGTGGTGGGAGTCGCGCCGCCGAGCTTCGCATTTCCGGATGAGAGCGTGGAGCTGTGGCTCCCCACACGCTGGAACGCGGAGGACAGGTCGCAGGCGTGGTTCCGCCGCGCGCACTGGCTCCACGCCGTGGCGCGCCTTCGGCCCGGCGTGTCGCTCGAGCGTGCGGATGCGGAGCTGCAGACGGTGGTGCGCCGGCTCCAGCTCCAGTACCCGGAGACGAATACCCATATGGGTGCGGGGATGACGCCGCTGCACCAGTACCTGGTGGGCGACACGCGGCTCCCGCTGCTCGTGCTCCTGTCGGCC
>Ga0182738_1006559_pt1 | contig 12047 bp, 12 predicted proteins | sample eDN5th30CBELigMG_FD_128876 | JGI IMG/M metagenome (GOLD analysis project Ga0182738, IMG submission 128876) | Enriched Miracle-Growth compost microbial communities from Emeryville, California, USA - eDNA 5th pass 30_C BE-Lig MG (version 2)... ...
CAATCACTGGGACCGTGTGCATACCCGCGCGCTGCGCCGCGCGCCAACGGCGCTCGCCCGCGACGATCTCGTAACCGCCGGCGGCATTCGGCCGGACAACGATCGGCTGCACGAGACCCTTCTGGCGGATCGACTCGGCAAGCTCCGTCAGATCGTCCTCGTCGAAGTCCTTGCGGGGATTGAGCGTACTCGAGCCGATCATGTCGATCGCCACGACTTTCTGCTCACCTTCCGGCGGTAGCCGCGACACCTGGCCCGGCGCATTGCCGGACTCCCCGATCAGCGACGCCAGGCCGCGTCCGAGCCTGCTCCTTTGAACCGGCAATGGCGCCGACGACATTCCGTCTCTCCTCCCCACTCAATCGTTCGTCCGAGAACTTGGCCGAGGCGCCTACGCGGCACGGACCCGGCGTTCGCGCGCAATCAGCTCGCGTGCGAGATCCATGTATGCCTCAGAGCCCTTGCACCTGTGGTCGTAGACAAGGATCGGCATGCCGTGTGACGGGGCCTCCGCGACCTTGATGTTGCGCGGAATGACCGTGCCGTAGACCTTCGGGCCGAAGAACTCGCGCACGTTCTGGGCCACCTCGCGGGAGAACTGCATGCGTTCGTCGTGCATGGTGAGCACCACGCCCTGAATCTCCAGACTGGGATTGAGCGTGGCGCGGACCTGCTCGATGGTCTCGGAAAGCTGCGAGATACCTTCCAGGGCGAAGAACTCCGTCTGCACGGGCACAAGCACGGCGTCGGCCGCCACCAGCGCATTCAGCGTCAGCAGATTGAGGGACGGCGGGCAGTCGATCAGAATGTAGCTGTATGATCCGGTCGCGGGCGGATTGGCGGCCAACGCGGCAATGGCATCGCGCAAGCGGAACGGCTTCGAGTTGTCGCCCCACAATTCGGTATCGAGACCGACAAGATCCTGGTTCGCCGGCACGATGGCGAGCCCGGGCACCGCTGTGTGCAGGCTTGCGCCCGCAAGCGACGTGGCGCCGGCCAGCACATCGTACGTGGTCGCTGTGCGACGCTCCTCGGGGATCCCGACGCCTGTCGAGGCATTGCCTTGCGGATCGAGATCCAGAAGGAGAACGCGCTCGCCGACTGCTGCGAGGGCGGTGCCGAGGTTGATGGCTGTCGTCGTCTTGCCGACGCCGCCCTTCTGATTGGCCACCGCAAGCACGCGGGGCGCCAGGTTGCCTGCTCCTGCCACGGTCTCAGCCCTTTGATCTGGCCGACGCCGCGCGCATCACGACAATGCCCGCCTCTGCGTCAGTCCGGCTCGGTACCAACTCGTACGTGAACTCGAAGATACGTCTGGCGGATGCCAGCTCTGCCTCGACACCGCGGCCCTTCGGAAAGAGACCCACGCCAGAGGCTTTCAGCAGCGGCAGTGTCAGCTCGATGAGCTTATCCAGCGGCGCCAGCGCTCGTGCTGATACAATATCAGCCGATTCAATTATACCGCGAGTCGGCGCCATCTCGATGCGTGTACACAGGATGTCCACAGACACGACTGCCGCGAGATCTGTCTTGCGGACGACTTCGCCGAGAAAGGCGGCTTTGCGCTGGTCACTCTCTATCAGCGCCAGGCGCGGCCGCGGCGTTGGCCGGTCGGCAAGCAGAATCGCAATGACGAGCCCGGGGAAGCCCGCGCCGGAACCGAGATCGATCCAGCTCTCCGCCGACTCCGGGGCAAGACCGAGAAGTTGCGCGCTGTCGGCAAAGTGGCGATGCCAAACATCCCCCAGCGTGCTCGGCGAGACCAGATTGATCTTCTTTTGCCAGAGAGCGAGCGTTTCGGCATAGACGCGCAGGCGATCGAGCGCATCGGGTGACGCATTGAAAGCCGCCGCGAAGTCATCGGGTCCCGCGATGTGTGGCCCGCCGGACGTGCGGCGGGGCTGCTCGCCGCCGCCTCTCATGCCGACCGTCGCGAAGACCGCTTTGCATGGGCCAGCAGCAGAAACAGCGCGGCGGGCGTCATGCCATCGATGCGCGAGGCTTCCGCGAGAGTTGCCGGCCGGCGGCTGATGAGCTTCTGGCGGATCTCGCCCGAGAGCCCGGGCAGGGCTGTGAAATCGAGATCGACGGGGATCGGCGTGGCCTCGTCGCGACGGAGGGCGGCTACGTCCTCGTTCTGTCGCTCGACATAAGAGGCGTAGCGCGCATCGGTTTCGAGCTGAGCGCCGATCGCCGGAGGGATCGCCGCCAGCTCCGGCCACACCTGCGCCAGCCGTGGCAGTGTGATGCCTGAAAGAGCCAGCAACTCGAAAGCCGTCCGGCGGCGGCCGTCGCGATTGACCTCGAAGCCGTGGCGGGAGGCCTCGTTCGGCGTGAGAGACAGAGCGCGGAGCTGTGCGTCCCCAGCAGTAAGACGCGCGGCCTTTGCGGCAAAGGCGGCCGTGCGTTGGGATCCGACGCAGCCAAGCTCGAGACCGAGAGGCGTCAACCGCTGATCGGCGTTGTCGGCCCGGAGACGCAGTCGAAACTCGGCGCGGGAGGTGAACATACGATAAGGCTCCGTCACGCCGCGCGTGACGAGGTCATCGATCATCACGCCGAGGTACGCGTCAGCGCGCGAGACAACGGCGCCTGTGCGTCGGCCGGATGCTTTCAGCGCGGCGTTGATGCCGGCGAGAATGCCCTGGGCGCCGGCTTCCTCGTATCCTGTCGTCCCGTTGATCTGGCCCGCCAGAAAAAGCCTCCGCAGGTGCCGCGTTTCGAGTGTCGGATCCAGCTCACGTGGATCGACATAATCGTATTCGATGGCGTAGCCCGGCCGGATGATCGTGACGTCTTCCAATCCACGCATGGTGCGCAGGAACGCGGCTTGGACATCCGCGGGGAGGGAGGTCGAGACGCCGTTCGGGTAGACGGTGTGGTCGTCCAAGCCCTCCGGCTCGAGAAAGATCTGGTGGGACGGCCGGTCGGCAAATCGAACGACCTTGTCCTCGATGGACGGGCAATATCTCGGGCCGGTCGAGCGGATGCGGCCGGAGTACATGGCCGAACGATCGAGATTGGCGCGAATGATGGCGTGCGTTGCCTCGTTCGTACCGGTTACGCCGCATTCGATCTGCGGCGTGGTGATGCGCTCGGTCAGGAACGAGAACGGGACGGGGGGGTTATCCGCCGCCTGCATCTCAAGGAGATCCCAACGAATGGTGCGTCCGTCGAGGCGTGCTGGTGTGCCGGTTTTCAATCGGCCGAGGTGCAAGCCCAAAGCTTCAATGCGCTCGGCGAGGGCCACCGCAGGGGCCTCGCCAACGCGTCCGGCCGGAATCTGCTGCTCGCCCAGATGAATGAGGCCGCGCAGAAAGGTGCCCGTGGTGAGAACCACCGCGCCGGAGCGCAACTCGCGTCCATTCGCGAGGCGGACACCGGCGACTTGCCCGGAATCGACGATCAGATCGTCAACGGCGCTTTCGATCACCGAGAGGCAAGGCGTGGCCCGGATCGCCTCCTGCATGGCGAGCCGATAGAGCTTGCGATCCGCTTGCGTCCGCGGTCCCTGGACGGCTGGTCCTTTCGATCGATTGAGCAAGCGGAACTGGATGCCGGCCGAATCCGCAACTCGGCCCATGAGACCGTCGAGAGCGTCGATCTCGCGTACGAGATGTCCTTTGCCAAGGCCGCCGATGGCCGGATTGCAGGACATTTCGCCGATTTTGTCGAAGGCATGCGTCACCAGCGCCGTGGCCGCCCCCATTCGCGCGGCAGCGGCAGCGGCCTCGGTTCCGGCGTGCCCGCCGCCGACGACAATGACATCGAAGCAGGTCTCGGGGGTGATTTCGCGATTTTGATGCGTCATGGGTGCGCTTTTAGCGGGCAGCATCGCAGCGCGCACCTGCCGATCGCAGTGTCGCATAGGGTGCGCCCGACTCTGTTTCACGTGAATCAATGGTTGCGGTTTCGTTTATGCACAAGATGTTTCACGTGAATCATCGGCACTTCACAGAAATCATCATTGCAACTCAGAGATCCGAAAGTTGGACTCTTGACGTTTCACGTGAAACATGACTTGGGAATCAAAATCTACTTGCCGATGCAAAAACGACCGAAGATTTCGCCGAGGACGTCTTCAACATCGATGCGGCCCGTAATTCGGCCGAGAGCGTCTGCAGCACGCCGCAGATCTTCCGCGATTAGCTCCGGCTCTGCGTTGGTCGGCTCCAGGCAGCTGCGCAATGCTTCGGCACAGGCGGAGAGCGCCCGCCGATGGCGCTCCTGGGTGGGCAGGCCACCGCCAGCGCCGGTTGCCACGCGAGATGCAACGATACTTGTCAGCCGTGCAATGAACTCCGTCACGCCATCGCCAGTGAGGGCGGAAACCTGGATCGCGGTTTCGGGATTGGCGCCATCGTGCAGAGTATCCCGAGGGCGTGGCGCAAGATCGGATTTGTTGGCGACGTAGAGGATCGGCGGTGATCCGGCCAGCAGCTCGGCCGTTGGCCAGACGGGATCGAGGACATCCGCCAGCCACACGACGAGGTCTGCCGTGTGGGCCCGCGCCTTCGTCCGCCGCATACCCTCCTGCTCGACAGCGCCACCCTCATCGCGGAGGCCTGCCGTATCCGCCACGACGACGGCGTATCCGCCAAGGTCCAGCCGGGCCTCGATAATGTCACGGGTCGTTCCCGGCTCCGCGGAGACGATGGCGACATCCCGGCGGGCCAGGAGATTGAGCAGACTGGATTTACCCGCATTCGGCGCTCCCGCCAGCACGACTTGAAACCCGTCACGCACGATCTCTCCGCGATTGGCGCCGGATCGGATCTGCTCGATCTCCGCCAGGAGCGGCGCAATTGCGGCTCGTGCCTTCGCGAGCGCGTCGGCGGCGACATCCGACTCGTCCGAGAAGTCGATCGCAGCCTCGGCGAGGGCCCGCGCCTCGAGAAGACGCTGGCGCCAGCTATCGCAGAGCCGTGCAAAGGCGCCACCGGCTTGGGCGAGGGCCTGCCGGCGTTGTGCGTCGGTTTCCGCGTCGATCAGATCAGCCAGGCCCTCAGCGGCGGTCAGATCGATCTTTCCGTTGAGGAAGGCGCGGCGCGCGAACTCCCCGGGCTCGGCCATACGGCATCCGGCGATGCCGTCGAGGGCCCGGAATACGCTACGCACCACTGCCGGACTCCCATGGAGCTGCAACTCTGCGATATCCTCACCGGTCTCGCTGGTGGGACCTGCGAAAAAGAGCACAAGGGCCGCATCCAGAAGCTCGCCGCTGGCCGGATCCACGATCTTCCGGAACGCCGCTCTTCGCGGCGGCGGGCACGGTGTCGCCATGCGTTCCAGAACCTCTTTCGCGCGCGGCCCAGAAATGCGAATGACTGCTACCCCCGCCCGGCCCTGGCCGCTCGAAAGCGCAAAGATCGTCGCAGGACTCGAATGGCATTCGGACATGGTCGCCTCGGGCAGGCTCATTGGCTGTGCCCATTGATTAGAAGGCCGCATTGAAGATGACCAGTGCTGCCACTTGATCGGCCTCCTGCAACCAGATCAAATCACGACATGCGCAGATCCGCCCCCTTCCGCTTCGGCTCCATCAACGCCAAGCCTCCCCATGCCGAACCGGGCCAACGGATCGGCTTGCTGGGCGGCTCTTTCAATCCGCCGCACGCCGCCCATCGCCTGATCACGGAAATCGCCCTGAGGCAACTTTCCCTCGATCGGGTGTGGTGGCTGGTCACTCCCGGCAACCCATTGAAGAGCCGGTCGGAGCTCTTGCCGCTCGCGGAGCGCGTCTCGCTTGCGCGCACGCTGATGGACAATGCCCACGTGGTGATCACGGACTTCGAGCGGAATCTCGGCTCGACGTTCACGGCGGCCACGCTGGCGTTTCTGAAGATGCGGTTTCCCGATGTTCATTTCGTATGGGTGATGGGCGGCGACTGTCTTGCGGACTTCCATCGCTGGCAGCACTGGCGGCAGATCTTCGAGACGATCCCGATTGCGATCGTCGACAGGCCGGGCTGGCGTTTGCCGGCGCTCGCCTCGCCGGCGGGGCGCACATTCGCGGACCAGCGCCTGCCGCAGTCCCAGGCGCCGCTTCTGGCGACAATGTCGCCGCCGGCCTGGGTCTACCTCTCAGGGCCAACCATGCACCTGTCGTCGACCCAGCTCCGGCTGGAGGCGATGCAGCGGCGTATGTCTCTGAACGAGGCAGAACTCTTGGAGACGGCAGCTACTTGAAAGCTGCGGCAATGTCGTCATATGATTCAGCTAGGTGGGACCTATCTCCCCACCACTGAGGCCATTCCGATGGTCGGGCGGCCCTCAGCAGAACAACCCACCGGACTATCATCCGACGGGATGGGATGCGAAACAGGATACTCAATCGAAGATGAGAACCGCCACTGAGGGCGCCCGCGAGGGCACGCCTCCCACCGAGGTTTTGTCGAACGCAAGGACCTCGGAAGACCTGCTCAAGCGAGTCCTTGCCTGGCTCGATGATGCCAAAGCGGAGGACATCGTCACCATAGATCTGAAGGATAAATCTTCGATCGGTGACTTCATGATTATCGCGACGGGGCGGTCGGACCGGCATGTCGGCGCTATTGCCGAGCAACTCCAGCGCAAGTTGAAAGAGGATGGCCACGGCCGTGTCCGCGCCGAGGGTATGCCTCAGTGCGATTGGGTGCTCATCGACACCGGCGACATCATCGTTCACGTGTTCCGTCCCGAGGTCCGGGAGTTCTACAACCTCGAGAAAATGTGGTCGGCGGACCGCACCGGGGACATCACCGCCCATTGAGGGGTTCGCACGCGTGCCGGCGCCGTAGTGCTTGGATCGCGTCCGCGGGAGAGATGACGTGAGGCTTCTCCTGGCAGCGATCGGGCGGCTGAAGGACGGCGGTGAGCGGGTGCTCGTCGATCGCTATATCGGGCGCATGCCCGGTGCACGAGGGCAGAGCCTCGGGCCGGTCATCGAGCACGAATTGCCGGAATCGCGCCTTGCGTCTGCCGCCGAAAGGCAGACCGACGAAGCGAGGCGATTGCTGAAAGCATCCGATACGTGCGATCGCCTTGCCGTGCTCGACGAACGTGGCAAGGCGCTCTCGAGCGAAGCCTTTGCACGCTGGCTTGGAGAGCGAAGGGATTCCGGCATTCGAGAAATCGGCTTTCTGATCGGCGGGCCGGATGGGCATGGTCCGGCCGTCTACGAGAAGGCGGAGTTACGGCTCTCGCTGGGCGCGATGACACTGCCGCATGGACTGGCGCGGGTCGTCCTCGCAGAGCAAATCTATCGCGCATCGACGATTCTTGCGGGCCACCCCTACCATCGGGCGTAAAGCGGCGCGCGAAGCGTCGCCATGACGCCGGCGGGGCTTCTATTTCATTGACTTCAATCGGTTCCGAGACGATAAGGAGCGATCTCGCGCGGCAAGAGAACTGCCGTGCTCGAACTCGCTGTCCGAGGCCAAGCAGCAGCGCCGGATCTTCCGGCAGCCGCCGCGACAAAGACCGCCAACCGACGTTCGGGCCTGGCGGCGTCGAAGGGCGCGTACAAAATGATGGAGATTCGCATGTACGCCGTCATCAAGACAGGCGGTAAGCAATATCGCGTTGCTGCCAACGACACGCTGATCGTCGAGAAGCTCGCCGGAGATGCGGGCGCCACGGTGGAGTTCACCGAGGTTCTGATGGTCGGCGGCGAAGGCGAGCCGAAGGTCGGCAAACCGCTGATCGATGGTGCGAAGGTGACGGCAGAGGTCGTCGAGCAGGGTCGCGCGAAGAAAGTCATTGCCTTCAAGAAGCGGCGGCGGAAGAACTCGCGGCGCAAGCGCGGTCATCGCCAAGAGCAGACGACGGTAAGGATCAAGGAGATCGTCGGCGCCTGAGCAGAAGAGGCGGCGTCCGAGGCCCGGCCTTGGACATCAACTCATCCGGCGTTGGATTGAACGCTTCCAGGGCCACGGCCCTCGACCGGAATATTAAGGACATCGCACCATGGCACACAAAAAGGCAGGCGGCTCATCCCGCAACGGTCGCGACACCGCAGGTCGCCGCCTCGGTATCAAGAAGTTCGGCGGGGAGACCGTCATTCCGGGCAATATCATTGCTCGGCAGCGCGGCACGAAGTGGCATCCCGGTGCCGGTGTCGGTATGGGCCGCGATCACACGATCTTCGCAGTGGTCGAAGGCAACGTGGACTTCGAGACGAAGCGGAACGGACGCACCTACATATCCGTGAAATCGACCAAGCTCGAGGCGGCCGAATAAGCGGTTCATCGATGGAACGGGGCCGGGCGCGAGCCTGATTGTCCCGACAGTCGCGCGGGGAAGGCGGACATCGTCTTCCCCGTTTGTCGTTCGACGCTGCGAATTCTTCATAATTTTCTGTTCTACACGCGAAATTGGAGGTGCAACCCATCGACGCCACCAACATCGCTCAAGTCATCGCGCCAAAGGGCTCGATCAGGGCGGAAGATTACGATAAGCCATGGATGAGGAAGAAATCCGAGGCTTAAGGTGTCCGCTGTCGCCGGGAGCCCCCGTGCGGAGTCGTGCCGAGCAATGTCGCTACCGATCTTAGAGACGCCCCGCTTGATTCTGAGGCCGCTCCGCCGCAGCGACGAGCCGGATTTCCTCGCACTCGCCGGGGACTGGGATGTCGCCCGAATGACGAGTGACATTCCGCACCCTCTGTTGCCATCTCATGCCAAGGCGTGGCTGCAGCCGAATGCGAACGACGTCCGCTATGCCATCGACATGCACGGTCGGATGATCGGCAGCACCGGCTATTTCCGTCGCCGGTCCGGCGCGGCCGAATTGGGATTCTGGCTGGGCCGTGATCATTGGGGGATGGGCCTCGGTACGGAGGCGGCGATGGCCGTCGTCCGACATGGATTCGCCAACGACGGTCATACCGCTTTTTCCTCGGCCCACTTCGTCGACAATCCCGCGTCCGCCCGCGTTCTCGAGAAGCTTGGTTTCGAGGCCATCGGCCGCTCGCGTATGTGGTGCTCGGCACGAGGCGTGGAGGTCGAGGCCGTCGCTCTGTGGCTGACGCGAGAGCGTGCGTTTGTGACCCTCGGACCAATCGAGTTTCGAGAGCCGCCGCGCGCAAGCGGCGGACGCATCGGGCGATGGATCGACCAGGCGCGCAGAGTCTTCAAGGATCAAGCGCGGACTTGACGACCGGCTACGCCGGCAGATTTTCAGGCAGAATTATGAAATTCCTAGATCAGGCAAAGATTTACGTGCGCTCCGGTGCCGGCGGCAACGGTTGCATCTCGTTCCGCCGAGAGAAGTTCATCGAGTATGGCGGACCGAACGGCGGCAATGGCGGCCGGGGCGGGGATGTCGTCGTGATGTGTGTCGACAACCTGAACACGCTGATCGACTACCGCTACCAGCAGCACTTTTTCGCCAAGAATGGCCAGCCTGGAATGGGTCGTGACCGCAGCGGAGCGGACGGCGACGATGTCATCATCAAAGTGCCTCCGGGGACCGAGGTGCTGGCCGAGGATCAGGAGACGTTGCTGGCGGAATTGCTCGAGCCCGGCGACCGGATCGTGATCGCAAAGGGCGGCAACGGCGGCTTCGGCAACGCCCACTTCAAGACGGCGACCAATCGGGCACCGCGGCACGCCAATCCGGGGCAACCGAGCGAGGAGCTGACGATCTGGCTGCGGCTCAAGCTGATTGCAGATGCGGGCCTCATCGGTCTGCCGAACGCTGGGAAATCGACGTTCCTCTCATCGGTGACGGCCGCGAAGCCGAAGATTGCCGACTATCCCTTCACGACATTGCACCCCAACCTCGGTGTGGTTCGCGTGGGCGACGTCGATTTCGTGCTGGCCGACATTCCGGGACTGATCGAAGGAGCACACGAAGGCGCCGGCCTTGGAACGCGATTTCTCGGTCATGTCGAGCGATGCGCGGTGCTTCTCCACCTCATCGATGCGACCCAGGACGACGTTGCCGAAGCCTATAAGACCGTGCGGCGCGAGATCCGGGCCTATTCGCCTGAGCTTGCCAAGCGAAAAGAGTTGGTGGCGCTTTCCAAATGCGATGCCGTCCTGGCCGACGATCTGGAGAAAAAGTCGGCCGAATTGACGAAGGTCGCGCGGAAGAAGCCCATGATGCTTTCCGCGGTCTCCGGGATGGGCATGAAAGAGGCTCTGTTCGCCATCACCCGGGAAATTGCGCGCCAGAAGGACAAGTCGGAGTCCGAGGCGTTCGAAGCCGAGGGGCGCCCGCGCTGGCTTCCATAGTAGCGCGGAATCTCGCTTCATCTGCCAATCCCGCATCGTGCGGCAGCGGACGTGACCGGTGAAGTCTGATAAGTGATCGCTGCGATTGTCATCGCGCACCTTCGCCAGTCCGAAAACGTTTCCATCATGGCCGACAACGTACCGTCAGCAGCACGCCCCGAATGGCAAAATGCCCGTCGCATCGTCGTCAAGATCGGCTCGGCACTGCTTGTCGACAGAGCAACCGGCCGCTTGCGTGCAACGTGGCTCAATTCGATCGCGGACGATATCGCTGGCTTGATTGCGGAAGGCCGGGATGTGGTGCTCGTTTCTTCGGGAGCCATCGCCCTCGGGCGCCACGTGATGGGGCTGACCAGAGGTCCGCTCGAACTCGAGCAAAGCCAAGCGGCGGCGGCCGTCGGGCAGATCAGCCTAGCCTCCGCCTGGCAGGATGTCTTTCGGACGCGGGGACTGACGTCAGCACAGGTTCTGCTCACGCTCGGCGATACCGAGGAACGGCGGCGGTACCTGAACGCGCGGCGAACGATGGATACGCTGATCGCGCACCATGTGGTTCCGGTGGTCAACGAGAACGACACTGTGGCGACGACCGAGATCCGCTACGGCGACAACGATCGCTTGTCGGCGCGCGTCGCCTCCATGATGAGCGCCGACTGCCTCGTCCTGCTGTCGGACATCGACGGTCTCTACACGGCGCCGCCCACGCAAGACCCGAATGCTCGCCGATTGGACGTCATCACCGCCGTGACTGCCGAGATCGAGGCGATGGCGGGCGACGCGGGCTCGGAGCTTTCCAAGGGCGGCATGGTGACGAAGGTTGCTGCTGCACGCATCGCCATGGGATCGGGGTGCCACATGGTGATCACGTCGGGGAAAGTCCTGCACCCCCTGGCGGCCGTCGGTTCTGGGGCTCCGTGCACCTGGTTCCTGGCTCCATCCGACCCAGTGACGGCGCGCAAACGCTGGATCGTCGGTAATCTCGAGCCACGCGGCTGGGTGGAGATCGATGCCGGCGCCGAAAAGGCGCTCGTCAGCGGAAAGAGCCTATTGCCGGCCGGCGTCCGTCGCATTGACGGCGAATTCGACCGTGGGGATGCGGTTATCATCCGCAACGCCAAGGGACGCGAGATCGGGCGTGGTCTCATCGCGTACGGAACCGTGGAAGCCAGACAGATCCTCGGCAAAAAGAGCAGTGAGATTGCCAGCATCCTCGGACACTCGGGACGCACCGAGCTCATTCATCGCGACGACATGGCATTGACGCCGCGTTAACGGAGCGGCTTGCGACGAGCATCGTGACGTGTCGTAGACCGCTCAATCGCGGGCACCCGCCACGGGAATATGCTAAGAGGCGCTGAGGGCGTCTCACCTCGATCTACTGTTTCACGGGAAACCCAATGAATCGGCCCGAGCGCATCACCGAAAGTGACATCGCGAAACTCATGCTCGATATGGGCGCGAAAGCCCGTGAGGCAGCACGTGTTTTGGCGCTTGCCCCGCAGGATGCCAAAGACCGGGCGCTCAGGGAGTCGGCTCGTTGCTTGCGGGAGAGGTCGAAAGAGCTGCTCTCGGCGAATAAGCGCGATCTCGATGCGGTTCGCGAGCGGGGCACCAACGGTTCGTTTCTCGATCGGCTCGCGCTCGACGAGGCCCGCATTGGCGCCATTGCTCGCGGACTCGAGGACATCGCCGAACTCGATGACCCTGTTGGGACTGTGCTGGCGGAGTGGCGACGCCCCAACGGTCTTCGCATCGAGCGGGTACGCACACCGCTTGGGGTTATCGGCATTATCTACGAAAGCCGGCCGAACGTGACGGCCGACGCCGGCG
>Ga0182738_1006560_pt1 | contig 12046 bp, 11 predicted proteins | sample eDN5th30CBELigMG_FD_128876 | JGI IMG/M metagenome (GOLD analysis project Ga0182738, IMG submission 128876) | Enriched Miracle-Growth compost microbial communities from Emeryville, California, USA - eDNA 5th pass 30_C BE-Lig MG (version 2)... ...
CATCGCGGCCGCAATACCAGACCCGGCAACCGCGCCGAACTGGCGGCGCGACGGTCTGAGCTTCGTCATTCCACAACCTCCCTTACCTCACGATGGTGTCTTTCGCGCCTCCGCGCGAGAACAGGTTCGCAACGCCGATCAGTACGGCGAGCAATATCGTCTGCACCAAGCTGAATGCTGCGGTGATACCGACGTTTCCGCCCTCGTAGTAATCGAGCAGCAGCACCGCCATCACCATCGTATTACTGGTGTAGAGAAACAGCGATGAACCGAGCTCGCGGATCGCAAGAATGAACAAGAGCGTCATCGCCGAAATCACGCCGGGCCGCGCTAGCGGCAGCACGATCGTACGGATCGTCCCGAGCATCCCCTTGCCGCAAATCCAAGCCGCCTCCTCGAGCTCGCGATGGATCTGGAGCAGGGACGTCGACAGTGCCTTGATCGTGTCGGGCATGAAGCGGGCGATAAAGGCGAGCGCGAGAATCCAGATGGTGCCGTAGAGGCCGCCGGGCAACCCGATCCATGCCCACAGGTACGCGACGCCGATAACAAGGCCGGGAATCGCGACTGGGATGGTCGAGATCACATCGATCATCTTGCGGCCACGGAGATTGGTGCGATTGACGGTGTAGCCGATGGCGAACGCGAACACGCCGCCGACCAGCGCTGTGATGACCCCCACTTCCATGGTGTTCCAGATCGAACGCATGGCCAACGGGTTCTCGAACAGCCGCTCGAAATGAATAAACGAATACTGCTTCATGTCGAACAGGCTTGCGACGTCGCGGATGAAAAGGAACTTGCGGAACGCAGCCACGACGATCGCCAGCGTCGGCAGGATGACGACGACGAGGAGATAAACGATCGCAAGGCCCAGCGTGAAATAGCGCCAGTGCCCGAGTCGCGTAACGCCCGGACGGAACGCCTTGCCCGCTACGGTGATGTAGCTCTTCGAGCTCACTACGCGCTGCTGCAACCAGACCAGAAATCCGGTCACGATCATCAGGATGATGGCAACGGACGCGGCTGTCGAGTACAGCGGTGGCGACCAGTTGGTCAGCTTGAAAATGTAAGTCGTGAGAACCGGCACATCACCGGGCGTGCCGAGAACGGCGGGGATGCCGTAGATGCCGAGCATCACGACGAACGAAAGAAGCGTACCCGAAATGATGGCCGGCGCGATCAGCGGGAATGTAATGGTGAAGAGCGTCTTGGTCGCGCTGGCGCCGGAAATTTCAGCCGCCTCCTCGAGCGAGGGATCCATGTTCCGCAGCGCTGAGGCGGTGAACATGTAGACGTACGGCGCGTAATAGATGCCGAAAATGACGATGAGACCGCCCATCGTATAGACGTCGAAACGCCAATCGATGCCGAGCCATTTCAGAAACGTGTTGAGGAGCCCGCTCTTCGGCGAAGCAAGGATCGACCATGCAACTGCGGCCACCAGCGGCGGCACAAACAGCGGGACCATGCTGACGGCGGAGATAAACCCCTTGAACGGCGTGTCGGTGCGCACGACGATCCATGAGAACGTCAATCCGATGAGTACCGCGAGCGCCGTGCCGCCGCCGCACGCGACCATGGAATTGAACAACGCCAGATGGACGTTCGGGTTTTCCAGAACGGTAACGAAGTTCTTGAGCGAAAGATCGAACACACCGAATCCGTCGACGATCGGATTGGTGTTCGTCAGCGCGCCAAGCAGCAGCATGGCGACGGGATAAATGACAAGGAATGTCAGGATCAGGAGCAGAAAAGCAGACCAGACCACGCGCCCGACTGCCCGCCAACGCTCTCGCCGGACGCCTTCAGCCTCGGCCCCAGCGGCGGCTATCGTATTTGCAGCCGCGGTGGTCTCTGCAGCCACTCTGTTCCCTCCCCGGAGGCTGCGCTTTCGCCTTCCGGCATTTGTTGCTGACACACCGTCAGCACACCGCCTTGCGAAGCGTCAGTCCATTTCCACAACAGAATTATAGGATTGCAAGATTGTACTACACTGTCACGGGCCGTGTGGTCGCATGTGGGTCCCGCACATGCTCGCGTTCAGGGCATATGCGAAGGCAACTATCCTTTGACGACAAGTGATGGTTGCTAGCGCCATGGCCACACGACCCTACCCCACCGAGTGGCCCGGGCGGACTACCGGGCTCCAAGGCCAAAACCGACGGGCTGCGTTCGCTTTCGGTCCGCCGCAACTCCCCGTTCCAGATCGCCACCCCATCGGAAGGCCCCGAACGCGCGACCTCCATGCGTGCTCACACCGCAGCGCGGGCCCGCATCTCGTCGCTCGGCTTCACATCCTTGGAGCGGCTGTAGATCGCGACCGCGACACTCAGCGTGACCGTGAGCACGCCGAACAGAGCGCGATAGGCTGTCTCCGTGCGTGCGCCATCGGGCAGTGGATCGAAGGCGCCGATAATGATCCCGGATAGCGACTGCATGCAGGCGACCCCGAGCATGACAACTGTGTTTATGGTGGCGATGCCACGGCCGATCAGCCGATCGGGAAAGATGCCGCGGCCGTGCGTCATTACCATGGTGCTCGATGAACTGAGAAAACCGATGCAGCATATGGCGCCTACCGCCATCCAGATCGGCGGCCGTTGCACCAGCGCCAGGAGGGCCAGTATCGCAATGATCATCGCGCTGCCGCCGACCGCGATCCATTTGCGTGTGTCAAGCCGCCGGTCAAGAGGACCAAACACAAGCATGCCGGCCTGGTAGGCTACGACAGCGGCGAGCAGGACGTTGCCGGCTGCCACGGGGCTCAAGCCATGCACCTCCCGCAGGTAGGGACCACCCCACAGTCCCTGCACGGTGAACGTACAGGCGTAGTTGCAGAAATTAAGCGCCAGGATCGGCCTCAAGCGGCGCTCGCTCAGCACTTCGGCGAGCCCCCGTATCATCTGGCGCGGTGATTCCGGGGTGCGCGTGAGAAAGGGGTGTCCCGGTGGCGCATCGCGCACGATCAGCCAAACGGCGATGGTGGCGAGAGCGGTGAAGGCGACCGCGGCTGCGAACACGACTCGCCAGCCGGTCGCCTCGGACGCCCACGCGAGCGGCGTCGTGGCGGCGAGGTTCCCGACCAAGCCGATCGACAGGACCATGGCCGAAAGCGTGGAGAAGCGGTCTGGCGGAAACCAGCGGGAGATCACCACCATGCTGCCGATCAGCATGACACCGAACCCGGCGCCCATCAGCACGCGGCCGGCGAGCAGCATCGGCCAGTTCGGCGCCATCGTGAAGATCGTGCCACCCACGGTGGCGAGCACGAGCATGCCGACCACTGTATTGCGCGGGCCGAACCGGTCGAAGAGGAAGCCGCAGGGGATCTGCATAGCGGCAAAGCCGAAGAAGAAGGCGCCGGTGAGCCCGCCGAGCGCCTGTGGCCCGATGTCTAGATCGCGCATCAGATCGAGGCCGATGGTGACATTCGACGCACGGAAGAAGTGGCTCGCGATATAGGCGATGGCCAGCGTCGCGACGATGGTCAATCCCCGTCGGTAGTAGCCCCGCTGGGATTGGATGGGGCGGCGGTCTGTGGATTGCATCGAACCGGAGGTCGCTCTGACTGTCGAGTAATAGGCCGAGATAGCCCTATCACGAACTTGGCCCAAAAGCAGGAGCGCAACAAATGGCTTTTAGCAGCAAGTCAACAGCTCGGTCTGGCGACAACAAGAACGCGCTCCTATACCACCCTGATCCGCAGTCCATCAGGACGGGCAGCCGCGGGATATCAGCCTCAAAGACGTCGAGCGCTAACGACCTTCCGCGCTACGCACGGACACCTTCACTCCATTCGTCACGCGATCGCTGGGGTAAAGAATAACCCGATCGCCTTCGGAAAGCCCCGAGACAACCTCTGCTTCCGTATCGTTGCGATGTCCAAGTTCGACGGTCGTCAATGCCGCGCGGTTGCTCGCGATGCGGTAGGTCGCCCACTTGCCCCGGCTGCGGAACAGCGCACCGATCGGAACCCGGAGAACGCTGTCGCTTGACCAGACGCGAATGCGCGCGAGCACGCGAAACTCATGACCGAGCGTGTGGCGGGCGCGGCTTTCCGCATCGAGGTCGATAATCACGCGCACACGTTGCTCCTCGATACCCAATGCCGAGACCTTGGTGAAGCCAGCCGTCTCGATGCGGCGGACCCTACCCGCAAGCGCCTCGTTGCCACCCCAGCCGATAATCTCCGTGACGGCTCCCTCTGTTATCTTCACCGCATCCGTGGAAAGCATCTCCACAACGATCTCGATTTGTTGTGGGTCGCCGACCTCCGCCAGTGATGTTCCGGCAGGCACGACCTGCTCGCTCGTCTGGTGCACCTTGAGCACGCGCCCGGTCACCGGCGCCCGCACCTCGACGCAGCAACTCGCTTGAGCGAGTCCGTCGAGCATCTCGTCCCTGGGATCGGCCAGCTTGGCCTGCACGCTTTCGAGCTGGCGACGCTGGACGGTAACATTGGCGTCTGCTTTTTCTACAGCAGCCTTCGCGACGAATGCGGCATGCTCGGCCTTTTCGAGTCCCTGCGCCGAGACAGCATTGCTTTTTGCGAGCGCCCGCGCGCGTGCCACATCCGCATCAGCGAAACGCTGGTCGGCATGAGACTGCTCCAGTTCGGCCTCGGCGAGTCGTACCGCCGCCTCGGCTGCCTTGATGCTGGCTATCAGCTCAAGGCGCGTTCGCACATCGATAAAGGGCGGATGTGCCGGCTGAAGCTCGGCAACCAGCGTCTTGTCTTTCGTTACGGCGTCGCCCGCCAACAGGGGTGAACGCAGTACGATGCCGGATTGGGGAGCGGAGACGACATAGACGTCCTTGATGCGTGTCTTTCCTTCCTCTTCGACCGAAACGGTCATCGGACCCCTCGTGAGGATGTCGGCATCAACGCCGACCGGCTTCGGCCAAAGAGCCCAGGTTGCTGCGAGCACCACGAGTGCGCCGAGCGCAATCCAGGCGAACCGGCCGCCGCGGAGCCATTTTAGGTCTGTTCCAACCGGTGCCGTCGGCATCGCTCACTCCTTGGTCTTGAGCACAGCAATCAGATCCAGCTTGTCGATGCGTTTGCGCACGACAAGGGCCGATCCGATGGCTGCAACCAGTGTTACGAGGCTCGCCTTCGCGTACGTCGCTGTCTCGATGATGAACGGGGTCGAATATAGGTCGCTCGAGAAGCTCTGCACCGTAATCCACGACAGCCAATAGCCGATAAGCCAGCCGAGTGGTTGAGCGAGAAGGGCCAACAACGCGAGCTCGGTGAAAAGCACGCGAGCGACCTCGCTCCTGTGAAACCCGAGTACGCGGAGACTGGCGAGATCGCGGGCACGTTCCGAGAGCTGGATGCGGGCACTGTTATAGACGACGCCAAAGGCCACTATCACGGCCAGGCCGATATAGATCGAGGTCATCATGTTGATGTTTTCGGCCAAGGTCGCACGGAAGAGCTTCAAAGCATTGCGCTGCAACTCCATCGAGGCGATGTGCGGTGTACGCTTCACCTCTTGGTAAAGCGCATTCTCGTGGTTTCTGTCGTAAGCGATGTCGACGCCGCTCACGACCGGACCTTCCCGCAACAGATCGTTCAGGTGGTCGATCCGCATCAGCGCGACAAGGCCGATATAGGACTCGATGACATCTGAGACGCGCACCCATCGAATGCCGCGCCGGCGATCGAGTAACTCGACTTCGACAAGATCTCCGCGGCCGAGGCGCAGCACGTCAGCAAGTCGACGGTTGATCAGCAATCCTTGTTCGGGAACCGACACGGGAAGCCAGTTGCTGTCGAGTTGGCGCGTCAAGATCGTATTCGCCGGCCTTCCGGCGAGCGAAAGCCTGCGGGAGCGATTGCCGTTCTTCAGGCGTACACTTGCCTTCCGGAAAGGCTCGGCCCTCAGCACACCCGGCAGATTGCGAGCATCGGTGATTGCGCGGTGCGCAAACTCGTTGGGGAAGTTGAGCGAAGCGTCCTGGCGCTGGCTTCGAAAGAAGGTTGCGTCGATCATCGCCTCTACGGCATCGAATGCGAACAGTGACACAATCAGCAGGCCAACGGCCATCGACAGGCCAACACCGGTCAGTGCGGCGCGCATAGGAAATCGTGCCATGTTCCGAAGCGACATCACCGTCATCTGCGAGAGTCCGCGATAGAGGCCCGATGCGTCACCGGGAAGATGAGTATAGCGGTGAGGCGACGGCGGGCGCATTGCAACCGCCGGCGGTAAGGCAAGGGCGCCGAGTGTCGCTCGCATCGCTCCGATGCTGGCCGCTGCGAGCGTCAGGGTAGCGGCGATCACATAAAGGTCAGCGTCGTGTTCGAAGACGAGGAACGGGAATTGGAAAAATTTGCCATAAAGCCGCGTCAGTCCGGCACCAAACCACGTCCCCAGAGCAAAGCCGATCGCAATTCCCGTCACGGTTATAGTTCCGACCAGCTTTAGATAGTGAAAGCCGATCGCTTGATTGGTGTAGCCAAGAGCCTTGATGAGCCCGATCTGCTCGCGTTCGAGCGCGATCATGCGCTGAAGCGTCATGTTCAATAGAAAGGCCGATACCAGCAAGAACACGGGTGGGATGACTCGACTGAGCGCTGCTAGCTGTCTCAGCTCGGCATCGAGGAATGCGTGACTGATCTGATCGAAGCGACCATAGGCACCCGTCCCGCCGTATCGAGCGAGTATGGCGTCGAGGCGCTCGATCACCTCAGCCTCGCGTGCGCCGGCCGCAAGTTTGAGGGTGATCGAATTGAAAGCACCATCGAGCCCGAAAGCCGCTTCGAGCGCCTGTTCAGACATCCACATCACGGCGAAGCGCCTATGATCGGGCATCAGGTCGCCAGGGCCAATAGCATAGATATGCTCGGGGCTTAGCGCGACACCCACCACGGTAAGCACGCGCTTGCGACCATTGAGGACGGCGACAAACTTGTCGCCGATCTGCATCCTGTGGGCTGTCGCAAAGGCTTCGTTGACCATCACCTCGCTGGAAGCACCCGGTTCCGGCGCCCGGCCTGCACGCACGTGCGGGCGATTGAGCACAGATCGCTTGTGATCTGGAAGCGATTGGGCGAGGCCGGTTGCGGGCTCCGCCATTCCCTCAATGTCGAGCACTGCATAGTCAGCAATGCGTGCCTCAGCAATGGCAACACCCGGCATTTCCTGGATGCGCGTCTCAAGCCAGCGAGGGGCACGCGTCAACGTCGCGAAGACATCCGCGAACGCATACTCGGCATAGTAGAGACGGCGTGTCTCCTCGAGCGAGCGATAAGCGCCGATGGCGAGGATCAGTGTCGCCACCCCGGACGCCAGCACCAGTGCGATGGCCAGGGCCTGCGGCCAGATCTTCACGATGTCGCGCAGCAGCTTGCGATCGAGCGCGTGGATGCCGGACATCATCCGCATTTGCGTCTCGTTCGTTCCGTCACCATGTCACCTCGGCGGGCTCAACTCTCCGTTCATTGACATGCGTTTCCGCAATGCGACCATCAGCGAAGATACACACGCGGTGTGCGATGTCCTTGATCGCAGCGTTGTGGGTAATGATCGCCGTTGTCGTTCCGAGCTCTTTGTTGACGGCGGTGATCGCCTCGAGCACACGCACGCCAGTGTGGCTGTCGAGTGCGCCCGTCGGCTCGTCGCAGAGCAACACCTCCGGCCGCTTGGCGATGGCGCGTGCGATGGCGACTCGTTGCTGCTCACCACCCGATAGCTCGGCAGGAAAATGATCCATGCGCGGCCCGAGACCGACCAACTCCAGTGCCTCGGCCGGACTCATCGGGTTATAGGCAATCTCGGTGACGAGGGAGACATTCTCACGTGCGGTGAGCGAGGGGATCAAATTATAGAACTGGAAAACGAACCCGACGTAACGGCGCCGATAGGCCGTCAGCTTCTGATCGTCGAGCCGCGTGAGGTCCAGCTCGCGAAACCGGCAGATGCCTGCCGTTGCCCGATCGAGGCCGCCGAGGATATTGAGCAGCGTCGACTTGCCTGATCCGGAGGGCCCGAGCAGCACCACGAGCTCGCCAGCGTAAAGATCAAGGTCGACACCCGTTAGCGCATGCACCTCGACCGTGCCAGTCCGATACACCTTGGTAACACCGCGGGCCTCGAAGACGACATCGGGCATCGCTCCCTCCTTTCTTCGGGCACATTGCACCGTCGAGCTTGTGCACGTACTGACGTCGGTCAAGCGAGGGTACCTAACCGTTGACCATAACACGCGACCCGCAATCACGGATTGAAACAAGACGCTCCTGTCCGCAGCTCTCGATGCTGCGGGGGCTTGATGCTACTAGATGCGAGAAGATCGCATCGACGCGTCACGTTCGCTCGAGCGAGCACCATCTAGGCAGTCGCACCTCGAGATACTGCGTCGAGAGCTGCGTCTTTGTTATTGCCAGCGAAACGGGGAACGGAAGGACTATGCCTTCCACACGGTCGATGTTGGGAAAAGGCTTTTCTTACGCCAGATACTGCTGGCTGAGGGGATTTTCTATTGCCCACCTGGCTATTTGCAGCCATGTCCACTCATTGGCGGCGGTGGTGCGGTCAAGCCCGCGCAAAAATCCGACGGCTGGGTAAAACATTGGATCGATGTCCGCAATCCTCTGCGGGCTCTTCGCTTTCTGGTGATTGGACCTATCGGGCGATTCTTTATCGTCTATGCTGCTGGATAGGTTTCGCCCTGTTCCACCGCAGTGGGCGGCGCTTTCAAATCTTCGATCGGCGCGTGCGTTTGGGCGGCAACAAGCGCATCCCTGAACTCTCCCTTCAAATCAGCAGTGATTGGGCCGCGCCGCGTCGTGCGCCACGCCACGAAGCACACGATCAGGATGTGGACCGCGCACGTATAGGTGAAGAGCTCGTTGCGGTTAGTCAGGGAGTCGAGCACCGATGAAAGCGTGGGTCCAATGCTCGAGCCGATGCCAAGCAGCAAGAGCAGGGTCGAGGAGGTTTCGACGTAGTCGCTAGGATTTGTGAGGTCGTTGGCATGGGCGACAGTTAGGGCGTAGAGCGGCAAGGCGAACATGCCGAACAGGAATCCCAGGGCGGCGAGCGTGGCCCGGTCGTCGGTAATCCCGTAACTGAGCGCGAGACCGGACAATCCCGCGCTGAGCGCCGACGCAAGAATAACGTATCGCCGGTCCACCGTGTCCGAAAGTCGGCCGAGCGGCCACTGGCCGATGGCGCCACCCAGTACCACGGCGCTCATGAAGAATGCGATCCCTGGCGTGCCGAAGCCGCGGTCCATCGGAAAAAGCGGCCCGACGGACCAGAAGGCGCCGTTGGCCAGCCCCACCGCGAAACATACGACTGTTCCGACTGGCGATACTCGGTAAAGCCGCATCAATCGTGGCCAAACGGTTGGGATCGGGTTCGGCGATTGGGCTTGCGTCATGGCAACGGGAAGGGCTGCCAGCAGAAATAATATAGCGGAGATCACAAAGAGCGAAAATGAACGCGGATCTGCGAGTGTCAGCATGAGCTGACCGAGCATCAGCACCGTTAGATTGATGACCATGTAGATCGACAGCACTGTTCCGCGCGTCTCGTTGTCCGACCGCTCGTTGAGCCAGCTCTCGATGACGATGAACAAGACGGAGAAGCTGAAGCCGGTCATCGCTCGCATCAGCCACCACACCCACACGTCGTTTGCCAGGACGTGTACCAGTGCAGCAATTGCCGCGACCGCGACGAAGGCGAGATAGGTGCGGATGTGGCCGACGCGGGCAATCAATCCGGGGCCGGTCATGCAACCAATCGTGAATCCGACAAAGTAGAACGAGCCAAGAATGCCAATGTCGATCCCCGAGAAGGACTCCAGATTTGCCCGAACAGGTATCAGGGTCCCGAGCAAGCCGTTGCCCATCAACAAAACCGCCACGCTCGCCATCAGGGTGGAGACCGAAAGCATAGACTGCTTCAACGACATGCTGACACCTCTTAGCGACCGACCTCGATGGCACATTCCTCCGCGGCTCCGAAGCTGCGCGTAGCGAACTCTACAGATGGATCGAAGCTCACCGAAGCGATGAGGGGCCGATATTTGTAACCGGACGCGAGCCTAGGTTTATCGAACGCCTGTGCGGCGACTTCGTCCCTTGGCCTGATTTTGTTGTTGGTGATGTCGGGATCACGATTGCCGAGGTCATCGCCGGCGCGAGTGGAAAGCGACCCGTCCGTTGCCGACCACGTCCGGTATCGATGGTAGTGCGTTACGCACGCCGCGATTCCAATCACATCAGCGACCACGATGCCGTGGTAGTCCACCCGAAAGGCCCGAGCAACAGCTAGGCTCTCCTGGACGTTCTGATCAGATCGAGCACCGTCGATAGGCGGTCAGCATCTGTCGCGGGCGCAGGCTGTTCTCATCGGCACTTTGTCGATTTCGGAGCTGCCTCGTCGAACACCTTAAGGGGAGCGGAATCTTCGACAAGCATGTAGTTGACGAGTCAACTACATGCTTGTAGTTTACTAGGAAACTAAACAGATCGGCATTGCGCGAATGTCAACTACCAAATTGACGGGGCATATCGGTTTCTGGATGCGAATGGTTTCGAACCATGTTTCGCATTCGTTTGCGCGCCGTTTGGTCGGTAAGGACATTACCGTGGCCGAATGGGTGTTGCTTCGCACGCTCTATGGCAAGGATCCGACACCACCGAGCCATCTGGCCAGCGAACTCGGCATGTCTCGCGGAGCGATCACCAAGCTTGCTGATCGCCTCATTCCCAAGGGGCTGATCGACCGTGTAGCTGACGCGCTCGATGGCCGCGCGCAGACACTGGAGCTGACTGCGGCGGGCGAGAAGCTCGTGCCTGAGATCGTTGCGCTGGCGGACCAGAACGATGCGGAGTTCTTTGGCTGTTTGACGGCCGACGAGCGCAAGAGCCTGGAGCTTCTTCTCCTGAAGCTGGTAGAGCGGAACCAGATAACGGAAATACCCACGGAATGATCGGTTACGATTGAACTCACGGAGATGAAGCATGAATGAGCATCAAAAGTCGGTTGCGAAGGCATGCCTTCACGCCGCCGAAGAGAGCGTCATGACGTTTCCAGAGATCATCGCGCAGCTCATGAGGGCTGGCTTCGAGGGTTACGCGATCGACTACCGACGCTCCACGGCGACCTATTATCTGGCCTCCGGCGAAAGCATAGAGCTCGCGACTCACAAAACCGGCGTTTCAGTCGCAGCGGCGTTCGACGCCAAACTGCTCCAGATAGCCATCAAGGAAGCGCAGATGCTCGCGTCCGGCTACACCTACAAGGGCTTCTGCAAGAAGGCTGCCACTGCCGGCTGCGCAGGCTACGTCGTCTCGTTCAGTGGTCGTCGCGCGCTCTACGTCGGGCGTACAGCCGAAACGCACGTTGAACACTTTCCGAGCTAGCGAGCTTCGATGCGGGATTGCCGCGTCACGCGGGCGATATCATCGCGGCAGCATAACCATCACTCGATTGTAGCGCTGGCGCCAACCCGGATCATCCTTCCATTCAAACGGCGATCGCACGGTGGTGCGTGGCACCGTGGCGGTATCGAGCAGCGACAGCGCCAACCGCACGGTCTCAGTTTGCATGTGGGCATTCCAAGGATGCCCGCAGGGGTTTCCCAACGGGAAGTCGCTGAAAATGAAGCGGGGTACACCGCAATGCTCCACGATATCCTTGGCGGATCCGATGATGACGGTGGGGATACCGTTTGCTTCGAGATGACGGGCGACCAAACTCACGGTTTGGTGACAGACCGGTCAAAGCGCTGTCAGGATTGCCGCCTCGGCCTGATCCTCTCGTAGCCGTCGCAGGAGCTCGGGCGCATCCTGCTCCATCGTTTTCTGCTGGCTGTAGTCAGTCGGTGCGGCGTGAAATGATTGGGCCAGGGCTCCGAGTGTCCCGTCGGCGACCAGCCGCTGCGCGGCATCGATCGGAAGGAATGTCTCGCGGTCGTCGGTGTGGGTCGACTCCTTGTCCCACGCCATGTCGGTGTCGAATGTCCCCGGTGGGCTGGCGACAAAGCCACTCCAGACATGCCTGCGGTTGCGTTCGTCACGATG